>Ga0233425_10006176_pt1 | contig 18062 bp, 17 predicted proteins | sample Watercolumn_Towu_2_FD_181712 | JGI IMG/M metagenome (GOLD analysis project Ga0233425, IMG submission 181712) | Freshwater microbial communities from Lake Towuti, South Sulawesi, Indonesia - Watercolumn_Towuti2014_140_MG | ecosystem: Environmental > Aquatic > Freshwater > Lake | place... | reverse complement strand
GCAGGGTCTCTCTCAAAAACAGCCCTGTAGTCCTCTTTTATATCGTGCCAGAAACCCATTGTTTGAAGCCTATTATACAAAAAAGGCTGAACTGCTGTGATATTATTCCCTATGCCGGAAATGGAAGACACGGAACTGAGGCAGATGATAGCCGACCATATGGAAAACGGCTTTCTCGAAAATATCATAGACATGTTCAGGCATGACAGCAGTCTCTACAGGTTTGTCGGGGAGCTGATCAAAGACGAGCGCATACGCGTCAGGATAGGCACTACAGCACTGATGGAGGAACTGAAAGGGCTCGACCCTGAAAATATCGCACTGGCAAAGGAGAACCTCATCCTCCTGCTTGATGACAGAGAACCAACAGTAAGGGGCGATGCTGCCAATCTCCTCGGCATGATCGGCGGAAGAGACCTTGTGCCCTGTCTGACAGGGTTGCTCTCGGATGAAGACGGGAATGTCCGGCTGATAGCCAAAGAGGCCCTGTCAGAGATAGGGCACTGATCTGCCAGGCCTGTCTTACTGCCCTCCGCGCACTGGCCATGCGTAGCATGTGCCTGATTTGAACGAGTAGTCGACTATGCCGAGCCACATATCAAGACGCCATGCAAGGTCCTTGTAATCTGCATAAGTGCTGGAAGAGAAGTAGCACGACTGCACATTGCTGAATCCCTTTGTCATGAGCCATGCTGAAGTGTCAGGCTCCTCTGCATTTATAAGGCTCTCGATCTCGTTTACATTAGGCAGCCTCCAGTCGGCATGTCCGCAGAGAATGAGACCATTGGCATAGGCAAGGGCATCCTGCCATGTCTTTGCAGCTCCGGCAGGATTGCCGTCCTTTGGCCACATGAGGCCGGTAAGCTTGTCCTGCATGCAGCCTGACTCGGTTCCGGCCCCTGAGACAAATCTCGGGCTTGGCCATGCAATGCCCTTTCTCATCTCACCGTCCTGTCCTGTTCCTGCACAGGCGACCGTAGTGCCGGTTGTGTTATAGCACGATATCTGGCCGGTATCAGGAAGATCAATGACGGATGGTGCGCCTTCTGCAGCACGCACAGGCCATACATAATAGCTGGCCGTTTTTTTGAAGCTGTCCAGAATGCCGCTCCACATATATACTGTCCAGGCTTCGTCAGTATAGACAGGGTTATTTGTGGATGACCAGTAGTTTGTCACCATATTCACATTTGTAAACAGATGGTCTGAAGGCAGGGCAGGATTGTACAGGGAGCGATCAATCAGGCTGAACAGCTCCTTCCTGTTTGGCAGCCTCCAGTCTGAATATCCGCAGTGGGTCAGGTTGTTTGCATAGTTCAGGGCCCCATTCCATGTCTTTGCAGCGCCTGCAAGGGCTGCATTCTTCGGCCACATCAGTCCGGTAAGCTCATCTGTCACGCAGTCTGCTGCTGCACCTGTGCCTGCCACAAACCTCGGGGAGGGCCATGCAACGCCCTTTTTGAGCTCACCGTCCTGGCCTGTTCCTGTACATGAAATGATCGAGCCTATCGCATCATAACATGCATTCTGGCCGGTCTCAGGCAGCTGCACTGCGCTTCCGGCAAAGATCTCAATGCAATTGGAATAACCTGAATATCCGGTGGCATAGGGCTGATATGCAGACACTGCTGCGGCCCTGACCTTGTAAGCCACAGGGCCTGATGCGTCTGTATCTGTATATGCTGCCATATCGGCTGCTGATGTACCTATCTCTGCCCAGGTGCCTGATGCAGCGCAAGTGCCCGCCTTTCTCATTATCCTGAAATCTGTCTCATTGGCGCTGTTGTCCTGCCACTGAAGTTTTACAGACAGCCCTGTCTTTGAGACGGCAAGCGAGGACGGCTGGAACGGAACAACCGCAGTTCTGCTTGCAGGAGAGTCCCCTGTAGCATTTACTGCCTTCACCTGGTATGAATATGATTTTGATGCAGTATTGCCTGTTGCCGTGCTGTCAGTGTAGTTCATGACCGTTGCTGCTGTTGTTGAAAGAAGAGCCCATGCGCCGGCTCCTGTCTTCCTGAAGACCTTGAAGCCGGTCAGATACACACCCGGGTGCGTCCATGTGATCTTAACTGCACTGGCTGACTGTGATGCTGCACTGAGGCCCGTGGGTGCTTCAGGCTCGCCGATCTCCACACAGTTCGAATATCCTGAATATCCATACGCGCGCGGCATTGCTGATGACATGACCATCGACCTGACCCTGTACGAGACAACTCCTGAAGAATTGGCATCATTGTATGCGGTTGCATTGGCCTGAGTGGTCGCTATAAGCTTCCATGTTCCGCCCGAGCTGCAGCCGCCTTTCATCCTGTATACCTGGAAGCCTGTCTCATTAGCGCTCCTGTCCTGCCAGCTGAGACCTACAACCTGGGAAGTCTTTGAGGCAGTAAGATTCGCAGGACTGAACGGTACCGCGGCACTATTGCTGGCGGGTGAAAAGCCGGAATTATTTTCTGCCTTGACGAAATAAGTAAATGATACCGAAGCATTATTTCCTGAGGCAGTCGTGTCCCTGTAGCTTCTTGCAGCAGCTGTGGTGCCTGTCAATGTCACTGTGGTCTGGCCTGTCTTCCTGTAGATCCAGAATCCTGTAACATCAGCGCCTGAATGGGTCCAGGTGATGTCAACATCATTGGAAGAGGCAGAAACGGCCTTGACCCCTGCAGGGCTTGCAGGAGTGCCTGCAATGCCGGTCTTTGCAGTTGCACATGCAGAATATGGAGAGGCTGAAGCGCTCTCAATTGCCCTCACCCTGTATGAATACTGTGTGGCCGCAGCAAGTCCCGTGTCTGCATATGAAGTTATATCTGCAGCCGTTGTCTTTATGTCGGCCCATGAGTTTGCCGAACTGCAGAGCCCCAGTTTCCTCTGTATCTCATAGCCGGTCTCTGTTGTATTGTTGTCTTCCCAGCCGAGTGTGATGCTGCCGGAAGAGATGGCGGTTGCGGTCAGAGAGACAGGGGCAACAACAGCTGCAGCTGTTTCGGCAAGGCCTTTCCCCCGGGCTGCGAACAGCAGGATCAATGCTGATATGAAGAGTAAGGACCTTCTCATGGATAAAGCCTCCTGGGTCTGAATATTGCCGGATACATTAGACTGAAAACATTGCTGTCACAGCTTCGAAAGCAGGCAGACAGCCTCTGCAGCGATGCCCTCTCCTCTGCCTGTAAAGCCCATTCCCTCATTGGTCTTGGCCTTGATGTTTATCAGCCCTGAGGGTATGCCTGCCTCTGAAATTGCCTTCTTCATATCTTCCATATAAGGCGCCATCCTGGGCCTCTCTGCAATTATGACGGCATCTATCCATGAGACAGCATATCCGTTAAGCCCGGCAAGGCCGATGATATGCCTGAGCAGTTCTGTGCTGACAGCGTCCTTCCATTCGGGATCATTGTCAGGAAAGTGTGAGCCTATGTCGCCAAGGCCGAGTGCTCCGATAACAGCATCTATGATCGCGTGGCAGAGCACATCAGCATCTGAATGGCCAAGCAGTCCCTTTTCATAAGGTATCTCGACCCCTCCGATCACAAGCCTTCTTCCGGCAACAAGCCTGTGGGAGTCATAACCGATGCCTATTCTCATCTCTCTTCTCCCTTAAGCCCGAGAAGCGCTTCAGCTATCAGAAGGTCTTCAGCGGTCGTGATCTTGATGTTTGTATAGCCGCCTCTCACGAACCTTATCCTGCCCCCATATCTCTCGACAAGGGCAGAATCATCAGTAGCAGCAAATTTTTCCTGCTCTGCCCTTTCATATGCATCAAGCAGCGTCCGGCAGCGAAATACCTGAGGGGTCTGTACTGCGAGCAGGCTCTCCCTTGCAGGTGTAGATTCGATAACCTCCCCGGCTATTGTCTTAATCGTGTCTTTCGGCGTGGCCCCTATCACCACCCCGTCGAATCCGGGCAGCGCATTCAATGCCAAGCGGATCGTCTCCGGTTCAGGAAACGGCCTTGCGCCATCATGAACGAGCAGAACTGCATCACTGTTGTTTACTGCCTTAAGACCATTAAATACTGAATCCTGCCTTTCAGGCCCGCCTGAGACAATATCAGTGACCTTGGTTATGCCGTATCTGGTGAAGAGATCTTTGGCATGGGGAATGTCGGAGGGCTTAAGCACTGGTATGATCTCTGTCACCTCAGGCATCTTCTCGAAGACCTCAAGCGCCCATATTATAAGGGGCCTGCCTCCGAGCATCTCGAACTGCTTGTTCCTCTCTCTGCCGAATCTTCTGCTTAAGCCTGCAGCAGGTACTATTGCTACAATTTTCTGTTCCATTTTAATGACCGGGGTGCTGAGAAGATCCCGGCTCAATAGCCTTTGATCGTGACATAGAATTTTCTGCCGCCCCTGTTTATGAACAGAAGCACAGAATCCCCGGGCTTTATTCCGGAGATCGCCCTGTTGAAGTCATTCTGGCCTTCGATCTTCTTCTTGTCTATCTCCTGTATGACATCTCCCTTGCGGATGCCCGCCTCCTCGACAGGGCTTCCAGGTTCCACCCTCATCACAACAACGCCCTTTTCGTCCTTGCCGAGGCCAAGCTGTCTTGCTATCTCGCGGCTGAGGTCAATGACAGTCAGCCCGGAAAGCACCTCATTTGGCTGTTCTTCCTGGGTGCTTCCCTGTGAAGACTCTGCATAGTCCTTCGGAAGCTCGACTATTGCCACCTTTACCGAATACTCTTTCCCCCCGCGCAGGATGATGATCTGGATCTCGCTGCCGACCCTGCTCTGCGCAACCATGTTCCTGAGGCTGCCGACATCAGTGATCTTTTTGCCGTTATATTCGAGAATGATGTCCCCTCTCTTTATGCCTGACTTCTCTGCCGGGCTCCCCTTTGCTATGTCCCCGACAAGCGCGCCCTTCTCGCTCTTTATCCCGAATTTCTGCGCAAGCTCCGGCGTCATCTCCTGTATGGTCACGCCGAGCCAGCCTCTCGTGACCTTGCCCTTCTCAACAAGCTGGCTCATCACGAGCTTTGCCATATTGCTCGGGACTGCAAACCCGATCCCCTGATAACCTCCGGACCTGGAGAATATTGCGGTATTTATGCCGATGATCTCGCCATTTATATTCGTGAGCGGGCCGCCAGAGTTGCCCGGGTTGATCGCTGCATCGGTCTGTATGAAGTCCTCGTAGTCTGCAATGCCCACATTTGCCCTGCCGACCGCGCTGATAATGCCCATGGTCACAGTATGGCTCAGGCCGTAAGGGTTCCCTATCGCAAGGACGAACTCGCCGACCTGGAGCCTGTCGGAATCTCCCCAGGGCACTGCCCTGAGATTATCAGCATCTATCTTTACGACAGCTATGTCGGTCTTGTTGTCAGCTCCTATCATCTTGGCCTTGAAGGAGCGCTTGTCAAAGAGCGTGACCCTTATCTCATCTGCCTGTTCAATTACATGGTTGTTAGTGATGATATACCCGTCAGCGCTGACTATAACGCCGGACCCGAGGCTCTGCTCTTTCCACTTCTTGGGCATCTTGAAGTTCCTGAACGGACTGAAGAAATCGAAAAACGGATCATCTGAAAACTGTGGGGCCTCTCTCTTCATAACCTTGGTTGTGGAAATGTTTACCACAGAGGGGGAAACAGCGCTTGCTATCTCTGAAAAAGCCTTGCTTGTCTCTATGATCTGCCTGGGCACATTTGGAGCAACAAAAGTATCCCTGCCCCTTCCAGGCCCCATCTTCCTGTCAAGGAGATAGAAAGAAACTCCTCCGATGAGAATGCCTGTAAGAAGACAGACTGCTACGATGCCTAATCTTTTCTTCATCAATTTATAATTATAGTTAGTCCTGAGGGCCTATGTAAAGGTCTCCATTCTTGACAAAAAGAGGGGCCAAATGCTAATTTTCAAAGCTTACAAAGCTTGAGACTTCAGGGTTTGGGATAGGTATTTTTCCCCTTTTTTTCTGTAGCAGTCCCAAAAATTCAGCCCTGCACAGATTTGGGAGGATTTTAATGATGAAACGGTATTTGCTGGCCCCCGGGCCTACACCGGTTCCGCCGGAGGCGTTGCTGGCCATGGCCATGCCAATCATCCATCACCGTTCTCCGGACTTTATACCCGTTCTTGACTCTGCAAAAAAGGGCCTGCAGTGGCTCTATCAGACAAAGAACGATGTTCTTATAATATGCTCGACAGGAACCGGCGGAATGGTCGGTACAGTCAATAATTTCTTCAGTCCCGGTGACAAGGCGCTCGTGATCAATGCCGGCAATTTCGGAGAGCGCTGGACAAAGATATGCAAGGCCTACAACCTTTCTGTTGAAGAGATGAAGATCGACTGGGGCTACACAGTAAAGCCCGAGGATGTCGAGAATGCACTGAAGAAAGACCCCTCCATTAAGGGCGTTTTCGTTCAGGCATCAGAGACCTCAACCGGCGTATATCATGACATAAAGGCACTGGCCTCGATTGTAAAGAAATACGAAAATACCATACTTGTTGTTGATGCAATATCAGCCCTCGTTGCCCATGACCTCAGGATGGACGAGTGGGGAATAGATGTTCTTATCGGAGGCTCACAAAAAGGCCTCATGCTGCCGCCCGGACTTGCGTTCGTAGGCGTGAGCGAAAAGGCATGGGCCTTTGCAGAGAAGTCAACATCGCCCAAATTCTATTTCAATTTCAAGGCCGAGAGGAAGAAGCTGAAGGACAACCAGACCAACTTTACCTCTCCTGTCTCTCTGATAATCGGGCTTAATGAGTGCCTCAAGATACTTCAGGCGGAAGGCCTTGAAAATGCCTTCAACAGGCACGCGAGGCTTGCACATGCAACACGGGAGGCCGTAAAGGCCCTGGGCCTCGAGATGTACACAAAAGAGTCCCCGAGCGCTGCAGTTACTGCCATCAGCGCACCTGAAGGCTTTGACGGTCAGGAGATATACAAGAACCTCAGGGTCAAGTACGGCATAACCGCAGCAGGCGGACAGGGACAGGCAAAGGGAAAGATATTCAGGATAGCGCATCTCGGCTATGCAGGAACATTTGACACGATAACAGCCATCGCAGGTGTAGAGATGGTACTAAAGGGCATGGGGCATCCGCTTAAGCTTGGGACCGGGGTCTCTGTTGCCCAGGAATTACTGATGGTATAGGAGCCAATATAATGAAAGTTCTCGTAAGCGACAACATATCCCCCAAGGGGGTGGAAATACTGAAAAAGGCCGGGCTGGAAGTGGATGTCAAGACCGGCATGAAGCCTGAAGAGCTGAAGGCCTGCATTGGCGAATACAACGGGCTCGTCATCCGCTCTGCGACAAAGGTCACAGCAGAGATCATAGATGCGGCGGTCAACCTTAAGGTCATCGGCCGGGCAGGATCAGGGCTTGACAATGTTGACAAGGCCGCGGCCTCCAAGAAGGGCATTGTAGTAATGAACACGCCCGGCGGCAATACCGTTACGACCGCAGAGCATTCTATCGCAATGCTCTTTGCCACGGCCCGCATGATACCACAGGCAACCGCCTCCATGAAGGCAGGCAAGTGGGAGAAGAAGAAGTTCATGGGTGTTGAGCTCTTCAACAAGACCCTCGGCATAATAGGTCTTGGTGCCATCGGGGGCCAGGTAGCAAAGAAGGCCCAGGGGCTCGAAATGAACATAATTGCCTATGATCCTTTTCTGAGCGAGGAAAAGGCAGAGACAATGGGCATTAAAAAAGGATCAGTTGATGAGATATTTTCAGAGGCTGATTTTATAACCATACATTCGCCCATGACTCCTGAGACAAAGAACCTGATCAATGCCGCTACAATCGCAAAGATGAAGACAGGGGTCAGGATCATCAACTGTGCAAGAGGCGGGATAGTAAATGAGCAGGACCTCTATGAAGCACTGAAGAGCGGCAAGGTCGCAGCTGCAGCACTGGATGTCTTCGAGAAGGAGCCGCCCGAAAACAACCCTCTGCTTACGCTGGACAATCTTATCTGCACACCGCATCTCGGCGCATCAACCGAAGAGGCCCAGGAGAATGTCGCGCTTGCAGTTGCCGAGCAGATAGCAGACTATCTTGTGCATGGCACAATAAGACATGCCGTGAACTTCCCGTCAATACCGAGCGACCAGGTGCCGAGGCTCCAGCCTTACATAAATCTTGCAGAGAAGCTCGGCAGTTTTGCATCACAGACCTTCGAGGGCGGCGCAACAGAGATAGTCGTTGAATATCTCGGAGATGCTGCAGCAGTTAATACTGCACCTGTCACCATCGCTGCGCTTAAAGGCTATCTCGGACCGATCCTGCTCGAGACGGTGAACTTCGTAAATGCGCCTTTCATCGCAAAAGAGCGCGGGATAGATGTCAAGGAGACAAAGAGCTCAGATGCTGAGGATTATCACAGCAAGATCTCTATCAGGATCAAGTCAAAAGATAAAGAGAGCCGCGTATCAGGCACGCTCTTCAGCAGAAAGGACCCGAGGGTCATAGAGATAGACAACTTCAAGGTCGAGATAGTCCCTGAGGGCGAGCTTCTCCTTATGTACAACAATGACAAGCCGGGAGTGATTGGCAATATCGGAAATACGCTCGGCACGAACAATATAAATATAGCCCGCATGCATTTCGGCAGGGAGTCAGCAGGAGGCACAGCAATATCTGTCGTAAGCCTTGATGCAAAACCGGGACCGGAGCTGGTCGAAAAGATCAAGGCTCTGCCGAACATTCTATCAATAAAGCAGATCAGTCTGTAGCCGCGTGGCCTAACGGATTATCAGGAGAGGAGCTATTATGTCAGTTGCAGTGATTGTCGGCACCCAGTGGGGAGATGAGGGCAAGGGAAAGATCGTAGACTTCCTTACGCAGAAAGCATCGGTGGTTGCACGCTATCAGGGCGGGCATAATGCCGGACATACTGTGGTCATCAAGGACGAAAAGTATGTACTGCATCTAATACCGTCAGGAATCCTCCATAAAGGCACCCTCTGCATAATCGGCAATGGAGTTGTTGTCGAGCCTGCTGCGCTCATAAAGGAGATCAACGGGCTGAAGAAGAGGGGCACAAAGGTCGGAGAGAACCTCCTCATAAGCAAGAATGCCCACCTGATAATGCCGTATCACATAGCCCTCGACAAGGCCAGCGAGTCTGCAAAAGGCAAGAAGAACATCGGCACGACCGGCAGGGGCATAGGCCCTACATATATAGACAAGGTAGGGCGCTCAGGCCTGCGGGTAGGGGACCTTCTCACACCCGACGCATTCATGGAAAAGCTGAAGGTCAACCTTGTCCATGTGAACTACCTCCTCAAGAACCTCTACAAGACAAAGCCGTTCAGTGCTGAGGCGATATTCAAAGAGTACATGGGCTATGCAAAGATACTGAGAAAGCATATCGCGGATACCGACCTGATAGCGAATGAAGCAATATCTGCAGGCAAGAATGTACTTTTGGAGGGTGCGCAGGGCACGCTGCTCGACATAGACCATGGCACATATCCATTCGTGACTTCCTCAAACGCAACAGCAGGAGGGGCATGCACAGGTCTCGGAATAGGACCGACAAAGATAAAGAAGGTCTTCGGAATAGTGAAGGCATACACAACAAGAGTTGGAAGCGGCCCGTTCCCTACTGAACTGAATGACAGCACAGGAGAAAGGCTGAGGGAAAAGGGAGGCGAGTTCGGTGCGACGACAGGAAGAGCAAGGAGATGCGGATGGCTCGATACTGTCATCCTGAAGCACGCTGCCCGCATAAACGGTCTTACAGGCATTGTTATAACAAAGCTTGATATACTCGACGGCATGGATAAAATTAAGATATGCACTGCCTACAAATACAAGGGCAAGGTCATTAGCGAGATGCCGAAGGAGCTGTTGGTGTTCGAGAAATGCGTTCCTGTTTATGAAGAAGTTAAGGGCTGGAAAGAGAGCACTATCGGGATCACCGATTTCAGAAAACTTCCGAAGCAGGCGCAGGCCTATATAAGGCGCATGGAAAAACTGATAGGCGTCAGGGCGGCCATTGTATCCACAGGCCAGAAGAGGGATGAACTGATACTTCTTCAGGAGCCTTTTTGAGAGTTCGCCGAAGGCATGAGCGTTTTGTCCGCAGGCTCGAGACTGAGTTCATAGGAAACGGCAAAACATATCGTGCGATCTCGAGCGACTTTTCGAGATACGGACTTTTCATCAGAACAAACCATGCCTTCGTCCCCGGCACAGAACTGGAAATAATAGTCCATCTCCCTAACGGGGAAAATGCCTTCATGAAGGGCACTGTTATGCGTGCCATGAAGACCCCGATCGTTTCGCTCAAGAACGGCATGGGCATAGAGCTCACCAAGAGGGACGCGAGCTACATCAAGTTTCTCAAGGAGTTCGATCCTACTGAGACGGAAGAACCGCACAGAACTTATATGCCCCCGCCCAAGGCTCAGCAGACCCCGGAACAGGCCGATGAATTCCTGATAATTGCCTGCCCATCATGCAGGGTTAAGAACAAGATCAGAAAGGCCAAACTTGGCCACGGTCCAAAGTGCGGCAAATGCGGATCCATTCTTTCGCTTCAGGTTTAGCATCAGGAATTCTCAATCTGATTTTCCCCTCTTCCTGTCCTGTCTGTAAATGCAGCTCTGACAGCTATCATATTGCACCCTTCTGCTCAGAATGCTGGGGACGGGTCATGCCATACTCCGGACCTTTATGCAGAATATGCGGTGTTCCGATCGTCTCTGAACATGCAGATATCTGCGGCAGATGCATCGAAAGCCCGCCTTATTTTGAACAAGCGGTCTCTTTCGGCATGTACGAGGATGTGCTCGCATCGGCCATCCACCAGTTCAAGTTCATAGGTATCAGACGCCTTCATGTACCTCTCACAGACTTGCTGCTTCACCATGACACGGGCAGTATAGATGCGATCATTCCGGTTCCCTTGAGCCACTCGGGCCTGCTCAGCCGTGGATTTAACCAGACGCTCCTGCTTGCTGACAGACTTGCAAGACAGAAGAAGATCCCTCTCATCATGGACTGCCTGATGAAGACAAGAGAGACACCACCCCAGGTTGGACTGTCTGCTGAGGAGAGAATGAAGAACATGAAAAAGGCCTTTACCTGCGTAACGCCTCTCAACGGAAAGAGGATACTTCTGATAGATGATGTAATGACGACAGGCGCTACTGTCAACGAGTGCGCAAAGGAGCTGAAAAAGGCCGGCGCTGCGAGCGTCTCTGTTCTTGCCCTTGCAAGGGCCGGGAAGATCTGAAGCAGTGCCCCTGATCGTCGGCACAGGAGGAGTGCCTCTGGAGAAGTTCATTTCAGAACCCCCAGAAGTATGGTCTGGGGATTTAACATATGAGTTCCTCCGTCGCATAACCTGCTGTATTTAACTGCCATAGTGCTGGCAGCGGCCTATGATATTCATATAGCATGGCAAAAAATCATGCTCACAAAATACCGATGGTCGCTATGCTCTATCTGCTCGGAAGTGATCTGCACTATGTCATTGTATCCGTCGAACAAGGTGACAGGCAGAATGAATATGTCAGCACAAACACCTCTCACTTTGAATGGTGGCAGCACCATATCCTCAAGATCCTAAAGCTTCAGAACTCTCGGTTCAATATTGAAGACCATGAGCATGTCCCATGAGGCCGTGTCATATACAATTCTGCAGAAGATATCTTTGAGCTATGTATAGATAAATGCATCAGGAAGAATAAGAGGCTTATGGCAGATATATTCGATAAGATGGTCCTTCCGCGCAATAAGACAAAAGTTATTCTTAACTTCCATTATCAATGCCATAAATGCATGGAGGAGTAAAAGAATATATGGAGGACAAGCAATGAAACGGAATTTCAGCGAAATAATATGTATGCATAGTGTCCCGGATCATAGATCTCTTGGACTTATCTGCAGCGCACTGAAAGATGGAGCAGAACTGATTTTGGAAAGGCTGTCATCAGGCGAGCAGGAAGTGGTCTTTAAGAATGGAGAGTTTTCCATGAAAGAGACCAATCAGCTCCTATCAAAGGAACAGTTCTTAAGGTCTGTTGCGAATATTCCAGGTGATCCCAACTCTTTGGTATTAAGGCGTGCTGACTTTATCCCTGAGTTTCAGAGCCTTTCAGATAACGAGGTCGCACGGAGATTAGGCGACACATCTCTTACGCGTGTAATGCACGAGATTGCTGAGGAAGGAAAAGATATCTGGGGATAAAATTCTGATTTGACGGTTGGATGTGGTAGCATATGCCGTACATCACCTTAAACGGAGGGTTGAATGGGCGCTGTAGACATCGTTGTCAGTTCAATTAAACATGAGATAGCCGAATATCCAACTGATGAGCTGGGGGCAGTAGTTTTCCATGCTAATAACAGGGAGGGCGTATCACTTGATGACATTATAGGCAATGTCCCGCCTCTGGATGAGCTTCTTCACCCTGAGCCTGATGTTGAATTGGAAAATGAAATCGGGGAAGATAGCAATGTCTTGGGAACCTACGCGCGCATGCAAAGCCCAGGCATTATAACCCTCAGGCAGCGGGCTATCAGAAATTTCTTCTGGAGCGTGATCAGAGAGTTTCGCTATCGCAATTTTGATGCCTTTCTCACTGCGTCAGATCTTGAGCGCATAGCCTTTCTGGTAACTAAAAAGACATATCACCACGAGGTCTTTCACTTCAACAGTGATGTGCTGGGCATGCTGTTTGGTAGTCAATATGATGCCGAAAGGGAGGAGGCCCTTGCCGTTGCATATTCTCGCCTTATGGTAGCTGCGGAAAGGGCAAATGCCAATAGTCAGCTTGGCAGAACCAATGCTGTGCTGTTCAACTATGCCTTTGATCTCATCTATCATTATATCTCACCGGGATACAGAGACTGGGTGAATTTTGCTGATGAAGCAAGGTTCAAGAATGGTCTTATTGACTACATAAGGCCTGGGCAGTACCAGAGACTGCAGGGGAACGGGGTCGCGGTTGAGGATTTGCTATTTGAAATGCTGGGGAAGCCCAGGCAGGCAGCAGAGAGGGTGATATGATAACCGAGGAGGACGATAATGAAAATCGATCCTAAATTTAAAGAATGGGCATGCTCCTTGTCTGGCTGTGATGGCGGCGACCCTGAAGCGCCAATATGGATATGTGGAATTGAGTGGGGAATGTCTGCTAATCAGAATGCTGAAGAATACTATAAGAAAATATTGCTTGAAGAGATTAAAAAGGGACCTGTCAACCAGAAAGGAGAATATGATTGGAAAGACACCATCGGCTCTCGATATGGAATGAATGTTGCTAAATTGTATGCTTCTATAAAAGGTCATAAGGTCGAGCAATATGACACTATCGAAAAAGCCGGTTGGCAACTTTTCAAGCTTAATCTCTACCCGATTGCTTTCAATAAAACCGATGATAGATTATGGGAAAAGTACGAATTGTCCAACATAACAGGATTTCATGAAAAATATATTTTTAAGACATGGTGTTTTTTAAATAGGTTCCCCGTTTTTACAGGCCTTGTTGAAAAATATAACCCTAAATTGATTATCGGAACTGGAATTAGCTATCTGACAGATTTTTGTGTCTGCTTTGCGGGCAGTTCTAACAAAGATATATCAATAAACTTCTCTCAAATTCTAGTTGAGAGGACTGATAGGTCTATTGTCAAGCGATCATATTATTGGATCAAATTCAATAAAACCACTCTTGTTGTAATCCCATTCTTTACAGGATCTTATGGTTTAAATAGCAATGATCTAATCCAAAAGATGGGCGAAAGTATTAAAGAATTAATCGAAAGCGACTATGCAACAAGTACTGAATCTCCCAGTGCTTAACTGATCCGCAATAAAAACTCATTTCTGACTGTCACACTGCTGGCAGGTGACCATGTCATCCTATCTCAAAACATACTGAGGAGGAAGATATGTCAAGCCTTGTATTCGAACAGATCAACGAGCAGTTTAACCGGATGCTCCGAGAATACCTGAAACGGGATATTATGCAGTACAAGATCGAGATATGGGAGGAGTCTCTGCATGATCATATTAATTCCCTGCAGGCATTTCTGACATCAGAACAGATTCCCTTTGAGGCATCAGGCATTCCGACAAACACAGGAGAGCACAGTCCGCATAGAATTGTCAGCAGGCCATATAAGCCCTGCAGGCCTGCTGGACTCTTTGTCATTTATCCTGCCACTAATCATGAGATCGTGCTGGCCATATATCGTGTTCAAACGCGATTCGATACTCAATCCCACGAAGTAGTTGCCTATCGCAGTGAAAAGGTCTTATTGCAGACCATGGAAAGACTAAAATCATTCCATAGATCAAAGCTCAGGAAGAATGGTGAGGTTGAGATAATCCATGGTCAAAATATTCCGATTCCGGATGCAGAGTGGGATGACTTGATCCTGCCACCAGACTTAAAGTTGGACATTAAATGTAATATGGAGGGATTTATTAAGGGCGAACTGATATACCGCAGGCTGAACATTCCCTATAAACGCGGATTCCTCTTTGCCGGACCTCCAGGCAATGGCAAGACCATGATGCTGAAAGTGATTGCATCAACATGTCGTGAATTCAAATTCGTTCTATATAAGAGAACAGATCACCCTGGGAATGGCGAAGTTGATATTGCATTTGAAATGGCCGCAGATCTTGCACCAAGCATATTATGCTTTGAAGACCTCGACTCCATTTTTAATGAAGGGGTTTCACTCAGTCATTTCCTGAACAAGCTTGATGGGTTCGAAAGTACAGACGGCGTTATGATTCTTGCCACAACAAACCATCCGGAGGAAATTGACCCAGCCCTCACGAGCCGCCCAAGCAGGTTTGACCGCTTATGGTTATTCCAAAATCCTGACTATGGATGCAGGCTTGAGATGCTGAACAGGCTATTTGGTAATTGCATTGACAGGGAGCTGATCGAGAATCTTGCCGAGCAGACCGAAGACTTCTCTATGGTATACCTGAAAGAACTCTATGTCTCTGCCTCACTCTTGGCTATTGACGCAGGGAAAAAATACCCCGAAGAAGATGAGATTAATGGAGCACTCGACCTGCTTCAAAAACAGTTTCGTACAGCCAAGAGGCAGTTTAAAACTAGCGAAAAAGAGGTGGGATTTTGCGTAAAGTAGACCCTGAACGAGCGACTTCACCCAGGCTTCTGAAAAGAATATGCAAAATTACAAATCAGACTGCCATACATCTGGCAGTGTTAGGTGTTTTAATATACAAAAATAGATTGAAGAGGTAATATGACCACTCATGACAAAAAACCAAACACATACCTCAGCAAAACACTCTTCATGAAGGGACTGCAGTGCCACAAGGCCCTGTATTTCGAAAAATATCAACCGGAGCTGAAGGTTGAGCAGGATACTGACATGCAGCTGAGGCTTGCCGGAGGCATTGAGGCCGGGAATTATGCAAAGGGACTGTTTCCGGGCGGGGTTGAAGTCCCTTATGATGGCTTAAGCCATGATGAACAGGTGGCAATGACTCAGCAGCTGATTGCCGAGGGTACTAACACTATCTATGAGGCAGCTTTCTTTCATGACGGGATATTTGTGAAGCTCGACATACTGCATATGGGAACAAAAGGCTGGGAGATGTATGAGGTGAAGGCTTCAAACGAATACAAGGACCATTACCTCAATGATATATCAGTCCAGTATTATGTTGCTGCCGGTTCCGGCCTTAAGATAAGCAAGGCACACATTGTCTATATGAACAGGGAATATGTCAGAAAGGGAGCCATTGATCCCAAAAAGCTCTTTGTGACAGAAAATATTACAGGTGATGTGAAGAAGAATCAGGCTGTCATTAAGACCAAACTTGATGAAATCAGGAAGATGCTGCTTGGGGACATGCCAGTTATGGATATAGGCAGTCACTGTGATGATCCCTATGAGTGCGATTTCATGAGCCATTGCAGAGAACATCTGCCTGACACCTCAGTATTTGATCTCTGCGGGAGCTCGAAGATCAAGTGGGAGCTCTACTATGAAGGTCATCATGACATGGCAAAACTTCCTCTTGATCGTCTTGAGCCTAAACAAAGGTTTCAGGTAGAAGCTTACATCGGGAAGACAGAGATCACCGACAAAACTGTGGTTAAACAATATCTGAACTCTCTGACATATCCCCTTTGCTTTTTTGACTTCGAGACATTCCAGCAGCCAGTGCCGCCGTTTGACGGCACAAAGCCGTATCAGAAGATACCGTTTCAGTATTCCCTGCATGTCATCGAAGAGAAGGGCGCAAAACTTAATCACTATGAGTATCTCGCAGAGCCCGGGACAGACCCGAGGGAAGAGATAGCAAGAGGCCTGATATCCCAGATACCCAAAGATGCCACCGTACTTGTATACCATAAGCCTTTTGAGACAGAGATCCTGAACAATTTTAAAAGCTGGTTCCCGAAATACGCGAAAAAACTCGATGCAATAATTGACAACATTGTGGACCTGAAAGAGCCATTTTCCCAGAGAGTCGCATACCACTGGAAGATGCAGGGTTCAGCCTCACTTAAAGCAGTCCTTCCGGCATTCATCCCTGAGATGACCTATGAAGGCATGGAGGTGAGTCATGGCGGCGAAGCGCAGGAGGCATATTTCACCATGCAGGAACTGGAAGACCCAAAAGGGCTGGGAAGACTCAGAAAGGCATTGCTGGAATACTGCAGGCAGGACACATTGGCCATGGTAAGATTACTCGAAAAACTTGAAGATATCAGCAAAGAAGCAGGCAGATAATGGGGGATTAGAATGTCAGATAAATTCGATTCATTGATAAAGATCCTGAACAAACTCGACAGCAAAGAGATAGTGACAGTCCACTCGCTTATGGATGAGCTTGGCATCAGTGAAAGGTCTGTCCACAGGTATATCAGAACCCTGCAGGATGCCAACTTTTCAATAAGCTACGACAGATCCAGAGAGACCTATGCCTTTGATGACGGATTCTGCCTCAGAAAGCCGAGCCTGACAGTCGAGGAGACCCTTGCCTTTGCACTTGCCAAGAGCGTAGTGGGCAATTTCGGCATCGGAATGGCAAAGGGGCTTACGATGATCGAAGATAAGCTTGCAAAGAGGGAAAGCGGGCTGCCGTCCCATATTATCCTGTCTTCCGACTCTCCTGCAAATGGTCATGAGTTTATCGGCATCCTTCATCACGCTATCGAAAACCTGCAGAAGGTAAGGATCAAATATAAAGCGCTTTATTCAGACGAACTGACCGACAGAACAATTAACCCATATTTCCTTTTGTGGCAGGATGGCTTCTGGAACCTGAGGGGATACTGTCATCTGAGGGATGATTTCAGGACCTTTGCCTTGGACAGAATAGTCTCCTTAAAGGTCCTTGATGAACATTTCCTGCCAAAGAAGCTGAACTTTGCTGAAAATCTTTCGGGTTCTTTCGGCAGTATCATAGACGGCGAGCCTGTTGATGTTATCCTGAAATTTGATCCTGAGATCAGACCATATATCCAGAGAAAAAAGTGGCACCGGAGCCAGACAGAAAAGGAACTTGCTGACGGCAGCCTTGAGGTGAGTTTTCATGTGAACGGTTTTGAGGGGATCAAGCAGTGGATATACAGATGGATACCTTATGTTGAGATTATCGGGCCGGAAGAGTTGCGGGAAGAAGTCTTGAATGAACTGCATACCGCAGTGAATAAAAATCAGGGTGGCAATAAGGAGTAATCAACATGAGGATTTTACCGCTTAATCTGCAGCAGAAGAGATTTCCGAAAGGCTTCAGAGGTCTGAATGAGACGGAAGTCTATTCCATCCTTAACAATTGTGAGAGAGGAATTCGAAGACCTGCTTCGTGAGAACTTTGCTCTCAGGGACAAAGTGCAGTGGCTTGAGGCCGATATGCAGAAGACGAAACAGGTTGATGAAATGGTCTGGAATTTCATCTCTCAGGCCGCTGCGATAAAAACCGGCTCAATATATCAAAAATACAATAGCAATAAAGTTTGTGATATTATTGACGCATGAATAACCGCCTTGATCTGACATCGCTGGAGAAAGCCCTCAGCAGCCTGAACAGGGCGCTCGTAAGGGCAATGGAAGCGCCAATTGATGAGGAGCTTCGT
>Ga0233425_10006175_pt1 | contig 18064 bp, 22 predicted proteins | sample Watercolumn_Towu_2_FD_181712 | JGI IMG/M metagenome (GOLD analysis project Ga0233425, IMG submission 181712) | Freshwater microbial communities from Lake Towuti, South Sulawesi, Indonesia - Watercolumn_Towuti2014_140_MG | ecosystem: Environmental > Aquatic > Freshwater > Lake | place... | reverse complement strand
AGACGGCAAACCATCAATGCATCCATTCAGGTTTTGAGTCGATATCTGATGAACCGTCCGACCCGCAAAATTTTCCCCGCCCCGCCCCCTCACCCTGCAAGATCCAAAAGTCCGACAGACTCCTAGTAAACCGCTTGGGAACAAAATTTGTACGATTGCAGTCACAAATTGGGAGCGCCTTTTTTACAAGTGGCCGGTCCGAGCCGGGGAGGGATCGCGATGCGGTGTCCGTCTCCAACTCCCCGGCAAAGTTTTTGGCTTTTCTCTCCTCATCCGAACGGGAGCAGTAGCAGTGAACAATATCTCGAAGAACGTGTTGCTCTGGGTGGTGGTCGTCGTCGTTCTGATGATGGCCTTCAACGGCTTCGATCCGCGCCGGACCGACGAAACCTCGATGCCTTATTCTCAGTTCATCACGGAAATCAACTCGGGCCGCGTGAAGCAGGTAACGCTGCAGGGCCGCACCATCGTCGGGATGTCCAGTACCGGCGACCGGTTTACCACCTTTAGTCCGGGCGATCCCCATCTGGTCGACGACCTGCTCAAGAATCGGGTCGAAATCAAGGCGCAGCCGCCCGAGCATCCTTCGTTTCTCATGCAAGTGCTGATCTCCTGGGGGCCGATGCTGTTGCTGATCGGCGCCTGGGTGTTTTTCATGCGGCGCCAGCAGGGGGGGATGGGGGGCGGTGCCACGGCCTTCGGCAAGAGCAAAGCCAAGCTGTTGGAGGAGAACCAGGTCAGGGTCGGGTTTCACGATGTCGCTGGGGTCGAGGAAGCCAAGGAAGACGTAGCGGAAATGGTCGATTTCCTGCGTGATCCGTCGCGGTTCCACCGGCTCGGCGGGAAGATCCCGCGCGGCGCCCTGATGGTGGGGCCGCCGGGCACCGGCAAGACGCTGCTGGCGCGGGCGATTGCCGGCGAGGCGCAGGTTCCCTTTTTCACCATCTCCGGTTCCGATTTCGTCGAGATGTTTGTCGGAGTCGGCGCCTCCCGGGTGCGCGACATGTTCGAGCAGGCCAAGAAGCGGGCGCCGTGCATCATCTTCATCGACGAGATCGATGCCGTCGGGCGTCACCGCGGTGCCGGCCTGGGCGGGGGCAACGACGAGCGGGAGCAGACCCTCAACCAGCTTCTGGTGGAAATGGATGGGTTTGCCGGCAACGAGGGCATCATCGTGATCGCCGCCACCAACCGGCCCGACGTCCTCGACCCCGCCCTGCTGCGGCCCGGCCGCTTCGACCGCCAGATTCACGTGGGGCTTCCCGATGTCCGCGGCCGCGAGCAAATCCTGCAGGTGCACGCCAAGCGGGTGCCGACCGCCGCCGACGTCGAGCTCAAGTATCTGGCCCGAGGAACCCCGGGCTTTTCCGGAGCGGACCTGGCCAATCTGGTCAACGAGGCAGCCCTCTTCGCCGCCCGCCACAACAAGCGCGAAGTGGGCATGGAGGATTTCGAAAAGGCCAAGGACAAGATCATGATGGGGGCCGAGCGGCGCTCCATGGTGATGAGCGACGAGGAGAAGCGGATGACGGCCTACCACGAGGCCGGTCACGCCATCGTCGGCCGGATGGTGCCGGGGCATGACCCGGTCTACAAGGTGAGCATCATGCCGCGCGGCCGCGCGCTCGGCATCACCATGTTCCTGCCGGAACGGGATCAGTATAGCGCCAGCAAGCAGAAGCTGGAGAGCCAGATCTCCAGTCTGTTCGGAGGTCGCGTGGCGGAACAGATCATCTTCGGCGCCGACCGGGTCACCACCGGTGCATCCAACGACATCGAGCGGGCCACCGGTCTCGCTCGCAACATGGTAACGCGCTGGGGGCTGTCCGGACGGTTGGGGCCGCTGGCTTACGGTGAAGAAGAGGGGGAAATCTTCCTCGGCCGTGCGGTGACTAAGCACAAACCGGTGTCCGAAGAGACCGCCCGCCTGATCGACGAAGAGATCCGTTCGGTCATCGACGTCAACTATGAACGGGCGGAGCGGATCTTGCGGGAGAACCTGGACACGCTGCACTGCATGGCGGAAGCCCTGGTCAGATACGAAACCATCGACCGCGAGCAGATCGACGACATCATGAACGGCAGGACGCCGCGGCCACCCACGGGTTGGGAAGACGGCCAGCAGCCGCCGGCCAGCGGCAGTTCCGTGGAACCACGGGTCAAGACCGATATCCAGGGCGGCTCCTCCTCTGGCTTCGGCAATCCCGCGCCGCAACTGTAGTCGGTTCGGCAAGGTTCCGATCGGGAGTTGTCCCGAAAGAGAAATCCCGCGTGCAGCGTCCCGCCGCACGCGGGATTTTTTCGGCGCCGATCTGGTGCGCCGCCGCGGGCCTCGCTAATTCCGGCCGGCTTCCGGGATACAATAGGCCTTTTTTTATGGGCCAGATTGAAGGTGCGCGTATGTATAGCAAAGGGATGGAAATAGCCGGTTTCGACGACGATCTGTGGGCGGCGATTTGCAACGAAGAGCAGCGGCAGGAAGAACATGTCGAACTGATCGCTTCGGAAAACTATGCCAGCCCGAGGGTGCTGCAGGCACAGGGCACGGTGCTGACCAACAAATATGCCGAGGGTTATCCCGGCAAGCGCTACTACGGCGGCTGCGAATTCGTCGATCAGGTGGAAGAGTTGGCGATGGAGCGGGCAAGGAGGCTATTCGGGGCCGATTACGCCAACGTCCAGCCCCATTCCGGGTCGCAGGCCAATGCCGCGGTCTACATGGCCTTGCTGGAGCCGGGCGATACCGTCTTGGGGATGAGCCTGGCCCACGGCGGCCATCTCACCCACGGCGCCAGGGTCAACTTCTCGGGCAAGCTCTACAAGGCCGTTCAATACGGTCTCGATCCCAATACCGGCGAGATCGATTACCTGCAAGTGGACGCGCTGGCGCGGGAGCACCGGCCGCGCATGATCATGGCCGGCTTCTCCGCTTACTCCCGCGTGGTCGACTGGGGACGGTTCCGCCGCATTGCCGATGAGATCGGGGCCTATCTGGTGGTCGACATGGCCCACGTGGCGGGGCTGGTCGCTGCAGGGCTTTATCCCAATCCGGTCCAGATCGCAGACGTGACTACCACCACCACCCACAAGACCTTGCGGGGTCCGCGCGGCGGCCTGATCCTCGCCAAAGCCAATCCGGAACTGGAAAAGAAGCTGAACTCGCTAGTATTCCCCGGTACCCAGGGCGGGCCGCTGATGCACGTCATCGCCGCCAAGGCCGTGGCCTTGCAAGAGGCGCTGCAGCCGGACTTCAAGACCTACCAGGGGCAGGTGCTGGAGAATGCGCGGGCGATGGCCGGGGCCTTTCTGGAGCGCGGCTTCCAGATCGTCTCGGGCGGCACCGACAACCATTTGTTCCTGGTGGACCTGATCGCCAAGGGATTGACCGGCAAGCTCGCCGATGAGCGGCTGGGACTGGCCAACATCACCGTCAACAAGAACGCCGTTCCCAACGACCCGCAATCACCCTTCGTCACCAGCGGAATCCGGATCGGCACTCCTGCCGTCACCACTCGCGGTTTCGGCCGGGGCGAATGCATCGCGCTGGCCGGATGGATCTGCGACATTCTGGAAGACATCCAGAACGAGAGCGTGATCGAACGGGTGAAGGCGGATGCGCTGCAGCTGTGCCGGAAGTTTCCGGTTTATGCGGGGTGAGGTGTGCGGAAACGGAAGGGTCTCCGGTACGAACGTGGGCAAACAAAAACCCGGCGGCTGCCGGGTTTTTTGCGATCCGCCGGAGATTGCGCTGGATCACGCCTGCTGCAAAGGCCAGGGACGGGAGTGGGAAAAGCGGTAGGCCAGCCAGCCGATGAGGAGTACCGCCAGGGTCACGGGAAACCTCAACAGAACCGAGCCGAACCAGGTGAGGGCGGCCAGTCCGAGGACCACCGCCAGCAGGATGAATGGGATGATACCCAGCAAGATCACGTGCATGTCAACCTCCTGACTAGTCCAGAGGAAACCGTTGCGCCGCCTTAGGCCGCATCCGTTTCCGCGGCTTACTGCGCTTCCGACAGGTGACCGATGATCTCGGCCGTCTGCTCGAAATCCAGTCCCGCCATACCCACCAGTTCGTTCAGCAGAAAATCTTCGTAAGTAGCCATCGACTTGTCCTCGGAACAGGTATTGAACACAAGTCAAAAGCCTATCTCGCAGCGAAGCGAAAACTGTGAAGCGGTCCGCATTTCCCCGGTGCGCCGAACCGGCGGCGCGGGCAATCCGGGTCTCGTTCCCTGCCTCCCAGCGGCCACGGTGGTCGCGTTCCGCGGTATCCACGGTGCGGGATGATGGCCACGTTCGGCTGCCGGAAATTTGCGTCGAACCCGGGAAACGCCGAAAATGCCTTTCCATTCCTGACGTTCTGGAGTCCGGTGGCGGCGCCAGCCGCGTCGGCCTCTTTCCCACCATCAGACCTTTTCCACGTGCATTGCCCTTTTTGCGGAGCCGAAGAGACCCGGGTGATCGATTCCCGCCTTTCCCAGGAAGGTGACCAGGTGCGCCGTCGGCGGGAATGCAGCGAATGCCGGGAGCGCTTTACCACCTACGAAGTCGCCGAACTGAACCTGCCGCGGGTGGTGAAGAGCAACGGCAGCCGCGAGCCTTTCCGCGAGGAGAAGCTCCGCGCCGGAATGCTGCGGGCGCTGGAGAAGCGGCCGGTGGGCAGCGATCGCATCGAGGAGGCCATCAACCGCATCAAGAAGCGCCTGCTGGCGCGGGGCGAGCGGGAGGTGCCGAGCCGGCTGATCGGCGAGAACGTGATGCACGAGCTGAGCGCGCTGGATCACGTGGCCTATGTGCGGTTCGCTTCGGTTTACCGCAGCTTCGAAGACGTCGACGAATTCCGCAAGGTGATCGACCACCTGGAGCGCCAGCCCAGCGCAGAGCAGAGCAAGGACCAGTCCGATCTGTTCGCTGCCGATTGACTGCCTTCCTGCCGTGACCGCCACGCCCTTCTCTCCCGAAGACGCCCACTACATGGCCCGTGCCCTGCGGCTGGCGGATCGGGGGGTGGGCACGTCCCATCCCAACCCGGCGGTGGGCTGCGTGCTGGTGCGCGATGGAGCGGTGGTGGGCGAAGGCTGGACCCGGCCGGTGGGAGGACCCCACGCCGAGGTCGAGGCCCTGCGCGCCGCGGGGGATGGAGCCCGCGGCGCGACGGCCTATGTCACCCTCGAGCCTTGCTGCCACCACGGCCGCACCCCGCCCTGCAGCGATGCCCTGGTTGCCGCCGGCGTGGCGCGGGTGGTGGTGGCCGTGGTCGATCCCAACCCGCGGGTGGCCGGCAACGGGCTGCGCCAGCTGCAAGGGGCCGGCATCGCCGTCAGCCAGGGCCTGATGGAGGAGCCGGCGCGGGCGCTCAACCGCGGCTTTTTCCGGCGCATGGACAGCGGACGGCCTTGGGTCACCAGCAAACTGGCCATGAGTCTGGACGGCCGCACCGTCATGGCTTCCGGCGAGAGCAAGTGGATCACCGGCCCCGAGGCTCGCCAGGACGTGCAGCGCTTGCGGGCACGCAGTTCGGCCATCCTCACCGGCATCGAAACCGTGCTGGCGGACGATCCGGCCCTGACGGTGCGGATCGGGGAAAACGGCGGGACCGTGCGCCAGCCGGCGCGCGTGGTCCTCGACAGCCATTTGCGCATTCCTGCCGGCTCACGGTTGCTGGTAGAACCCGGCGAAACCTGGCTGTTGACCGGGCGCGGGCGTACCGATACCCGTCCCGAGCTGGATCTACCCCGGGTGGCGGTCCACGAGGTGGCGAGCGGTGCCGACGGCCGGTTGGATCCGTTAGCGGTGCTGGAATTGCTGGGCCGGTTGGAGATCAACGAGCTGCTGGTGGAAGCCGGCGCGACCCTCAACGGTGCTCTGCTGCGGGCAGGGCTGGTGGACGAATGGGTGGTCTATATGGCGCCCTGTGTCCTCGGCAGCCGCGGCCGGGCACTGTTCGAGCTGCCGGACCTGGAGCGGATGGCGGACCGCTACCGCTTGCGGTTGCTCGGCAGCCGGCAGGTGGACGGCGACTTGCGTTTGACCTTCGGAAATCCTTCGGCCGGTTGCGTTTCGCATAACCCCAAGATTTGAATTTTCAGCGTCTCTAAACCGTGTTCACCGGCATCATCCAAGCCATAGGCAGCATCGTCCGCATCGAACCGCGCGGAGGCGACTGCCGGCTGACCGTCGCGACCGGCGCGTTGCCCGTGGCCGGTGCGGCCCTGGGCGACAGCATCGCGGTCATGGGGGTGTGCCTGACGGCGGTCAAACGGGGGACGCAACGTTTCGCCGCCGATGTGTCGCGGGAGACCCTGTCGCGTACCGTGCTGGGCGAGCTGCGGCCGGGGGCGCCGGTCAATCTGGAGTTGGCGCTGACCCCCAGCAGCCGGCTGGGCGGACACATCGTCAGCGGTCACGTGGATGGCATCGGCACCGTAGTCGAAGGCGCCGCGACGGGCGTTGCGAGCGCTTCACCATCGAGGCGCCGGCCGCCCTCGCCAAATATGTTGCCGAGAAGGGTTCCATCTGTGTGGACGGGGTGAGCCTGACGGTCAACGGCGTGGAGGGGGCGCGCTTTTCCCTGAACCTCGTGCCCCACACCTTGGCGCAGACCACCCTCGGCGAATATCGCCGCGGCCGCCGCGTCGATCTGGAGGTGGACCTTCTGGCCCGCTATCTGGAGCGCTTGCTGCTGGGTAACACGGTTGCACCATTTCAGGGTGGAGTAACAATGGGCTTGTTGGCCCGGACTGGCTTCCTAAGCTAACCCGAGCGGTGGGCAAACCCAGAGCCGTTTGCCCAACCTACGATCTGGATTCATCGGAAAATGCATGACTCTTAATACCATCGAAGAAATCATCGACGACCTGCGCCAGGGCAAGATGGTCGTCGTCATGGACGACGAAGACCGCGAGAACGAAGGCGATCTGGTGATGGCCGCCAGCCAGGTGCGGGCGGAGGACATCAACTTCATGGCCCGCAACGGTCGTGGTCTGATCTGTCTGACCCTGACCCGCGAGCGTTGCCAGCAGTTACGTCTGCCCCTGATGGTCAACGAAAACAAGACGCCCCATTCCACCAACTTCACGGTATCCATCGAGGCCGCCACCGGTGTGACCACCGGCATCTCCGCCGCCGACCGCGCCCGTACCATCCGCTGCGCGGTGGCGGCCGACGCCAAGCCGGAAGACCTGGTGCAGCCGGGCCACGTGTTCCCGCTCATGGCCCAGCCCGGCGGCGTGCTGAACCGCGCCGGCCACACCGAGGCCGGCTGCGACCTGGCGCGGCTGGCGGGCGGCGAGCCGGCCGCGGTGATCGTCGAAATCCTCAACGACGACGGCTCCATGGCCCGGCGCGCCGACCTCGAGGCCTTTGCCCAGCGCCACGGCCTCAAGATCGGCACCATCACCGACCTGATCCATTACCGCATCCAGAACGAACAGACGGTGGAGCGCATCGTGTCTTGCGAATTTCCCACCGAGTTCGGCAAGTTCCGGCTGCATGCCTACCAGGACCAGATCGACTTCAAGTTGCATCTGGCGCTGACCATGGGCAACGTGGGGGACGGCGAGCCGGTGTTGACCCGGGTGCACGGACGCAATCTGCTTTGTGATCTGTTCAGTGCCAAGCGCGACGATTCCAGCCTGCCCTTGCGCAAAGCCATGGGGCGAATCGCGGCCGAGGGCCGCGGTGTGCTGGTGGTGATCCGTCAGGAGGAAGACACCAAGTCCCTGGTGGAGCGCATCCACCGCTACAGCATGGAAGACCACGGGGTCGACCGCCAGGTGGCGCCGGAAACCGGCGAGGACTGGCGGACTACCGGCACCGGAGCCCAGATCCTGGCGGATCTCGGAGTCCGCAAGCTGCGGGTGATGGGCGCCCCCAAGAAATACCTGGGCCTATCCGGATACGATCTGGAAGTGGTCGAATACGTTTCCAGCGACTAACTCTTACGAGAACCCTCATGTCTCAAACCAAAACCTACGAAGGCAAGCTGATCGCGGAAGGCGCGCGGTTCTGCCTGGTCGCTTCCCGCTTCAATGGCTTCATTGTCGAGCAGCTCCTGGCCGGCGCGGTGGACGCCCTGGTGCGCCACGGCGTGGCGGCGAGCGACATCGACGTTGTCAAGACACCGGGGGCGTACGAACTGCCGCTGGCGGTGCAGAAAGCCACAGCCTCCGGCCGCTACGATGCAATCGTTGCCCTCGGCGCGGTAATCCGTGGGGCCACTCCTCACTTCGACTACGTGGCTGGAGAATGCGTCAAGGGCCTGGCCGGCGTGTCGCTGCAGCACGGCATTCCGGTGGGGTTTGGCGTGCTGACGGTGGATACCATCGAGCAGGCCATCGAACGGGCCGGCACCAAGGCCGGCAACAAGGGCGCCGAGGCGGCTCTGACGGCCCTGGAGATGGTCAACCTGCTGCGTTCGATGGAGTCGGCATGAGCCTCTCAAACGCCCGCACCCTGGCGCGCCGCAGCGCGGTGCAGGCCCTCTACCAGTGGCAGGTCGCCCGTACCGACCTCAGCGAGATCCAGCGCCAGTTCGAGGAAGAGCACGGCCTCGGCAAGGCCGACGCGGAATATTTCGGCGAATTGCTGCACGCCATTCCGGCCCGGCTCGAACCGATCGATGCCGCCCTGGCGGAGTTCTGCGATCGTCCGGTGGCCGAGATCGACCCGGTGGAACGGGCGGTGCTGCGCATCGGCTGCTACGAACTGCTGTTCCGCCCCGACATCCCGTACCGGGTCGCTCTCAACGAGGGAGTCAACCTGGCCAAGGCCTTCGGTGCGGCGCAAAGCCATCGCTACGTCAACGGCATCCTCGACAAGATCGCCCACAGGCACCGCCCCGAGGAAATCGCCGCCAGCCGGGCCGGTCGACTCTGACGCCGGTTTGGGGATCATTCCGTGGCGCTGGGCGAATTCCAGCTGATCGAGCGCTATTTTCGCCGTCCGCCGCGTCGCCACGACGTTCAGCGGGGAGTAGGTGACGATTGCGCGCTGGTCGCACCGCGTGCTGACAGCGATCTGGCGGTGACCGTCGACACCCTGGTGGGCGGTATACATTTTCTGGTGGACACCGAACCGTACGGGCTGGGCCACAAGGCCTTGGCCGTCAATCTCAGCGACCTGGCGGCGATGGGTGCGGAGCCGGCCTGGGTGACCCTGGCGCTAACCCTGCCGCAAGCCGAAGAGGCCTGGCTCGACGCCTTCTCCCGCGGCTTCCTGGCCCTGGCGGATCGCTACGGGGTGGCTCTGATCGGCGGCGACACCACGCGGGGGCCGCTATCCATCACCGTGCAGGCCATGGGATACGTGCCCAAGCGTGGGGGGATGTGCCGCAGCGGGGCGAGGCCGGGTGACGGCATTTATGTGACCGGCGCGTTGGGTCTCGCCGGCTTGGGCTTGAAGCAGCTGATGGGACGGTTTGCCGGGGCAGATCCGGATGCCCGCCTCAGGCTGGAGCGGCCGCAACCGAGGTTGGCTGCCGGTGCCGCAATCCGGGAGATCGCGAGCGCCTGCATCGACATTTCCGACGGCCTGGCCGCCGATCTGGGCCACATCCTGGAACAAAGCGGGGTGGCCGCGCGGGTCGATTGGGAGTCGCTGCCGCTGCCCGCTGCCGTAGCGGCTTACGTGGCGGTCAGCGCCGACTGGGCGATGCCCTTGACCGCGGGGGATGATTACGAGCTGTGTTTCACCGTGGCACCGGAGTGGGACGAAGAGCTGGCCCACCGCGCCGCTACCCTGGAATGCCCGCTGAGCCGGATCGGCACCATCGAGAAAGGCGCCGGCCTGCGGCTGTTTCGTGCCGGTTTCCGGCAGCAACTGGGGGGCGCCGGCTACCAGCATTTTTCGGGAAGTGCCGCGCCATGACCTCCCTGAAGCGCAAACCTGTCCCGGCCCGGCTGGTGTTCGGCGACCCGATATGCTGGCTGGCGTTCGGGTTCGGCTCAGGGCTGGCGCCCAAGGCGCCCGGTACCTTCGGCACCCTGGCCGCCGTGCCCCTCTACCTGGCCGCCGCCCGGTTTCCGCTCCCGGCCTACCTGGCAATGACCCTGGCCATGTTCATCGCCGGCATCTGGATCTGCCGGCGCTGCGAACGAATCATCGGCACCGAGGATCACTCCGGCATCGTCTGGGACGAATTCGTCGGTCTCTTCATCACCCTGGCCGCAGTCCCGCCGACCTGTTTCAATGTCGTCCTCGGATTTCTGCTGTTCCGTCTGTTCGACGTCTGGAAGCCCTGGCCCATTCGCCATTTCGACCGCAGCGTCCACGGCGGTTTCGGCATCATGCTGGACGATGCCCTCGCCGGCGCCTGGGCGTGGCTGGTGCTGGCCGCGCTGCTACGCCTCCTCGGCGGCTGAGGCGGCGCTTAGCGGCGGCTGCGGCTGCCGGTCTTGGTGCCCTTGTCCAGGTTGACGTAGATGGTCTTCCCTTCCCAGTCGGCGCCATCGAGGTTGGCGATGGCGGCCCTGGCTTCATGGCCTTCCATGTTCACGGTGGCGACGCCGCGGGCCTTGCCGGTGAACAAGTCGCGGCTCAGTTTCAGGTCGAATACCCGGCCGTAGCTGCTGAACAGCTCGCGCAGGGCGTCTTCGGTGGTGTGGGGCGGTAAGCCCCGGACAAATAGCGTCAACATGATGGTGCTCCTGAAGGCGGCAAAGCGAAACCGGCCGTTGTCGCGAATCCCGCAACACCAGCTTTCCGGTCTCGGCGAAGTCTTGCCCGAGAGGATCCCGGGAACGGGATCGATACCCAGGCTTCCCGGAAGGGGCGAACGGCGCCGCGGCGTCATCGCCGAGCGTCCGGAGAAGAAAAAAACAGGCTGCCGAAACAGCCTGTTTCGATCAGCTGCCTGGCCTTGCTATTTCAGCACGACCACATTTTCGGCCTGCGGTCCCTTCTGGCCCATGGTTTCGGTGAAGCTCACTTGCTGCCCTTCCTGCAGGGTCTTGAAACCCTTGCCTTGGATCGAGCGGAAGTGGACGAACAAGTCACTGCCGTTGTCCCGCTGGATGAAGCCGAAGCCCTTGCTTTCGTTGAACCACTTAACAGTGCCTTTTTGTTCCTGCGACATATTGAATTCCCGAGGATGGAGATGATGCACGAATGTGCGGAACCTCGTGGCCATCCCGGCGGGACGGCGGAGGCGGTACGGAGTATTACGGAAAGCGGGCAGTTAGAGCAGGAATGTCCCGGTGGTCCGGAACAGTAACTACGGTGACTTGCGTGGCGCAGTTCCAATACGGACGTACACCATAGAAGAAAAACGGTTTTGCCACAAGAGAATTCTTCCGTTCCGGCAGGGCGAGCGGGATCGAGGCGGTTGGCGGCAATTCCGGATCAGCGCCTCCGGCCCAGTTCCAGCGCCCACAGTATCCCGTTGGCGCTGAGGTTGCAGGCCAGCGCGCCGTCCCGAAAATCCGGATTCATCAGTGCCCGGCAGTGGGCGGGACTGGTTAGCCAGGAATTCAGCGCTGCGTCGATGGAATGCTGGCCCGAAGCGATGTTTTCTCCATATAGCCCCCAGTCGTAGCCGGCCGCTGCGCCGCGCTGAGCCGGGGTCACGCCTTCCGGTGTGTGGTGGGAGAAGTAACCCCGGTGCGCCATGTCGCCGACATGGCGCACCGCGGTCGCGAATAGCAACTGATCCCAGCGCAGGCCTGGCGCCGCCGGGAGTTCCTGGGTGCCGCAACGGCGGGGGGCGGCACGCAGTCCATTGATTTCTTGCTCGAGAGCTTGGCGGAGACGCTCCGGCCCGGGGCACCGGGCGGGCACTTCCCCATCCGGCGGCCGGGACGCCGCCGCTCCCGACATCAGGGCAGCGGCTAGGAAGGCGGCGCGGAACCGTGGCAAGACGAGGGGGTCGCGGCTGGATCAGTAGCGGCCATAGCGGCTGTACTGACCGTAGTCCCGGCCGTGGCCGTTACCGTAACCATAGTAGGAATCGCGCTCACGCTTGCGGTCCATGGAATTGCCCACCAGGCCGCCTACCGCCGCGCCCACCGCGCCACCCACCAGGGCACCGCGGCCGTCGCCGCCGATCGCACCGCCCAGCAAGGCACCGCCGGCGCCGCCGATGGCGGCTCCCGCCAGGGTATTCCGATGACGGCCCCAGTCACCGCCACCATAGTAGGGGTAACCGCCGGAACTGGCGCAACCACTCAAGGTTGCTACGGCGGTCAACAGGCTGAGGGTCAGTATTGTTTTTTTCATGATCGTGACTCCTTGGTGATAAGGTGGCCAAAGCTTAGAAGGGGCCGCTTAAAGCCGTCTTAACCCGTCGGCGCAAGGGCCCGCGGTTGATCCGGCGTTGTCGGCCTTCGGCCACCGCGGGCGGTTTTGTTGCGTTTCTGACAGGACGGGCGTGTCCAAGCGCCTGAAATCATCCATCTACGAACTGGCATCTCGATTGCAGCACCTAGTTCAAAGCATTCCTCCGGGAGCCATCATGAAATCCGGCAAAGATATCGCCCAGCTCTTGGATGAGCCGGCTTGCGAACACAACAAGAAAGCCAAGTCCGGCTGTGCCAAGCCCAAGCCCGGTGCCGCCGCCGGCGGCTGCGCCTTCGACGGCGCCCAGATCGCCCTGCTGCCCATCGTCGACGTGGCCCACATCGTCCACGGCCCCATCGCCTGCGCCGGAAGTTCCTGGGACAACCGCGGCACCCGCTCCTCCGGTCCCAAGCTCTACCGCATCGGCATGACCACCGACCTCACCGAGCAGGACATCATCATGGGCCGCTCGGAAAAACGGCTGTTCCACTCCATCAAGCAGGCGGTCGAGACCTACCATCCGCCGGCGGTGTTCATTTACAACACCTGCGTGCCGGCCTTGATCGGCGACGACATCGAGGCGGTGTGCAAGGCCGCGTCCGAACGCTTCGAGACGCCGGTGATTCCGGTGGATTGCGCCGGTTTCTACGGCACCAAGAACATGGGCAACCGCATCGCCGGGGACGCCATGGTGAAATATGTCGTGGGTACCCGCGAGCCCAACCCGGTTCAGGAAAGTGCCCGGCGGCCCGGCATCAAGGTCCATGACGTCAACCTGGTGGGCGAATACAACATTGCCGGCGAGCTGTGGCATGTGTTGCCGCTGCTGGATGAACTGGGCATCCGGGTGCTGTGCACCCTGTCCGGCGACGCCCGCTACCGCGAGGTGCAGACCATGCACCGGGCCGAGGTCAACATGATGGTGTGCTCCAAGGCCATGCTCAACGTGGCCCGCAAGCTGGAGAGCCAGTACGGCACGCCCTGGTTCGAGGGCAGTTTCTATGGGATCACAGACACCACCCAGGCGCTGCGCGACTTCGGCCGGCTGCTCGGCGACCCCGATCTGACGGCCCGCACCGAGGCGCTGATCGAGCGCGAGGAAACCCGCATCCGCGCCGAACTGGAACCCTGGAAGCAGCGGCTCACCGGCAAGCGGGTGCTGCTCAACACCGGCGGCGTGAAAAGCTGGTCTGTGGTGTCCGCCCTGCAGGATCTAGGCATGATGGTGGTCGCCACCGGCACCAAGAAATCCACCGAAGAGGACAAGGCCCGCATCCGCGAGCTGATGGGCGAGGAAGCCCTGATGCTGGACGATGTGAGTCCGAAAAAGCTGCTGCAGGTGGTCAAGGATTACCGGTGCGACATTCTTATCGCCGGCGGACGCAATCTCTACACCGCACTCAAGGCGCGGCTGGCGTTTCTCGACATCAATCAGGAGCGGGAATTCGGCTACGCCGGCTACCAGGGCATGCTGGAACTGGTGCGGCAGCTGGCGCTGACCATGGAAAGTCCGGTATGGCAGGCGGTGCGTACGCCGGCGCCGTGGCGGGCGGCCAATCATCCGCCCCGCGTCGTGACGGAGCCCGTCACCTCGGGTCTCGACGATGACGGAATCGACGAAGCGGAAGCGCTCCACGCCTGAGCGCTGCAATCATCGAAACCGGATGGAGCGAAGCGAAACCGGGGTTAACGCGAAATCCGCGACCCACACCCCGGAAGGGTCCGGATTCCCTCATCACAGCCGATCTAAAGGACTCAAAATCCCCAGGCCACTGCGGTTCAGCACAGGGATGTGAATCCTTAGTGGTTGACACGCCAAAAGAAGTCGAGTTTGACCCCGTTCTTTCTTCCCAGCCGGGGAACGGTATTGTTTTGAAAAGCGGGAGCGGTCCTCCTACCCCGACCTCGAACCGCTGAACCGCACCGGAAACTTGATATCGCTGTCCTGGCCCCGATTCACCATGCCGGAAACCGGAGAAGATCGGTAATCGGGGGGCAAACGTTGCCGAAAAAGGTGAATATGCACTTTACTCTTCCCGCCCCACGATATAGGTTCCCGCCTTGTCAACGGAAAGATCCTGTAATCCACAGGAGTACTGGGAGGAAATATGTGCAAATCAACACTCATGATCGGCATGCAGCTGATCGTCCCGCTGTCTTTCACGCCCATCGCAGGCCTGGCGGCCGGCATCTCGCTCGATCCGGGTTTCGGCCTGGACGGCAGGGTGACCACGGACCTGTACGGCGCGCACGACGGCGCCCATGCCATCGTCGCCCAACGCCAAGGCGAGGTCGTGGCGGCTGGCTTAACCGCCCGCGAGTGGGTACATCAAGCCGGTCTGGCGCGCTATCGGCGCGATGGGAGCCTCGACACCCGGTTTAGCCGTGACGGCAAGGTCGGCCGGGAGTTTGCCCGGCGCTTTCGCCATGCGGAAGTGTCCGCAGTCGCTTCGCAACGGGACGGCAAGCTGGTGGCGTCCTACGGCAACGGCAAAGGCTATGCCGGATGGAGCGACACCGTGGAGGGGGAGTTCTTGTTGAGCCGCCATCAGCAAAACGGAGCCTTGGACAGGAAGTTCGGCCACCACGGGAAGGTCATTACTCGCGTCGGAAACGGATCGGGCGAGGGATGTGCCGTGCTGGTCCAGCGGGATGGCAAAATCCTGGCCGGCGGCACCGCCATGTTGAACAATCCTGACACCGGCAACTCCAGCGAGGACTTCGCCTTGGTGCGGTACAAGAAAGACGGCCGACGGGACAAGACCTTCGGCAGCGGCGGCATCGTGGCCACCGATTTCTACTATGGCGACCAACTGCGAGCGATCGCCCTACAGAGCGACCGCAAGATCGTGGCGGCAGGCTATGCCCAGGACATGCTACTGGGGACGGTTGTGGCACTGGCTCGTTATCACCCCGACGGAACGCTGGACGGAAGCTTCGGCTATCGCGGCAAGGTCAAAACGGACATTCCGCATCTCATCCATGCCAACCCGTTTCAGTTCCACTGTGATCCCCATGACCTGGTGCTTCAGCCGGATGGCAAGATCGTCGTGGGCGGGCCCGATACCCTGGCGCGATTCAACGCCGACGGCAGCCTGGACGAGAGTTTCGGGAGCGGCGGCAAGACCCCGGTTCCAGTGGCTCCCCATGCCATCGTATTGCAGCCGGACGGCAAGCTGATTCTCGCGGGCTCCGGAAAGGCATCATCGGCCTTCATGGACGACTTCGTACTGAGCCGTTACAACGCCGACGGTTCGCCCGACCTCGAGTTTGGCGATGGCGGTCAGTTCACCACGGATTTTTCCGGGGGTTCGGATCAAGCTTACGATCTGGTGCTTTCGGGGGAAAACAGGCTGGTGGCAGTCGGCACCACGTATGGCGGGAATATCTGGAATTTCGACTTCGCCCTGGCCGGCTACTTGCTGGAGTGAGCGTCGGCCAATCAATCGCACGGCGGGGACCGCTCACGTTCCATCCTGAATCGGAGGGAGGTTCAGACCTCTGCGAGGTTACCCTTCTCCTTCAGTCACACCTTGCGGGCCCCCGCCCGCTTCTTGCCCAGCAGCAGGTCGAGCCGGTTGTCGGTGTCGTCCTCAGCGGCGATGCCCAGCTGGATCAAGCGGCGGGTGTCCGGATTCATGGTGGTTTCCCGGAGCTGGTCCGGAATCATTTCCCCAGCCCATTGAACCGCTTTCGTTCTACCTTGTCCTTGGGATAAGGGGTTGAAAAGGGAATAGGGAAGCAAGAACAAAGGAATCTGACCCCGTTTCCGCGATCCCGGAAAGCGCGCAGCGGCCCGGTATCCGGGGGCACGATGTCAACCTGATCGGCGAATACAAGATCGCCGGGGAACTGTGGCATGTGCTGCCGCTGCTGGACGAGCTGGGCATCCGGCTGCTGTGCACCCTGTCCGGCGACGCCCGCTACCGCGAGGTGCAGTCCATGCAACGGGCCGAGGTCAACATTATGGTCTGCTCCAAGGCCATGCTCAGCGTCGCCCGCAAGCTGGAAAGCCAGTTCGGCACGCCTTGGTTCGAAGGCAGCTTCTACGGCATCACCGACACCACCCAGGCGCTGCGCGACTTCGCCCCGCTGATCGGCGACCCCGATCTGACGGCCCGCACCGAGGCGTTGATCGCGCGCGAAGAAGCCCGCATCCGCGCCCAGCTGGAGTCCTGGAAGCAGCGCCTCACCGGCAGGCGGGTCTTGCTCAACACCGGCGGCGTGAAAAGCTGGTGGTGTCCGCCCTGCAGGATCTGGGGATGGTGGTGGTCGCCACCGGACCGGGCGAACTGGCCCAACTCCGTGCGCAACGTAGAGCCACGCCCCGGAAGGTGATGATCGACCGCTTACCGGAGGCCGAACGGCCCACCCCACTGCGGCCACTCAGCAAAATGCTTTCGGATAGGGTGAAAATGATTGCCTACCGTGCGGAGACTGCCCTGGTTGCGCTCCTGCGGCGCCATCTGGAAAAGCCCGACGACGCCCGCGCCTTGATCCGTGAGTTGTTCGTCGCGGCCGGCGATATCGAGCCCGACGCCGTAACCAATACCCTGATGGTCCGAATTCACCGGATGGCCAGCCCGGTCCATGATCGGGCCATCGCCGCTCTCGTGGAGGAATTAACCCGGCAGGAGTTCCCGCATCCGGAAACCGGGGCCACCATGCGGTTCGCGCTCGTTTGACGCCGCAAAAGTGCTAACGTGATTTCCCGCGAGATCAGGAACTCTGATCTTCCCCCGATAACAGAGGAGCACTGGCCTTCTTTATGCCGGGAATGTCTCGCGGTGACCAAGAGACGGTTCTTTCAGATGCCCTGAAAAACCTTGAGATATTGGAGCCCTGGCGGAATCAATTACGGAAGGACGGAACAGCAGGCGCTCGTAGTCTCCGGTCCAGTGGAGATAGTCGATCAGGGTCTGTTCGAATTGGACCGGGTCCTGCCCTTTCCAAAATTCCCCATGGGCCTGCCGTTCCAGCAGCCGATGCAAATCCCCGATGCTCAAGCCGTTGCGGTCCAGCCAGCGGCTGATGGCTTCGCCGTCGGTCAGGCCATGGCGCTGGCAGAAGGCGCGGGATGCGGCAATCAGGTCGAGCGCCTCAGGGATGTGGGCGTTGCGCTCGGAATTCTCGCGAGCCTGCATCCAGCCCAAAGCCGCCGCTTCCGCCTGCTCCGAGCTTCTTGAATCGGCACGCAAGGTTTCGAGCAGCCGTCGTTCCTCCTCGCGGAGCCCATCCGAACCGGCGGCATCGAAGCGCAAATAGCCCAAGCCCAATCCATCCTCGAAGAAGAATTCGGTCTCCAGCGGGCCGGCCCCGCGAGCGGCCAGTTCGCCTATGGCTTGCAGCATGGCGATGGCATCGCACCGCTTTTGGTCGACTCTGCCGCTGGGCAGCCATTCCCGGAATGCGGCGAGCCGCAGCCCGTCCATTCCGCTCGCGAGCGCTGCCTCCAAGATCCGCGGGTAGCACCGGTCCGGATAGAACAAGCTTTTGGCGATGCCTTCGAGCCCCGCGGCTTCGTCCTTAGCCAGCACACCCGCAGCGCGGGCGGCGCCCAGGGTGGCCCGGACGTTCACCATGGCTTCGGATGCGGCCAGATAGTTGAGTTCGGATGGACCGTGGATCACGGCGACTTCGTCGTCATCCTCCAACATGCCGGCTCGGAATTGCTGGAAGATTTGGCCGACACCCACCATGCCGAAATCCGCCAGTTCGGCCGCCCGCAGGGCTCCCATGCTGGCACTGCCGAAGACATGAATGCCCCGGTTCATCGTCCAGAGGATTT
>Ga0233425_10006174_pt1 | contig 18066 bp, 15 predicted proteins | sample Watercolumn_Towu_2_FD_181712 | JGI IMG/M metagenome (GOLD analysis project Ga0233425, IMG submission 181712) | Freshwater microbial communities from Lake Towuti, South Sulawesi, Indonesia - Watercolumn_Towuti2014_140_MG | ecosystem: Environmental > Aquatic > Freshwater > Lake | place... | reverse complement strand
GGCGTCTCTGAAATAAAAAAAGCCGCATGACGCGGCTCTTTCTGGTTTAAATAAAACGCTTGCTTACAATTTCACCACGCGTGATACCGAGCGCTGCTGGCCGTCAGACACCTCGATCACGTATGAGCCGTTGGCAAGGTCGGACAGGTCGAAAGACTCGGAATAGTTGTTCCTGATCTTAAGCTTTTCGGTTTTCACCACGTTGCCCAGCACATCGTATACTTTCAGCGAGGTGTTCTCCGGGTTCAGGCTTGCCTCGCCAGGGATCTCCACTCTAAGCTGGCCGGAGAAGGGGTTAGGGTAAAAGCTGATGCTGAAGTTATCGCTGGTGTATTGTTTCACGCCTGTATCAACGGTGATGGTTACCTGGGTTGTGGCGGTGCATACGCCGCCGCCGCCCATCTTATTGTCGCGCACCGTCAGCCTGAACTTTAATACCTGGGCCGTTGTAGGCATGTATTCGCCTCTGGTGCCCTGCAGGTTGCCGGAGGCAATTACTGCTGCACTCGGGAAGGAGCGGCTTGGTGAGGTCACCGGCGCATACGACCTGAAGAAAGGCTTTCCGCCACTGTTCCAGTTGCCGCCGGAGCCGCTGCCCGGATCTATTTCCTCCCATTGATAGGTTAAGGCATCGCCGTCAGGGTCGGTTGCCGAGCCGGTGAGCGTAAAAGGCGTATTGGCCGGGCTGGTAAGCGTAGGAGTGACAGTAACTACCGGAGGGTTGTTCCCGGTGGTGCTGGTCACGGCGCAGGCGTTGCCGGAGCCGTTGATGAAGTTCGTGATCTCGTCGTAGCTCACGCCGTGAAAATAAGCGATGCTGTGAGGGGCAAGGTCATTGGTTGTTCCGCAGATGCCCGCATAAGCCATAATGGTAACGCCGCTTCCCGGCTCCACGGAGGTGGAGGCATTTCTGTTTCCGGAGCAGGAGCCTGCGCCCGAGTTGGCGTTGAAGGTATGGTTGCCGCCAAACTGGTGGCCCATCTCATGCGCCACATAATCGATATCGTAAGGATCGCCTACCGGGTTCGGGCTGCCGGTAATGCCGCTGGCCTTGTTATTGGCGCTGCATACGCAACGCAGGTTGGCCAGGCCGCCACCGCCGGTGCTGAAGGTATGGCCGATGTCGAAGTTCGCGCTTCCCACCTGCGAGGTAATCAAGGACTGGCTTTTGCTGATGAGTGAAAAAGAGCTGTTGTTCTCTGCCGTGGTATAACCTGTGCCCGGCGTGGTATACAACACCAGGGTGGTGGTTGGAACAAGCTCCAGCTTTACGGCAACTTCCGTTTCATAAACGCCATCCACGCGGTTCACGGTGGTCACCACTTTGGCAAGTGTCTGCGCCACTGTTGGGGAAGAGTTCCCGGTGGCCGCGATGGCATATTCGCCGGTGCAGCCTACCGCCAGGCGATAGGTTCTCAGGGTGTTGCCCGCACATACCGCCATCGGCGAAGCCGCGCGTTGCACCGATCCCTGGTCCTCATCATTCACGATCAGGCCCGCTTCCGGTAATTTGAACATCTCCGGCTTGTTAAAGTCGGCAGTATAGTATGAAATATAATCGTTCAGGTTATTCTTACAATACGGATCGATGTATGAATCGCCGTAAGGGCTTCGGATCATCCCGTGGAAGCCGTACTCCGTAAGGTCCAGCTTACCGCTGGCGTAAGGATCGTCGATGCCGTGCACGCTGTAGGTCCTGATATCGGGATAGCTCGATTGAAGGGCAGGCGCCATCACCGGCGACTCCACGAGGTGAAACCTTTGGATGCTCCCGTCAGGAAGAGGCAGGAGGATAATAGCAGGCGAGCTTTTGATCAGAACGGTTTTATCGGAAGGTGCCTGGCTGAGGATGCTTTTCAGGCCGGCCATGTCGAGGCGATAGGTTTTGTATTTGTCAGGAACGATCTCCCTTTTTCCGCTGACGCTGATGGCTTTTTCGTCAATGGCCGACCAGATGGCCGATTGTGCGTTCATGGCAACGGTGCCAAGCAGCAGAAGGGAGAGATTTAGTAATTTTTTCATGTTGGGGATAGGTTAGGATGATATTGGGTTTACTAATTTAAAAAACTAAAACGAAAAAGCAAATTTTGCTTTTTTAACATAGTAGGGTGCCGGAACAATGTTAATAAAAGATTTTCTTAATTTTTTGTAGTAAATTTGTAAGTATAAAATTTTAAAAACCTCCAACTCATGAAAAAATTATTTTTAATGTTAGCTTTTACTGGTTTAGTAGCAAGCGTTTCTGCAACTACCCCGGGCGATAAGGACAAAGGCAAGAAAGACGCCAAAAAAGAAACGAAATCCTGCTGCAAGGAAAAAGGAACAGAAGGCAAAGCCTGCTCTGCTTCTGATAAAAAAGAAGGTAAATCCTGCTGCAAAAAAGCAGAAGCTACCAAAGCTGCAGAAACAAAATAATTTTTATTCACAATATAGGAAAAGCCCACTGGTCTCAACGATCCGTGGGCTTTGCTTTTGGGGAAAATCCTCTGTCGGGTGGCTGTTTATAAGTCGATTTTGATAAAGCGGCAGATTTTACTTTATTTGACTGAATTTTTTAACAGGCGAACAGGCCTGTTAAGTACTTAGCGGACAAAACACTAAACAGTATACCATATGAAAGTTGGAATTCCATCGGAAATATCGCCCAATGAGCTAAGAGTCGCTGCAACTCCAAAAACAGTCAAACGCTTGCAAAAACAAGGATTTGAGGTTTACATTCAGCATAATGCGGGATTAAAAGCAAATTTTTCCGATAAGGAATTTGAGGAAGCCGGCGCTAAGATCGTGAACACGGCAGCCGAGATCTACAGGCAGTCGGACATTGTTCTGAAAGTGAAGGAGCCGTCGATGGAGGAAGTCGACCTGATGAGAGAAGGCCTGGTGCTGCTGAGCTATTTATGGCCGGCACAAAACCAGCCGCTGCTGCAGAAGCTGGCCGATAAGAAGGTCAATGCGGTGGCGATGGATGCGATCCCGCGGATCTCCAGGGCGCAAAAAATGGACGTTCTGTCCTCGATGGCCAACATCGCGGGTTACAGGGCGGTGATCGAAGGCTCTTACTATTTCGGAAGGTTCCTGAACGGGCAGATTACCGCTGCCGGTAAAGTAGAGCCGGCCAAGGTGCTGGTGATCGGGGCCGGTGTGGCCGGCCTGGCCGCTATCGGAGCTGCCAACTCCTTGGGTGCGATCGTCAGGGCATTTGATACCCGAAAGGAAGTTGCCGAGCAAATCGAATCGATGGGGGCCCAGTTCCTCACAGTTGATATAGAAGAGGACGGTGCCACCTCCTCCGGCTACTCCAAGGAAATGAGCAAGGAGTTTATCGAAGCCGAGATGAAATTATTCCTGGAGCAGGCCAGGGAAGTGGACATGGTAATCACCACGGCACAGATCCCCGGCAGGCCTGCGCCGAAGCTGTGGCTGGATTATCACGTGGCGGCCATGAAGCCGGGCTCTGTGATTGTGGATCTGGCGGCATCTACCGGCGGTAACTGCGCCGATACCAAAAACGGAGAAGTTTACACAACACCTAACGGGATTACGATCGTCGGCAAGCTGAACCAGCTGCCGGCACAGGCCTCCCAGTTATACGGCAATAACTTATGTCACTTGCTGGATGACATGGGTAAAGCGGAAAAATGGAAAATTGATATGGATGACGCCATTGTGTCGAGGGCAATGGTGACTTATAACGGCAAGATCAACTGGCCGCCGGCGCCGCTTCCGGTAAGCCCTACAGCAGGTGGAGGAAATAAAAAACCGGCGCCGCCTACAGCCGAGGAAGTAAAGCTTTCCGATGCCGAAAAATCCAGAAAAGCGGCGACGTCTATGGTGATCCGCCTGGCAGTGGTTGGCGCGCTCCTCTTTCTGGTAGGCCGTTTTGCCCCGCCTGAGTTTATCCAACACTTTACCGTGTTTATCTTGGCGGTGTTTGTGGGCTGGCAGCTGATTACCAATGTGGCCCACTCCTTACACACGCCTTTGATGGCCGTAACGAACGCGATCAGCGGGATCATTGTGGTTGGCGGCTTATTGCAGACAACCGACGAGATCATGAACCCGATGACGATTTTAGCCTTCATTGCGATCCTGGTTGCCAGCATCAATATCGTCGGCGGCTTCGTGGTGACTCACCGGATGTTGAAAATGTTCAAAAAATAAGAAAGTCTTCGCTTCAACGATACAGAACCATAATATAATAAAAAGAGCTATATGATGTTTATTGCAAAAGAGATACAAACAGCAGCCTACTTATTCGCCAGTATCCTGTTTATTTTAAGTTTAGGAGGCTTATCCTCCCAGGAATCGGCCAAGCGCGGTGTATTTTACGGGATCGTCGGGATGATCGTCGCTATCCTGGCCACCGTGCTGGGGCAGGGAGTGGCAGGCCATGTGTACATTATCATCGCCATCGCTATCGCCTCTGTGATTGGCCTGATGCTCGCCCGTAAAGTGGAAATGACAGCCATGCCTCAGCTGGTGGCCATCCTCCATAGCTTTGTGGGCTTAGCGGCGGTGCTGGTTGGCTTCGGCTCCTATCTCGATCCTAAATCGCACGAGCTGCATGGTGCGGCTCATATGATCCACCTGGTGGAAGTATTTGTCGGTGTGTTTATCGGTGCCATTACCTTCACAGGCTCTATCATTGCCTGGGGCAAACTGGACGGCAAGGTGCCTTCCAAGCCCTGGAGCTTTAAAGGGCTTCAGGCCATGAACCTCGCATTGCTGCTGGTATGTGTTGTTCTCGGGGTGTTCTTTTGCAATGCGGAAGGCACGGGAGGCATGTTGTACCTCGGTATCATGACGGCTATCGCCTCATTCATCGGAGTGGTGCTGGTAATGGCCATTGGCGGCGGCGATATGCCGGTGGTGGTTTCCATGCTCAACTCGTATTCAGGCTGGGCGGCTTCGGCAGCGGGCTTCATGCTGGGCAACGACTTATTGATCGTCACAGGAGCTTTGGTAGGCAGCTCAGGTGCTATTCTTTCCATGCACATGTGCCATGCTATGAACCGCTCCTTCTTCTCTGTGATCTTTGCCAGCGGCTCGGGCAACGGCTCCGGTGGTGAGAAAAAAGCCATCGAAGGAGAGGTGACTTCCCTGAACCATGAAGAGGTGGCGGCCTTGCTGAAAGAAGCGAAATCGGTGGTGATCGTTCCGGGATACGGTATGGCGGTTGCCAAGGCGCAGTACCCGATCTATGAGATGGTGCAGACCCTGCGCAAAGCCGGTAAAAATGTGCGCTTCGCCATTCACCCGGTGGCGGGCCGCTTGCCGGGACATATGAACGTGTTATTGGCCGAAGCCAATGTGCCTTACGATATTGTTCTGGAAATGGACGAGATCAACGACGATATGCCGGATACCGATGTGGTGATGGTGATCGGTGCCAACGACGTGGTGAACCCGAGCGCGCAGGATGATCCGGCAAGCTCCATCTACGGGATGCCGGTGATCGAAGCCTGGAAAGCGGAGAAGGTGATCATCATGAAACGTTCCATGTCTGCCGGCTATTCCGGCGAAGACAATCCATTGTTCTACAAGCCGAACTCAGAGATGCTGTACGGCGATGCGAAAGCCAGCGTCGAAAAGCTCCTGGGCTTTTTGAAAGCTTAAAAGACTTTTTTATGAAAGTGCTTAAGAGGCGTCACGTTCAGGTGGCGCCTTTTTTATGGTGGCTATATGATTTTCGACCGGGCATCGGCTATTTATTTTCAGGGAAAAGGATTGGCTTTCGTTTCCTATAACGTTATATTAGATAAAACCAAACCCGATGCCCATGAACAGGTTCCGTCAGTTTTTTGCGATTGTTTCCGTTTCGCTTGCTTTACCGCTATTCTCACAATCCAATGCCAACAGCAAGCCTGGCTTTGAAAGCCTGCCGGAAGTGCTGCTGAGCTTCGATGCCGTTCTCAATGGCAATAAGGTGGAACTCACCTGGGCTTCCAATGCGGAATACACGAACAATCATTTTACCATCGAAAAGTCGAAGGATGCCATTGCCTTTACGGAGTTCCTGAAAATCCGGAACTTCGGGAATAACAGCAACATCATCAGCTACTTCGATGTGGATTATACACCGTATAAGGGAATATCGTATTACCGCCTCACGCAGACCAATGCCGAAGGGCATATCCTGTCGTCGCGCGTGCTCTCTGTCACCAACCAGGGAGCGCAGCCTGTTCTTACGCTGGCCAATACACCGATGCCGGATTCCGATCTGCCATCCGAAGATTTACGCGAAGCCCTGGTGGTGCTGAGAAACGAAAAGGGAGAGGAAAGCGTTTCGAAGGTGATTGTGAATGGTGACGATGACCTCAGGATCTCAGCCGATAATAGCGGTAAATTAAACAACGGCACTTATGTTATCATCGCTTCCTCCGATAATAAGCTTTACAGCAAGGTGGTGAAGATCCAATAGGAGTTTCGTGAGGGATTTCAACTGCGCTCGGTCCATGTAGGACGTTGTAGCGAAACTACTCTGGTGGCTGAGCACAGCCGAAGCCACCACCGTCCTAAAACAAGCCCGCATCCGCTGTTTTGATCCAGGCTTCGTTCCCGTTCTCGAGCTTGATATTCGTCCACTCGTCATTGCTTTCCAGCACGCGTACCCGTGTACCTTCGTGCAGGCTGAACTTGGAGCCGGAGGCATCGGAGGGTTCCTCGTGTGTGCGTGTTTCGCGGGCGGTGATGATGGCAAACTTATGGTTCTGCTTATCGTTCAGGGCCGAAAAGCCAAGCACCATCGATGCCGGGAACAGCATAAAGCACAGGAAGCCGGCAAAAAAGCCGATGCGTTTCAGCACCAGGTTTTGCGAGATAAAGAAGAGGAAGAACAGGCCCAGCGACACGATGAGGCTGATGATGCTCAGCCAGGCCCAGCCATTGGTGCTTAAGGCATTCACCAGGCCCGATTTGATCACACTTAAGAAAAAATTTTCCTTGCTTTCGATCTTGTCAATGGTTTTTTCATTGGCGATGCGCAGGTTGGTCAGCACATCCTCATTGTTCGGTTCCAGCTTGTTGGCAAGCTCATAATGGTAGATGGCCTTTCCGAGCTCCTTGTTCTTATAGTAGGCATTGCCCAGGTTATAATGCAGCTTATAGGACGTGTAGCCGTCCTGCAACAGCGATTCATAAGAAGCGATCGCTTCCTTGTATTTTTTCTCTGCGTAGAGCTTCTCCGCTTCCGCAGGCGCTTTCAGATCCTTGCTGGCAAAGGAAGCCTGGCTCATGAGCAGCGCCATGCACAGGAATAAGAGGCAGGATCCCCGTTTTATCGGATATGTAGCGTTCTTCTCCATTATAGTTTGATCTGGTTTTCCAGTTGTGAGATCAGCTCTGCGGTATCGTTGTATACTTTTTTCAGATCGCCGGTAACCGCGCTTGGCGCATACTTCGCATATTCGCAGGTATCGATCGTTGCAAGCAGCTGTGTGCGCGTCTGCTCTGTGACATGCCGTTGCAGCAGCATTTCCGAAATGCGGTCTTTGGAAAGATCGGCCACCGGAAGGCCCAGCTTATCGCTGATGTAACGGTTCAGGGCATTGAGCACCTCATTGAAGAATTCATCCTTGCGGTTGGCCTGCATGTATTTTTCGGCGGTTGCCAGCTGTTTTTTGGCGATGCGTGCCGCTTTGCGCTGTTTGAGGGCCGGTACATCGCTGTTGGCTTTGATACGTTGCTTCACGGCGATCACGCCGCCCAGGAACAGGAGCACCGGTGCTACAAGCAGGGCATAGTGGAGCGGGGAGGAGAAGAACTCGTCCTCTGTTTTTTTCAGGCCCAGGTCGCCACGCTTGATGTAGCGGATATCGTTCTCCGTTTCATTCAATCCTTTTTTATGCGGAACAATGACCTGGGCAGAGCTGGCATCCCCTTCCAGGACAGTGAGTTTCATCTCTGCCGAAGGCAGCTTCACGTATTGTTTTTTCTCCGGGTCGAAAAAGCTGAAGTTCAGGCCATTGATAACGAACTCTCCTTTTTCCCGTGGGATCACCAGGTAATCAAAGGTTTTGCTGCCACTCACGCCGCCGGCGGTCTTGATCGATTCACTGATCTTGGGATCATAGGTCTCAAAGCTTTCGGGCAGCTCCGCTTTTGGGGCTTCCAGCAGGGCGATGTTTCCTTTTCCGGTAACGGTCAGCTTAATATTCACCGCATCGTTGGCTTTCACCTGCTCCTTGCTCAGCTCCGTTTTATAGGAGAAGTTGCCTACCGCTCCTGTAAAACCTTCCGGCTTTCCTTCCTCCGGAAGCTCTTTCACCTCCACTTTCACCGGCTTGCTTTTTACCTTCACCGCCACATCCTCGTAGCCTCCGGCTCCGAAGAACTGCTCGAAGATGTTGCGCGGCTGGCGCTGTGTGGCCCTGCGCACAATGCACTCCAGCTCCACAGGCTCTATGTTCAGCGTTCCGCTGCGTTGAGGGAACAGGTACACTTTGTTGTATTCCGCGACAAAATACGTGATGCCGTTGAGAACCTCCTGCTGCAGGTTGATCTGCTTGTTGCCCTCTTCCTGCTGCGACCAGAAACCATTGTAAGGAGGAAACTTGATGTTCTGAAAGCCCCGCAGGTCGACACGGGAATACACTTTCTGCGTCACGGTGATCTGTTCGCCGATGTAACATTTGGTTTTGCTGAGGAACGTGCGGACAAAAAGATCCTCGTTGCTGATCTCGCTGGCAAACTGGTTAGGATCGGAAGGATTATTGCCCTGCGCTGTCTGCGGACTTCCTTTGGTGACCTCGATCACGATAGGTGCTGTTTCCAGCTTTTGGTTGCCGTTTGCCATCACAGAGGCAGGGCCGATGGTGATCTTGCCTTCTTTCTTGGCGGAGATGATAAAGGAAATGGTGGTGGATTGCGACATGTTGCCGTTCACAATGCTCATGCTCTGGCTTTGATTGGGCCCCATGTGAATGTTGAAATCCTTGAGGTTGGAGTACACGAGGTTGTTTCCAGGGCCGTTGAGCGTAAAGGCGATCTGAAACTGCTCGCCCACAGCCACCTTGTTCTTGCTTACCTGGGCATAAAAGGCAGGTGCCTGTGCATTGCCCAGGAAGGCAAGGCATACGCAGAATACTATGGCTAGTTTTTTCAGCACCTGTTTTGTTTTTTATGCGTGACAGAATTACGTTTTCGGGGGCAATTCTGTTTATTCAGATTATTTAATTTTTACTCTTTTTTAGTTTTTTTATCACTTCCGGTTATACTGAAGGAACAAAGGTCAACTAACCTTTAGCTCTCTTTCTCTCTACTCAATACTCATCTCTCTTCTACCAGTCCTTATCCGGGTTCCTCTTCTGTCCTTCGCCCTTCTTCTCGTGGAGGTTCTGGTTTTTCTTTTCCGAATTTTTAAGCGCGTTCAGCATTTGCTCTGCCTGCTCCTTGCTCATGGCCGGTGGCTGTGATTCCTGCTGGTCCTTGTCGTTAGGATTATTCACCTTCTGCTTGTCTTTTTCCTGCTGCTGCTTGTCTTTTTTCTGGTCCTGGTTTTTATTCTGGTTCTTTTGCTGCTCCTTCAGCTTACGCTGTGCATAGGCCAGGTTGTAGCGTGTTTCCTCATCCTTGGGGTTCAGGCGAAGCGCTTTCTTGTAGCCGCTTACGGCCTCTTCATAATTCTTCTGCTGCAGCTTCGCGTTGCCGAAGTTATGCCAGGCTTTCTGGATGGTGTCGGGGTTGTTTACCGATTTGGCCACCACCTCGAATTGCTCGGCAGCCTGGTCAAACACCAGGCTTGCGGCAGAGTCCGCTGTCATGCGCTTATCCGGCACAGGTATCTTTCCGCTTTTGATCATCGCCGCTGTTTTGTACAAAGCATCGCCCAGGTTGAAGTTGGCCTTGTAATAGGTCGGCTTCTCTTTCAGCGATTGTTTATAGATGGATGCCGATTCCATGATCTTTCCTCCATGATAAGCCTGGTTTCCCGCATACAGGATCTTCTTCTCTTCCTGGGCAAAGCCCTTCAGGAAAAAGCAAACCAGCAGGCCGGCCAATAGGATATCTCTACACTGTTTTTGCATCTTTAAATAAATTCAGTTTTTTCCAGAGCCTGCTCACACGCTCCGAGATCAGGGCTTCGATGACCAGGAGCAACAAGGCCGCTCCGAGGAACCACTGGAACTGATCTTCGTAATCGGTGTACATCTTGCTCTCCATTTGCTTCTTATCCATTTCGGCGATCTTGTTCATGATGGCGTCGAGGCCGATATCGGCGCTGGTAGCCTGCACATAAACACCGTTAGTGGCAGCGGCAATGTCCTGCAGGATCTTTGGATCGAGCTTCGTCACCACCGTATTTCCCTGCTTGTCTTTTTTATAGCCTGCCGGAACGCCGTTTACCATGTTGGGGATAGGCACCCCGCTTTCGGAGCCAACCCCGATCGTATGGATCGTGATGTTCTTTTTGGCGGCCTCTTCGGCCACAGATACCGCATCATCCTCTTCGTTCTGCTCACCATCGGTAATGATCACGATCGCCTTGTTTTTTCCTTCGTCCTTGCCGAAGCTTTCCAGCGAGGTGTTGATGGCGGCGGCAATGTTCGTGCCCTGCACCGGTACGATTTTCGGGTTGATGCTTTCCAGGAACATTTTGGCTGCGCCGTAATCTGTGGTGATAGGCAGCTGCACATAAGCTTCGCCGGCAAATACCACAATGCCCAGGCGGTCGCCCTGCAGCTTGTCGATCATTTTTTCGAGCGCGATCTTGGCCCTTTCCAGACGGTTTGGCGTCAGGTCCTGGGCCATCATACTGTTCGAAACGTCGAGGCACACCATGATGTCGGCGCCTTCACGCTTCACATCCTGCGTCTTGGTTCCCGTTTGCAGGTTGCAGATCCCCAGGATCAGCAGGCTTAAGCCGAGCGTGAATAGCACGAAGCGGCCTGTTTTTTTCGCTTTCGACACGTCCGGCACCAGCCGGCGCAGCAGCTCGCTGTCGCCAAGCTTTTTCATGTTGCGCCTGGTCTTGAAGACATACCAGATGTAGATCAGCACACAGAGCGGGATCAGTGCAAGCGCATAAAAATATTCCGGGTTTTCGAACTTAAACATTAGGGTATGGCTCTGAATACAAATCGTTTTAATAAAAATTCAAGCATCAGGCAGATCAAAGCGGCCAGGGCCAGGGGCAGAAAGTGCTCGGCCTTGTTGGTGAAGCTTTTCTCGCTGATGATGGTTTTTTCCAGCTTGTCAATTTCCTTATAGGTGCTTTCCAGGCTTTCCTTGTCGGTGGCCCGGAAGTATTTACCACCTGTCATCTTCGCAATTTTGGTCATCGTTTCATCGTCGATGTCCACATCCACATAATCGTACTCGATCTCTCCGTTAGGGTAGAGGGCCACCGGCTGCAGGGCTTTGCCCTTTGAGCCTACGCCGATGCAGTACACGCGAACCCCGAAGGTGCGCGCAATCTCAGCAGCCGTCAGCGGTGCAATCTCTCCCACGTTGTTCACCCCGTCGGAGATCAGGATTACCACCTTGCTCTTGGCCTTGCTGTCCTTCACGCGGGCCACGCCATCCGCCAGGCCCAGGCCGATAGCCGTTCCCTGGTCGAGCATGCCGGCCCTGATGTCCTTGAACATATTCTTAATGATCTTGTGATCGGTTGTGAGCGGGCACTGCGTAAAGGCCTCGCCACCGAATACCACCAGGCCGATCTTATCGTTGGGGCGCGCATCAATAAAATCCGCGAGCACATCTTTCGCTACTTCCAGGCGATTCGGCTTAAAGTCCTTGGCCAGCATCGACAGCGAAAGGTCGAGGCTCACCACGATGTCGATACCCTCCGTCTTGGTGTCTTTCCAGCTGCTGCGCGACTGCGGGCGTGCAATGGCCAGGATGAGAAAGGAGATGCAGAGCATGCGCAGGAAAAACAGCACATGCCTGAACTTTGCCCGCAGCGAAGACCTCACTCCTGCCAGCAAATGGAACGAGGAGTAGTTGAGCTCGCCCTCATAGGTCTTAAGCTTATAGAGGTACCAGGCCAGCATCACCGGCAGGATCAGGAATAACCAAAACCAGTGTTTTTCTGCAAATTGTATGTCCGAAAAATAAGATAGCACGGTAATCTATAAAGCGTTTTTAGAAGTTTCGTTTGTGGTGGTGGTTTCCTCCCTTAAGGTGCCGTTTACAAATTCAAAGGCATTGTTCAGGGTGAGCGTATGTTCCGCCTCTATCGGGATCTGCTTCGCAAATTTAACGAAGTCGGCAAGCGTCAGGATCTGGCGCAGCCTGTTCTTGCTTTCCTGGTCTACCACCTGCGATTTGAAAATGTGCAGGATCTCGTCGGAGGTCAGCTCGAGCGCGTTGATCTTAAAGCGCTGCTCGATGTAGAGCCTGAGCGTATCCGCAATGGCAGAGTAATATTCCTTGATGCGGTTCTCTTTCCAGATAGCTTCCGCCTTGATCTTCTCGAGGCTCTCGAAGGCGATCACATGCGGTGGGACCTTCGGTGTGTTATCCACCACAGGAACTTCCGCAGGCTTCCGTTTGCTGAGCTTTACCAGCACGATGATGATGATAATGACAAGAACGAGCACGCCTCCGATGGCATAGATGTAGGGCAGATACCACTTCCAGTCGAAAGGCTCATCGTAAGGAGGCTTGATGTCTTTGATCTTAGCCAGGGCCGTATCTGTAGGCATCGTATTGACAGCCAGGAGCAGAGGCTCTGTGACCAGGGGATTCACCGTATCCTTGTTGAGTGTGAACTTAAACGGCGGGATCACATAAGCGCCCGAATCGAAGGAGGTGATGGTGAGCTGGATGTGCTGCTGGATAATATTCGGATTGGTTTTATCCGGGATCGTCGTGTCGATCTTCGTGATGTTCACCACTTCGATCTCTTTTTTCAGCGTGTCCTCAAATTTAGGCCAGTCGATGCTGAGGCTCTTCTGGGTAGAGGCATCGTAGCGCAGGTACAGGTCCAGCTTGGTCTGCTCGCCGATGCGGATGCTGTTCGAATCCAGCACCGCATGCACTTCCACCTGGGCATGAAGCATGGCCCCGGCCATCAAGGCAAAAAGAAAAATGATGTACTGTTTTAGTTTCATAGTTGTGCGAATCTTCTGTCCTGCTTCTCTTTAGTTCCTGTGATCTGTTTATCTTTTCTTAAACAGGTTCATCAGCGGCTTGATATAACCTTCCTGGGTGTTGATGGTGGTATAATCCACGCCGCTTCGGTTAAAAATATCCTTTAGCTCCGCTTCAAATTTCAGGCGGTTCACCTCCATTTGCTTTCTGAAAGCCTTATCGCTGGTATCCACCCACATCAGCTTCCCGGTCTCATTGTCTCTCAGCTTCACCAGGCCGACATCAGGGAGCTTGCTCTCATGAGCATCGTTCACCCGCAGCGCGACCAGGTCATGCTTCCGGTTGGCTACCTTCATGGCGTCCGAAAATTTATGTGCATCATAGAAATCGGAGATCAGGAAGGTGATGCTCTTTTTCTTGATGATGTTGGAAAGGTATTTCAGGGCCAGCTCGATGTTGGTGCCTTTTTGCTGGGGCTCCATGTTCACCAGCTCGCGGATGATCCGCAGGATATGGGATTTTCCCTTTTTGGGAGGAATGAATTTTTCAATCTTATCGCTGAAGAAGATGATGCCGATCTTATCGTTGTTCTGTGCCGCCGAAAACGCGATCACCGCGCAGAGCTCCGTGATGAGGTCCTGCTTGAACTGCTTGTGCGTGCCAAACTGCCCGCTCGCGCTCACGTCCACCACCAGCATCACGCTCAGCTCACGCTCCTCCTCAAACACCTTCACGTAAGGCGTTCTCAGGCGGGCCGTCACGTTCCAGTCGATGGTTCTTACATCATCACCCGGCGTGTACTCGCGTACCTCGCTGAAAGCCATGCCGCGCCCTTTAAAAGCCGAATGGTATTCACCGGAAAAGATCTGGTTACTCAGCCCTTTGGTCTTGATTTCTATTTTCCTTACTTTTTTAAGTAATTCCGCGGTTTCCAAAATAACAGATGGTGAATGATTGATTTGTTGAGTTAGTGAATGATAATGTTACGAAGCGAAGAGTTAGTAATAACTCTACCATTCTTTACTTCTAAAATTCACTAGCTGTTATGGTACTTCGACAACGTTCAGCAATTCGTTAATGATGTATTCCGTGGTGATGTTTTCCGCTTCGGCTTCGTAGGTGAGGCCAATCCTGTGACGCATGACATCCAGGCACACGGCGCGCACATCTTCCGGGATCACATAGCCCCTGCGCTTGATGAAGGCGTAGGCTTTGGCCGCCAGGGCCAGGTTGATGCTGGCACGCGGAGAGCCGCCATAAGAAATGAGCGGAGCAAATTTATCCAGCTTGTACTCTTTCGGGAAACGGGTCGCGAAGACGATGTCGACGATGTAACGCTCGATCTTTTCGTCCATGTACACATCCTTCACCACTTCGCGGGCTTTCAGAACATCTTCCGGTTTCAGGATGATGCCCGGTTTTGGCATACCGGTTTTGGCAATGTTGGAGGCGATGATCTTACGCTCGTCCTCCCTGTTCGGGTAGGTGATCACCACTTTCAGCATGAAGCGGTCCATCTGGGCTTCAGGCAGAGGGTAGGTCCCTTCCTGGTCGATCGGGTTCTGGGTGGCAAGCACCAGGAACGGATTCGGAAGCCTGAAGGTTTCCTCGCCAATAGTTACCTGTTTCTCCTGCATAGCCTCCAGCAAAGCAGATTGTACTTTGGCCGGGGCACGGTTGATCTCGTCGGCCAGCACGAAGTTGGCAAAAATAGGACCTTTGCGGATAGAGAATTGTTCCTGCTTCTGGTTATAGATCATGGTGCCGATCAGATCGGCAGGTAAGAGGTCAGGGGTAAACTGAATCCGGCTGAATTGTGCATCGATGCATTTTGCCAGGGTATTGATAGCCAGGGTTTTTGCCAGCCCCGGAACACCTTCCAGCAGGATGTGGCCATTGCTTAGCAGGCCGATCAGGAGCCGCTCCACCATGTGGCTCTGGCCCACAATTACCTTATCCATTTCAACGGAAAGCAGGTCAACGAACGCACTTTCACGTTGAATTTTTTCATTCAATTCTTTGATGTCTATTGCCATAAGTGTTTTTTATACAAGCTGCACAAAATTAGCATTGACAAGGGCTACAGCGGGTTCAGGCCTGTTAAAATTTGTTAACATTAAAATGTGTTTAACTATTTTTCTGTTATACAGGTTTTCGACGCTTATCGCTCCTTCCCCGGCACTTATACACCCAAAGCAGTCGCTTAGTAAATGAGCCGCCAGGCCCCGAAAATCCTCTGTAAATTTGCTCCGTCGCTGTTTATGAAACGATTTCTACTCATACTGCTATGCCTTTCGGCCAGCTGGTTTTTCAGGCCGGAAGCGCTGAATGCTGCGCCTCATGTGAGCTCGGCGGCTTATGGCAGCAAGGCCGCGTACAGCGCCGGAGTGCTAAGCGCGGAGGCCCCGCAAGCCGCAGAAACAAGCCGGGGAGCAGTGAAACAGAAGAAGGATGCAGAGGTTCCTCATGCTGCCAGAGCCGGAGAACCTTCGTCGCCCCGGAGCTTCATGGATCCGGAGCTGCTGGCTTTGCTGCTGCTCATTATGGTGCTGGGCATGCTGTATACCAATCCCTCGCGATAGGCCTGCTGCTTATCCCGGCTCGCCCTTTGCCTCACTGGCTACCGGTAAGAACAAGCGGCTTATGAAAGAAGGCGCCATGACTTTAGTGCCGGAAGCAGCCTGTATAGGCTCATTTTCTTTCTCCGATGCTTCCCTTCGGGAGCAGTACATGCTGGCTAAGTAATGGTTAATGCCCATGTAGCGCATCATGAGACCTTCCTTACCTGCATCTCTGCTAAGGGCGCGGAAATGCAGATAAAAACAGGATTGGCTCCTATGAGCGATTAGGTGTTTTGAGGGGCTTTTTCTATCTTTACACGATTAAATGACCATTATGATTGCAGAGACAAACGTATCCGCGAAAAGCCAGCAGCTAATAGATCTGGAAGATAAACACGGCGCCCATAATTACCACCCTTTGCCGGTAGTATTGGAGCGCGGACAAGGAGTGCATGTATGGGATGTGGATGGAAAGCAGTATTACGATTTTCTGTCGGCGTACAGTGCCGTCAACCAGGGGCATTGCCATCCTAAAATTACCCAGACCCTGATCGAGCAGTCGCAAAAGCTGGCTTTGACCTCAAGGGCTTTTCATAATAATATCCTGGGCGAATATGAGAAATTTCTGACCGGCCTGTTCGGCTTTGACAAGGTTTTGCCTATGAATACAGGCGCCGAAGGTGTGGAGACGGCGATCAAGCTGGCGCGCAAATGGGGCTATGAGAAAAAGGGCGTGGCAGAGAATGCCGCTAAGGTCATTGTTTGCGAAGGCAATTTCCACGGAAGGACGATCTCTATCGTGTCGGCCAGCACCGACCCTGATGCCCGCAAAAACTTTGGACCTTATACTCCCGGTTATGTGACGATCCCTTACGATAATACCGAAGCATTGGCGGAAGCCCTGAAAGACCCGTCGGTAGTGGGCTTCCTCGTGGAGCCGATCCAGGGTGAGGCCGGTGTTTATGTGCCTGCGGCCGGTTACCTGAAAACGGCTTCCGAAATGTGCAAAGCCGCCAATGTGTTATTCATTGCCGACGAGATCCAGACAGGCATTGCCCGCACAGGGAAGATGCTGGCCTGCGACCATGAGGAGGTTAAGCCGGATATGCTCATCCTCGGGAAAGCCCTGAGCGGCGGCATGTACCCGGTTTCTGCGGTCCTGGCCAATGACGATATCATGATGTGCATCAAGCCGGGCCAGCATGGCTCTACCTATGGCGGAAATCCGCTGGGCTGCAAAGTGGCGATGACGGCGATGCGTGTGGTGACGGACGAAAAGCTGGCGGAAAATGCGGAGAAGCTGGGAGAGCTGCTGAGGGCGGAGCTTCGGGCCATCAAGTCCGACAGAATCAGCATTGTGCGCGGCAAAGGCCTGCTGAATGCTATTGTGATCAAGGAAAAAAACGGGATCACCGCCTGGGAGGTGTGTCTGAAGCTGGCCGAGAACGGCCTGCTCGCCAAGCCGACTCACGGCGACATCATCCGTTTTGCGCCACCACTGGTCATTACCAGAGATCAGATCATGGAATGCGCGGCCATCATCAAAAAAACACTGGAGTCTTTTAACTAACTTCTTTTTATGAGAGCCGTGGCTTCGGCTCCGCTCAGCCATCTGGTTGTTGCTTGGGGTCATGTCCGGGCGTGATCAGCCCTGTTGATGTCAGGCATCCATACGCCGTCAGTCAGGGTCTACCTGTGGAAGGCAGGCATCGTCAAGGACCTATCGATAATGCTGCCTAAAGAGTAGAAGAGAATCAGAAGCCATCATTCGGGCTGTGTGTAACCTTTCGGATACTCCAGCACCGGCATCTTCCCGGCGAAAATATCGGCGTAGAACTTTTGCAGATAAGGCTTTTGCGCCAGCAAGGGCCTGATGAGGTAATAGTTGTGCTCCCGCTCCAGCACCTTCGAAAAGCTCACGTAGTGTACGCCCGGAGCCAGCGGCTTTTTTACCTTTTCTCCCAGGATGTGCCGGAAGAGCACCAGTCTGGCACCGTTGAGGTTGCGGTCGCGCTTGTTGACCGTTACAAAGATCTGTTTCGAAAAACGGAGCTGGCTCAGCCACTTCGCGTGCTTCCGCTGCGGCACACAGGCGGCATTCAGGATCACGTTATCGGCCAGGCCCGGCTTGATGTTTGTGAAAAGGCCGTTTTTGAGATCGTACATCAGCACCAGGTTCCCCATGCTATGGAACATCAGCGTGGTGGTCTTAAATTTGGAAGGATGAGCTTCTTTGTAGCTCTGGAAGGCTTCCAGGAAACGCGCATAAGGTTTCGCCACCTCGCGGGAAACCCTGTAGGTGGTCCTGAAATTTTTTCCCGATTTCATATAAGGCCGTTGTGTGGGCCAGTCGAAAAACAGCTCGTCGATGTTATAGATCCGCTTCAGCCTTGTGGCACGGTCGATGCCGGAGGTAAAGGTTTTGCCCAGCCCTTCGGTGAACACCACAAAATCGTTGAACGCTGCCTGA
>Ga0233425_10006173_pt1 | contig 18070 bp, 6 predicted proteins | sample Watercolumn_Towu_2_FD_181712 | JGI IMG/M metagenome (GOLD analysis project Ga0233425, IMG submission 181712) | Freshwater microbial communities from Lake Towuti, South Sulawesi, Indonesia - Watercolumn_Towuti2014_140_MG | ecosystem: Environmental > Aquatic > Freshwater > Lake | place: Indonesia... | reverse complement strand
TACGCGCCAGCGGGCCTCCAAGAACCCCAAAGGGCATGCCCGATCTGCGTGCCGTCTTGCGCCTCGACCAGCCCTGTCGAACCGGGACATCTGCCGGGCCGACTGCCATTGCGGCATTTCCGCCAACTCCTTGCAGGCGCATTTTTGCAACGAGTTGGCCCCTTCCTGCCGCCCGACCACTGTCCACGGTTTGCAGTCGCGCAAAGACGCCCTGCAATCGGCCCGCGATCGGTGTGCCAATCTGACCGACCTCCCGGCACAGCGATAGCGACTGCTCGCCCCCCGGAACGTCGTCGCTCTTTTCGGATTCCGGACTTGCGCAGTTTCCCGCATCCGCGGCATAATGGTGGTTGCGATGACGACGATCCGCATCGCGACCAACTATCACAGGCTCACTACGATGCCCGACATCATACCGAACTCTGAACCTCGCCCCCGGCCCGCCCCGCCAGGTGACGCCCTCTTTGCCCGCGTGATTCGCAGCGTCCGCCGCAAAGAGGCCCGTTCCTGCCCTCCCTATTGCTACAGCCTCAGCGCGACGGCCGGCTTTACCGGCCTGCCTGTTCGTCCGCTTCGTAGGCTGTGCCGTGACGGGATACTCGATGCAATCAAGCCGTTCGGCTGGTGGATGGTCCATCGCGACGAGTTCATGCGGCTGCTGTCGCTGACTTGCGGTTGATCGTTCCCAATTCCGGACAGTTTGTCCGTGCGGGCACAAACAGGTGTCGCGGTCTGGCTTTGATTCCCTCGCCTCGGCAACAACCTTCGCCCGCAGCCGCACGCTGGCCTTGAGCCTGCGCTCTGGCCTCGCCGTTCCGGTCGTCCCCTTCGTCGCGCCCCGCGCCGGCCCTCCGCAGCCTCGCCTTCAGCAGGCCGCCGGACCTGCGTTTCTGTTGCCGCCTTCGCTGCCGGTGAAGCCGCTGGTAGGACTTTAGGTGCCAAATGATACTGAACCAGCTATGCTCTTGGCCAAGGTTTCTCGAGCAGTCTCTTCCGCATGTGTGCCCGCACACAGCCTGACAGCACGCTTGCAGCCATGCCATCACACGGGTTGCCGCGGGGGCAAAATGTCGACTACGGCAAGATGCCATGCTAGGATGAACATGCCTTCTCGCAGCCGATTCCAAACCGAAGGGGAAGAACGCGAGGCAGAACAACACCGCCACCAATCGTCGCGGCATACTTAAGGGGATCGCCGGTGCCGGGGTGTTGTGGAGTACCGGAGGCTCTGCCGACGCTCTAGCCCCGTCCAAACCCGCGGGCGGAACCCCGAAGACGCCGCGCATGAAGATCACCCGCGTGGAACCGATCCTCACCGGCAGCGACGTGTTCCTCAAAGTCGAAACCGATGCTGGCATCGTGGGCTACGGCGATGACACGAACCACTTCCTCCCGTACTCGGCCGAAGGGACGCTGAAGGACATAATCCCTTATCTGCTGGGGGAAGACCCCGAACGCGTCGAATATCTTTGGTAGTCGTGCTTCCGCCGCCGGTTCTATCGCGGCGGTCCGGCTACCGGGGCAGCGCTCAGCGCTATCGACATGGCCCTGTGGGACATCAAGAGGAAGGCCTGCAGATTGCCGGTGTATCAGTTGCTCGGCGGGCTAGCCCGCACCAAGGTCCGCGTCTACGGACACGTGGGCGGCAATACTGCGGCCGAGGCCGCCAGGCAGGCCAAGCAGCGCGTGGCCAAGGGGATTACGGCCATCCGCTTCCGCGCCTTCCACAGCTATGACGCCGTCGGCCTGCACGACCACAAGCTGGCCGTCCAGCAGCAGATCGAATACCTGGCAGCGGTCCGCGAGGCCGTGGGCGACGAGATCGACCTGATCCTCGAGTGCCACGGACGCTACGACCCGCAGTGGGCCATCGAATTGGCCAAGCGTGCCGAGCCCTATCGGCCCTTCATGATTGAAGCCCCGATCCGGCACGAGAACCCGCAAGCGCTGGCGCAGGTCCGATCCAGCACGCGCATCCCCTTGGCCACCGGCGAGCGCTACCACAACAAATGGGACTTCCACGAAGCGGTCGTAGGCGGCTACGTGAACTACCTGCGGCCGGACGTCTGCCATTGCGGCGGCATCAGTGAATTGAGGAAGAATGCCGCCTTTGGCGAGGTGTTCTACCTGGATTTGATCCCCCACAACAACGCTGGCCCGCTGGGCACGGCGGCTACGCGGCCTGCTCGACACGGTGAAGTGCAAAGCGAAGTCCGACCGCGTCACACTCGACCCCCGGCAGTGGCAGAACCTGCTCGATTTGCAGGACCGCCTGGCGGGGTATCTCCGCGACATCGGCGAACCGACCGATTAGTTGCATCTCGTGACGGATGGGGCGAGATGCCGACACTCTGCCTCCCCGTAGGAATGAGTATCACTCCGTCTGTCCCGCGGCCGAGCAAGACTTCGGCCCCCAGCGCCGAGCAGACCAATAGCCTCCAGGTCGCCATACAGTTGTCACACGGGAAGACGGAGTCCCTTCTTTCTGGTGGATTCGGCCGCTGACCGCGCAAATTGCTTGACAGGAACGGAACTCCTAGCCCTAATAGATGGCAGGAACGGTAAAGTAGGCGGCGCTAGCAGCGGCTCGCCCCTGAAACTCACGCTGGTGGCTCTTCTCTCTGGGGGCAGTAGTATTCCAGTAAAGTCCAGCGGGCCGCATGGCTGCTCGCCAGCCGTGGGTTTCGGTGTGAATGTTTCGAATCGATTCCAAGTCGTACAGAACCAGTGGTGTCGTTCTACAACGGGAGACTGACATGAGAGGGAAGACTACTTCGTTGATCGCGCTGTCCGCGGCGTTGGCCGCCCTATTCCTCGGTTCGATCTCGGCCGGCATGGCCGCTGTCGTCACGTGGGATCCCGCCGGCGACCAGAGCAACAGTGGCGGGGTGGGCACGTGGGACACCACGCTCCTCAACTGGAATGACGACGGCTCTGCGCCCAACGTCGCCTGGCCCAACGCCAACGACTCGGCCGCCGTCTTCGGCGGCACCGGCGGGCTGGTGACCATCAACACCGGCAGCGGCGTCACCGCCAACGCGCTGACGTTCAGCGTGACCGGATACACCATCGCCGGTAACGTCGCCGCCGATGTCCTGACCCTGGCGGGGACCACGCCCACCATCACCGTCACCAATGCCGTGGACAGCGCGACGATCAGCGCGGTCATCGCGGGCACCAGCCTTGCCAAAGCCGGCGCGGGCACGCTGGTGCTCTCAGGCGTCAACACCTACACAGGCACGACGACGGTGAGCGGCGGCGTGCTGCGGGCGAACCAGGCGGTGGGCCTGGGCAGTGGCAACCTCACACTCAACGGCGGCGTGCTCGAAACCGGCGCAGCATTCAGCCGCGCATTGGGCGCCGCGGTAGGCGAAGTGGCAATCACTGGCGGCGCGAGCGGCTTCAGTGCCTTTGGTGCGCCGGTCACGGTGAATCTCGGCGGCGCCGGGGCGACGCTGGTGTGGGGCAGCGCGAATTTTGCGCCCACGACCCTGGTGTTGAATGCCACCACCGCGAACAATGCGCTGACTCTTTCGAACGGTTTGGATCTTAATGACACCGGCTCGCCACTCGATCGCACTGTCTCGGTCGGTGCCAACACGGCCACCATCAGCGGCGCCATCATCAATTCCTCGGGCGTGGGTGGTCTCACCAAGACCGGAGCCGGCACGTTGGTGCTCTCGGGTGCGAACACCTACAGCGGGGTGACGACGATCAATCAGGGCACCCTCCAAATCGCGGCGGCAACCGGGCTGGGTGACGCCTCGGCAACGAATACCATCGCCCTCGGCGGCGGAACCCTGCGCTCCACGGCCACCATGGATCTCGGCGCCACGCGCACGATCGCGGTGGGTGCAGGCGGCGGCGCCCTCTCGGCGCAGACCGCTACGACCCTCACGGTGTCCGGCGCCCTGAGCGGCACTGGCACGCTGAGCGCGGCCGGCGGCGGCATCGTCCTGCTCACTGCCGACAACTCGCTCTTCGGCGGCAACTTCACGGTTGATTCCGTCGTCGGCGACACCACCAACACGACCTTGCGGATCGGCGCGGCCAACGCCCTGCCCGCCAGCACCGTCGTCACGGTCAACCCCGGCGCGGCGGTGGCGGGCGGCAATGGCAACCAAGTGGACCTGGCCGGCCAGTCGATCGGCGCGGGCGTCAGCCTCGTGCTCAACACCGTCGGCGCGAGCAACGCGCGCTCGACGCTGCTGGGCGGCAGCGGCACCAGCACCTGGGCCGGCGGGATCCAATTCGGCGGGGACGGGCTCGCCGGTTTGAATGTGGCCACCGGCGCCACGCTCAACGTCAACGGCAACATCACCGCCGCCGGCGGCGGATACACCGGCACCGCGTTCGTGCGCGGCACCGGCACGGGCGTGATCAATGGCACGATCAATCTCCCCGCCGGCTCGATCGCCAAGACCGACGGCGGTACGTGGACGATCAACTCCACCGGAAACACCTGGTTGAACACCCAAGTGTCTGTCGGCACGCTGAAGATGGGCATCGCCAACGCGCTCCCGAGCGCCACGGCGGTCACCCTCGGGCAGAACGACGGCAATAACGCCACTCTCGATCTCAATGGATTCAGCCAGACCATTGGTTCGCTCGCTACGAACCCCGTGACCGGGTTGACCGGCACCAAGACGGTCACCAGCGCGACCGCAGCGACGCTGACGATCGACGGCACCGCGAATACCACCTATGCCGGCGTGATCACCGGCGCATCGCTGGCGCTCGTCAAATCCGGCGCGGGCATCCAGACGCTCACCGGCGTGAACACCTTCGCCGGCGGCACGACGATCAACGCGGGTGGCTTCCTCCAACTCGGCGACAAGGCCTCGAACAACCTCGCGCTCGTCGCCGGCAGTGCCATCGCCAACAACGGCACGCTCATCTTCGCGCCCGGCACGACGAACCTCACCTACAACAACCCAATCACCGGCACCGGCAACGTCACCCTCGACGGCCTGGCTACGGCCGCGCCCGCCGGGATCACCTTGAGCGGCACGAACACCGGCTTCAATGGGAGCTACACGATCAACCAGGGCCGCTTGATCTTCACTTCGCAGAACGCCATTGGCCCGACGACCGTTCCTATTACCGTCAACGGTACCGCGAGTAACGGCGGCCAACTCTGGGTCAATGCCGCCTTCTCCGTTGGGAATCCGCTCACGCTGAACGGCTACGGGTCTTCGGAAGCGGCCGGCAATCTCGGCGCCGTCCGCATGAACAATGGCGCCACGCTGGCCGGCTCGATCACCCTGGGCAGCAACGCCTCGATTCATCCCGACAGCGGTACCGGCACGATTACGGGCAACATCTTTGGCGGGGCCGGGGCGCAGTTGCTCTACGGCACGCCGGGCACCGGGCGCAACAGTAGCGTGATCATCAACAGTCCTGGCGGGAACACCTACAGCGGTGGCACGCTCGTGCGCGTCGGCACCGGCACCGTCACCGCCAACGTCGTCAATGCTTTCGGCTCGGGACCGATTCAAATCGACAGCGGCACGGTGGCCATCCGCTACGCCAGCGGCACGGCGACCAGCCTGGGCGCGCCCGGCATTAACGCTTATTACTACAACTTCGGCGTCGATATAAATGCCCAAAACAATCCGGTCGAATTCGCCGGCTACCAACTCCTTAACGAACGGCGCGTCTTCACGCGGGTTGACGGCACGGTCGACGTCCCCAACGGCGGCAGCGGAGTCTACCCGGTGGTTCCCGTCCCCGGCTACGAGTTCAACGTCAACGACGGCGCCATGTGGAAGGGTCTGCTGAGCATCACCACGGCCGGTTCCTACCAGTTTGCTTCGGCGGTAGACGACCGGGATGTGCTTTGGATCGACGGCGTGCAGGTCGGTGCGCACGGCAGTCACACCGGCGGCGCCACGACGAACCTCGGCAGCGCCATCACCCTTGCGGCCGGCCCACATAGCATTGTCTACAAGTTCAGCCAGGGCGGCGGCGGCGGCTATGCCCGGCTCTTCTACAACGGCCTGGACACCGGCGGCAGCAACGCCATCGTCGGCTCGGTGGCCAACAGCCTCACCACCGGCGCGCTGGATCCGGTGGCCATGCCCAATGCTTTGACCAGCACCGGCGGCACGCTCGACACGGGTTCGGACCTCACGTTCCCCTCCTTCACGGGCAGCGGCGGCGCGCTCACTCTCACCAGCGGCACGTTGAGCAACGTCACGATCCTCGGCGCCTCGACCCTCACGGCTAGCACGACGCTGACCCCCAACACCGCGTCGATCACCTTCAACGACGCCATCGGCGAAACCGCCGCGGCGGGGCTCACGTTCAACGGCCGGTACCTGGCCACCTTGAAGGGAACCAACACCTACACTGGCACCACCACCGTCACCGCCGGCCAACTCGCGCTCGATGCCGCCGGCGGCAACGCCGTGCCCGCCAACCTCGACCTCAACGCCGCCAACGACTGGGGCCGGGTCAACAACGTCCGACTGCTCCAATCCAACCAGATCGCCGACAGCAGCACGGTCACGGTGCGGAACTTCAGCATCCTCGACATGGGGACGAGCAGCGACACGATCAGCACTCTCGTGCTGCAGAACGAGGGCCAGATCATCGGCACGGGCACCCTCACCGTCACGAACCTCGGCGCCTCCACGTTCAACGACGGCACGATCCGCGCGAACCTGGGCGGCGCGGGTGGCTTGGCTTTGCCCGCGGGCAGCAACCGCCTTACCCTTCTGGGCAACAACACGTATGCGGGCGTCACCAATGTGCCCTTGGATGCGCGGCTCACCGTCGGCAGCAACAACGCCCTGGGCGCAGCCGGCGCGGGCAACGAGACCTCCGTTAGCACCGGCGGTCAACTCCAACTGCGAGGCAATCTGACTACTACGGAGACTATCACGGCCGACGGCGCCGGCGTGGCCGCCTACGGCGCCGCCACCGGCGCCCTGTGGAACGTCGGCGGAACGAACACCCTCGCCAACGGCCTGCTCCTGTCCGGCGATACGACCATCTACTCGTCCAACGGAAACCTGATCCTGGCTGCTGTCGGGCTTAACGGACCGGCCAACGCCAACATGACCATCCGGGGGACTGCGGGCGTTACGCTCGCCAGCGCGCCGGCCATTGGCGCGGGCACGATCACTCAAAGCGGCAGCGGGGCCTTGGTCTTCGCGTACAACACCCTAGGGATTCCCGCCAACGTCGTGCATAGTTCGGGCGTCCTCGGCTTCGACGGCACCCAGACCCTCGGCGCGGTCAACGTTCCGGCGGGCCTCGCCTACCTGTTCAACAGCGACCCCGGCGCAGGCACCACCGTGACGGCCCCGGCGGGCACCGCGGTGATTTCGTCCTACGCGGTCAATCAAGCCCTCGTCTCGCGGATCGCCGGCGCGTCCGGCGGCGCGTTGGTTCTCGGCGTCGATAGCGCAAACAACTTGAACCTCTCCGGCACGGGGCTCGGCCTGGGGGCCTTCGGCCTCGTGACCTACTCGGGGACGATCACGCCGGACGCCGTCGGTTATCGCTTCTCCGGGCTCCCGTCCGGGATCGGCGCGGGCGTCACGCCCAACCGGTTGACGCTCACCCAGGCCCTTACCGGCGCGAATCCTGTCGCGGTGACCGGCGGCACGGTGGTCGCCACGCGGCTGAACAACACGCAGACGGGTCAGGTCAACATCAGCGGCGGCACCTTGCAGGTTCTGAACAACCAGAACCTCGGCGCGGCGGCCAACGTGGTTTCGTTGACCAACAGCGGCACGCTGGAGTTGATCCAGAACGCCCGCAACACCGGACAGCTCTACGCACATCTCGGCCACCCGACAACCGGTGGATTGCGGCAGGTCTCGGTCGGCACCGGCGGCGGCACGATCTCGATCGTGTCCTACGACAGCAACAACAGCCTCTACGTGTTTGCCGGCAACGCGACTACGCCGGCCTTGACGGGCAGCGGGCCGCTGACCAAGACCGGTTACGGCATCCTGATGAGCACGACGTCCAACGACTATTCGGGGGCGTTGACCGTCGCCTCGCAGGGCGGCGACTACGAGATTCGCGGTTCGGGCGCGTTGCCCAACGTCGCCGCGGTCACCGTGAACCAGAGCGGCTACTTCGTCGTGGACAACCAGAACGCCTGGGGCCGCTACGCCAGCGTGAACAACAACAACCGCGTCAACGATGCTGCGCCGATCACGCTGAAGGGCGGCGATCTCTACTACCGCGGCCGCAACGCCGCCGGCCAGACTGCCGAGACCTTCGGCGCCACCACGATCGGCGAAGGCCACTCGCTGATCCGCCACGAGATCAACGGCCAGGGTACCGACGTGACCTTGGCGAACATCACTCGCGCCGACCGCGGCACCGTCCGCTTCGAGAACAGCGGCGGGGCCTTCGGCAGCACCGGAAACAACCCGCGCCAGTTCTTCACCCAGATCAACGGCGCCGCACCGGCGACGACCAACCTCATCGGCGGCTGGGCGTTCATCAGCAACAACGGCACGTACGATTTCGCAGCCTACGACACCACTGCCGGTGTAGGCCTCAAGACCTCGACGTACACCGCCCAGGGCGCGGCTGCCTTCACGCCCACGGCGGCCCAGGTGATCAACCTCAATGCAGCCGGCACCGCCACGCTGAATGCCGGCAATCAATCGATGGCTGCGTTGCGTTTCGGCATCAACAACGGCGACCAGACGCTGGCGTTCTCCACGGGCACGGATGTGCTCAATATCACGAGCGGCGGGATCATCGGCATCACGACGGACAACAACAACCGGCTGCGGAACATCGGCAGCGCGGCAACGCGCGGCGTGATCACCGCCGGCGCCGTCGGCGCCACGACCCCGCAGGATCTCGTCATTCACCATAGCACGCGCGGCGATGGGCAGGTCGGCAACGTCATGACGATCTACTCGAAGATCACCGACAACGGGACGCAGGCGGTTGCGCTGGTCAAGGATTTGGGTGGCACGGTCCAGTTGGACACGCTCAATACCTATAGCGGCGGCACGTACGTCTATGGCGGCCGCATCAACGTGGTCGCGACTGGCGGTCTCGGTTCCGGCCCCGTGGTCGTGAAGGCCGGGCAGCTCGAGTTGCGGGCCGCCGGCGCCACCTCGAATACCACGGGCATAATCGCCAAGGATGCCGCGGAAATCTACCTGCCCAACAACAACGTCAACTACAACGGCGCAGGCGACCGCTTTATCCTTGAGGCCGGCTCGAGTTTCACCGGGCCCACCAACGTCGCCAACAACGGCATCTCGGGCTTCACCCGGGTCGATATGGCGACCTTCACTGGCGCGCCGGCACCAAAGCAGGTCGTCCTCCAGCCCGATGCCATCATCCGCACCGTGAACGCCTTCAACGGCGACGTGATGACCAACATGCCGGCCAACCTCGGCACGGCCGCGGACCTCTATCTGAACGTGACCGGCGGCGGCGGGCAGTTGCAGTACGTCACCGTCGGCCCCGGCACGCCCTGGAAGGGCCTGAGTTCCTCGTTCGGCAATCCAAGTTGGAACCAGGGCACCATCTACGCCAACGGCGATTTCTGGCTCCAGGGCCTCAATCGCGTCCGCACCAACATCGGACTCAGTCTGGGCGTGGTCGGCACCGGCACTTACTCCATCGTCAACCAGGCCGGCCAGCCGATCAACGCCTTCGTCACCGGCCTCGTCCAGATGAACGAGGATACGCCGGTGTCCATGCCCAGCGACTTGACGGTCGTGGTGACCAAGGACGGCTTCTTGCAGCCGAACTACACGAATTCGTTCGGCGATCCGGCTATCTTCGGCACGCGGGCCAGCGTGCTCGTCCAGGCCGGCGGCACGCTCGATCCGGGCAACTTCGTCGCCGTCGGCTCGGCCGCGAACCAGCCCTACGGCAAGCCGTATCCGGCACCCAGCCCGGTGAACGCCAACCTGACGGTCGAGGCCGGCGGCCGGTTCCAGATCAACGACGCTTCCGGCATCGGTTCGACCACCGGCGGGGCCACCCACACCATGAAGGCCGACTCGATCCTGCACCTCGGCACGGCCAACGCCTTCTACGGAAGCTACGATCCGGGCACGGGCAATACGGGCCTCATCCGCCCCAGCCAGTTCGTCTACGAGCCGGGCGCGATCGTCCGCTACGACACCGGCCGCGTTTACAAGCACAACCAGTTCATCAACAACGAGCCCAACGGCGAGCGGACGGTGCTCGAGATCTTCAACGGGAACCGCGACATCACCGACGCGGTCAACCCGTTTGTTGCAGCGGCGGTCGGCACGGTCCTCGTCGAGCCGATGACCTTCCGCTTCGCCAACGGCGGCATGATTACCAACGACTCGGCCGACCGCTCGATCAACGAGCGCCGCGGCAAGTTCGTCCTCGGGAACGGCGCCATTCTCGCCGGTACCAACCAGCAGTATCTGAACATCCAGGAAAACATGGACGTCGAGGCGGGCGCCACGATCACGATCGGCAGCAACAGCTATGTCGATGGCCTGCCCAAGCTCGGCGCGGTGCAGTTCACCGGACCAGCCAGCAACTCGGCCGGCGCCGGCGTCACCTTCAACGTCCTCGATGGGGCAGAGCTCTCGTTCAACAACGTCCACACGTTCCCCGACACGGCAGCCATTTCTCTTCCCGCCGCGGTCAACTTCGCCGCGCTCCCCTACAACGCCCTGTCTTACCAGCCGGGCACCGGCTCCACGCTGTTGCTGAACACCGGCAACTACATGGAAGTTATCGGCCCGCTGACCGGCAGTGGCGCTGTCATCGGCAACACGGGCACTACCTTCGTGGGAGCCGGATGGGGCGCGACCGCCAATTTCACGTTCGACGGCGTGTTCAAGAGCACCAACAGCCAGAACCCCGGCCTGATCAAGGTCGGCCCGACCTCCATGACGCTTACGAACACCAACGACACCACCCAGTTGCTCGGTGTTTGGCAAGGCGAAGTGATCTTGTCCGGCCCGAACGGCAAGTGGAAGGGGGGCGAAATGCGCCTGGCCAGGGGCGGCACGCTGATCTTCGACAACACGGTCAACGCCGTGGCCGACCGGCAGATGGCCGGTGGTAGCTGGCTCACCACCACCGGCGGCGGCGAGTTCAAGCTCCTCGGCCACGCCACCGCGGCGGCCGACGTCTACTTCCCGACCGGCCTCGGCAACTCCGCCGGCACCTGGCACAACGGCCTGGGCGGCAATAGCGGCGGCGCCGGTATCGTCACGGTCATTCCTTCCGGCGACCTGAGCGCCCTGCGGACATCGCTCACGTTCCAGAACGCCGAAACGTTCGTCGGCGGCGGCGACCGCAACGCGGTGTGGCTCATCCGCGGCGTCGGCATGGGCGGACTGCCCGGCACGTACAACACGGCGGGCACCTACACGCCGAACGCCTTGAACCCCAAGGACGGCCTGGTGTTCATCACCAATCCGAACATGCTGGTGGGCTTGGGATATGGCGGCAACGGCAATGCCAACGGCCTCCTTCCCGGTGGTCCCGGCACCCCGGTCGCCCCGGTTGTGCCTTACATCCTCGCGGCGGCCAGCGCGACGGCCACCGAGGGTGACTTTGCCACGATTGACGTGGCCAGCGGCGCGAACCGCACCGGCGTCCGGCCGCTCCAGGCCTCGGAATACGCGACGGCCGCCGGACTGAACGCGAATGTGACCCTGAACGTGAAGGTTCCGGCCACCCAGTCGCTCAGCTTCACCGGCGGCGACAGCCGCTTCTCGGTCCTCAAGCTCGAGAACGGCGCGAGCATGAGTGTCTCCGGCGTGCTGCCGAACCTGACCCAGAAGGCGCAGGTCTTCCTGAACGCGGGCGGCATCCTAGTGCCTTCCGGCGCCACGGCCTCGATCACCTCGACCGGCGGTTCACCGGTCCGCATGGGCGGCGGGACCTCCGCCTACCTGCACGCCTACGGCGATCTGAACGTCTCCGCCCCGCTCTTCACCGACCAGCGTGTCGTGAAGGCGGGCGCCGGCACTGTGACCTTTGCCGCCGGCGCGGCCAAGGAATTCCGCGGCGGCCTCGCCGTCCACGAGGGCGTCCTGAACCTCAACGACAACCTCTCGAACGTCCGCGGCGGGGCGATCAGCGATTGGGCCTTCTATGGGCCTTACTTGGAAATGAACGGCGGCACTCTGAATCTCAATGGGAAGAGCCAGTTCTTCCGGCGGCTCGAGAGCGGTTCGTATCTGGCCGGCGCAACTACGGAAGGCGGCACCATCACGAGTGCCGCTCCGGCCCGGCTCACGTTCGGCCAGTCGGGCTACTTCTCCGGCCACATCACCGGGGCGATCACGCTCGACAAGATCGATACGGCGACCGTCGCCCTTACAAACACCCAGACCTACACGGGCAACACGATAATCCGCGAGGGAACATTGATCCTCCGCGACAGCGCTACCTTGGCCAACACGCCGCAGGTGGACATCAACTTTGCCCGGCTGGACATTGACGACGGCTACCTCGCGTACGTGACGAACCGCATCAACCCGAGCGCGGTCGTCAACCTGCGCGGGGCCGACATTGTCGTCCGCGGCCGCGCCGGCACCCTCACGCAGCAGGGCTTCGGCACGGTGAACCTATTGGCCGGCATGACCCGTTTCCAGACCCTGGCCGGCGGCGGCGGCGCCACCGAGACCATCATCGGCGATCTCGTTCGCTCGACCGGCGCGATGGCCACCTTCAACCAGAATTACGGCTTCGTCGGCACGCCGGGCAACGACACCACGTCGATCAAGTATCTGCCGACCAACATCAACGGCACGCCGATCGCGACCGTCGTCACCAACAACAACGGCATCGTCGGCGGCTGGGCGATCATCAACGGCAACGACTTTGCAACCTACCTCCCCGGGCAGGGACTCGGGGCGATGGGCAACACCGAGGACGGCTTCCGCGCCTACGACTCGGGCGACCTGAGCACAGCGGGCTCTACAGCAAACGTCAACGACGGCACCGCCCGCACGATCTCGGCGAGCAAGACCGTCAATTCGTTGCGGTTCGGCGGCGGCGTTACCCACACGATTGCCGCCGGCCAGACGCTGACCATCAACACCGGCGGCGTGCTGAGCAACACCAACGCGGCCCACGGCTTTTCCGGCGGTTCGATCACCTCGAACACCGGCGACCTGACGGTCTTCGTGAACCAGAACACCATGACCATCGGTTCGGTTATCGCGGGCAACATCGCGTTGACCAAGAGCGGCAACGCGACGGTGGCCCTGACCGGCAACAACACCTACACCGGCGCCACCTACGTCGGCGTGGGTGGGTCCACTTCCGATGACGACCGGGTAGGCAATCTGCTGCTGAACACCACCGGCGCCAACGGCACCACCGTGGTGGCGATCCCCGGCAACCTGCACATCTACAACTCCACCGTGGAAGAGAGTCTGCCGAACCAGATCAAGGAAACGGCCGACGTCTATCTCTACGGCGGAGCCGACCTGCGGTTGCGCGACGCGGCCGGTGTCACCGAAACCCTCAACTCCATCAACTTCCGGAACGAGGGCGGTCCCGAGTACAACTTTGCACGCGTCGGGCGCAATAATGCTCAAGCCACCTCGATCCTCCGCCTGGCCGGCGCGACGGCGATCAGTTCGGACAACGACAACCCCGTGGTTACGCCCGGCTTCCACGGCCAGGTGGGCCAACTCCAGTTCACCAACACCGCCGGCGCCACGATTCAGGTTGACGGCCCGGTGACCCGTAATGGGCTTTCGGCCGTGGGGCTGTTTATCGACCCGGTCATCTCCGCGGTTCCCGCCGCGATCGACGACGGTGGCCTCATCAAGCGCGGCACCGGTATGTTGATCCTGCGGGCAAACAACACGTTCGGCAACCCGGCTGCGGCCACCGAGGTCTTCAACATCGCTGAAGGCTTCGTCCGGCTGGACGGCGGCAGCACCGTCCTCGGCACGCCCAACTGCATCACCACGGTCCAGAACGGGGCCGTCTTGCTACTGAACAACACGAGCAACACCGGCGGCAGCCTACAGATGAAGAACGGCTCGACCCTCGGCATGACGATCAACAACTCCACTCTCGGCGCCGTCGGCACCACGGCCACGCTCGACGTGCCCGCCGGTAACGCGACGACCGTCCAGGTGCGCGACTACTTCGTCGAGAACACCAACGCCGGCAACATCGTCGTCAACAACAAGTTGACCGGCGGCGGCACCATCAACCTCGTGGGCACCGACTTTGCCTCCGGCTACAACGGCGGCGGCACCTTCCAGCTCCGCAACCTGAATAACGACTTCTCGGGCATCATCAACGTCGGCACCAACGCCGTGCTCGAGAACTACAGCAACGACGCCTCCAAGAGCGGCAAGGCGCTGGGCACCGCCACAATCAATCTCAACGGTGGTGTCCTCCGTCTGTACGACAACAACAGCGTCACCTACGGCAACAACGTCAATCTGAATGCCGACTCGATGGCCTACGTCGAGCGCTGGGACGCCGGAAGCAACATGACGGTCACCATGGGCGCACTGACGCTGGCGGCTGACCGCGTCCTCAACACTCCCTACGGCGCCGACGCCACGATCTGGTCCAACGGCGCCCGGCTGGCCTTCACTGAGGTCGCCGGCCCCGGCAAACTCACATACGCCGGCACCCGTTACGTGGACATCAACGGCTACGCGGGCACCTTCTCCGGCAACATCGAGGTCGCCGGGGCGCAGGGCCTGAGCCTCACCCGCTCGGGCGGCCTGACGCTCAATGCGGCCAGCAATACGCTCAACAGCTTCACCGTGGGCGGCTTCCACACCATGGCGGCTGGCAAATCGGTCGCCGTTACCAATCTGACGGTTGCCGCCAACACCGGCGTTGCAAACGGCCTCGGCGGCCTGACCACCGGCGCGATGGGCGGCGTGCTGCTCATCCACGACACGGCCACCGTCTCGGCCACGACCCTCCGCAACTACGGCACCGTGGCTCCGACCGTCGGCGCTGCCGACCTTAGCGCCACCACGATTGCCGGTACCGGTGGGTACCACTCCTACGGACAGGATCTGAACCTCGGCGGCGCGCTGGCCAATGACGGCGCCACGGCCACGGTCCTTCGCGTGTACGGCACCAACACCGTCAACTTCGCCCCCGCTGCCGGCACCAGCACCGGCGGCGCCCAGGTGCAGAGCGGCACGCTCCGCGTCGCCCCGACCGCGGCCGTCACTAATCCCTTGGGCAGCGGCGTGGTCCGCGTCTTCAACTCGCCGGCCACCGCCGCAGGCGCTAACAGCCAGCCCGTTGCCGCCCAGACCGGCACCCTGCACTTCGACACCGGCGCGGGCAACAACATCACCCAGAACAGCGCCATCACCAATAACGGAATCGTCCGCGTTTCCGGTTCCGGCACGGTGGCCACTGGCGCGATCTCGGGCACCGTCGTTCCCAACCTGTCCAACCTGTCGAACTTCCTTGCCGCCACCACGCCGGGCTTGCTCGAAGGTTATTACTCGGGCGGCTTCGACGCCAGCGCCACGCGCCCGGCCAACCCCGGCAACTTCGGCGTTAAGCTCGAGCCCCGCATGTTGCAGGACGCCGTCGTGACCCAGAATCCGGTGACCGGCTGGACCGACAACGCCGTGTGGACCTACACCGGCTACTTCTACGATGCCGACGGCGTGTTCACGTTCGCCGAGAACATCGACGACAACACGCTCGTCTCGATCGACGGCGTGACCCGCATCCAGAACGGCGGGAGTCAGATCACCAGCACCGCGAGCAAGGCGGGCATCCGCGGCGTCGGAATCGGCACGGCCGACAATGCGGCCAACGTGGCCGATCTGATCAGCGCCTCTACCCCGCTGGCAGCCAACCCGAACCTGCCCGCCGGCTGGCACACCATCGAGATCCGCGCCCACAACGGCGGCGGCGGCGCCGGCCCGTGGGGCGTCAGCAACGGCTTCACCATGAACTACGGCTTCGGTTTCAACGCCGACGGCACTATGGCGCTGGACGGCACGCAAATGCTCCGTCCGATCGACCCCGGCGACGGGACGCTCTTCCGCACGGCCAACTACGGCGGGGGCAACGTCCAGGTCGATCCTGGCGCGAGCCTGATTGCCGACTCGATCGTCACGGACACGCTGACCATCGGCGCCGGCGGCTCGGTGACGATCCGCGAAATCCCGATCGCGGCCGGCGGCGCCGCGGGCGCCAACGCTGTTCCCGAGCCGGCAACGTGGGCGTTGATCGGTATCGGCCTGTTGAGCCTACTGGCCTTCCGCCGTCGGCGGTAGCCTTAGAGAAAGACACACGGAGTCCCCTTTTGACCCGCCGCGGCCGAGAACGACACTGAGCCAACTGAATGTGAAGCGCAGTTGGCCCAACGAAGTCGTCCTCAGCTCGCGGCGGGCTTTTTTATTGCCGCCTGCTGAACGCCTGCGAGTAGATGTCCATCGTCACGCTGATTGGGGCGTGACCGACGCATTTCCAAGGGCTAACGAAAAAGCCCGGCACTCAGCCGCCCACACGGGCGGCCACCGGGCAACTGAAACGCAGTCATGCGAAGTACCTTCACCGCCTCCGCCCGCTTCGCCGGCCAACGTTGTAGCCTTTGCGACTGCCGATGCGTTTGCCCGAGCGGTAGGCGTAGTAGCCGATGGTCGTGATGATTGCCAGAACAACGGCACTTTCCATGCAGCCTCCTCTCTTGGTTGCAGACGAACAACAGCATCACGCCGCTGGCGTTGCAGGTTCATCGCCGACAAACTTCTTCCAGCTTGCGGCCAACTCGCGCCGCAACTGCGAAATCCGGCCTTCGCACACCTCGAACTGCTTGGCCACCTCGGACGTGCGGTTGCCCACGGCCAACGACTCGGCGATCCCCCGGTCCCGTCGAGGTAACGTGTCCAACCACGCCGCGAAGTCAATCCGCGCGGCGGCCACTTCGGCCGGCCCAGCCCGACGATCCTCGACCACGATCTCGCTCCAACTCGGTTGGTCGGGACTGGGACGGTCGAGGCGCTCGACAATGATGCCCCGACGCTTCTGGGCATACGACGAACTGATATCGTTGACATTCAGATGGCCGCCCACGTGCCGGCCGTCGAGCGTCTGGCGGATACCGTAGCGGGCGAGAACGGCAGGGTACGCGATGCCCGTCTTGCCCAACAGCACCAGCCGCACGTAGGCCACCAGCGTGTTGGCCACGACCTCGGTGACCAGGTCTTCGCGACTTTCGGCGTCGTAGTCCCGAAAGGCAAGCTCCGCATAGAGTTGAATCACGGGCAGCATTTGCAGGTAGCCTTGGTGCCACGCAGGAACAGCCAGCGTCGAAGCAGAAGCAACACGTTCCATGAGAGCGACCTCCGGAAAGGGAATGGCCGCCCTGCGAGGCGGCCGTGTTGTAGAAACACGAAAACCGTCTCGCACACGCGAGGCACGAAGAGAGATACCGACCAGAGCGGTCGATCAGCAGACTCGGGATCGAAGAAGCGGCATTCTGAGGGCTAAGCCGGGCCGCAGCTTACAATGCCCTGTAAATGGGGGTTGTTCATCGACAGCAGCCGGCATCAACGGAACGGACACCTGCTGCGCCTTCCATCACTGCCGCTCCTACCCCTCATCGCCCACCCGACAGAGCCGACAACTCGGGCATCGCAGCCGAGACACGTCCGACGCCTTGCCAGGTGCAAGCTGGGCGGCGGCCGCGTTGTTTCGGGGCTGGCGTGTACATGGGCGGGTGGTTGGGAGTGGGGTGTCGGATCAAGGCACGCAGAGGTTGACGCAGCACATCGTTGACACCCGTTGACACCCGCTCCAAGCACTGTCCAGCGTAGCGTTCCGCTGGGCTAACACCGGGTGTCACTGACACCCGCAAGCACCGATCTTGCAGGCCTTTCGGGGTTTCTGGAAGCCGACACGCGTTGTCGCAAGTCGCTGAAACATCAAGGATTTGCGGCGATTTCCGAGAGAAGTCGTTGAGGGCGATTTTTCATTACGAATGCGGTGCTCTGCCGATTGAAGCTACGCTGGCAAGTTGTTACTATAAAATAACTTATTGATTTCTGCCGGCCGTGTGGTAAAACACCCGGAACACCGGACTGGAGGCCCGTCACGCCACTGCCCCCCTACCATC
>Ga0233425_10006172_pt1 | contig 18071 bp, 17 predicted proteins | sample Watercolumn_Towu_2_FD_181712 | JGI IMG/M metagenome (GOLD analysis project Ga0233425, IMG submission 181712) | Freshwater microbial communities from Lake Towuti, South Sulawesi, Indonesia - Watercolumn_Towuti2014_140_MG | ecosystem: Environmental > Aquatic > Freshwater > Lake | place... | reverse complement strand
TCGCAGCAGTTCTAGCCCGGACTCGGCCAGCAAGGCGTGCGGGCAGCCGGCGGTTTTCAAGGCATGCTGGATCAGTTGGGCGAAGCGTTCCCGTTCGACCACCGGTTTGAGCTGAATGCGGACCTGGATGCGGCCGGCCAGGGCGGCATAAGGCGCCCGGTCCAGTACATGGGCCAGAACGGGGTGGCCGACCAGCCAGACCGTCATCAGGTCACGGGAGTCGAAGGCGAAGTTCAGAAACGCCGGGAGGTCTTTGAAGAACTCGGCCGGCAGATTTTGGGCTTCGTCGAGGATCCATACCGGCAACAGGTTCTTGCCGTCGACCTGCTCCAGGATGCGGGCCTTGAGATCGCGCCACAGTTGGGCGCGGCGATAGGCCGGTTCGAGCCCGAGGGCCAAGGCCAGGCCGCGGTAGAGGTCGGTGCGGCCGAAATCCGTTTGATGAAATACCTCCCTGTATTTCACCCTTCGGGCCGTGACCGTCCCCAATCCGCTCCCGGCGGATTGGTCGGCCAGATAGATCACCTGGTAGCGATGGGGATTGAGCACCGAGGCGAGTCGGCGCAGGGCGGCGGTCTTGCCGACCCCGGGCTCGCCGGTGAGCAGGCCGATTCCGGGGGATTGCAGCAGCCACAGGAAGCGTTCTTCCAGCCGGGCCAGGGCGCCGTCATCCCACAGTTCGCAAGTCGCTTTGTCCAAGGGAGCGGCTTTCAGTCCGAAGTGCTGGCGATACATATCAGCGACCCTCCCGTTGCGGTTGGCCGTAGTACTGCCCATAGGCCAGTTCGACCCTGTTGGGGGAGGCACCGCCGGGGCCAGGCGGGCCTGCGAAGTTTGCGGCCTCGTCCGGATCGGGACGCCGTCGCCGGCGGTGGGCATTGGCGGTGGCGTCGAGCGGGGTCGCCCCACCGAGGGACTTCCCCTCGGCATCCTCGACCCCGACGACCGTTTCCCCATGGGGATCGACCACCAGCTGGACGGTCTTGCCGGACAGCTCGAAGGGCACCTCGAAGTCCTGGCCCTGGTAGGACACGGTGCCATCCTTGCGGACCTTGCGCGCCACCCGGTGGTGGAACAGCTCGTCCAGGCGAGCGGCTTTCTGGCCCAGCAGGCGGATGTTCGGCAGGTCCTGCTGATAGCGTTCCCGCGGCGTTTGGCCATCGAGCCCGCCGTGGGGCCGGCGGTGATAGACCTGCTCGATCCAGGCCCACAGCCTCGCGTTGAGATCGTCGAGATCGTGGAGGCGGGAGAGGTCCAGTTCCGCCAGGAAGTGATCTCGGAAGGTGCGGTGCCAGCGCTCCAGCTTGCCCTTGCCTTCGGGTGCGTAAGGCCGGCAGTAAATCAGGTGGATGCCCAAGCGGGCGCCGATACCCTGGAGGGTGGAAGCCCGATAGGCGGCGCCGTGATCGACGACCAACTTCCGCGGTAAACCGCGCCTCAGCACCGCCTGCTTGAGCACGCCCTCGATGTCCAGGGCGGTTTCGCCGCAGCAGAAGGCACTGTGGGCGATCAGCCGGGAGGCATCGTCCATCAGGCTCACCAAGTAAACCTTCCGATTCCGGCCCTTCACCATCACTGTGGGACCGTGCATCACATCGCCATACCAGATCGCGTTGGCGTGCTCGGCGACGAAGCGGCGATGTTCTTCCGGCAGCGGAGCCGCCAGCTTCGACAGCCCGTGTTGCTGCAACAGGCGGTGAATGGCCGAGCGCGACAGGCTGCCGCGGGCTACCGTGCCGGCGCTTTCCAGCAGGTGCCGGAGTTGGCGGATCGAACGCCTCGGGTTGTCCCGTTTGGCGGCCAGAACCGCCTCCTGCACCGCCTGGGGCAATTTGGATACACCCCGGTCGGTGCGGGGCTTGGGCATCAGGCCGTCGATGTCGGCAGGTGCGGGACAATCCCCAGACTTAGGCCACCGACCACGAGCAGGATGGGATAGGGAATGCCCAGCTTGCGCGCGGCCGTGGTCAAGGCGAGCACCACCATCAGCAACAGGATAATGATCTCGAGTTGATGAAGACTGTTCATGGCTCTGATCCCAGCACCTTGAATAATGACGCCCGGAGGACCCGCGACCGACCCTCGTCTCGCCAGAAGGACTCATGCATTAACGCCAGTCCTGTCGCCTGCGTCGGCATCGAATGCGGAACAAAAACCAAGGCATCCTGTCAACTTTTACACTAAAGACACCGCCTTGATCGCGTTGTTGCAAAATGATCCGGTAATCGATCGAAAGTCTCGTATCGGAGTTGCCATGAACCATCCGCTGGAGAATAAGCGAGCACTGGTGACCGGGGGCAGCCGGGGCATTGGCGCTGCCATAGTCAAACGTCTCGCACGTGAGGGTACCCATGTCGCGCTGACTTATGTCAGCAGACCCGACCAGGCCGACGCAACGGTCATGGCGGCTCGGTCGTTCGGGGTTCAGGCCCTGGCCATCGAGGCCGACAACGCCAACGCCACCGCCATTGATGCCGCTGTGGAGCGGACGGTTCGGGAGTGGGGTGGCATCGACATTCTAGTGAACAACGCCGGCATCGTAATGATCGCTCCGCTTGACGAGTTCCGCCTGGAGGATTTCGATCGGATGTTGGCCGTCAACCTGCGTGCCGTATTCGTTGCCACGCAGGCTGCGGTGAAACACATGGGGTCGGGCGGAAGAATCATCAATATCGGCAGTTGCAATGCCGAGCGAATGCCATTCGTTGGCGGCGCGGTTTATGCCATGACCAAGGCCGCGTTGGTCGGTCTGGTCAAAGGGCTGGCGCGCGACTTGGGACCCCGCGGTATCACGGTCAACAATGTCCAGCCGGGGCCCGTCGACACCGACATGAACCCCGCCCATGGTGAATTCGCAGACACACTCCGGAACCTGATGGCCTTGCCCCGCTATGGCTCCGCCGACGAGATCGCGGCATTGGTTGCCTATCTTGCAGGCCCCGAAACCGGATTCGTCACTGGCGCGAGCCTAACGATCGACGGCGGATTCACGGCGTAGCGATTGGTACCAGTAAGCGTCTGCTTCATGCTGCCGGCCTTGTAACCGGACCCGATCCGCCGTACTTCAAATAGGGTCGAGCTTTCGACAGAAGCCGATACCTGAACCTATCGCATCCAATAAAATTCCTCGGCTTCGCGGGATGCGATTAGCGGCGCAAGAGCCAATACTTACCACGCTGAACCATGAGATAAATGACGGGTACAAACGGAATCGCCAGGAAAGTGGAAGACAACATGCCGCCAAATACCACGGTGCCGATAGCTTGTTGACTGGCGGCACCGGCACCGGACGCGTTGAGCAACGGCAAAACCCCGAGGATGAAGGCAAATGAAGTCATCACGATGGGTCTGAAACGGCGGCGTGTGGCTTCCAGAACCGCGTCTTCCAAAGATTTCCCTTCCAGTTGTAATTGGCGCGCGAACTCGACGATGAGGATCGCGTTCTTGCAGGCTAACCCGATCATGAGAACCAAACCGACCTGGGTGTAAAGGTTGTTGTCGAGATTGCGCGACAACAAGGCGAGCAGTACGCCGACCAAGGCTAAGGGCACGACCAGCACGACCGACAACGGCGTGATCCAGCTTTCGTACAAGGCCGCGAGAACCATGAAGACCAGAACGATAGACAGCGCGTAGATCAGATAAGCTTGATTTCCGACGCGCTTTTCCTGGTAAGACGTCGCCGTCCAGTCACAATTGAGTCCACGCCCCAGCACCTTCTGACAGACTTGTTCCATCAGATTGAGTGCCTGGCCGGAGCTAAAGCCGGGTGCAGCGGCACCATAGATTTGGGCAGCTGGATAGAGGTTATAACGAGTGACCAATTCGGAGCCGAGAACGCGATCCACGTTTAATACTGCGCCCAGCGGAACCATCTCGTTTTGAGCGTTACGGACGTAGAAGTTCTTTATGTTTTCCGGATTTTGGCGGAACGCCGCATCGGCCTGGACATACACTTGAAAAACTTGATTGAACTTGTTGAATAGATTGACGAACGTAGACCCTAGGTAAGTCTGCAAAGTCGCGAACACATTGGCCAAGGGGATATTCAGGGATTCGACCTTGGTGCGGTCGATATCCAGATATAACTGCGGGCTGCGGGCACTGAACGTCGAGGACAGATTCCGTAAACCCGTCTGCGTATTGCCCACTCGCATCAACTCTCCGAGTGCTTTCTGCAATTCGCCAAGCCCAAGACTCTGGCGGTCTTCCAGCATCAGCTGAAAACCACCGCCCTGTCCTAAACCGCGGATCGGTGGGGGAATCAAAACGATCGATATGGATTCCTGAATTCCTTGCAGTTCTTTCCTGAGCGATCCAACGATCTGGTCTTGACTCAACTGGGTGCCCCGCTTGGCCCAGTCGTCATAGACGACGAACGTCGTAAACATCGTGGCGACATTGGCGCTGTCCAACACCGAGAATCCGCCGATGGTTGCCCAACCCGAGACGCCGGGTGTATGTTTCAAAATGTCATCAACCTTGGTTGCGACGGCCACCACGCGGGGTTGCGACGCCCCATCGGGGAGCTTGGTAACAATAATGGCGTAGCCTTGGTCCTCGGTGGGCAAGAACCCCTTGGGGTGAACGGCGAACTGCCAAGCCGACACCGCAATGATGGCGACGAACGCGATCGACATCCAGCCGGCTCTCTTGACCATCCACGATACCAGCTTCATGTACGCGCTTTCGACTGAACCGTAGGCCCTGTTAAAGCCGCGAAAGAGCCAATTCGGCCCGGTTTTTTCCAGCGGCCGCAGCCAGAGCGCACATTGGGCCGGCTTGAGGGTCAGTGCGTTTACGGCGCTGATCAACGCCGTAGCGGCGATCACCAGCGCGAACTGGCGAAACAGTTGACCAGTAATGCCCGGCAAGAAGGCGGCGGGCAAGAACACCGCGGCCAAGACCAGCGTTATGCCAACGATGGGACCGGTAATTTCCTGCATGGCCTTGATAGTGGCTTCCTTGGGGGATAGTCCACGCTCGATGTGAAATGAGGCGGCCTCGACGATGACGATGGCGTCGTCGACCACGATTCCGATGGCTAGAATCAACGCAAACAAGGTCAGCAGGTTGATTCCGAAACCCAGTAATGCCATGGCCGCAAAGGCCCCGATTATGGTTACGGGCACGGTGGTCGCCGGCACCAGGGTTGCCCGACCGTTCTGGAGAAAAGCCACGATGACGATTAGGACGAGAATTCCGGCCTCAAACAAGGTCTCGTAGACCGCATGAATAGCGCTACGAACGAACTTGGTCGTGTCGTAGCGAATGTCGTAGGTCATGCCGGGAGGGAATTCCCGGCTCATGGACTGCATCGCCGCCTTCACCTCATCGGCGACTTCGAGGGCATTGGCGCCGGGTAAGGTAAATACGGGCATGACGGTGGCCTTATGGCCGCTACCGATCGCAAAGTTACTGAAAGTCTGTCGGCTCAAGTCGACTCGGGCGACATCACGAAGCCGTACCACCTGTGCCGATTCCCCGCGAGCGCTTTTGACGACGATGTTTTCGAATTGCGAGGTGTCGGCGAGCCGACCCAAGGCATTGACCGTGAACTGAAAGGCTTGATCTTTGATGGCAGGAGGTCCGCCCAATTGCCCGGCAGCGACTTGCATGTTCTGGCTTTGCACGGCGGCGATCACGTCGGTGGCGGTCAGATTGAAATAGCGCAATCGTTCCGGATCAAGCCAAACCCGCATGCCGTAAGGACCTGCACCCCGAGCGACGACCTGCCCTACACCCGGAAGGCGTGCCAACGGGTTTTGAAGATTGATCACCGCGTAATTGGACAAATTGGTGTCGTCATATCGGTCGTCGTCCGAATAAAGGGCGACCACCAACAGAATATCGGTGGAGACCTTTTTCACGGATACGCCTTGCGGCTGAACGCTGCTGGGCAGCTGGGCCAGGGCACTGTTAACCAGGTTCTGGACCAGCGCCACTGAAGTATTGAGGGTGGTACCCACGTCGAATGTGATGGTGAGTGTGTAGCTGCCGTCGCTCGCGCTCGTCGAGGACATGTAGATCGAACTTTCCACCCCATTCACCGCTTGCTCGATGGGAATCCCCACCGTATTGGCTACGACTTCGGCACTAGCCCCCGGGTAACGGGCAGTTACCTGTATGGTGGGGGGCACAATGGGGGGGGTATTGGGAAACCGGCAGTGTATAAAAGCAAACCAGCCCGATGATGATGGTTACCAGGGCTATGACGTTTGCAAAGACAGGCCGCTCGATGAAATAGCGGGAGATCATGGCTCTGCCTTGCTTGGAGCCAGTTGTTGGGAAGGATATTGGGGGCCGGTCGGCGCGTCTGCCTTCGCTATGCCCAAAGGAGCGACCTTGTTACCCGGAATGGCGCGCAGGAGGCCGTTATCGATCACCCAGTCCTGGTCGGTTAATCCTTCGTCGACCACGCGGCGATCATTCACTTGAATGCCGAGCTTGATACCCTTGCGTTGCACGATTTGTGCCTGATCGACGGTCAATACGTAAGCGCCCAACTGATCATAGCCAATCGCAACTTCCGGTACCAGCAAGGCAGACTTTTCCGAATTCACCACCAAGGTTTTCACCCGCGCAAACAGACCGGGAAGGATGGCGCCGTCGTGATTCGCGCATAGGGCGCGAACTTGCAACGAGCCCGTCGTGGGCGTCACGGCAATGGCGGCAAAATCGAGGCGGCATTCATGGGGGTAGCCCGTTTCGCCGGATAAAGCCAGCGCTACGGGAATATTCAGATGCTCAGCCTCCGCTGGCGATACGTGGGTTTTGCGGATGAGCCGAAGCAGATCGGCTTCGTTTACCGTGAAATAGACATAAATCGGATCAATCTGATTAAGCTGTGCCAAGGGCGTGAACTCGCCGGCTCCCACCAGGTTTCCAGGATCGCGCAAGCGCCGATCGATGCGGCCGGAAAACGGCGCATTGACCTTGGTGTAACTCAGGTCCAGACGGGCAAGATCGCGTGCCGCTTCTGCGGCGACTAAAGCCGCTTTGGCGCTGTCGCGCTGGAAGCGCCAATTGTCGACATCCGTTTGGGCCGCCGCTCGTTCCTTTTGCAGGCCAGCAAAACGGTCGAACTCGGTCTGGGCGTGGCTCAGGCTTGCCTGCGGTTGCAGTACCTGAGCCTCCGCCTGTTTGAGGCGGGCAACGTAAGTGTCCTCCTGAATCTCGAACAATAGGCGACCGGCTTCCACCCAGTCGCCGTCATGGAACATAACCTTTTGCAGGTAACCCGGTACACGGGCTACCAATTGCACCGTGTTGAATGCCTGCGTATTGCCGGTCAGCTCAAGAAAGTCGCTCACCGTTTGTGTCAGCGGGCGATGGACCGTCACTTCGGGCGGCGGCGGCGGGGCGTAACTATTTTGTCCCTGGCACGCAGCGAGCGTTACCAGCAGCCATCCCCACAGTGCTACAAGGTCAACGCGTGCCATTGAGCCTCCTTCGGCTACCATCGCGGGGCAGGGAATGACGACGACGGCTTGCCGGAAGGCGCTAGCAAATCGCCCCAGTTGGTCCGTTTTGCCATCTGTACCTTGACTGCATCGGGTAGTACGTCGTTGCCTTCCCGTATCTCCCAGCCACCACCCAGTGCGCGATAGACCGCCACCAAGCTGATGGAGATGTCGCCCAAGGTGCTCACTAAGCTGTCCTGCTCGGCGAGCAGAGCCTGCTGCGCGGTGAGTACGGTAGTGAAATCGGTGATACCCTGGCGATATTGCACCATGGCCAAATTGAGCGAGCCTTGCGCGGCGGCTGTGCTCTCTGCCAGAGCTTGGACACGATCCTGTAGTCGCAAGAAGGCCACCAAACTGTTCTCCACTTCCCGTTGGGCACTGATCACCGTGTTCTGATAGTTCAATAGCTGTTGCTGCAAACGAGCGTCTTGGACTCTGACCTGGTTGGTAATTTGTCCGTAGTTGAAAATGTTCCATTGCAGCGCCGGGCCAAAATTGGCCGCGCGGCTTTTCCGCAAGAAAACATCGCTCAGGGCAAATGAACCGACGTCGGTTGATAGGAAACCAAAGGTGCCAGTAAGCGAAATTGCCGGATAAAGAGCTGCTTTGGTGACACCGATTGCTGCAGACTGGGAGGCCGCTTGCAGTTCCGCCCGGCGAACGTCGGGGCGCCGACGCAGGAGATCTGCGGGAATACCAACGACGACGTGGGCGGGAGGAGCAGGAATTTCCGCTGAATCATCTAGAAGTTCGCTCATGGATTGCGGTGGTTTACCAAGCAGTACGCAGAGCGCATTGAGTTCCTGACGCAAGCTGATTTCCAATGTAGGAATGGACGCTTGGGTATTGGCAAGGACTGTCTTGGCCTGCTCAACGTCGCGGCCGGAGGTCGTCCCGCCGCTTAGGCGCACCTCTGCGATGTGTAGATTTTCCATTTGCGTTTCGACATCTTGCCGAGCAATTTTCAGGCGATTCTGCAACGTGCGCGACGCAATGTAGGCGCGAGCGACATCGGCCACCAAACTGACGAGTGCGCTGTCGTAATCTGCCTCAGCGGCTTGCAAGTTCGCTTCAGCGGATTCTATGGAGCGGCGAAATTTGCCCCAAAAATCGAGTTCCCAGTTGGCCGTAATCCCGAACTGAGACTGGGCGTAATCAAATGTGCGGGCAAATGAAGCCTGTTGAGAGCGCTGGCTGCTCCTCACGGAACTCAGTGAACTTGTGAACTGCTGGCTCTGGGGATACAAACTGCCTGTTGCCACGCCGAGCTGGGCACGGGCTTCCATAATCCGCGCGCCCGCTTGCTGGATCGTTAGGTTGCTGTGGTAAGCCCGCTCGATCAGCCGATTCAATTCCGAGTCATTGAAACCCTTCCACCAAAACTGCTGATCACCGCTGTTTCGTTTCAGGCGAACATCATCCTTGTCGATCCAATTGGCGGCTACGTCAATATTGGGACGAACGAAGTCTGGGCCCACGGAACAAGCGGGCAATGCCACAAGGACAATAAAGGGGCCCAAGAACCTTTTCAGCATGAGATGTGCAAGTACACGCATGCATTAAATCTTTGGGACGGTGCGTTGGGGGGAAAGTGCCTTTTGTCCATGTGTACCGTCTTTACGAAGCGAAGGGCTACCCGACCCGCAGCAGCTCCGGCTTTACCGGGAGCTTGCGGATCCTTTGGCCGGTCGCCGCAAAGATCGCATTGGTCACCGCCGGGGCGATGGCGGAGGTGCCGGGTTCGCCGACGCCGCCGGGCGCCGCGGTGCTCTTCACCAGGTGCACCTCCACTACCGGCGCCTCGTCGATGCGCAACACGCGGTAGTCGTTGAAGTTGTTTTGCTCCACGCGCCCGCCTTTGATGGTGATCTCGCCGAACAGGACGGCGCTGATTCCGAAGTTGATCCCGCTCTCCATCTGCGCGCGGACCGTGTCCGGGTTGACCACCATCCCGCAATCCACCGCACACACCACCCGCTTGACACGCACGTCGCCTTCTCGCGAGACCGAAACCTCCGCGACCTGGGCGATGTAGGTTTCGCCGAAGGCGTGCAGGAGCGAGATCCCGCGACCGCTGCGCGGCGGCAATGGCTGCCCCCAGCCGGCCTTCTCTGCGGCCAGTTCGAGTACCGCCCGGGCGCGCGGCGATTTGCTCAGCAGCGCGCGGCGGTAGGCAACGGGGTCCTGCTTGGCGGCCGCCGCAAGCTCATCGATGAAACTTTCCACCACGAAGACATTGTGGGTAGGCCCGACCCCGCGCCACCACCCGGTGACGATGTCCGCCGGCTCCTGGCGGACGTAGGTCACCTCGATGTTGGGGAAGTCGTAGGGCGGTTCGGCTGCGCCTTCCACTGCGTCCGGATCGAGATCACCCTTCATCCACACGGGCGCGAAACGGGCGACGATGGAGGAACCGGTGACGCGGTGGCGCCAAGCGATGGGCAAGCCCTGCTCGTTCAGGCCGGCGGCGAGACGGTCGTAATAGTAGGGCCGGTAAATGTCGTGCTGGATGTCTTCTTCACGGCTCCACACCACTTTCACCGGACCCTCGAATTGCTTGGCGATCTGCACCGCCTGGACGATGAAATCCACCTCCAGCCGCCGGCCAAACCCGCCGCCCAGCAGGTGGTTGTGTACGCGGACTTTCTCCAGCGGCAGCCCGGCCGCCTGCGCCGCGGCGGCTTGCGCGCGGCCCTGGACCTGGGTGCCGACCCAGACGTCGCAGCCGTTCCTGCGTAGCTGCACGGTGCAGTTAATCGGCTCCATGGTGGCGTGGGCCAGAAACGGCAGCTGGTAGGTCGCCTCGATCTTCTGGCGGGCGCCGTCCATGGCTTTAGTCACATCGCCCTCGTGGCGCGCGACCACCCCGGTCTGTTGCGAAGCCGCTTCCAGCTGCCGCACGATCTCGCCGCTATCGAGCCTGGCGTTCGGGCCTTCGTCCCAGCGGATGTCCAGCGCCGCCAGCCCTTGCTTGGCCGCCCATAGGTGATCGGCGATCACCGCCACGGCATGGTCTAGGCGCACGACCTTGTGTACGCCTTGGATCGCCTTCGCCTTGCCATCGTCCACGCCGGCGAGCTTGCCGCCGAACACCGGGCAGGCGGCGACGGTGGCGAACTTCATGCCGGGGAGTCTGACGTCGATGCCAAACTGCGCCGTCCCGTTGACTTTGCCCTGCGCATCCAGCCGCTTGGCAGGCGTGCCGATCAGCTTGAAGTCCTTCGGATCCTTGAGGGTGACGCTTTGCGGCACCGGTAGCACGGCGGCCTTGTCGACCAGTGCGCCATAGGGCAGCTTGCGGCCGCTCGGTGTGTGAATGACGGTCCCTTGCTCGGCTCGGCAATCTGCTGTACTCACCTTCCAGGTCTGCGCCGCGGCGGACACCAGCAGGGTGCGGGCGGTCGCACCGGCGCGTCGCAGGGGCTCCCAGGCGCCACGCACCGAGGTGGAACCGCCGGTGATCTGGATGCCGACGATCGGGTCGGCGTAGCGCTTATCGTCGGGCGGGCCATGTTCGAGCTTGACTTGGCCCAGGTCCACTTCCAGTTCCTCGGCAATCAGCATGGGCAGCGAGGTGTAGACGCCCTGGCCCATCTCGGCCTTGTGCATGATCAGCGTCACGCCGCCCAGCCGGTCGATACGCACAAAAGCGTTGGGCGCGAATGCCTGCGCCGTCGGAGTACCCGCTGCCAGCGCAGGATACATCAGTGCGGGCAGGTGGAAGCTCAGCAACAGCCCGCCGCCCACGGCTACGCCGGCTTTCAAAAAGCTCCGTCGCGACCGGCCACGCTCGGTCGCCGCTTCATCGGCATCCCTCGTTTCCTGTAATCGTTGGTCGAGATTCATGGTTAGTCTCCCTTCACAGCGGTGGACCGCGACTGGGCCGCCTGTTTGATGGCGGAGCGGATGCGTAGATAGGTGCCGCAGCGGCAGATATTCCCCGCCATGGCGGCGTCGATGTCGGCGTCGGTGGGATGCGGATGGTCCGCAAGCAGCGCGGTGGCGGACATGATCTGGCCCGACTGGCAGTAGCCGCACTGCACCACCTCGAGCTCCAGCCAGGCGCGCTGCACTGCCCGCCCCTGCGGCGTCGCGCCGATGGCTTCGATGGTGGTGATGTTTTTTCCGGCTAGGGTGGAAACCGGCGTGACGCAGGAGCGGGTCGGTGCGCCATTCACATGCACCGTACACGCGCCGCACAGCGCCATGCCGCAGCCAAACTTGGTACCGGTGAGGCCGATCACGTCGCGCAGCACCCAAAGCAGGGGCATATCCGCCGGCACGTCAAGCCGGTGAACCTTACCGTTGATGTTCAATGCAATCATGACTGGGCCCTCCCGTATCCGGGTTACGAGGCAGACAACGTTGGCGCTGCCTGCGGATGATCCGACCGTGGGGTTTCCGCCTGCTCGAAACGGATACGCACCGTCTCCATTGCCGCTTCCGTGTCGATATCGATCAGAACGGCATCATCGGGCATCGCCACTTCGAGGATGCGGTCGGAAAGCTCGCGGAACAGTACACTGGCACCGCGGTCACCGTTCAGTTCCAGCAGCCGGGGAAAATGCTCCGCGCTCCACAGTACCGGGTTCCCGCGCCTTCCGGCATAGGTTGGAATACCGATGCTGTAACGTTTTCCGCGCGCCAAAGCGTCGGTCAGCAACTGCAGGTGGCGTGGTACGATCAAAGGCATGTCGCCGAGCAGGACCAGCGCGGCATCGGCCTCCGCCGCGAGCGCCGCCACGCCGGCGCGCAGCGACGAGGCCAGTCCCTGCGCGTAGTCGCGGTTGTCGACGACACGCACCGGCAAGCCGGTCAGGGCCGCCGCGATCCCCTCGCGATCCTGCCCGGTCACCGCAATCACCGGATCGAGACCGGACGCGAGCGCCGCCAGCGCGACATGGCGGACGACGGGGCGATTGCCCAAGCTCAGCAGCAGCTTGTTGGCTGGCGCCAGGCGCGATGAGCGGCCCGCCGCGAGAATTACCGCTCCGTAGCGCATCGCTGCCCCCTTGCCCGTCTCACCTGGGTGACCTCTGCCATGATCGCGACGGCGATCTCGGCGGGCGTCGCCGCGCCGATGCTCAGCCCTACCGGACCGTGGATGCGGGCGCACTGCTCCACGCTAAAGCCGCGCTGTGCCAGGCGGCGCAGCCGGCTTTCATGGGTTTTCCGGCTACCCAGCGCGCCGATGTAAAACGCCGGCGAGCGCAGCGCCCATTCAATTGCGGGGTCGTCGAGCTTGGGATCGTGAGTCAGCGCAATCAACGCCGTGCGCGGGTCGGCGCCGACTTCGGCCAGGGCAGGATCGGGCCAACGGGCATCGACTTGGAACCCGGCGAAGCTTTCGCCTTGGGCAAACGCGCTGCGCGGCTCGATGATCAGCACCTCGTAGCCCGCAAGATGGCCAAGTTCCGCCAGTGGCTGCGCAATATGCACCGCGCCCACCAGGATCAGCCGGAATGGCGGCGGGAAAACCTGGATGAAAATCGGCCCTGCGTCCGAATCGAACCGCTCGCAACGCTCCTGCGCCAGGAGTTCCCGGCTGCGCGCAATGGCCGCCGGGTCAATTCCCGCGTCGGTCGGTGCCAACGCGGGGTCGACGACGATCTGCTCGCCGTTGGGCAGTCGCGTGAGCAGGGCGACCGCACGCTTTTCTCACCTGGCGCTGAGAAGGGCGTCGAGAATGTCGGACTTGCTTGGATCGATGGGCTCCACGAACACCTCAATCCGGCCGCCGCAGCTCAGCCCCAGGGACCACACATTCTCCTCGCCCATGCCAAATTCGAGCAGTTCCGGCTCACCGGTCTCGATGACTTTCCTGGCCCGACGTATCACTTCCCCTTCGACGCAGCCCCCTGACACCGACCCAAGGAACCGCCCCCCGCTATCCGCCAACAATTGACTCCCCAGCGGGCGCGGCGAGGGCCCTAAGGTGGCCACCACGGTAGCGAGTGCGGCGCGGCGTCCTTCATTCCGCCAGGCGGCGGCTGATTCCAGGAGATCCAAGGGTTGCGTCATTTTTCAGTACCGTCCAAATACCTCCAGCTCGTGCCGACACGCCTCGCTGAAATCTCGTAGCGGATTGACGTGTCTATCGATCCAATTCGTCCGCATTTCCTCCATGCTAATGTTCGGCGCAAGATAGGCGTCGACGATGATGCGACACACGGTTTCGGCGGCCTCCACCACTTGCAGTGATGAGGTCAGGCGTATCCGGTTGGTCAGCGCATAAATACCGATCAGCCCAGTGATATCGTCCCGTCTATTTTGCAGGGCATCGGCATACAATTTCGCCGCCTCGTCTATGAATCTGCCAAACAACATGGCTCGGGCCTCCCTCTCGGCGGCAAGCCGCTGGCTCTTAGCTTGTGCCTGTTGCGTGATCCATGAGGTGGCAAACGAAGTCAGGCCGCCGATGGCGGTCCCCGCCAGCGCTGCGAAGGCCGAGATGTAGGCTGCATCCATCTCGTTCCGCCCGCTTTAATCAGTTCCCCAATGGGGTCGTCCGTTCCGCCTCGCGCGAGCCGCGGTCGGATGCCACCGGAAGTGGGACGTCATTGCGCACGATGCTTCAGTAGTCGACCAGCCGCGCCCAGTCGGCGGCTTTGAAGGCGTCTGCGCGGTTGGGGCGCGGCGGATAGATCCACTGCGTGTTGATCTCGCGCTTCAGCGCCTTGGCCTTGTCGCCGCTCAGCTCGACCTGACTGTCCCAGCCTCTGGTGAACACGGCGCCGAACGGGCCGAGATCAAGGCAGGTGACGTAGTTCTTCTGCTGATAGGGCTCCGGTGGCACGCCGAGCAGGTCCGCCGCCGCGTTGAACCCGGCGGAGGCACCGAGCCGGTTGGCATGCTGGCACGACATGAGCGCAAGGTGGCCCAGGTCGTCCGTCGCCGCCTGCGCGGTGTCGCCGGCGGCGAAGATCGTCGGCACCGCGGCCACGCGCAGATTGCGGTCGACCACCAGCCGGCCGGAACGGTCACGCTCAGCCGGGATTTGCGCGGTAAGTGGATTCGCGCGGAAGCCGCCCGCCCAGATCACGGTCGCGCTCTCGATGGACTGCCCGTCGCTCAAGGTGACGCCGCTCTCGGTCAGCGCCGAGACGCCCACGCCCAGCCTGGTTTCCACGCCGGCCTCGCGCAGCGCCTTCTCGATCAACGGACGCGGCTGGGGGCCCATTGCCGGCGCGATGGCGTCGTTGCGGTCGACGATGACGACGCGGACGTCTGCCTCTGGCCCGAGGACGGTGCGCAGGCGCGATGGCATTTCGGTGGCCACTTCGATGCCGGTGAAGCCGCCACCGCAGACGATTGCCGTGTCGCGGGCGGCGGAGGGTGGCTGGTTCGCCAAGGCGTCGAGGTGGTGGTCGAGCGCGATCGCGTCGTCGAGCTGGTCGACGGTGAAGCCGTACTCGGCAAGGCCTGGGATGTCCGGCTTGAACCCTTGGCTGCCGGCCGCCAGTACCAGGCGGTCGTAGGGCAGCGAGCGTCGCACTCCGTCGGGCCCGACGATCACGGCCGACTTGTCGGCGGAGTCGATGACGTCGACTCGGCCCTGTACGTATCGGATGTCAACGGCGTCGAACACTTCCGCGAGCGGTGCCACCATGGTCTCGGGCGCGGGCTCGTAGAGGCGGGGACGGATCACCAGCCGCGGCTCCGGCGCCGCGACGGCAATCTCGAGCATGGCGGGCGAGACGCCTTCCTGGTCGCGCAAGCGCGCGGCGGACAATGCTGCATACATGCCGGCGAAGCCGGCACCGACGATCAGGATGCGGTTCATGGTTGTATATCTCCTATTGGCTGGTCGAGCGGGGCCTCTAGGCGCGATTCGATTCCCTGGGCGGTCAGTACTCCCAGTAGGCTGGTACACATCGAAAGACGTCGCCGGCGACCGCCACGTGGCCGACAGATGGGAACGGCAGGTGAGCGGTCACCAGCAGCTCACCGGTCCACGCCGGATACCAGGCGGACCACGCTGTGCCCGGGGGTGTGACCGCCGGTGCGACGGACAGCCACGCCCGGCGCCACCTCGTACTCCTTGTCGAACGGCCGCAGCTGGCTACCGTACTCGGCCAAGAACCGAGTGGCGGAAGACCGAGCCGCGGCCGGAAACCACGCCGGCATGGAGGTGCTGTGGGAGAAATCGGGCGACGCCCAGGACTCGACCTCGGCGGTCGTCACGTGGATTGGCAGGTCCGGACGCAGCCGGCCCCTCACCCCATCGACAAGCAGCCCGCCAATGCGGTCGAAGTGCATGTGGGTCACCACCACATCGGTCACGGAGGCAAGATCGATACCGGCGGTCTCCAGTTGCTGCGCCAACCGCCCGGCCCGCGGGAAGTCCGGGTACTCCTTACCGAGCCCAGAGTCGATGAGTATGGTCCGGCCGCCGCTACGCACCACGACCACGTTCAGCGGCCACACCATCTCGTCCGGCGGCGGGAACATGTCGGCCAACCAGGCCGCCCGGTCGGCCGGGTCGGCATTGGTGGCCAAATCCGCGGTTGGCATCGTGAGCACCCCATCGCTGATCACCAACACGTCAATTTCGCCCACCCGCAGCGCGTAGCGCGACGGAACCAACTCGTCGGGCCCCGGTCTCCCGGTGCGTGAAGTGTTGTCCGAGCTCATGTTTGTCATGTTTGGCTCCTCCTGCTGTGGGACCTGTCCACGGCCGTATCGGCCACGTCCGCCGCCGGCCCTCGTGGGTCGGCAACGACAAATCGACACTCCAAAAGGCGCAAGGCCTTACACACGCCCGCCTTCTCCTAACCGCTGAATTTCGCCGCATGGTTCCTGACAAATTCCTGCACGCTCAGCGGCTTTTGCCCGGTCAACGTGAATACATCGTCCGACAGCCGATCGTAACGTCCCGCGCGGTGCAGATCCGCCATGGTCGCCACGTGGTTCACCAGGTGCACTGGCAAGCCGCGCGCGAGCAGCCCTTGGCGCCACGGCTCCAGGGGAATGTCGTGATAAGTGATCGTGCGACCCAGCGCCGTCGAGTATTCCTTGGCAAAGAATTCCATGTTCTCGGATTGCGGCCCGGTCAGGTGATAGGTTTTGCCGATGTGAGGCTTGGGGTCGGCCAGCAGCGTGGCCAGCACGCGGGCCACATCCGGCACGGCGACCGGCGATGTTTTCCCGTCGCCGAACGGCAGCCGGATTTCATTGGATTCCCGCACCGAATCCGCGGTGACGATCAGAAAGAAGCCTTCCTGTAGCACCGTCGGCCGCACGTGCACGACGGGCAGGCCTGACCAGTTCAGCGCCTGCTCGGCGAGCCAATGCAGCTTTTGCTGCGGGCTGGCAGTGGTTTCGGTGATGCTCATCTGCGCCAGCGTCATCTGCGACATATTGATGAACGCCTTCACGCCGTGATGCTTGGCGACCGCCGCCGTTGTGACCGTCGCCGTCAGATAGCTTTCCGAAACCGACAGGCCGAAGTACATCTTCTCGCAGGCGGCAATCGCCTTGTGCATGGAGTCGAGATCGAGCAGATCGCCGACCACCACCTCAGCGCCCTGATCGCGCAACGCCTGCGCGCGTTCGTCGTCCCTGCGTACCAGCGCCCGCACCGCTTCGCCCTGCTGCAACAACAGCTCGGCGAGCGTCCGCCCGATCCCGCCGGTGCGGCCCGCGGCGCCAGTGACCAGAATGGGGCTTGCCATAGCGTTTCCTCCCCGATGTGTGGTGATGGGTTGGGCTTACCATCTGCCGGCGTGGAACCGCCGTCAACGTGCAGCGCCTCACCGGTCACGAAGGCGGCGATATCCAGGTGCAGTGCCGCGTCGAACACTTCCCGGACTTCGCCCATCCGCCCCATCGGGGGCATCACGGGTCGGTTATGTTCCTGGCAATGGCGAGCACTTCCAGCAAAGCGTCGGGCCGGATGGAGCGGGCGTTGGCAACCGCGCGGAGCCGTGCTCCAGAAAGCCCCGTGCCGATACCCTGAGATGCGCCGGTGACGACCGCGACTTTGCTGGTCGTGTTCACGCATCAGCCTCCCGGCTAAACCAAGCTGAGGACGACGTCGATATTGCCGCGGGTAGCCTTGGAATAGGGACAGATCTGGTGCGCCCCGTCCACGATTGCCTGGGCCACCTTCCGCTCCAGACCCGGCAGGCTGATATTGAGGCGGGCGTGCAGGAGGAAGTCGTCGCCGTTCATCCTCAAATCCACTTCGGCGTCGATGGCCCGTTCGGCCGGCAGGGCAACCTTCATCTTGCCGGCCACCAGCCCCATGGCGCTGATGAAGCAAGCCGACCACCCGGCGGCAAACAACTGCTCGGGGTTCGTGCCGCCGCCCGCTGTGCCGGGCGAGGCCAGACGTCCGTCGGAACTGCGGGAGGCACCGTCCCGGCCGCCTGTGGTGTGCGTTTTGGCGGTGTAGAGTACCTTCTCGAACTGGTCCATGGCATGTTCCTCTTCGAGTTTGGCGTGAATCCCGGATCTACCGAAGCCTCTGTAAATCCGGCCCCATTTCCTGAGTAGATTAATAGGACACTGAGGGGGGCATTTGGTTGCACGGTTCGATCCCTGATTTTCGAAACCCGCGTTCCTGGGCCGAGCGCGGCGCCGGACAGACCGACGTGGACAGAT
>Ga0233425_10006171_pt1 | contig 18073 bp, 16 predicted proteins | sample Watercolumn_Towu_2_FD_181712 | JGI IMG/M metagenome (GOLD analysis project Ga0233425, IMG submission 181712) | Freshwater microbial communities from Lake Towuti, South Sulawesi, Indonesia - Watercolumn_Towuti2014_140_MG | ecosystem: Environmental > Aquatic > Freshwater > Lake | place... | reverse complement strand
CCATAAAATCCGCAAAAAAGTTGTTTCGAAATTACGTCGGTGTTTTTTCCGGGCTTTAGGTTTTTACGTCAGGGTGATTTTTGCAAAACATTAGTCGAGGTACCAAAAATATACAAAAAACAAATAGTGCGTTCGTACTAGAGGGCAGTACGGATGGATTTGTTTTTGGTGGCACTTAACTTACTCAGGTCGTTCGGTTGGTAGAGGGTTTACTTAACAAACAATTTTTGTTTCCTTTTTGAATTTACATTACTAAAACAGATAGAAAAAGAATTAAATCACGGGAAAATAAACAAAAAATACGAAACGATAAAAAATTAGGAATATTTATTTTGTTTCTTTTTTCTCCTGCTATATATGTAGAGCGCAATGGCCAGCAGTAGCAGGAGAAGAATGACGAAGAAAAATGAGAAACCTTCGCCAAGCAGACTAGTTGCTTTTGGACTTCCTTCCTCAAGAAGTTGAGTTGCTTCAATTTTAGCAGTGGTAACCGTATCCCCATTACGTATAATCGAAATGTGATAGGTCCCAACAACTCCGAGTGGCAACTCAATATCTCCGTTGGCATCCGTCGTTCCGGTTATGGTTTTGCCATTTGGATCTGTGGCCGAATATTCGCAGTTGTTACAAGAGTCATCACCCACAGTCGCATGACAGGAAGAGGTACTACCAATTACACCATCTAAACAACTGAGTTCATATGAGACACATGTATGGGCCAAACACAAACCAGTTTGACAAGAAGGACATCCTTCTTCATCACCACATTCATATTCAACAAATGCGTGATTCGAGATATATCCGCAGGTGCCAATAATTTCAGCACATGCTCCATTGTCACAATATTCTGAGGAATAGCAGTCAGTATCAGAATAGCATTCTGGAACTGAGATAGGTTCGCAAACATTCCCAACACAATCCTCGTTTGTGTTGCAATCTGAACTGGAGCAGCATTCATAACTAATGCATTCGTGGTTGTCTATAGCCCCACATTCACAATCTATTTGTTCACAGCTATTATCTGAACATATTTCATCAGATGTGCAATCTGAATTAGAAGAACACCCTGATTCATAACAGCTGTCAAAGTCAACTGTTGCATCATCATAGTCATAGCCAGACTTTGTTGCCTTGATATAAATATCATCGCCGCAAACATCTATCTCAAGCTCACCATCTTCGTTAGTATAGCCAACAAGGTTGCCTTCCACAAAGATTTTTGCATCTTCTACTGGATCTCCGCGGCTGGTAACAGTAACCATCATGGCGTCAACATCAACATCTAAGAATAATGACGGGTTTGAATCGTCCGAGTCGCTAACCTCGTCAGGTTCATGTTCTTCTTCGCTCTCATTGTATATAAATAAGCCAAGTATAGTATCAGAGGTTGGGACATAACCGTATACAGTCAAAGTACGGGCATCCGTATCAAGGATTTGATTAGAAACTTCTGTCCAAGCACTGCCATTCCATTCAAAGACTGTTAATGAAGAAATATCATGGCCAGTTTCTTCATCGTTAGACCAGTGGAATGTTAGGTTGTTCAGTTGTTCCGCCCCATTTACCAAAAGGTATTTGTCTTCAAAAGAAGAATAACCGGAAGGATTAGAACCAGGTGAGATGGTATCGTTCAGTAGATAGGAGGAGTTATAGCTATCATTTAGTGAAAGATTGACACTCGACGCACCAAACTTTGAATTTTCAATATATAACGGCCATTCTGTACCATCGCCTTCAGTTGCAAACTCCCAAGAATTATCGTAGGTCCATGCATGTGATATATTTGCCGATGAATAAGAGACGTTTATACCGAGCCCAGTATCATAGACTTGGTCGAACGATGAGGAGACATTTGAATAGCGATAAACAAAACCATAGTCAGAACTGTTCACAGTATTATTAGATAAAACAACACTGGAGTTAAGTGAAAAGAAACCACCATAGGCGTTGCTAACCAGGTTATTGGCAAATGTAACATTTGGAGATTGCATGGCATAAAAACCAAATACTAGAATGTCATCTGCAATATTACGATCGAAAGTTGAGTTAGATAATTGAGTTGCAAAACCAATAGGAACCGTAGTTATAGTATTGGCGAAGAAATCAGTAATCGAATTATATGAATAAAATCCGAATATTGTGAAATTATCTGCCGTATTATTTGTATATGTCACATTTGAAGAGATGCTATAGAATGCAGTAAAATTACCATCAGTAGCTGTATTGTTTATAAGAGTGGAATTTGACATATAACTAAAGAAACCGCTGGATGCCTCCCCAGAAGTACCATAAGCATAATTGTTAAGGAAATATGCACTCGAATTGAGAGAAGCAAATGCCGTGTGAGTGGTATTTACAATATTATCTTCAAGAGTCAAGTTGGAGATAGAGAAATAAAAACCGTAAACAGATCCAACAACCCTATTCCCAGTAAGGGTTGCATTTGAATTATTCAAAGCAAAACTAATTGCCCCATTTGACGCGTTATTTCCCACCAGAGTTGCATTTGAAGAAAGAAGCAGGAAGTTCGTATTGGTATTATCTTGACCAAGATTGTTAGTCAAATTGGCAATAGAATAAGAAATGGAATAACCACCGGAATTATCATGCGCATTATTGGATGAAAAAGTAACGTTTGAATTCATTGAGGTAAAACCAACCGTGTTATCGTATGCAGTATCATTAGTAAATATCGTCGATGAGTTAGAGGCGATGAATGCACCGGAATAATTTGATACAATACAATTGCTAATCTCGATATCAGTTAACGGATCTGAAGAGGTATAGGTTATAATGCTCACATTTGACCCTTCCCCAGTAAGTGAATAACCAGCGCAATCAAGAGACACACCAGATGCATTGATTATGATACATGCAAAGGTTGGACTATCCGGAATAGGGATGGACGCACCAGTAAGACTTGTATTGAGAGTATAAAATCCAGGTGAGTTTATTGCCATACAAGACGAAACATTGTTTGAGACTGTCGCAAATAAACCTAAAACAGTAGGCAAAGATGGAGAATAGTCGGACAGGGATAGTGTATTTAAGTCAGTATCAAGTACGCTTGGTACTTCAGACCATTCAGATCCGTCCCATGCGAAAACAGTAAGAGTGGATTCATCATAGGTAGCTGATTCATCATCAGACCAGTGGAATGTGAGATCGTCTAATGAGTCAGTACCATTTACCAATAGATATTTGTCTTCAAACGAAAAATAACCCAGTGGGAAACTTGCTCCAGACGGATCGGTGGTTTCGTTTATTTTGTAGTCGGTGTCAGTAGAATCTGATAGGGAAAGGTTAACGCTCGATGAACCAAATTCCACATTAGAAAGTAGAACTTGCGGGGGAGCGGCATTATAGTCACTAACAAAAGAATAGGAATTTGTATATATGTGAGCATTTGACATTGAGAGTAAGGATTCTCCTTGTTCATACACCCCATTAACATTATCGTAAGAATGATCATTTGTAGAAGTAAAGTTGGAATTGTAGACAAAGAAACCATAGGTACCGTCACGAGCAGTGTTGCCATCAGAAGTGACATTTGAATGGGCAGTAAGATAAAAGTTATAGGTGTTGTCATAGGCAGTGTTATTATTTAGTATTGTAATGGAGGGGATTGTATCAGTAGAACTCGCGAATCCGTAAGTAGCGCCATGAAAAGTGTTATTAGTAGCGATGCAATAGGCTCGATTACATCTAATGGCCGTATCAGTAGATGTAATAGTATTGTTTATGAAGAGATGGGGAGTCGTATTTTGGTAAAATGTGTTGATCCCAGTGGTTGTGTTAGAGATGGTGTTATTAATATCTGAAGTTGACGCTGAAGCATGATTAATACCAGAACCATAGTTGCTGATCACGCAGTTTTTAATAGTAGTGTTGGTGCCGCTATATGTGAGGATTGCACTTTGGCTAGCATTTCCAGACCCGGTTATGCTAAAACCATTACAATCTAGTATCACATCCGCGGTGTTGTTTACATTAATACAAACAGTGGCACCGACCCATACGGTTGGTGTCGGTGCACCAGTAAGACTCTGATTAAGAATATATTCGCCAGGTGCGCTTATCACCATACAAGACGAGACATTAGTAGCAGCATGCGCTACTAGAGATAACAATAATAGTGCCCAAATAAAGGATATGGTTTTCATGATCAAGGTTGGCAGTATAAATTTAAATAATTATGTGCCAGTTTACGAAAATCGTAACTTAATTACACCGTCGAATAATTCGTGGTACCGAAAATATAGAACAAAACAAAAAACTCGGATCGACCGAACAAAAATTAAACAACAAAAAACGAAAATCCATCTTGAATCCGGATGTTTCGAATCAGAATCGAACGAATCTACCCTAGGTATGTGATGATTTTTGATTAGAGTCGATCGGATCCATGAACGAATAGATCAATTGGACAAATATTGTTCATCAGACCAAGTCAAATGATTTGGATTAATAATTACAATTTAGATCACTACAAAAAACAATTAAATCGATCCACTCCTCTGAATCCGATTTCGTTCGCTCTCGAATCGACAAAAAATTCGGACGCCCGATGAGTAGATATGGCGAACAAACTTACTCTTGTGGATCTATTGCACAACCGGTCCTAGTACTTAATTCTTCTAGTGTAAGTGGACCGACATATCTGGTTCCGTCCCCAAATTGCCAGGTTGGGTATGATTCAATACCAGCATCCTTGCATTCCTGGGTTTTACTTTTGCCATCAGGAGTGGAACATTCAGTGTATTTTACTAAATTCCAGCTATCGCCAAAAAGATTTTTTTGATCTGCACAGTGAGTGCACCAAAAGGCGCCGTACATGGAAACGTTGTGTTCAGTCAAACAATTGGCAAAATTTGGATAATGACCCTTAGGACTGGTAACTAATAGGAGATAGCTCACAATTAGGACTACGATTACAATTCCTGCAGTTACTACTGATTGTGGGATTTTCACAGGTTTGTATTATTTAGGGAGGTTTAAATAGCTTACATATTTACCTCATAAAATTCCATTCTTTTGTAGCATAGCGAGAAATGGCGAGTTCTTTTGCCGTGCTTAATTCTGAGTCACTAAGTTGATTGGTGATATAATCCTTATCTTTAGTAAAACCATCCAACAAAGCTTGGTAAAGCGCACCCCGAGATATTTCTTTTTGCTGAACAACAGAAGTAACCCTTTCTTTTACATTTGCAATGATTTTGTCTTTGATTTTCTCATCGGAAACTTTCAAAAGGGAGAACATCTTGTCAACATCAACAGAATGAAGGATAGTGCCGTGTTGGAGGAGGACGCCATTGCGACGGGTTTGTGCATTGCCTGAAATTTTTTTCCCATTGGTAATAATATCGTTGATGGGTTTGAATTCTGCGGGGATATCCAAAAGACCAAGTGAATCTATGATCCAGCTACAAATAAGCTTATATGAGGCGATGATGTCGCACGGGAACAACTCTTGCTTCCCAATAACACTGTATGTTATTTCCCCAAATTGATCATGGTAGACTGCCCCGCCTCCGGTTCTCCTTCTAACAACATCAACGAGGTTTGATTTGCAGCCATCCAGATTTACCTCATCATTTATTGCTTGGAAGTAGCCAATAGAAACAGCACTTGGCTTCCAGCTATAAAAACGGATTGTGGGCGGCCCGCCATTCGCAATAGAAGTACTCAATACCTCATCTATAGCCATGTTGGTAAAACCATCAAATTCTTGCAGTGGAATAATACGCCAATTGTTCATTGTACCACTTTCTTGAATAATCTGACCAAATCTTCGATTGTCAAGCCAATAAGCGTTGAATTTTTCAAAACTTCAGATATTTTATTCGACAGTTCTGCATCAGAAATGGAGACCGGAATACCTAAGAAGTTTGATTCTAGTGCAGTTATTGATTCCTCTGGATAAAGAAAAAAATCTCCAGTTATTCGAATATTGTCTACTCTGTCATTGGAGACGGAGACAATTAGGGTAACGAGTTTGCCATTGGATATTTTCTCAGTTATGCGCATAGATAAGGATTGCTGTAAAAGATTATAGTGCTATCGCCTAAGAAAAGCACGGCTGAAGATAACAAATAGGATCGAACAGAGAGATAGTAATGCGAAAAGAGGCCAATAACCGAATTGGGCGATAATAAATCCGCTTGTAGAAAGGAAAACGAATTCCATCACCTTTAGCGGACTGTTCAGGATACCTATATCCGTAGAAACAGACTTGCTACGATAAATTTGATCCAGAAGAATGTATTCGTAAAGGATATTACCACAGCCAATTCCAATAGCTACGAAGATGATTGGGATAAAGATAAACTGGCCAAAGTATGGAAAGAAAAGGAGGAATGGAATGGTCAGAGACAGCATCAATAGTAAAAGGGAGATGTCCAATTTCCACTTTATCGAAAGGAAAGAGGCCGCCGCAACAACAAAGGAGAAAATCGCCAATAAGCTGCCGATTTGCCCGTAATCCATACCAAGGCTCGAACGGGCATAGATAGTGATCAAATAACCCAATAAGATATTTGAAGGGAGGGAGACAAAACCCAGCAGTAGCGAAGCTTGCCAAAATGTTGAGGGATGGCGCTTGACTATTTTTTTTAATAGGTCATTGTTGTAGTCAATAGCCTGGATAGATTTGTGAGTTTTATGTGTTGACTGCATTGCAAAATAAAGCAAAACTAATGAAAGAAGGGCTAATAGCAAAAAAGAATTTTGGAAAGTAAATGCAATAAGGATAAAACCAATGGACACTCTGCCAAGTGCATCTGCAAACTGGCGTACCCCTGAAAAAAAGGACAGCATCCCTTTCGGATTATTGGTGCCATAAATTATTTCTGTCCTGACCACCGCAAAAAAAGCAGATGTTCGGATACTCTCGCCAAAGATTGCAACAGCAACAATCATGGTTGTTGTGGCAAACAGGTAAACCAAAATCGAAAAAAAGCTGGATAAGGAACAAACAATATCTATCAGCTTTGTACCAACGACATCGGCAAGACTTGCCAGGCTAACCCTAAGGAGCATAAAGGTAAACGGTGCAATGGCGAGTAAAAGCCCTATCTGAGTTACATCGAATTTTTTATCTATCAAGTAGAGTGGAACTAAAACTGCTAATGCTGCAGCTATGAAGCTATAGACAAAGTTAGTAATGAGGAGATTTGAGAAGTGTTTATCTTTTTGCATTATGTCAATTGGGAACATGAAAACCACTACATGGGAGTTAATGATTGGTAGTGAGGAATTAAATATTTTTCTTTAGCTAGAAATGTTGTGGAAGAGACAGTAGAGATAGATGGGGAGAGATTTACCATACACGAGATACTTAGCAGAAACAAGAACGCTACGGCCAGGCTTAGGCAGAATAAGATAATAATTAGCCTACCTTCCAGGTGGCCAGTTTCAGAAAGACAGAGGATAGGGGCAAATCTCAAAAAGCGAGCCATTAGATCTATCAAAATGGGAAAATGGAATCCTAATATCGGCCAACACCTTCAGTTTGAACATGGCCAAAGCTTGGTTGTGATGGGTAAAGAATTTGAGATAAATCTCATTAAAGCGAATCGGTTCGGGGTTCGCGTAAATGGCAGGAAATTAATAGTTGCTGGAGAACTGGACAAAAAACATAAGATAACGAAACTAATACGAAAAAAAGTCACAGAGATGATCATGCCAGAATTAGTCGTAAGAGTGAATTCCATAAATGAAAAATATTTCAAATCAGATTTATCTGGAATCCGGATTAGGGATTCTGTTAGTAGGTGGGGGAGCTGTTCCACAAGGGATGCAATAACGCTTAATTTTCGACTACTGCTCATGCCGCCAGAAATACTGGATTACGTCATCGTCCATGAATTGGCGCACACGAAAGTAAGAGGACATTGCAGTAGATTTTGGAGCCTAGTTGCCGAAGTTATGCCAGACCATAAGGAAAAAAGAAAATGGCTTAGAAAAAATGGTTGGTCCATGAATTTGACAAAGGCAGATCCGCTTGAGGAACCTTACTGATCGCCAATGATTTTAACTAACACCCTTTTTTGCCTCTGTCCATCAAATTCAAAATAGAAAATCTGCTCCCATGTTCCCAGATCTAATTTGCCATTCGTAATTGGCATAACCACTTGGTGGCCGATCAATTGACGCCAGATGTGTGCTGCGGCATTATCCTCGCCAGTGTCATTGTGTCGGTAATCAGCATAGTATGGAACAAGTTTTTCCAAAACCCTTAAATAATCCTGATGCAGCCCGGATTCATTATCATTAATAATAACCGCAGCAGTAATGTGCATTGGATTAACCAATACGAGGCCGTCTTTCACCTTGCTGTCCGAAATGGCACGATTTACCTGGTTAGTTATATTTATGATGTCGATTTTCTTTTTTGTATTGAATGACAAATACACAGTATGGTTCATGAGTAGCTAAATCGAACAAAATATTTAAGCATTGATTAATTTTGCAAAATAATGTGGCTGAACACAAGAAAAATCAGGAAAAGTATAAAAAGCAAGATCAGGTGCCATTATTGGGATGAACTGAGCAGGCTTGGCGGAAGGGCATAGCTGTCCCTTGGTATCCGCCACCCTGCATTCATCTCGTAGTGGTAATATGAAAGGTCAATTATCAGCAGAGATGCTCATATTGATTGTTGTGGTATTGGCAGTGGTTGCAATTGCAGCAAATCAGCTTATGGGATCTGCAAAAGAAACAAGCAAGAATATCCAGAATCAGACGGACCGCTTGAATATCATGACGGCCGAGTCAGTTAAATCTGCAGAAGGGGAATATTGTATTTACGATGATGATTGCAGGGAAGGATTAAGTTGTCAAAATTATAGATGTCGATAATATATTCGGGTGAGGCAGGATTTGTTACAATTACTGCAACAAATCAACGCCCAAATGGTAGCTCCCATTCTGGTCGCATGCGGTTTCCGGAGCGAGCCCATAATGGGAATATGCTCTCAGGTGAAACCGTTGCCACGTGACGCAGTTATGCGCCACCACACCCGAAGCACCGAAGTGCATATAATATTGGGTTTTTGTGGTATTTAAAGGTTTAGTAAAAAAGTTAGACAGATGTCTAAATTTTTCAATGGTAATGTCAAAATTACTAGATAAGTTGCAGAAAATATGGAAGTAAAGTTACTTTTTTAATATTAGTATATGAATAAGGGTTGATGATCATAGAAGTAGTTTTTGCATTGGTTGGCCTATACCTCATATTAAAAGGCTCCGAGTGGGTTACTGATGCATCTATACCTTTAGCAAAGCACCTTAACACCACATATATAGCAGTCGGACTCGTACTAGTATCAATCTTACTAAGTTTGCCGGAACTCATGGTTTCGTTATCAGCCACGTTCAAGGGATATAATGGAATTGGCATAGGTGTGATACTCGGATCGATCATTGTTAATATAGGACTGATAATTGGGATATCTGCAATAATACACCCACTACGAGTGCCCCGCCACGTCATAACGCGCGATGCTGTTTTCATGGTAATTGCCACAATTGTCGTAACATTGCTGGCGCTTGGAGATATGCAAGTAAGTAGAAGAGATGGGGTGATTCTTCTCCTACTTTATATCCCCTACTTGGTGAACATATATGAGCAAGAAAAGGAACTGGCAATTGCCGAGAGGAGAAAGGAATCAGATAGGATTGCAAGAACATTACAATTCATAGGAAAACTCGGAGGGGCCGAGATAGTCGTTCACAATCCGATATGGATTTTTATCGGCGGAATAATAATGTTATTGATTGGCTCTGAACTTTTTACGAATACACTTATTTCATTCGCCAGCACGTTTGCAATACCAGAACTTTTAATTGGACTTACGCTTGGTGCTTTGGGCCCGAGCATACCAAATCTTGCAGCTGCTTTACAAGCAATAAAGAGAGATTATGACGAATTGGCGATCTCAGAAACAATAGGTTCGAATATATTTACTCTTCTAGTTACATTGGGGGTTGTCTCCATTGTCAATCCACTTACTATGGATAGCAGTACTGCAATGACAACTACCCCAGCTTTACTTTTAGTAACTTTAGTATTTTTTGGATTTGTGCTAACAGGTAAAATTTCTAGACGAGCCGGGTTGTTGCTGTTTAGTTTGTATATTTTGACAATAATTGCAGAAATAGTGCTCAGATGAAGGAATTGTGGATACTATGCTTTGATTATCTTGTCACAAAATTGAGATGCCAGATTATTAAGTTCTTTTGAATCCTCCCCTTCCAACGCGATAAAAATTGCATCCGTTGCATTTACTCGGCTGGTTGGCAAACCAGTAGATTCATCCAGTCCAGATGTTGTCATCTTACCGATTGACAAATTAAAAAACGTTTTGAGGAATCAGGAATATAGTGGCGTATCGTTGCCAGTTGTAGGTGATACAAATACGACCATAGTTGTACTTTTTACTCGTGAGAATGTTCTCAAATTGGTCGATGCCTTAAACAATCAAAAATCAGGTAAAACTCGCTTTGTTGGAGAGTATAACCAATCAATAATCAAAGAAGTTGGAAATATTATCTGCAACTCTTACTTAAATGCACTCAATCAAACATTCAAACTGTCGCTTATCGGTCTTCTGCCAGAATTGATATTTAATATATCCAATTCGGTAGTTGACCTCCTTGATAAAGATCTAAAAGCAAATCAAAGTGACCGAAGAGACCCCGCTGCAAGCAGGCGGGGTATACCTCATTCGGTCACTACTCCCCAAATTGGGTCGCAGCACACGATGGAACGAAGTATTCGTTCCATGTGCCCATTGTTGCGCTGCGCAACAATTGGGAGCTGCGGGGTATCCGACCCAATTTGGGAATGAAGTTGCCGTCATACAAAATTCTTTTCATATTAATGATATAAAGGTAGACGGCATTATGCTTTTCTTCTTAGATAAAACAATAATTCAAAAACTCAATTCGAAGTGATTTTATGGACCTTAATGCTACTGAGCTCGATGTTCTAAAAGAACTTGCAAGTATTGGGGCGAATGCTGCAGGCACAGCACTCAGTAATCTAACAAATCAAACTGTCAGCAATATTTCGCCGAAAGTTGAACTATGCGAAGTAGAAAATGTCAAAAATGAGATTAAAAACCCTGAAGAGAAAGTTGCTGCCATATGTGTCGGAGTTTTTGAGAAAAATAGCTCTGTTTTAATCACGTTCAAGAAGAAGTATGCACTTTTGCTTGTTGATATGCTCATGGACAAAAAATTGGGCACAACCGAGGAATTTGATGATATGAGCAAAAGTGCGTTTAATGAAATGGGTAATATTGTTGTTTGTGCATATGTGAGTGCAGTTGCAAATTTCTTAAATACTAAAATCGGAGTAGATATGCCACTTTCAACAATAGATATGGTCGGCTCGGTAGTTGATGCTGCAATTGTCCAAATCGCTGTCGAAAGCAACAAGGTGCTTATCACTGACGCAAATTTTTCGATCAACAATGAGATAATTGGTGCAAAAATATATTTCCTGTTTGAACCAAGTACGGTTAGAGGACTTTTAGATAAGGCAAGTAAACTGTGAACAACATGACCGAAATAGACGTAAAAATGGCATCAATTACGGTTTCAAATGCCCCGGATATTCTAATAGCACGAGGGGTTGGTTCGTGCATGATTGTGATGGCTTACGATAAAGGGCAAAAAATTGGTGGGATGCTTCATGCGATGCTTCCAACAAAAGGACCGACAGATAATAATTCCGCAAAATATGTAGATAGCGGATTTGATCTCCTAGTTTCAGAGTTAAAGAAAAAGGGCGTAACAAATGTAAAAAAACTTGAGATTAGGATTGCAGGTGCTGCAAATATGTTCCCTGGTGTGACATTAAACGAACGTGTTCAGATAGGAGCAAGGAATATAGATAGCATACGCGCAAAGCTCACTGAAGTTGGCCTTCCGCTTAGTGGCGAGGATGTTGGTGGTACGACTGGCCGCAGTATTAGTTTTTTCCTAAATGAAGGTAGGGTTAGTGTAACAAAGTCAATCTAATTTTACTTAAGGCTGATATGAATAAGAGATAAAATGGCCCTAAGCAAGCTTTGCACCAAGTGGAACTTCTCGATCAGGTTGCAATAACACAACCCCTGCTTCGGTTACAAACCCAGTTGTAAGACATTCTGAACGAAAATTTGCGATTTGTTTTGGAGGAAAATTTATAACACAGACCACCAAACGACCGAGCAATTGCTCTTGCGTATATAGTTTAGTGATCTGGGCGCTGCTCTTTTTTATACCTATTCCCGGGCCAAAGTCAATTTCCAACTTAAATGCTGGTTTTTTGGCTTCTGGAAAATTGCCCACCCAGATTATCCTACCAACCCTTAATTCAATTTTTTGAAAATCATCCCAAGTTATCTCAAACATTGTTCCACCATTTTGCATTATTTTTCGAGTTCTTTTGCACGTCTTATTGCATAAGCAAACATATTCTGAAAATCTACAGTTATTGATGAATTATTGGCTATCCGTAGTCCTGCTTCGGTCGTACCTTTTTTGGAAGCGACCATACTAATCAAGTCTTCTATGGAGTAACTACTTTCAAGCAAAACCCCTGCAGAGTTCAACATGAGTTTTGCGGAGATCTCTCTGGCATCCTCCGTGCTGAAGCTTTCTTTTTCAATTAGTTCCATGAGCACATTTGCAAGATAAAACAAGTATGCTGGCCCGCTTCCACAGATACCAGTAAATGTTGCCATCTTTTTCTCTTCGGTAATGATAACCTCACCAAGATAGGAGAAAATCTGTTCAACAAGGCGTTTATCTGCTTCAGATATGTTTTGACCATGACATATGGCAGTCAATGATTTGCCAGTCATTGCACAAATATTGGGCATTGCTCTGACTATACGAGCCGAACCAAGACGTCGTTGCAGAAACTTAGTCGACACTCCGGCAACTATCGAAATGACAAGTTTTCCTGTGCTTTCCTTTGAGATCTCTTGGAGGAGTGGTTCAAGGTCGATCGGTTTGACGCACAACAGCACTACATCGCTGGCTGAAACGGCGACTTTATTGTCCTGTTCAACTGTTATGCCATCAGATTTGAGTAGATCGAGGTTTTCCTTGTTTCTCCCAGTAACTATAACGGCTTCTTGTCCAAGTGCTTTTGTACATGCAAGGCACTTGGCAATTAGACTACCCATCATACCCCCACCAAGAACCGCAATTTTGGGAGTTGTACCTCCTCTGATCTGTCCGTGGCCATGAATGATATACTTGACTGTCGTGAGCTCTTTCAATCCGATTGGACCACGAGCATGGAGTTTTTGGGTGCTTATTCCTATTTCGCCTCCGAATCCAAATTGCCCACCATCAGTAAACCTTGTCGAAGCATTATGATAAACGGCTGCAGAGTCGACACCAGTAAGGAATTTTTCTGCGTTTGTTTGGCTTTCGGTTATGATGGCATCAGAATGACCCGTACTATAGGAATTAATATGAGCGATTGCCTCGTCCACACTCGAAACGATCTTTACTGCAATTTTAAGTTTCAGGTATTCCTCATGCCAGTCATTAGAAGTAGCTTCTTTGATAGCTGGGACAATATTTCTGCTCTGCTGACACCCAACAACCTCAACTCTAGCTTTTTGCATTGCCCCAACTGCCAGCGGAAGAAGTGATTCTGCTATGGCTTTATGGACAAGTAATTTTTCAGCTGCATTGCATGCCGAGGGAGATTGCACTTTCGAATTGAGAATAATATCAAGCGCCATTTTATCGTTTGCTTCGCTGTCAACGTAAACATGGCAATTGCCTCTACCGGATTCCAAAATTGGTACGGATGAAATTTTGTGTAATACATCCATTAGGTTTTTTCCACCGCGCGGGATTACAACATCAACAAGATCCGGCATAGTCATTAACTCTTTTATAATGCTGTAATCCGTCTCGTCTATGAATTGGATCGCATCTTCTGGAAGACCGGCACCTTGGATGGCTGATGAGATTATGTTAACCAGGCACTTGTTAGTGTTGATTGCCTCCCGTCCGCCACGCAATATAATGGAATTGCCAGATTTTATGCACATGGCAGTTGCTTCCACCGTCACGTCAGGTCTTGATTCATAAATTACTGCCACGACTCCTAATGGAACTCGCACACGGTCAACTGAAAGTCCATTTGGCCTGATGGATGTGCTTCCCTCCTTCCCAAGAGGGTCTTCGGAACGTGTGATCGCTCTAAGCGACTTGGATATGTGCAATATTTTCTCTTTTGTTAGACTGAGTCGGGATATAATATGAGATTCAAGACCTGCTTCGATCGCATCACCAACATCTATCCGATTGGCTCGGACAATCTCAGCAAAACCAGAATCGATTGCAGCAGCTATTGCTTCGAGTGATGCATTCCTACATCCCACTGAACTCGTCGCCATAGTTTTGCTTGCAATTTTGGCAGATTTCGCTTTCTTATATGCATATGATCGTGCAAAATCAGTATTCATTTGCCCACCTTCAGGTTTTTCCCACGCTGTTGTCTAATGCAAGGAATCGGGATAAATAAAGTCCCTCGATTGTAACCGCACATCACTTCAGTGATGATATTTTTCTTCTGTCCATTTGCAATCACCACCAGTATGCCGTTATCAGTCGCATTCTTTGCAGCATTGATCTTAGACCGCATACCACCGCGGCCAAATCCACCCTTACGTTTAGCCAACGCCAGGACTTTACCATCGATTCTCTCGACCTGGGTTATACGCGTTGAGGTTTTGGTTATTGGATAGTCATCGAATAGTCCATCAACATCAGTGAGCAAGATCAGCAGGTCTGCTTTGGTTTCGATGGCAAGGGCCGCAGCAAGCCCATCATTATCACTAAAATCAAGCCACCCGACATTCTGCTCGATCGGAATCAGCTCTTCGTTAGAGATAACATCATTTTCGTTTATGATAGGGATAACACCCATCTCAAGCAATGAACCTAGTACTTCGTTTAGACTAATGCGAGTGTAGTCCTTAATCAGATCCTCACGATTAAGCAAAACCTGGGCCACCGTATGTCCGTATTTTCTGAATCTTGTTTCATAATGATGGATTAAAGAGCTTTGACCAATTGCAGCGCAAACCTGTTTTAACGTTATTTTGTCTGGTTTTTCTCTTAGGTGTAGTTTTGCCATTCCGGCCCCTACTGCACCAGATGTAACGATCAGGACGTTCTTTCCAGCACGTTTCAACAGATTAACCTGGAATATCAATGAGTTCATACGTACCAAATCAATGTCCCCATTGCTCCGCATGATAACATTTGTACCGATCTTTATCACAATAAGATTGGAATGGCATAGCTTTCTACGTTCATCTTTAGCGTGGAAGTAAATCCCATACCATTTGTTCCTCTCCCTTCAATTTCCCATGCATATTCACACCTCTATGTCGTATCATGCTTTGATCTTATGCGATCTCTATAGAATTGTTAGTTCTAGATAATTTAAAACTTTTCAAAAGATTTTTTTACAAAAACCTAATATTTATAAATATTTTAGGTTAAAAACAAATTATGATTGATAAGAAGGATAGGGAACTTATAAGAATACTTGATATAAACAGTCGAACTACCAATTCTGAAATTTCAAAGAGAGTAGGTATTTCTAAGCAACTTGTTGCCTATCGAATAGAAAAACTTTGTGACAATGGTGTGATAGAGAAATTTTATACGATTATAAATGGGGTGAAGCTTGGATACCTTTATTTCAGAGTATACCTCAAATTCCAAGGCCTTACTTCGGAAACGGAATTGCAGCTTACTGATGCTTTTGTACGATGTAAGTTTACAACATGGGTTGTGAAATGTAGAGGCTCGTGGAACCTAGTGGTGAGTATTTATGCGACCGATACTGACGAATTTGTACGAACGTACCAAGAAATAGTCGAACCATTCCAAAAGAATATCCTAGCCAAAAAAGTCGTACTGGTTCAAAACGTCTTATTCTCCACGCGCGATTATTTGAGTGGATCAGAAGGCAGCGTTGACTCTATCTATGGTGGCATTAGCGAAAAACAGATTATAGATAAGATCGATCATCTGATATTGAAGGAATTATCACGAAATTCAAGATCCAAACTTATCCATCTTGCTAAAATAGCAGATGCAAATGTCGAAACAGTAAAGGCACACATACGAAATATGGAAAAGAGCGGGATAATACGGGCCCATAAACTTACCCTAGGGTATTCGAAGCTCGGAATACTATTCTATATTATACCAATAAATCTGTCAAATGCTTCTGAAGCTGCACGAAAGAAAATTCAAAATTATTGCAAAAGTCATCCGAATATTGTTTATCTCGTTAACATTATAGGTGATCATGACATCGACTTGGAGATAGAGGTAGAGAACCAGAGTCAACTTGACAGTCTCATACAAGATTTGACAAACAAATTCCACGATATAATTAGAGATGTGGACCCCATACAAATAGTTCAGCAGAAAAAACTTGATTTCTATCCATTTTAGTCCTACACAAAACAATACTAGTATCATCGAGTACCTGCCCATCTCCAAGCCGGCTTCACAAACACGGTTTTCCCAGATACTTTCAATTCATCTTCCTGATTGTAGGTTAATATCGCACCTTCGGTCAAGTTAAATTTTTCCAGCGCTTCAACCAAGCCGCTTAATTCTCTTTCTTTATTCTCTTCGTTTAGTTCATAACAAACCTGTATTGCGGCAGTTATTTTATTCTTTTCTCGAACTAGGAAGTCGCATTCTCTTTCACCTTTAAAGTAGAAGATTTCCTTGCCAGTACGTTTCAGGTCCAAGAACACCCAGTTCTCAAGCATTCTTCCTTTATTTGAGGAAAAAGAAATTGAGTTTGCACTTGACAAGCCATTGTCTATGGAATAAACCTTTTTTGGATTCACCATCTGTTTTTTCAGAGAATAATCAAATTTTGAAACCGTGAATATCAGGTAGCTATCTTCAAGATAGGACACAAAAGCAACTGCACTGTTCGTGGAACCTAAATTGAATGTTTTGGCAAGGTTATTGTATGAGAATTCCACGCCAACATTTGTAATAAGATAAAGTGCCATCTCTTTGATTACTTTTGGACTTCGTAGTTTGTGCCGTACTACTATATCTCTCATAATTATGTCATTGAAAAGCTCCTGGAGAATTTCTGTTTTACAATACAAAAGGTATTCCGGAAATCCTCCGCTCTTAAGATATTCACCAAAGGAGTCTGCCCCTATCTTTTTTGATGTGAAATTAAGAAATTCTTGGTAGGAAAATGGGAAAAGTTCGTGTTTCAAATGTCTACCTGTAAGTCGTGTGCCAAGTTCTTTGCTAAGAAGCGAAGCATTCGAACCGGTGATCATAAAATGTTTCTTTTTATCCAACATTGTCCTTACGAAAAGTTCCCATTTTTGAAGGTTTTGGATTTCGTCGAAGAAGTAATAATCAGTTTCTTTGTATTCTTCCTTGAAAATTTCATCTAGTTTCTGAAAGTCAGTGACTTCAAAGCCTGTTGCTCTTGGATCTTCAAAGTTGAAATAATAAAAGTTCTTGGTTTTTTTCATGACTTGACGAAGAAGAGTACTTTTCCCACAGCGTCTTATGCCTGAAACAACTATTGCGAATGGAACATTAAGATCTATTTTGCCGCATTCTTCACGCTCGGTGCCATACTCTGATTCGGCAAGCTCTTCTTTCTGTGCACGTACGACCTCTCTTAATGTTTCTTTTAGTATCATAGATATAACTATGCATTACTAATATATAAACTTATGCATTAGTAGTGCACAGTTGACAGAATAATGCAACAACACAACAACGACCGAGAAGTTATCACTGTATGCCGTTAGCGATAAAATCAGTGATAACTAAGCTAAAAGAAAAAAGCCAGGTAGAGGAACTGTTCGTTTGAGCTTTTTTATATTAGAAAACAAATCTAAGGCAAAAAAAGCTCAACTAAAAAACAAGTTTACTTGTTTGTTGGTCGCCTTTTCATACGCCCAAAATAGCAATTCACTTTTTGGGCGCGCCTTTTTGGTAAAAAGGCGCGTTGAACCCCTCTATTCCGCTTTCTGTCCCT
>Ga0233425_10006170_pt1 | contig 18077 bp, 10 predicted proteins | sample Watercolumn_Towu_2_FD_181712 | JGI IMG/M metagenome (GOLD analysis project Ga0233425, IMG submission 181712) | Freshwater microbial communities from Lake Towuti, South Sulawesi, Indonesia - Watercolumn_Towuti2014_140_MG | ecosystem: Environmental > Aquatic > Freshwater > Lake | place... | reverse complement strand
TAGCGAATATAATATTTATCCCAATCCTTCCAACGGCAAATTCTGCCTTGAAACTCAAAACCTGACGACTGAACCCATTGAAATAATGGTAATGGATCTGACCGGCAGGCAGGTATATGAAGAAAAAGCAATTGTGACCGGCAAAAAGGAAATCGATCTTACAGTCCAGGAGAAGGGGATGTATTTTCTTAAGTTGAAATCAGGGGACCGGATTTTCGTCGGTAAATTGTTGATACGTTAAGAGAGCGTTGCCGATCTCCGTGTTTATATGATTTTAATGATACACCGGGCGTGATCAAAATACATAAAAAATCAGTCCTATCAGCCTGATCAGTCTAATATTTTCCGGGTGATCATTTTTTCAAATCTTTATGCTTGTTCATTTGTTATAAATGAAAGCATTTCCTGGATTTTTGATAATATCTGCAACCGAATGAGAAGTTATTCTCTGCAAATTATAACAGGCTTTTTAACCCTGATTTGTTTCCTGGTATTTGTTTCCTGTGAAAAGCAGCACCTGGCTCCCGGTGGTGAAGATTGGTCTTTTGTCGTTTTTGCCGATATCCAGCAGGGTTATGGCGTTTATGGAAGACTGGCTGAAATCATAGGTGAAATTTCTCACATGCCTGCCCTCGCTGTTTGTTGCGGCGACCTGATGCTGCGTGGTGGCAATGAGATCGAATGGCAGAGTTTCTGGCAAGCCTCCAAACCGGTTACGGATAAAATGCCTTTGTAAGAATGAGACTTTTAGCAAGGGTGGTTTTTCCGATTTGTCTGGGACCCAGTATTGCTACTGATGGAAATTGCCCAATTAGTTTAATAACCCTTTTGGATAATTCTCTTTGAATCATTTTAAAAAATTATCCATGCAAATTTAAACTTTAATTTTAAATTTGCATGGATATTATTAATCAAAACGATGATTAGTTTTCCTTCAGCACAAACTCATCGTATTCCACTTCGAACCGGAGCTTGTGCTTCGACTCTTCCATGGCAAGTCCGAGGAAAATATTCTTTAGTCCTTCGGTGGGCGCTTTTTCGGCAAGGGCAGAGTAAAGCTTGAAGGCTGCTTTTTCTTTTTTCATGGCAAGGATAAGTGCTTCTTCGTAGGTCATATTCGACGAAGGTTTTACGCTGACCATGTAATCGGCTATCCTCAGATCCACAACCCGTGCGGGTTCCAATGTAAAAATGCCTTCTTCCTTTATTTTAAGCAGCCGCTGCTTATGCTTGATTTCTTCTGCAGCAAAATCGGTAAATACCTGTTTCATGTCGTCGGTTTTGGCAACCTCGCAAAGCTCGCTGTAGAAATCGACAGCCAGTTGTTCTTCGCCAATGGCGAAATCGAGGATTTCCTCGACAGTGTTGAAGTCTTTCATGGTAATTTAATCTTGTTTTAATGCATTATCAAAATGTTCTTCGAAGCGTTTTACAACTACATCGCAACCGTAATTAAACATTCGATTGCAATTCTGTTCCTGTGTATAAATAAACCGCAATGAAACTGCAGTACCTCCGGAGGGTAATAAAGATACAGCCTCCATCATAACCTCCCTGGGTGAGTTGTGTCCGGTAATGCCGAATTTCCCAAGCAATGCATTCAACTGCCCGAAGGAGTCAATTTCCACCTTCGATGGAAGTACTGCATCGAACTCCTGGATCACTTTCTGGGTATTGGTAAAGCTTCCGCCGGTTTCGAAAGGCAGTGAAGCCGGAAGGACGAGGTCGGAATGCTTTGCCGTCTCGGTCATAAAATAATCCTGAACCACGATGAAATCAGCCACCGAAAGCCAGCCGGCTACTTTGACCTTGTTCTGAGAACAACCCAGCGGATCCTCGCCGAAGATGAAGATGTTTTTCAGCATTCCTTTTTCGAGGGAATCGAACTGGCTTACGTTAATCGTTTCAGGTAATTTTTTTACCCCCCACTTTTCTTTCATTTTTGCCTGCAAATCTTTATCCAGAACAGGCAAGCTGCCTATACCGAGTTTTGGACAAATACCCATATCGAACAGTCCCTGCGAGTTGTTTTTCTCTTTCAAGGCAATCAGTCCGTTAGAACTTTTTCCAAGCTTACCGGTAATCATGGCAAGATTTTTCAACTCGGAAGCTGCCGTAGAACAAAGTTCTTTTTCGGAATACACAATCACTGCATTCATCTCCTTATTGAATTCCTTGGCGAATTCAATGATCATGTCCATGTATTCGACCCCTGATTTTTCAACCAGATCCACGAAATTTTCCTTCAGCAGCGATTGCTTGTATTCCTCATATCCCTTCGTTTTATCATTGATGAAAAGCCGGTTCTCAAAATGATTGGCAACGAGGTAATAATTTACAGCCTTGATGAAATGATAATAGGATTTCACCCGAAGCACTCTGTCGGCTTTGTGTTGCATGGGACTATTGGCATGAGTGGTAACCAACTCCAGGGGAGTACCGTGGTTGTACCTGGAATTACTGATAAGAAAACCCGCAACTGCATTATCCCTGTTGATCTCCGACCCGACAAGATAAATCTTACTGGCTCCGGCAATCTGATCGAAAGGAACATTGGCTGCGGAATCGAAGATATAACCGTCGCCACGGTTGAGGTAATGAAAACTGGTCACATTATTTGTTTTTGCGCCTGTACGAGCCAGCTTCTGAATAAGGTACATTTCCTCGTTGGTAAGGCGGGCTCCCGCAAAGAAAGCATTATCATCTGCTTTTACCGCTTTGATTTTTTCAGCAATGAGATCGAAGGCTTTTTCAAACGTAATTTCCTTGAAACGACCGTTGATCTTTTGTAATGGCTTCGTGATCCTGCCTGTATCGCTGAGGTAACGATAGCCGAATTTCGGAAACCGGCAAATGTTTCCATCGGCGTTGATCAAACCTGCTTTACCCGTGGTTTTCATCACGAAGCCGTTTTTATGATGTAGGATGACGGAACAGCCAACCGAGCAATAATTACAGATGGTTTCAACCCTTTCCAGTTTCACCGGTCCGGGCTTGAAAAAGAAATTTTCAGTCATAGCTCCTGTTGGGCAGGTAGAAATGCACATTCCGCACGATTCGCAGAAAGTATCCTGCAACTTATCACCCATACTTGGAGCAACAAATGTCTCGAAGCCACGGTTCACGAGTCCCAAAGCATTGGCTCCGACAACCTCACGACAAATTCTGATACAGCGGGAGCACAATATGCATTTGTTGCTGTCGATCTCGATGAAGGGATGCCTGAAATCTACCTCGTATTCCCGGAAATCTCCCTTGAACCTGTCCTGCCGGGCTTCGTACTCAGTACAATACCTCTTGAGGTCGCAGGTGAAATATTCCACGCATCCGCACTCCAGGCAGCGACCGGTTTCATGCTTTGCTACCTCCCCACTGTCATATCCCAGTTCAACTTCACTGAAATTCAATCTCTTTTTCGGATCAAGTGTCGGCATTTCCTCGCGGAGTTGCTTTTCATAGATACCGATATAATCATCCCTGACCTGTTTTTTGAAATTATCCCGTTTGCTCAGGAACTCAGGTTTTGGAGGTTCAATGGCTTGCCCTGTCAGAAACTGGTGACAGCTCAGAGATGCCTTTCTTGCCTGTCCGATTGCTTCGATCAGTGTTGCCGGACCTGTAACTCCGTCGCCGGCTGCAAACACATTCGGAATACCGGTTTGCAGTGTTTTCGAATCCGCATCGATGTCGCCCCATCGGTTTTGCTTTAACGGCGAACCATTAGCGAGATGCGTATTGATATCTTCAAGGAAATTGATGTTGGTTTTTTGACCGATCGCAGCCAGGATATAATCCACTTCGATGTTGTAATCCGAGCCTTCCACAGGAACCGGTCTTCTCCTTCCCGAGGCATCGGGTTCGCCAAGCTGCATTTTAAGGCAAGTCACCGATTTAACCCTGCCTTTATCGTCTTTATTTACCCGAGTAGGATTGGTCAGCAACAGATATTCCACTCCCTCAAGTTTCGATTCATGGATTTCTATCGGATTGGCAGGCATTTCTTTTTCGGTCCGGCGGTAAATTATATAAACCTTATCGGCGCCGCAACGGATAGATGTTCTGCAGCAGTCCATTGCCGTGTTCCCACCGCCGATCACCGCGACTTTCTTTCCCTTGAAATTATATTTTTTGCCCGTCACTTCCATTTCTTTCAGGAAGTCAATCCCCGAAAAAACATTCTCTGCATCGTCGCCTTCGCAACCGATCCGGGTTCCTTTCTGAGAGCCGATTGTCAAAATGAAAGCATCGTATTTTTTCTTTAAATCCTTGAAGCTTAAGTTTTCACCAAGCTTTTTATTGAAATGGATTTTAACACCGAGTTCGGCGATATTGTCAACCTCTTTCTGAAGAATATCATTCGGCAGCCTGTATTCCGGAATCCCATAACGCAGCCAACCTCCTGCTTTGGGCGCTGCCTCATAAATATCCACCTGATGACCTTCCTTCTGCAAGAAAAATCCGCATGAAACACCACCCGGACCAGCACCAATCACTGCGATTTTCTTTCCGGTGGATGACTTAACCTCCGGCTTCCACTTCTTGGGTGACACCAGGTCAATATCGGAGGCAAACCTTTTCAGGTAATCGATCCCGACCGGTGCACCTTCTTCCAGCAGGTTCCGTCGACAAGCCACCTCACACGGTCTTACGCAAACCCTTCCGCAAACTGCCGGCAACGGATTCGTTTCCTTGATCAATCCCACGGCTTCATGATACATCCCCTTTTCGATGTAGGATATATATCCCTGAACATCTACCCCTGCCGGGCAGGTTTGCTTGCAGGGACCCATGCAATCGGCATAATGATTCGAAACCAGAAGGTCAAGCGCAGTCTGCCTTGCCTTTTTTATTTTTTCATTATGGGTAGTTATCTTCATCCCTTCCACAATCTTCGTCGAGCACGACGGCTGTAAAGTGCGATAACCCTCGATTTCGATTACACACACATAACAGGACGAAAAGGGTTCGATTCTTGGGTCATGACACAATGTAGGTATTTCGATCCCGTGTCGCTGGGAAAGTTCCAGTATGGACTCTCCTTTGATACCCTTAACAATTTTACCGTTTAGAATGATGTTGAAATATTCAATCATTTTATTGAAGTAATTTATTCTTAATTATGCTGTTATCCCTTAGTTATTGGCTTTTAGCCTCGTTATTAAATTATTAAGCATTTTCTGTTCTGCATGTACAAATTCGATGACTCCATTAATTCTGCTTTGAGAAGTATTGAAGTATATTTCATTTATAATAATTAATAGGGTTTCAAGCTCGAATAATGAGCCCATTGCGATTTCAAGAAATCTTTTGTATTCCATTTCGCTATTCCTGCTTGATCCTTCAGCTATATTTGACGGGACTGAAACGGCAGCTCTGCAAATCTGCGATTTCAATCCGAATTTTTCTTCTTCCGGCAGCAGTGTAGATAGGCTATAAACCTCCTTCACCAGTTTGATTCCTTCTTTCCAAACATTTAAATTCCTAAAGTTTCTCAAAATATTTAGTTTTAAATTCAACTCCCTGTTTCCACCACCTAATATCTTACAGCCAATAGCTAACGGCTAAAAGCTAAAAGCCAATAGCTAATAGCCAATAGCCTCAAGAAACCAAAATCGCATCAAACTTGCATTTCGTGAAGCACATTCCGCACTTAATACAGGCTTCCTGCTTGATAAAATGAACTTCCTTCCTTGTGCCGGTAATGCAATTCGAAGGACAATTCTTAGCGCAAACCGTACAACCTGTGCATTTTTCTGCATCCACTTCATAGGTTAGCAAGGGTTTGCAAACCTTAGCCGGACATTTTTTATGTGAAATGTGGGCTTCGTATTCATCACGGAAATACCGGATCGTTGTAAGAACCGGATTCGGCGCGGTTTGTCCCAGACCACAAAGCGAGCTATCCTTTATCTGGTAAGATAAGTCCTCAAGACGACCGATATCATCCTCATGTCCTTTACCTTCGGTGATCCTCGTCAGGATTTCGAGCATTCTTTTGGTTCCGATTCGACAGAATGTACATTTGCCACACGATTCCTTCTGTGTGAAATCGAGGAAGAATTTTGCCACATCGATCATGCAGGTGGTTTCATCCATTACAACCATCCCGCCTGAACCCATAATGGCTCCGGTAGCATTTACCGAATCATAGTCGATCGGCGTGTCAGCGAGGTACTCCGGGATGCATCCTCCGGATGGTCCTCCCATCTGGACTGCCTTAAACCTTTTGTCGTTTTTGATGCCGCCACCCAGCTTGAAAATAATATCCCTGATTGTCATCCCCATCGGTACTTCCACCAACCCGGAATGCTTTACTTTTCCTGCCAGCGCAAATACCTTGGTTCCCTTGCTTTTTTCGGTTCCGAACTTCGCATATTCCTTGCCTCCGTGCTGAATAATCCAGGGAATGTTGGCAAAAGTTTCAACGTTATTAATATTGGTCGGCTTTCTCCAAAGTCCTGATGCTGCCGGGAAAGGTGGTCTTTTTCGTGGCATTCCGCGCTGCCCTTCCACCGAAGCGATCAAAGCCGTTTCTTCGCCGCAAACAAATGCCCCTGCTCCTTCTTTTATGTAAATATCAAAACTGAATCCCTGGATTCCCAGGATATTTTCACCGAGATAACCTTTATCCCTTGCCTGCCTGATGGCAATGTTCAGCCGTTTGATGGCAAGCGGATACTCAGCCCTGCAATAAATCACTCCGGCAGTAGCTTCGATGGCATAAGCTCCGATGATCATTCCTTCCAGTACCGAATGCGGGTCGCCTTCGAGAACCGAACGGTCCATGAAGGCTCCGGGATCACCCTCATCTGCATTGCAAATGATGTACTTCTCCGAAGCTTTATTGTTATTGGCAAATTTCCACTTCAAGCCGGTCGGAAATCCTCCGCCACCGCGTCCCCTGATGCCCGATTCAAGAACCGTCTGGATCACGTCGAGCCTCGACATCCCGGAACCGGCTATTTTTTTCAAAGCACGGTAGCCGCTCTTTGCTTCATACTCCTCGATGGATTCAGGATCGATATAACCGCAATTCCGGAGAACGATCTTGTTTTGAGAAGTGACGTAGAGTTTTTCCGGCGTATCATAAAGATATGTGTAAACCACGTAATCCTTTACCGGATTGTTCTGGTTGATGTGCTTGTCGATGATTTCGACCGCCTTATCCTCGGTAATATCGCCGTAAAGGTACGAACCCGATTCATCGATCACCTCTACGAGCGGCTCGCGGTAGCACATTCCAACGCAACTGGTCTTTTTCAGCTCAAATGTTAGCTTTTCAGCTTCCCTCAGCGCAGCGATCTTGTCATACACTTTTTTAGCTCCTGCCGCTATCCCGCAGCTTCCCAGCCCAACGATAACTTTTGTTTCCATTATGCTTTGCTATTAGCTTTTGGCATTTGGCTATTGGCTTTTAATATCCAGAACAGGCTAAAAGCTAACAGCCAAATGCCAAGAGCAATTTAGTTATTTTCAGATATCATAATATTCTTAATAATCTTCACCGCTTCTGCTCCCGTTAGTTTGCCGTAAGTTTCATCTCCGATCATCATCACCGGAGCCAGCGAGCAGCAACCCAGGCAGGCAACCGATTCGAGGGTGAAAAGTCCGTCATCCGTTGTTTCTCCGTCCTTGATGTTCAGAGATTCCTGGATGGCTTCAGTGATTGCATTGGCATTCTGAACATGACACGCTGTTCCGTGGCAAACTTTGATGATATATTTGCCGACTGGATTAAGCCTAAACTGTGCATAGAATGTAGCCACACCATACATATCACTCAGGTTCAGACCGGTTTCAGTGGCAATTTTCTCAAAAGCAGCCCGGGGAATATATCCGAATAATTCCTGAGTCCCCTGAAGCAATGGTATCAGATTCCCTTTCTTTCCTTTATATTTTTCAATCAAATGATCGAGGTTTGTCAAGTCTTCATTTCCGTTTGGTGTCTCTTGCTTAGCCGCACCGATTCTTGCAATACGCATATTCTTACGTTTATGATGAGCGGGTAAAATTATAAAGTTTTGGAAATAAAGTGTGAATGGAATAACAATTTATAGAAATTCTAAACAGGATCGGATTCCTCATAAATTCTTGTGGATTTTCAGGAATGCCTTCGTACCCTTGATAGAGGAATGAAGAGCATTCTTACGGAAGCCCGCCTGCCATGATGGTGCTGACGCCTGGCGGTCAGGCAGGAATCCATAGGAGTGAACTTCTGAATAACTGATAAATCCTAACGGATTTTCAGGAAATCTAACACCGTATTCAGTTTTTTACTGTCTCCTTTTTTGCTTTGTTCTTTTTAGCCCGGATCGCTGATAATTTGGCATGCATTGCACTTGCAGCAATCCTTCCTGCACCCATTGCTTCGATCACTGTTGCAGATCCCGTTACGATGTCACCTCCGGCATACACGAATTCCTTCGAGGTTTCCATGGTTTCAGGATTAACTTCTATATATCCGCGCTTGTTTCGCTTCATATCGGGTGTGGACTGGAAAATAACAGGATTTGGTCCATTACCGACAGCAACAATAACGAGATCAACATCCATGATAAAGTTCGAACCTTCAATTGGAACCGGTCTCCTGCGACCCGAGGCATCCGGTTCTCCCAATTCCATCTTGATGCACTCCATTGCTTTCACGGTTTTAAAATCGGTACCGATATAGCGGATGGGATTGGTGAGCAGCTTAAACCTGATGCCCTCTTCCTGTGCATGATGAACTTCTTCAGCCCTTGCCGGCAGTTCGTGACGCGACCGACGATATACGATGGTAACCTCTGTTGCTCCTGTTCGTTTGGCTGTCCTTGCACAGTCCATTGCTACGTTTCCTCCTCCGATCACAACCACATTGAATCCTTTCGGCATCGGGGTGTCATATTCCGGGAACCTGTATGCCTTCATCAGGTTCATACGGGTGAGATACTCATTGGCTGAAAAAATATGTCCCAGGCTTTCCCCTTCGAGCCCCATAAATGTCGGTAGTCCGGCACCAACACCCACGAAAGCGGCATCGAATTCCTTGAGCAGTTCATCAATGGTATGAATATTCCCGATTACATGATTAGTCTCGATGCGAACACCCATCTCTTTCAGGAAGTTGATTTCGAACTGAACAATCGATTTCGGAAGCCTGAACTCCGGAATACCATAGGTCAGGACACCGCCTGTTTCGTGCAGTGCTTCGAAAATAGTTACAGAATAACCCAACTGGCGCATATCTGCTGCAACCGTGAGCCCGCCCGGACCCGATCCTATAATCGCAATTTTCTGACCTGTATTTTCCCTGATGATCGGAACTTTCACCAAATCCATCTTTCGTTCATAATCGGCGACAAATCTTTCGAGACGCCCGATTGCAACAGGCTTATCCTTATGACCCATAATACAGGTTTTCTCACACTGATTTTCCTGGGGACAAACCCTTCCGCACATTGCCGGAAACAGGTTTGTTTCCTTGATCTTTTTTGCAGCTTCATCGATCTTTTCCTCAGCAATAAGTGCGATAAATTGCGGAATAGGAACATTCACCGGACAACCGAGAACACACTGCGGGTTCTTGCACTGAAGACAACGTCCTGCCTCAAGGAGAGCCAACTCAGTAGTGTATCCGTACGGTACTTCCTGGAAGTTATGAATCCTCAACGTCTGGTCCTGTTCCGGCATATCCTGGCGGGGAATTTTAAGCTTAATTCTCCGTTCATCGGCTTTTGTCAAACCATGCCACTCACAGCCGTATTTCATACAGACAAAGAAGGGGATCAGCTTCGACATAGCAGAAATGATGACCTGCCCAACCGGTGAACCGCACTCGCCGCAGTTCATTTCCTTAACAATAAGGCTTTTTTTACAATGCGGACACAACAAATCATCAAGGATTTCACCCTTTTCAATGGGCACCGACAAGTCAACATCGAAAACATCAAGATAGGGGCTCAACTTAAGATCCACTTCCTGTTCTTTGTAAACTGCCTTGAATTCTATCTGCCGCTGATCCTTTTTCTCAATATTAAAACTGTTGTGACAATGCGGGCAGTAAGTGCTTAAATAGGTTTTAAATTTTAAATATTTTACGTCATGTTCGAGCATGGCATTTCGTTTTAATGCATCAATATTCCTTAAAAAATTAACGGATTGAGAACAACAGAGAATCCTTCTCTTCTTTAAGATAAAGCGAATTCCGGTTCATGAGTTCTTCATAATCGACCTGGTGACCATCAAAATCAGGTCCATCCACACAGCAAAAGCGGGTTTCATCATTCACCTTTACCCTGCAACCACCACACATTCCTGTTCCGTCGATCATTACCGGGTTGAGGCTGACCATAGTTTTTATCTTGAACTTTTCGGTGAGTTTACACACATTTTTCATCATAATGATGGGACCGATAGCATACACCAGCTTAATATCATACCTTTCTTCAAGGTATTTCTGCAAAGGCTGGGTCACGAAACCCCGTTCGCCGTAACTTCCGTCATCAGTAGTAATGACAAGTTCATCGCAAATCTGGATCATTTCATTCTCGAGGATAAGTAATTCCTTATCCTTTGCTCCCATGATTCCGATAACATAATTTCCTTCCTGCCTGAAGGCTTTGGCAACATGATGAAGGATTGCCACACCGGTTCCGCCGCCGATCATGATCACGGTACCGATCTTTTCAACTTCAGCGGGTCTGCCCAGAGGTCCGACGACGTCTTTTAGTAAGTCGCCTTCCTTCAATGACCTCATAAGTGCAGTGGTTTTGCCCACTACCTGGAAAATGATCGTGATAATTCCTGCAAACTCGTCCTTGTCGGCAACGGTAAGAGGAATACGCTCCCCGGTTTCGTTAACTCGAATAATAACGAATTGACCGGCTTTGACCTTTTTAGCAATTTTCGGAGCACTGATGTCGAAGCGGATAATTGTTCCCCTTGCCATCTCCTGCTTTCGGACTATCTGAAACATATCTTGGTTTTTTTTACTTTGTGAATTATACAATTACAATCCAGGAATAAACTTAAACTTTGAACCTCCATGCAGCAGAAAAGTTTTATCCCGGCTAATCTTTACCATTCGTCACTTTCCTCGAGCTTTATCGAATAAAGGTCTTCTTCACTCAATCCATGCCAGCGGCAACCCTTTTTGGTGCAGATATAAAAGTCGATCAATTTTGAAGAAGCGCTGATGTTGATCTTGGCGACAGGTGATCCGCATTTTCCGCAGGATTTATCATTTTCCACCAGGCTGGCATCGCAGTGAAAGCACATGATGTCAGTTACCGGTTTGTCCTCCGGAAGATAAATGGTTGATTTGGAAGTGAAGCTGTTCAGATACGGACTCAGCAGTAAAAATCCCTCCTCGCCGTTGATGATCTTCAGTTTCAGCATATCGTTTACGATAAGGCTTTTGCGGCAGTGCGGGCAATAACTCTGAAGGAATGTACCTGTTTCAATAATCTCGGTGTGTTCATCCACCGGCTTTTCAACTGTTTTTGACTGTTGTTCGGATGGCTGTTCTTTTTTCGGATATTTTCTTCCCCTGAAGCCATATTCCTGGTAAAGTTTGCGAAGAGCCATCGACAGATCTTCAAATTCCACATGGTGGTTCTTGCATCCGCTGCGAGAACAAATACTGACTTTTCCACCCATGTCAAGGTAAAACGGAACCATATCGGCACCGCAATTCAGGCATTCCGGTTTTGAATTAAGCACAGCTTTGCAATGCGTACATTTGAAAACTGCGATTTCTCCCGGCGGAATCTCTATATCGCAGATATAATTATAGCTTCCGTAGATAGAACTCAGATTTATGATACCTTCTTTTCCGTTCTTTTCAACAACCAGTTTTATGCTCGGCTCATTGTCAACAAGGTGCTCCTTGTCCATAAGCGATTCCCCGCAATGTGTGCACTTCAGGCTTAATGATACAAATTCGTACATAATCGGATAAATTATTAATTCTCCTTAAAACAATAAGAATTAAACTCGTACAATATTATGTATTATTCCTTTAAAGGAAATAAAGAAATTTTATACGCTTTCGTTAATCTTTGGTTAGACAATTTAACAAAGCACTGAAATTCAGCACAATTCTTTTGGGATCGGAAAGACTAATTTATAGATGTTTTAAATAATCACGATATTCAGTTTGTGATCTTATTCTTTTGTGATCACCGAGATCCTTTTTCTGCCGTCCATTCTTATGGCAACAGGTTTATCGAAACGGACGTGCCTGAAGAAGGCAGTTTGCCTTATTAACGGCTGATTTTCGAGAATATCATAATTAATATAACTCGCCGAGCGCTCGGGCTGAACTGAAAAATATCCGACATTGGCTGATGTTACATTATGGAAGAAATGTGAACCCGAAGACGCATCGAGCGGAAATCCTTCAAGGCTGGTTTCAACAATTACCTTTGCATTTGAAATCTGCGGCCAGTCCACCGGAATACCTATCCAGCGATCACGCGTGCCCCAACGACCCGGTCCGATGAGTATGTATTGTTTTCCTTCCGACACAAAAGCTTTGTTGATCTCATCAATTTCATCAGCCATTTCAACCGTTTTCGATTTGTCGAACAGCTTATTGTCAACATAAACCACATCTTCAATATGCTTTATTAATCCATTACCCATGCCTTTCTCGGCGTATAGGATAATGTCTTCTTTTTTTATTTTCTTCAGATCAATTTTGTAATCATTCGTGCTTCCGATCATGGGTTTTATCTGAAGGACGAAAAACGAGCATTTATTGTTTTCATCCTTGTTAAGGTCAACCGCAAACTCAATTTCTACGGGCGATCCAAAAGCCTCCTTCACTATATCGAGCACCACGCTAATGGTTTCATTGAGCGGAATGTATTTATATTTCAGGATATTCGCAAAATTAATCACCCTGGGGCCTGGTCTGTCGAGACCTGCAGTTATTGTATTGTTATCCGCATCATACACCGATGCACAATGCTTTAGGGTACCGTGTTTTTCGGCATCATAAATATCTGCCTTTACAAGTCCTGCAGTGTCCCCCTCAAGGAGATTGAATTCCTGTTTACCAAGATCGACAGCATAAAACTGGGTTTGCGATCCTCTGACCTGATCCTTTGGCGACAGAATTTCGGTTGTGGCATACTTAGGTGAGAACCTGTATGCTTTTTCGCCTTCCACAACATATTTTCCCAATCCGAAGGCTGCAACAGCAAATCCTTCTTCGGGTTTCATGTGAGCGAAAGGATAATAATTGTAGGACTGTGCTACCCCGCTGAGATGCGGATAATACATATTTTCAAACTGGTTTCCGACAACCTCCTGAATAATCACAGCCATTTTTTCTTCTTCAATTTTGTAATTCACCGCCCTGATATAACCACGGGCTACCGGGGAATACACAGAAGCGTAAACCAGTTTAATGGCATCCAAGGTTTGCTGTAACCTGATGTTGATATCAGGATGGGTATTGGGAAGAAGGTAAGTCTCAAAAATCCCTGCAAAGGGCTGCATCATACTATCTTCAAACAAACCCGATGACCTGACAGCGATTGGTCGCGTGATTAAACGCAGAAGTTCCTTTAATCGCTTGGTAAGGGTAGGTGTAAGCCTACCTTCAAGAAATCTTTCCTTTAAGCTTTCATAAGGTATATTTTCAGCAATGATCGGCAACAGATTATTATGATCAAGGAAATATTCGAATTCATCGGTGCCGACAAATGCTGTCCGGGGTGTGCGGATATGGATATGCTGAACATGCTTTGTAAAATCGAAGTTGTAAATCAGCGAATTTACAAAGGCAAGCCCTCTTCCTTTGCCACCCATGGCGCCATCGCTAAGGGTTACGATATTCGTTTCATCGAGAATGGCGGATTCCTCGTAAGGAATTACCTTTCCCTGGTTCTGCTCGTTTCTGAACCGGCGAATTACGCTGATCAGGTATTCCCTTATGGACTCCGCATCATTGAATTCAAAGGCTTTTCGCGGATGAAGGATTTTAGCTGCCTGGATTTCACCACGCGCCATCAGCCACATCGAAAAATGATCCTTCTGTGCATGGTAAAGAATAGACTCCGTAGGGATAGTCCGTAAATGCTTCTCGAATTCCTTCAATGATTTTACCTCAACTAATTTTCTGCCCGTATTATCCCGGTATATAAAATCGCCAAAGCCCAGGTAATGCATGATAAAGCTTTTGATTTCCTGAACCAGGTTCTCAGAGTTCTTATCAATGAAAGTAGCTTTCAGTTCATAAGCCTGAGCCGAATGTCCTGCATCGGAGGACTGAATGATTACAGGAATTTCGTTTTTTCTGCTTCGAATAAAGTTTACCAGATCGAATCCCGCTGTTGCAGCCGTTTCGCCGTTTTTATTGAATTTGACATCTGTGATCAGGCAAAACAAATAATCGCTGTAGCGGTTAAAAATGTCAATGGCTTCCTCGTAATTGGTTGCCAGGAGAATTTTCGGTCTTGCTCTCAGTTTCAGAACTTTATACAAATCATCTGTGCTCACATCATTGATGATGCGGGTGGTTTGCTCAAGTACTACCTGGTAAAGCAAGGGAAGGTATCGTGAATAATACATCGGGGAATCCTCAACTACCAGAATAAATCTTACAAGCGCTATTTTCGTGTCATTTTCGAGATTGATTTTATCCTCTACATGCTTGATCATCGTAAAGAAAATCCTCGATTCGCCATTCCAAACGAAAATCCGGTCGAATGAAATCGGCAATTTGTCCTGTTCAAACAAGGCAATATCGCTGTTATTGTTCAGAAGAAGAAATACGGGGATATAAGGGAATGATTTTTTTATCTTTTCAGAAATTACAAGTGGAAACTTCTTGTCCACGCCCACCATAATCACCACCAGATCGAAATGCTTGGAATGAAGTTGCTCCATCGCTTCCTCCTCATTCGAAACACCTGTAATCCTGGGCATTGAGGTAAGGTTCAAACGCATGTATTCCCCTACCATGTGCTCGGTAAAACGGCCTTCATTTTCGATGCAATAAGCATCATACAGGTTGGCAATGATCAAAAGCTCTTTTACTTTAAAGGGCATGAGGTCGTGGTAAATATCGCGGTCATAATTGTTTTTGTTTAAAAACCGTTGCAGGAGCTGCATACTCGTGATTGGAACCTCTGTCTTCTTTTCAACCGGCTCATCTTCCTCCGTTTTATAACCGAAGCGTTTCATAACGGCTTTACCTTTCACACTGTTCAGGTAGCCACTAATAATATTGGACAGGTTAAATATCAGATCGCGCTCTTCTTTCAGGAATGGTCCTTCATCGGCTTCGGGAAAGCTTTTGGTATAGTATATTTCAATGCTTCCGGTTTTATTATCAATGGTACTGAATTCCTGCTTTTGCGACCACTGGGTTTTATAAAATTCACTCGACCTGAACTCCTGGTTTTCATAAAAAATCCTTGCTTTTGTAAACTCAGGATACTGCCAGCCATCCGGCAAAATATACGCAATCTGTTGCAGGATTTCGTACTCCGATTTACCTTCCTTCATAATAGCCGTCGTCCGGTTAATCGTGGATAGTTCCTTCAGCCGCTCGATGGTTTCCGAACGAAGGCGTTCATAACCCCTTTGAAATTTTTCTTCAGCGCTCATACGTATGATTCTCCTATACCGTTCATCATGAATAATACTCACTTTTGTTCCCTGCTTTAATTTTTATTTCCGGGATTCTTTCTGATTGAATGAAAACAACCAGCAAATATTATCCAAATTCGTTAATTTTTACAAAATTAGCTGTTCATTCCTTTGCTTTGCTGAGGTCGGTTCAAAAGAATTGATATTTAAATTGTTAATAAATAAGCCGTGAATTCCGATTACCAAACGCTTGTCAAATGGTAATTATATGATAAATGTAAATTTATGGATGTTAAAAAGGTGAAGGATTTTTTGTTTTGGATTGCTTTTTTTCTTTAATATTGCGCCACTTAAACATTAATTTCTATTTAAATAGTTAATTAAAAGATAGTTACAATTATGGCAAATGATCAATTAGTAAAGAAATTCATGGCTGAGATAGTAGCCAAGAATCCGGGTGAAGTTGAGTTTCACCAGGCAGTACAGGAGGTTGCAGAATCACTGCTTCCGTTTATCGAAGAAAATCCTAAATACAAGACTGCAAAAATTCTCGAGAGAATTGCAGAACCTGAAAGGGTAATTCTTTTCAGGGTTCCTTGGGTTGACGACAAAGGAGAACTTCAAATCAACAAGGGTTACCGTATCGAGATGAACAGTGCAATCGGTCCTTACAAGGGCGGTTTGCGTTTCCATCCAACGGTAAACCTGGGTATCCTCAAGTTCCTTGCTTTCGAGCAGGTTCTGAAAAACAGTTTGACCACCCTTCCGATGGGAGGCGGCAAAGGCGGTTCGAACTTCGATCCGAAAGGCAAATCGGACATGGAAGTGATGCGTTTCTGCCAGAGCTTTATGACCGAGCTTTCTCGTCATATCGGTCCTGACACTGACGTTCCTGCTGGCGACATCGGAGTCGGCGGACGCGAGATCGGTTTCCTTTTCGGACAGTACAAGAGGTTAAGAAATGAGTTTACCGGTGTTCTCACAGGTAAGGGTATCGAATGGGGCGGAAGTCTTATTCGTCCGGAAGCAACCGGTTACGGACAGGTTTATTTTGCAGAAGAAATGCTGAAAACCCGCGGCGACAGCATGAAGGGTAAGATTTGCGTGGTTTCCGGTTCGGGTAATGTAGCTCAGTATGCTACTGAAAAAGCTACACAGTTAGGCGCTAAGGTAGTTACCATGTCCGATTCCAATGGATTTATCTATGATCCGGCAGGATTCGACAAGGAAAAACTCGAATACGTAATGCGGCTAAAGAACGTGAAAAGGGGCAGGATCAGCGAATACACCGAAAAATACAAGGCTGAATACCACGAAGGCAAACGCCCGTGGGGTGTTAAGTGCGAAGTTGCTCTGCCATCGGCTACTCAGAATGAAGTAAGCGGGGCTGATGCAAAGGCACTGATGGCAAATGGTTGCTTTGTTGTTTCGGAAGGCGCCAACATGCCGTCAACTCCGGATGCAATTGAAGTTTACCAGGGCAACAAGATTCTCTACGGTCCTGGCAAAGCAGCCAATGCGGGCGGAGTTGCTACTTCCGGTCTGGAAATGTCGCAGAACTCGTTGCGCCTGAGCTGGACACGCGAAGAAGTGGATACCCGTTTGCACAATATCATGATTGCCATTCATGCAAACTGCGTAAAATGGGGCAAGGAATCGAGCGGTTACATAGACTATGTGAAGGGCGCTAACATCGGCGGTTTTGTGAAAGTTGCCGAAGCTATGCTTGCACAGGGTATTGTTTAACGAATTGTGACTTTAATGATAAAAGCCTCCTGGTTACAGGGGGCTTTTTTTATCGGATTTGGAAGTCATTTTCTGTGCTTAATTTCAATAAGACCGTTATACCCTACAGGATCGCTCAGAAGGTCGAATTTCGTCGAACTCCAAATGTTAACGTTGACAATGCCACTCAAATCGTTTAGCACCCGACTGTAAACTTTTACAATGCCACCCTAAACGTTTTGCGCCCTATTGCAAACTTTTACAATGCAATCCTAAACGTTTTGCGCCGTACTGTAATTTTTTACAATGCCACTCTAAAAGTTTAGAACCCTATTGTAAATTTATACAATGCCACCCTAAACGTTTTGCGCCCTATTGCAAACTTTTACAATGCCACCCTAAACGTTTTGCGCCCTATTGCAAACTTTTACAATGCCATCCTAAACGTTTTGCGCCCTATTGCAAACTTTTACAATGCCATCCTAAACGTTTAGAACCCTATTGTAAATTTATACAATGCCACCCCCAACCTTCAGCACCATATTCTCATTTTCGGGAATACAATGCTGAAAATTTTCATTGTGCCGGACGGCGCTGATACCCGGACAAGGCAGCCGTTATGTATTGATCGTCGGTTGATCAAATGGAAATAAAATGAACAATGGTATAATTGGAATTTTGGCTGAATGAGGATGCCGACTATTCGCCAAATGATCAATCTTTCTGTTTCCGAAAGCTCCTGGAGGCGGATGGGTCAGAAATTGCGATAA
>Ga0233425_10006169_pt1 | contig 18078 bp, 13 predicted proteins | sample Watercolumn_Towu_2_FD_181712 | JGI IMG/M metagenome (GOLD analysis project Ga0233425, IMG submission 181712) | Freshwater microbial communities from Lake Towuti, South Sulawesi, Indonesia - Watercolumn_Towuti2014_140_MG | ecosystem: Environmental > Aquatic > Freshwater > Lake | place... | reverse complement strand
CCACCAACTCCGCACCATCCCAAGCCACGATGCGACGATCGGGCGTGAATTCGGAGAATCCGGCGGCGAGATGGCCCATGATGTCTTCGCGGGCAATCGTCTCGGCGTTGAAGGCGCTCCAAGCAACGCAACGGAGTCCGGCATTGGAAAGCAGATCGGCTAGAGAAAGGAGGCCGTCCCACTGAGGCTTTTGTGCGCGATGGATGATTCCCGCGGGACTCCCTGAGGGCATTCGGCCAGTGAACATGGACGAGTAGGCCGGGCTGCTTGTGGGATAGCTGGTGTATGCATGGGTGAACACCGCGGAGCGCTGCGCCAAGCTCTCGACGAACGGCATGACTGTCTGCGGCGCTCCGCCGACGCGCAGCCGGTCCGCACGCAGGGTGTCCACGCTCACGAGAATCACATTCATGGCCCTGCGCGCGGGAACTCTGGAATCCAATTGCTGAGCGAGGGGGGAGTGCGGCTCAATGCGCGGGAGTCGCCGCTCAAGGAAGGTCCGTGCTGCGTCTTCCTCGCCGCGCCACGCATCGAGGGCGTTTGAGGGCGTGAGTTGGCTGAGCATCCGGAGCAGCACCGGATTCTGGCCCACAAGCTGGGAACGAAGGACTTCGTTGCCGTGGATCGCTAGTGCAGCCGCTGAGCCAAGGACGAGAGCTGTCGCGCACAGTAGGCGCGCGAACAGTGGCGTGATGTTGGGAAGGAGCAGCCACGCCGCGGCGCAGCAGCAGAGCAGGGCAGCAAAGATGAGGCTCGCGTGCAGGCCGGGATAAAGCCCCACCAAGACCTTGTCGTCGAGGAGCACAGCGCCAACACCGGCCAGTGCTGCGCCGAGGCCAGTGATGATGCGGCCGGCCGGGTGGGATCGTGCTTCCTGAACCCTAGCGAGGGCAGCTAGCGCTAGGGCGAAGCCGCCCAACTGGAAGCCCACCTGCAGCAGGGGAGCCCACGCTCGCTGAGCAATCCAAGCGCCGCTGAAGCTGTGACGATTGGCCACGGCGAAGGGCGCCCAGAGCAGGGCAGCACGGACAAGCCAACGCGGTTGGCGCCACAGGGAGCGATGGGCGACGACGTCAACCCGTGCGCTGATCGCTGCGCCGCCGTGGAGCAACCAGCCGAGGACTAGACCCGCGCACGCGCCAAGCCCCAACATGGAGGCCCAAGAACTGAATGGGGTCAGTTCCACTTCGGCCCATGTCAGCGCTGCAAAGACGGCGAGTCCAGAGAGCACCCCTGCGAGCACGATGTTGCGAGAGTTTTCGTACACGTGAAATCGAGCAGCGTGACTCAGCAGTGAGGGCACGGGAGTTTAGCAAGCAGCGGTGGGGGCCCCTCAAGATGAGATGGACTCTGAGGCGATAGAGTGCCGCCCAACATGCGCATGGAATGGCGCCGTTTCGCACTCTCGCCTTGGACTTGGGGCGTATTGCTCGGCGTGGGCGGCCTCTCGGTAACCGCACGCTGTCTTGGCGCTACCGCCGCCGAGATTCAAGCCGTCGATACAGGCATGGTGGCGCTCCTGATGGTGGTTTGGTGGTCTAGCGCCATCCTCCCACTGTGGATCACGTCCTGCATCCCACTCTTGGCTTGGCCTTGCCTTGGGATAAGTCCGGATGGATTCGTAGCCGACGTGGTCTTGGCCGCTTCGCCGTACGCAGACGCGTACAGCCTCCTGTTTCTCGGAGGCATGGTTTTGGGAGTCGCGCTCGAAACGACGGGCCTCCATCGGCGCATCGCCCTGCACGTCCTCGTGCGCGTGGGCTTCACGCCTGGGCGACTCGTGCTTGGCGTGCTCTTGGCTACGGGGATCGTGAGTGCATGGATCTCCAACACCGCCACCACGGTGATGATGCTGCCCATTGCCTTGGCTCTGATCCGCGAACTCGGCGCGCGCACAGGCCGACGAGCGCCCGAACTGGAATCGGCGCTGCTGCTCGCCGTGGCATATGGCAGCAGCGTCGGCGGCATTGCCACCAAGATTGGCTCGGCCACCAACTCCATTGCTGCCGGGACGTGGGAGCAACGCACCGGCACCGCATTGCCGTTCTTCGACTACAGCTTGGCCGCCGTGCCGTTCGCTGTGCTGATGATGGCTGCGGTGTGGTGGGTCCTTGCAAAGCACGCGCGGGAGGGTCCGGTCAGCGTGAACGCATCGCGCGTGACACTCGACCAAGAACTCCACGCGCTCGGCCCGCTCTCCAAGCATGAACGTCGGGCGGCGCTGGTCTTCGTCACGGCCGTCGTGCTCTGGATGCTGGGCGACATCTTGCGGCCCCATGTGCAGGAAATGCTCGGCGTTCGGCTGGCATCGCGCCACTATGAGGCCGGCGTGTCGGGGCTCGCAGCACTGGCCGCGTTGTTGCTGCGTACCTGCGGCCGCAAGGAACTGAAGGCCATGCCCTTTTCCGCATTGCTCTTGCTCGGAGGCAGCTTCAGCATGGCTGCTGGCCTTGAGATGTCTGGACTGACGAGCATGGCGGGTTCCACATTGGCCAGCGTGCTCGGCATCAACGCGTGGTCTGACATGACGGTCGTTGCTTTGGCTTCGGTGATGCTGTCAGCCGTCGCCAGTAACACAGCCACCATCACGCTGCTCTCCGGCATCTTGCCGGCGCGCTTGCCGCTTCATTTGGCCGCGTGCTTTGGGAGCTCCTGCGATTTCATGTTGCCAGCGGGCACGCCGCCCAACGCCATCGTGCATTCCACGGGCCTAGTTCCCATGCGAGCCATGCTGAGTTGCGGGTGGAAACTCGACTTCGCAGCGATGGTCTTGCTGATCCTCTACGGTGCGCTGCTGCTCTCGCCATGCTTGGAGTGATCAAGCCCGCGAGCAAGTGATGCTCAAGCCAGCTTCGGCGCTGGCGGCCTTCGCTAGGGTGGCCAAGACATCCGTCGTGCACTCCGCAAGAGGCCCTGTGCCGCGCACGAGCAAGCGCACGCAGCCTTGGTTGCGGCGCAGGAACGGCGCGGCAGCACGCAGCAATTCCCAAGGCCATTGGATGTGCGCGGCCAACGCCTCACCGGGATCGACGGCGAGCACCGGAGTTGAGGCGACCTCAAGATCGACCAAGAGGCAATCCATGCGGCCGTGGGCCATGATGGCGAGATTGACGAGAGCCAGTGCGCCGGCATCGGTGGCCGCAGAGGCTGCAAGGGGATCCCGCGTACGGAACTCGTCGGCAAGATCCGCCGCGGAGGAGGCTGTAGGCAGGGCGAAGAAGACATGATCGCCGCTACTCGTGTGCTCAAGTGCTAGATCGCGCGCAGCCTCTGCACTGTCGGCGGCGATGAGGCATGTCTTCTGCGTGGCCATGTCAGGGCTCCGTTTCCATCTGCAAGATCCAGTAGTTCGCGTTCCACTGTACAACCCGTTGCGCGCTCGGTGGGACACCAGCCGCGGTGGACTCTGCGGCGAGCGCCGCGAGGGCCACGAGCGCTGCAGGGCAGTTCTCAGCACGCACGGCTCGACGCTGGTGCCGGAACGGGGCGCGCTCGATCAGGCAAACGGCCTCTGGCAGCAGCGGTCCAGTTGGTTCAAAGACGGGTCGTGCCGCAATGGGCAAACTCATGAAGCACAGCTTGCCCTCGCTCACTTCACCTGCGAACGGGCCAGAGCGCTGCAGACCCGAGGCGCGCAGATGCGCTTCGATGGCCTGCTTGCCGTCTTCCCACTCACTCGCTGCGACGCGCAGCGCCAAGGTTGCAGGGCTCGTGCCACGTACGAGGCGGGGGGAAGTGGGCGCGGTGCTTGGCGGTGCGGTGAACAGCTCGTCCGCAAGGCTCGCTGGAGTATCCACGCGCACGAACGTGTTCACGGCGTGTAGAGCGCCTGGGTTCATCCAGCGTGCGCACCAAGGCATGAGCACTTGACGCACAGGCCGAAAGTCTGAGAACTCCAACGTGCGTTGCACGGATCCAGCGCTCCTCGTCATGGCTGAGAGCAAGTGCGTGGACGCGTCGAAGTGCAGCAGGAATTCTGCGCCGTCTTCAAGGGCCCTTGCGCGCACCAGTTGTTCGCCGGGCTTGGCCGCAGGAGATGGCCCGACATCCAGTTTGAAGCGGTCCGGATTGAGCACGTCCAACAACCAATCGGGGCGCATGAGTTGTGGTTGTTGTAAGAGCTCGCGTTGTTCGCTCTCGGTGAGTTCCACGTCGAGGTCATCGAGGCGAGCGAAGGTTTTTTCACCAGCACAGCCGTGAGTCATGATGGCGTCGCCGGCATCGACAACCTGTCGAAAGCGCTGAGGTCCGCTCCAGAACACATCCGACGCGAAGGAAATTCCGGCGCAATCGAGACGGGAGTGCACGTGCAACTGAGCCACGCCGCGCAGCGCCGCTTCGCCTCCGTGTGCTTGGATTGCAGCGCGCACAATCAAGACAGGATCTGGTGCCATCGCCGCATTTGCGGGCGCGTTGGCTGGCGCATCTCCGCCGCATGCAGTGCATACAAACACCACAGCGGCGAGCAGAAGGAGGAGCACACTGTGCGCGACGGATCGCATGTCGCGCACGGTACAGCAGCGCCGCGAGTGCTTCTAGTGCGCACGCGGAATCGCGCTGAGTGCACCGCCAACGTGCTCGTGCAACGGGTGCACGGAACGGCCCAACACATGCGACTTCTGCGCACGCCACGAGATCTGGCAATGCGTGCCGTTTGCTTTCTCGCGCGCGGTGGCTCGCGGTCTCTAGGCTGCGTGCGGTTGTTCGAGTCAGAAATCTTTCCTCTTGCCATGAAGGAGTTAGAGAATGTTCCGAACCCTTGCTCGTTGCACCGCAGTTCTCGCCCTCATTTGGGCGCCACTTGCGGCTCAATACTGTGTTCCTCAATCCACCGGTCTTGCATGTGGCGCTGACGAGTACATCTCGAATGTGACCATCAGCGACCCGTCCGGAGTGGTGCTGCTCAACAACACCACGCCCTGCGTGGGGCCGCCGGCCTATGAAGATTTCACGGGCTCGCTGCCGCCGGTGCCGCTGCTACCCGGTGCGACCTACAACGTCTCCGTGACCGTCGGAACGTGGTGGGCCACCGACCAGGTGCGCGTGTGGTTGGACACGGATAACAATTTCAGCTTTGAGGACGTGAATGACACCATGGTCACTCTGACGTCAACGTCTGGGAACACGCCCTCGCTGACCTTGAGTGGCGCATTCACGGTGCCAGTCAGCGCGGTGGGTGGATTCACTCGTTTGCGCGTACGCCTCATCTACGGCGCATGGCCGGTCCCGGCTTCATGCGCCAATGCAACCTTCGGCAACACGGAAGACTACGGCGCCATCGTCGGCGGTTCCTTGCCGCCTCAGTGGCAAGTGAATCAGCCCGGCGCGTACATGGACTTCGACGGCATCCTCGCGGGCCCGTTCACACCGGCCATCGACACCAAGTGCGCGGGGGCTGGCGTCGTCGCCTGCGCCAACAGCTTCGGCAATCTCGGTGACATCTTCCTGAACCTCGCTCCCATCGTCCCCGCGTCCGGAGGCGGCATCGTGTTGCCTCCGAATATCGTGAACTTGGACCTAACGGCGGGCTTCGTGCAGCTCTTCGGGACCTTGGCTCCCATCGCGTTGTGCCCGGTCGCGTTCGGCGCGCCTGCTGGCACCTTGAGCGCGCAGATGGTTGTGCTCGACTTCAGCTCGCCCACCGGGCTCAGGCTGTCACAAGCATGCCAGCTCACCGGAACTCCCGGCGGGACGCTGACCTTGCCCAACGCCGACGATGCCGCATACGTCGTGAACATCGCAGCGGCGCCTGTGTGCCACCCCACGCCGTTGCCTTTCTACGGCACTTCGTACACGCAGATCACCGTCAGCACCAACGGCATTCTCTCGCCCGGCACATTGGGTGTCATCGCTTGGACGCCAACCGCGGCAGCGGCGATGACCAATCCCGGCAGCGTGGGCATCTGGTCTGACTGGCAATCCAATGCCAATCCGTTGGCCACCATCGTGGTCAACGGCGCTGGGGCCTTCGGCGGCGTGGATGTGACCTACACCAACGTGCCCTACTTCGGCACGGGCATCAACTCCACCTTCAATGTGGGGATTGATGCTGCCGGCCCGCGTATCGAGAGCATCAGCACGCTGGGCACAGCAGCCACACCAACCATGATCATGCTCAGCCTTGGCGGCGGCGTTGCGACCAATCCCGGCGCGACGGCGTTTGCGCTTGGCGGCCCATTTGTCCCGCCAAACCCAGCAACGGACATGATCTACGCCCTCGGCACGGGCACTCCGGCTCTTGGTGGCGGCGCGAACGCCATCTGGTTCACCGCGCTGTCGGGTGGAGGCTACGACTGGATTGGCCTCTGATCGGCTAGTTGATCCAACGTGAGTCTGAGGGCAGCGCTCGCGCTGCCCCAGCATGACGCGGCCCGTCGGGACTTCCTGTCCCGGCGGGCCGCATGGCCTTTGGGCTCTCGCTGGCCTTTCTGGGGCGACAGCGATTCACGTGCCCCAATGCAAGCCCTGTGTTTGCGGGAGTTTATGAGAGCCTCTCATTGAGACTCGCGGGGCAGGACTGCGCGTTGCAACCGCACCCTTGGTTTTCATCCCGAGAATTGATTCCGCGCCCGTGGTTGGTTTACTCTGATCAAGTGTTCCGGACGGGTGTCCGAACAACTGTCCCCGTGTCCACATTGGAGGTTTATCGTGACTAAGTGCATCACCTTGGCGGTTGCCATTGCAGCCGTCATGCTCTCTCCTGTCGTCGCTCAAACCTATTGCACCCCTGCGAGCACAGCCCTCGCATGCGGCATTGATGAGTACATCTCGAATGTGACCATCACGGATGTCGGCGGTATGGTGCTACTCAACAACAGTTCGGCGTGCGTTGCATCCCCCGCCTACGAGGACTTCACGAACACCGTGGCGCCCGCGATCTTCAGTCCCGGTGCGACCTACAACGTCTCGGTGACCGTGGGACAGTGGTGGAACACTGACATGGTTCGGGTTTGGATCGACACGGACAACAACTTCTCGTTCGAAGATGCGTTTGACACCATGGTCACTATGACCGGTCCTGCGGGTAACGCTGCCAGCGCTACCGTGACGGGGACTTTTGTGGTTCCCACCAACAGTGCCGGTGGCTTGACGCGATTGCGCGTGCGTCTGGTCTACAACGTTTGGCCCACGCCCGCGTCATGCGCCAATGCCGCCTTCGGGAATACCGAAGACTACGCCTGCATCACCGGTGCACCGTCGGCACCGAACTACCAGGTGAACGGCCCAACCGCCGCGCTGGACTTCAACGGCGTCTTTGCCACTCCATTCACCGGCGCGGTCAGCACGCAGTGCGCTGGCAGCCCTGTACTCGCCTGCCTCAATGCCTTCGGCAATTTCGCCGATGTGTACGTCAACCCGGCTCCCATCGTGCCTCTGAACGCCGGCGGGATGGCTTTCTTCAATAACGTCGTGAATCTCAATCTTGCGGCATGGTTCATCCCTGTCTTCAATGCGTGGCTGCCTCTTGGTCCCGCCATGGGCACCTGTCCGCTGCCGTTCCCCGCTCCGGCCGGCACTCTTTCGGCCCAGATGGTTGTGATTGATCCCACCGCCCTCGGCGGTGTGACGCTCTCGCAGGCCTCGCAGATCACCGGCAATGCGGTTGGCAGCTTGACCCTGGTGAATGCAGACGACGTGGCCTACACCGTAGACCTCACGGCCAGCCCCATCTGCCGTTCAACCGGCGTGCCCTTCTACGGAACCACCTTCACCCAGATCGCGGTGAGCACCAACGGCATCGTGACCCCCGGAACGGTCGGCATCACAGCCTGGACTCCGACCGCAGGCGCTGCCATGACCCAAATGGGCAGCGTCGGCATTTGGGCCGACTGGCAAGCGAATGCCAATCCCGCAGCGAGCATCGTGGTGAATGGCAACGGGCTCTACGGTGGCGTGGATGTGACCTACACCAACGTGCCTTACTGGGGCACCACAGTGAACAGCACCTTCAACGTGGGTCTTGACGCGAGCGGACCGCGCATTGAAGGCATCACGGGGCTCGGCACCGACCCGATGACCCCAACCATGATCCTCCTGAGCAGAGGCAGCGGCCTTGCTACCGATCCAGGCGCGACGGCCTTCATGGTCGGTGGCCCGAACCAGCCCCTGAATCCAACGACGGACATGATCTATGCCCTCGGCACCGGCACTCCGGCTCTTGGCGGTGGCGCGAACAACATTTTATTTACCGCACTGATCGCTGGAGGCTACTTCTGGGTGGGCCTCTGATGTGTTGAGTCGTGCTTGAGCAGAACTCCTGCTCAGGGACAGACGTGGCCCGCGCAGGCATTGCCTTCGCGGGCCGCGGTCGTTTTGTGTGCAGCCGACGTGAAGCCTAGGGCGCGAGAGAGCGGAGAAGTTCCTGAACGCAGTGATCTATGTCACAGAGCAGCGCCGATTGCGGCAGCGGCAATCCCCGGGAGGCGAGCGTGGCGCGGTCGGCCTCTGCTGAGAGCACGTGCGTCACGCGCGATAAGAGCGGCTGCGTGGATGGCTTGGGCGCGTGTTCGCCCACCACCAGCAGCAACGCGTCAGCGGCGACGTAGTCACAGAACGAATTGCCTTCGGCTATCAAGACATCCAACTCGGGAAACCGCGCGAGCACGGCCTGCAAGCTGGCGCGCACGGATTCTGGCGAGGTGATGAGCCAGAGTACGTGCGTGGCACCGGCAGCGACATAACGTCCCGTGTCTTTGCCTGCGCGGGCGAGAGTAGGACCGTGGTCCACGATGCGGAAGCTCGTGCCTGCGCTCCCACACACGAGGCACGAGGTGTCACCCACGGGGCATTCGCCTGTGTGCGCACGGGTGACTTTGAGGGCTCCCACGCGCAGCCCGCGTTGGGCCGCAGTCCTGATCAGGACCTCGGCGGCGGTGGTCTTGCCGGCGTTGCTTCCTGTCCCGCACACGCCGATGACGCGCCGCACCCTCAGGAGCGCGCGAGCATCAAGGCGCAGATTCTCTTGGCACGGGGGAGGAATCAGCGATGGAACGCTAGGCTCGGGCACAGGTGGAGGATAACGTCCCCGCCCGCAGAGAGTCATGTCAGCAGCACATCGTGAAGGACTCAATCCAGAGCAATTGGCGGCCGTGCGGCACACGCGCGGGCCACTGCTCGTCCTCGCAGGCGCGGGCACAGGTAAGACGCGAGTGGTGACAGCGCGTATCGCCGAACTCCTCGAGCAAGGAGCGCGTTCGCGGGAAATCCTCGCGGTCACCTTCACCAACAAGGCCGCGCGGGAAATGAAAGAACGCGTGCGCACAGTGCTGCGCGGGCGTGACCTCGAGGGCATGATCATCAGCACCTTCCACAGCTTCGGATTGCGGCTGCTGCGTGAACAGCAGCGAGAGAGTGGAAGCCCGCCGCTAGAGATTGCTGACGCTGCCGATCAGATGGAGATCACCGCCGATGCCCTGCGCGAATGTGGGATCAGGCGCGAGTTCGTGCATCCTCGCTTTGCGCGATTCACCATCTCCTTGTGGAAGAATGCGGCTGTCTTGCCAGAGACAGCCTTAGCAGAAGCGAGTGACGAGGAGACCGAAGGGGCCGCGCGTGCCTACGAGCGCTACGAGGACTTGCTGGCGCGTCGGCGTCTCGTGGATTTCGACGATCTCATCCTGAAGCCACTGGCACTTCTTGAGACAGACCTCGCGTTTCGTCAGCGTCAACAGGAACGCTTTCGTTGGTTGCTTGTGGACGAATACCAAGACACCAATGCTTGCCAGGCGCGCATCCTCAAGCACCTCGCGGGCTCACAGCGCAACGTGTGTGTGGTGGGTGATGATGACCAGTCTATTTACGGCTGGCGAGGTGCGGATGCGGAGCGCATTCTGGCCTTCAAGAAGGACTTTCCCGGGGCCACCACGGTGGCCTTGGAGCAGAACTACCGGTCCACAGGCGCGATCCTTGAAGCGGCGAACGCCCTCATCACCAACAACTCCCGTCGCCAGAAAAAGAAACTCTGGAGCGCCGCAGGCGCGGGCACGAAGCCGCAGCTCTATCGCGCGGAAGATGACAAAGACGAAATGGACTTCGTGGCATCGCGCATTCAGAAGCTGCTGCGCACGGGCCGAAAATTCGAAGACCTCGCAGTGTTGTTTCGCGCCAACTCGCAATGCCGACCCTTGGAACTTGCATTGCGCGAACGCCAGATTCCCTATCAGATCGTGGGCACGCGCTCGTTTTTCGACAGACGCGAGGTGCGCGACCTCTTGGGGTATTTGCGGCTGATTGCCAATCCCTTGGATGACTCCGCTTTTCTGCGCGTGGTGAACACCCCCGCGCGCGGCATCGGACGCGGAACCGTGGAAAAGGCCAGCGGGGCTGCGGCGGAGGCACGCACGGGATTGCTCGAGGGCCTGCGCAATGAGCAGGACCATCTGAGTGGCGCGGCTCGTGAGGGCACCAAGAGCTTCCTCGCGTTGCTGGACTCGGTGCAGCAGGTGTTGAAGGACAAGGGCACGGGCGCAGCTCTAGAGACACTGCTTGCCGAAACGGGCTATCGACATCATTTGAAAATGGTCACCGAGGATGCGCGTGAACTCGCGGAGCGAGACCAAGTCGTCGACGACCTCTTGGAAATGGCTCGCGGCCACGGCATGGCGGGGCTCGGTGCGTTTCTCGATTCACTAGCCCTCGGCGACGATGACGTGCGCAAGCCCAAGGATGAGAAGCCACGGGGGGTCACGCTGCTCACCATGCATGCGGCCAAGGGCCTTGAGTTCCCCGTGGTGTTTCTGATCGGTTTGGAGGAGGGCCTTCTGCCTCACGGGCGCACAGTTGCGGAGGAAGAGGACGCTCTCGAAGACAACCCCGGGCGCGCCACCAACGCGATCGAGGAGGAGCGGCGCTTGTTCTATGTGGGCATCACGCGCGCCCGTCAAACGCTATTTCTCTCGTGGGCGGCAACCCGCGCACGCCGAGGCCGCTCCGAACTGCGCGATCCGAGCCGTTTCTTGGCTGAGGTCGGCGACGAACTTGTGGAGCCGGTGGCCGACGATCGCAGCGAACCCTTGGACTCCGCTGGCGCGAAATCGTGGGCTGACAGCATTCGCCAGCGTTTGAAGGGTGGAGCGAGCTAGTTCCGCTGCGGGTTTGGCGCGGTTCCACAGGCGCGCTACGTTGCCGCGGCGAAAGGAGTTCCCATGACGAGTGAACGCATCGTCGAGTGCGTGCCCAATTTCTCTGAGGGTCGCGACAAGGCTGTCATCGACGCCATTGCTCGCGCTCTTGGATCCGTCAACGGCGCAACCGTGTTGGACGTCGATCCGGGTGCTGCCACGAATCGCACGGTCATCACTCTGGTCGGATCTCCAGAAGCGGTGATGGAGGCCGCCTTCCGCGGGATTCGCACGGCCGCAGAGCTCATTGACATGTCCGTGCACAAGGGCGCACACGCGCGCATGGGCGCGACGGATGTGTGTCCCTTCATTCCTGTCACGGGAGTGAGCATGGACGAGTGCGCGGAGCTCGCGCGCAAGCTCGGCCGTCGCGTCGGAGACGAACTCGGCATCCCGGTCTATCTCTATGAATCTGCCGCCAGCAGGCCCGAGCGTCGCAATCTCGCGGATGTGCGCGCTGGCGAATACGAAGGCCTCGCTGAAAAAATGCTCCAGCCTGCGTGGAAGCCGGACTTTGGCCCCGTGCAGTTCAACGCGCGCTCAGGCGCCACGGTGATTGGCGCGCGCCCCTTCCTGATTGCCTACAACGTCAATCTGAATACGAAACAAAAAAAGCTCGCCACGGAAATCGCCAATGCGGTGCGCGAACAAGGGCGGCCGCAGCGCGGAGCTGATGGCAAGCTTCTGAAGGACGCACAGGGGCGGACGATTTGCACTCCCGGCCGATTGAAGACTGTGAAGGCCGTGGGCTGGGTCATTGAAGAATACTCACGGGCGCAGGTGAGCGTGAATGTCACCAATTACGAAGTGGCTGGATTAGAAGCTGTATTCGACGCGTGCGAAGAAGAAGCCCGTGCATTGGGTGTGCGCGTGACAGGCTCAGAGCTCGTGGGTCTCGTGCCGCTGGCAGCTATGCGTCAGGCAGGCCGCTATTTCCTGGCGAAACAGGGGCAATGCACGGGGCAGAGCGACGCACGTCTTGTGGAAGTTGCCGTGCAGTCTCTCGGCCTTGCCGAGCTGAAACCCTTCAAGCCGCAGGAGGCCATCATTGAATGGCGCCTCGCCGCGGGCAAGAAGAGCCTTGCGGGGCTGACGTTGGAAGCCTTCGCCGATGAACTGGCCAGCGATTCACCAGCGCCTGGTGGTGGCAGTGTGGCGGCGCTCGTCGGCAGCCTTGGGGCAGCCCTCTGCTCCATGGTGGCCAATCTGAGCGTGGGGCGCAAAGGCCTCGAACATGCCGACAAGGCCAATAACGCCATCGCAGAAGCCGCGCAGTCTTTGAAGGCAGAACTGCTGCACGCCATCGATGACGACACCCAAGCCTTCGAGGAGTTCATGGCGGCCTCGCGGCTGCCCAAGGCATCGCCCGCAGAAGCAGCGGCCCGCGCGGCAGCGCTTGATCGCGCTACGAAGCGCGCAGTGGATGTGCCCTTGCATGTCTTGGGGCGTATGGGAGCTGTGTTGCGTTTGGCGGAAGGTGCATTGGAGAATGGCAACCCCAACGCGGCGAGTGACGCGGCTTCAGCAGCAGCCTGCGCCCTCGCGGCGGCAGAGGCGGCTCATTACAACGTGTTGACGAATATTCGGCCGCTAGACCCGGTGCCTGCGTGGGCCAGCGAGGCTCGCGCCAATGCCGCAACTCTCATGCACTCCGTGAGTTCCGCGGCGGCGGCTGTGCGTGGAAAGTTCCTCGTTCGTATGGAACCGCAGAACTCATAGAATGTCCTCATGGGCCCGTCGGACCAACAACCTCTTCTTGCGGAGCGCGGCGATGAATGCGCGCTCATGCTCAGCGCCGCGCGCGGCTCGGAGGAGGCCTACTTCGCATTGGTGCGCAGACTTGAGCGGCCCTTAGCGCACCTACTGCGACGACTCGGTGCCCATCCCGATGAAGTGGAGGACGTGCTGCAAGACACGTTTCTGCGACTCTTCAAAGCCGCAGCCGAATGGCACCCGCGTGCGCCATTCCGTGCATTCATTTTCCGCTTAGCTCGGAATGCCTTCCTCGATCACTGCCGCGCGCGCCGCCGCCGCGAAGCTCTCGTGGCTCCGCCGAGTGCTTGGGACCCCGCAGAAGTACCGGCTGCTGGGAACCTAGGGACGCGACTTGAGTTGGCCGATGCCATGGCTCAGTTGAGCGATGCGCACCGGCAGGTGCTCGTGTTCAGCATTCATGGCGGCTTGAGCTATCGCGAGATTGGCGAGGTCATGGGCATTCCAGAAGGCACGGTGAAATCGCGCGTATTCCATGCGCTGCGTCATTTGCGCTCACTGCTAGACGTGCCCCATGAACGCGCCAGCGTCTGAGTTTTGCGCCCGAAGCGCGGAATTGCCGGCGCTATTGAGTGGCGAGCTTTCTAGTAGCGAAGCCAGCAATCTCCGCGCGCACGTTTCAACCTGCGTGGATTGCCGTGAAGACTTCGTGCTCTTGCAACGCATGCGTGCCGAGGAAGGCGCGAGCACCGAACTCGGCGTCAACATGGAATCTCGCCTGAGGGCCCATCTACCCTCTGGGTCTTTTCGGCCTGCTCCCGCGGAAGGACGATCCGGTCTCTTGGTTGGCGTCGTCGGGACCGTGATCTTGGTGAGTCTCTTGGCGGTGCTCTTGCCGCGAATTCCCATGGACAAGCCGGATTCCTCGGCGCTGCGCACGCAGGTGCTCGAACGGCTCACGGCAGAATTGGTCGCGGCACAACGTCCTGATGGGTCCATTGTGAGCCCGGGCGCGGAAGACTTGCGCTATGCCACCGGCATCACCGGGCTTGCCGTGCGCTCACTGCTGGCGGGACGATCTGAAGGCAAGGCTCGCGAGGCGTCACAGCGTGGCCTTGAGTTTCTCCTGCGTCAGCAAGGCGCGGATGGGCTCTTCGGCCCGCCCATGACGGACGCGCTCTATAACCATGCTCCCGCACTCCTTGCGCTCTTAGAAGCCCAGCGACGAGGACCGGACGCGCGCATGATTGGCCCTATTCGCAAAGGCCTTTCGGCATTGGTGGCTCGGCAGAAGGCCGATGGCGGATTCGGCTACTCGGACAAGGAAGAGGGCAATGTGGTGATCAGCGCGTGGCCGTTGGAGGTCTTGAAGGAGGCCCGCGCGGGCGGTCAGGCAGGCATGGAGAGTTCCATTCAGCGGGTCAAGCAGTTCATCATGGCCTGCGCCGGAGAGGGCACGCTGCGCTATTCCACGTTTGCTCAGAGCAGCGGCGGAACACCGGTGTTGTCAGCTTTATCCGCATGGTATTCACGGGAATTGACGCTGGTGAGCATCGAACCCACCTTGGCCGACGCATCCGAAGCCATGGCCCTCGGGTTCCATACACTCGCCGGTACCAAGGGCGCCATGCAGCGCATTCTGGATTCCGCAGCCATCCCTGAGGCGCGCTGTTTCCAGCCGTCGTGGGCGGTCACCACCCGGGACCCCGTTGCGGCCGCAGCCATGACTGCCTGGGCCTTAGTTCGCGCACCGAATCCATAAGCGGCGTTTGTGCCGGCGGGACTCTTGGCTATTCTGGGTTGTTCGTTGACAACAATCCTCAATACGGAGTTTCATCATGACGCAATCCAAAACTGGTCCTAGCCGCGCTGAGACGGTCCAATTCGTGGCCGGTCTACTCGCCAAGAACTCGGCAATGAAGCCCAATGACGTGAAGAAGGCTGCCAAGGCCAAGGGCTTTCATGTCTATCCTCTGATCTTCGGATTGGCTCGCAAGGAACTTGGGATCGCCCCCAAGGCGCCCACGGGCCGTGGCCCGGGCCGTCCGCGCAAGACGGCAGTGGCAGCCCCCGTCGCGGCGAAGAAGACGGTTGCAGCGGCTTCGACCAGCGCAGACGGCGCCATCAACGGCATCATCGCGCACATGCGTTCGCTAGATGCCGAACTCGCGCGCTTGCGTGGACTGCTCGAGCAGATTTCGAATCTCGCGGCCAGGTGATTCGCGCCGAGCGTGTGCGGGGACTTCACTCCACTCGAGTGGGGTTGAGGTCCCCCCACCCGCCGCTGTGTGTATTCGAACTAGTGCGCGCTCGGGACTTCCGCTGTTTCCGAGGACTCCGCAGGCGCTTCGGCTCTGAGAGCCTCCTCCACAACGTGGAGCATGACGCTCAAATCGTGGCGCAAGCTGGCATTGGTCGCGGCGCGCCGATCTAGGCCTTGGAAGAACGCCAACAGGCCAGACAGCGGATCTGAACTCAGCGGGGCCGCAGCAGCCTGCAGGGGGCTGCTCTCGGAGAGGGTCACCACGGGTGTTGTGGTGGGCTCTGGAATGCTGGCCACTGTGGACCGCGAACTAGGCAGCTGCGCTGCGCTTGCGGTGTTGTGGGACTGCACGCGCTGCGGGCTCTCCACGATGCCCACGATGGCCTGAGCTCGTCCGAAGGTCGTGGGATACACCGTGAATCCAAACTCCTCGGCAGCCTCCGCGACTTCGTCGAAATTGGCGTCGCGGCTGACTTGTTGCAAGTAGCCCACCATGAACTCCACGGGATTGCGGGCCTGCTTCAGGATTTCCGGCAGTTCGCGTTTGTGCGCGGGAGCTTGTGCATGTGGTGCAGGTCGCTGCTCGACGGCTGGTGCTTGAGGCATGGCCCAGGCGGGGCGCTTTTTCCACCCATCACCTGAGGGCGCTTGAGGTCTTTGAGGCGGAGCACTGAACGGGCGCTCGGGGCTCGGCGTTGTTGGGCGCGCCTCGGGTTGCCATGGGGGTGGTGTGTCCGGGTGTCTTGATGGCGGTGGCGCAACCGTCCGCGGCGGCAAGGCCGGCGCGCGAGGGATAGGCGCCGATGCAATCTGCGGCCCGCCGTCATCCGCTTCGTCATCTGTCTTCAACCCCAACTGCACACGGGCCGCGGTCCAGACATGGCGCTTGAGCGCAATGCCGGAATCCGCGCGGGCTGCACGACGTACTTCTTTGTAGTGCGAGTCCGGATCCTCGCGTAGCGCATTGAGGCAATAGGCGAGGGCCTTTTCGAATTGTGGATCCTGATCCTGATCATTCATGACGGTGTCACCGAAGGGCTTTGAGTGTCCACCATTCCCGCCGTTGAATCAACCCTCTGAGGCTGGCTGCTATGCTCGGGCGGCAGCATGAAACTGATCCAACAGAAGCTGCTGCGCGAGCTCATCAGCAACATGTTGCTGACCGGTGCCGTGCTCTCGGGCGTGTTTTTCGTCATTTCGCTGGCGCTCATCCTCGGAGCCCAACGCTCGGAAGGCCTGCCCTTTGTTCTCCTGGTTCGGCATACGGGCCTGAATCTGCTTGCGAACTTGCACTTGCTTTTGCCGTTGGTGACTCTCACGGCGGCATTGTTCACCTACGCGCGCTTTCGGGAAGAGGGCGAGGCGACAGCCATGCGCGTGGCGGGCGTGAGCACTTGGCCCCTGCTAGCGCCGGCCTTGCTCTTCGGTGCGGCCGCATCGTTGGGGCTCACCTTCCTGCAAGACGAGATCATTCCCGCAGCTTGGCAGCAAAGCCGCGCCGAACTCACGCGCGACCTGTTGAGCCATGTCGAGGACATCCTGCTAGGGGAAAGCGCAGTGAGCGGGAGCCGCTTCGAGGCCCACTGGCGTGGCCGGTCGGCGGATGCCCGCGGGCGGCTTCTCCTTGAGCGTCTTGAGATGGTGGAGCTCGACGAGCAACGGCGAGTGAGCGCGCACACCCTTGCGGCGAAAGCCCTGCCGCGATTCGACCGCATGTCTGGAGGGCTCGACCTCGAATTGGAGGATGTCCGACGCTGGACGCGGGCCGAAGGGACGGCCAGCGCGGGGCGGTTGCATCTCTCCTTGCCATTGGATGAACTGTCGCAGCGCGAATCTCTGCCGCGCAAGGATGCGGGGCGGAGCACGGCAGAACTGCTGGCGCTAGCGGCATCGGCTGAAGAGTCCGCACGCACAGCGCCCCTAGACGAGCGCCCCGAACTTCTGCGCGCGGCGCGGCAAGCGCGAGGGAAGTACGGACTTCGCTTGGGCTTTGCAGCGGCGCCACTGGTGTGCGCGTGTTTTGGTGCCGCGTTTGGCTTGCTCCGCGGGCGGGCCCATCGGCTGATCGTTTTCCTGACAGGATTTGGCGTGGTGGCGTTGGTGCACTACCCCCTTTCCATGTTGAGTGACTGGGTTTTTCTGCGCGGGCACATCGATACGTCGGCGATCTACGCCCTCGGTGATGTCGTGCTCTTGGTTGCCACCATCGTTTGCTATCGGCGCATCGAACAGTGATCAAACGATTCGACAAGCTAGTCCTCACGGGGTTCATCGCAGCCACTGGCGCCGCGTTGCTGTTTTTCAGCGCCATATTCGTGCTGATTCATTTCTTCAATCGCATGGGTGCGTTGGACGACGCAGCACGTGCTTTCGCCGCCACCGGCCAAAGTTTGAGTGGAGGTCTTGCTCGCTACTACGCGGTACAGCTGCCGTTCATCCTGACGGAAGCAGCGCCGTTCGCGACGTTGATGGGCGCCATGTGGGTCGTGCAGCAGATGGCGCGCCGCGGCGAACTGGTGCTGGTTGTGACTTCTGGTGTTTCACTGCGTCGGTTGGCGTTGCCTCTGTTGCTTGCAGGCTTCGTCCTAGCGCTGTTGTTTTCGGTTGTGCGCGAAGAAGCTCTGCCGCGTCTTGCCGATCAACGGCATCGCATGGAGCAACTCCACCGCGGGCGAGCCGACGAAGCCATCGCTCGGCTGCCGATGGCCCGCGGTGGTGACGGGAACCTGTTGCTGATCGGTCGCTACCGCCCGTTATCGCAAGCAGCGCTTGATGTGGCCATCGCCCGCGAAGGGCGGCCTGAAGCACCGCACGCGTGGGTTGAAGAACTTCGTTGGCAAGGCACCGGCTGGATCCCCGCGCCTGGCGCACGTATTGAAGGCGAGGTGCGTTTCCCGCTCGCTCCGGGGCTGACTCCGCGAGATGTGGAGATCCATAGCCGCGGGCTGTTTCAACTCTCGGCCGCGGAGTTGAAGACCGAAC
>Ga0233425_10006168_pt1 | contig 18089 bp, 13 predicted proteins | sample Watercolumn_Towu_2_FD_181712 | JGI IMG/M metagenome (GOLD analysis project Ga0233425, IMG submission 181712) | Freshwater microbial communities from Lake Towuti, South Sulawesi, Indonesia - Watercolumn_Towuti2014_140_MG | ecosystem: Environmental > Aquatic > Freshwater > Lake | place... | reverse complement strand
CGCCGGGCGGACAGGTCGGACAAACGAACCGCATCGGACACGTCGGACACGTCGGACGGCGCCGGGCGGACAGGTGCCGGCACGCCTGGGCAGACCGTCGATCCTGGAGCAACCCGGAACGCCCCCTCCCCCCGTCGGCCCCGTGGCCGACGGTACCCTCCCCCGATTGGTGGAGGGGTGATCTTAGGGAGCCGCCATCCTGGCACGAGACTATCAAGTTCAGCCGTGCCGACGGCCACCGCCGCACCCTCTCAAGCCTGCAGGGATCCCGCGCCCACGGCAGTTCTCTACTCCCACACCGCCGGCAGATACAGCGCCGCTCTCAGGCCGAGGAAATAGGCCCCTTCGAGCGGACCGCCGAGGGGGAACATGGAATACTCGCCGCATGCGCCGACGGACCAGGTGCGGGAGGCACGACGATCCAGGCAGGCCGAGGCACCGACGAAGAACCCGCCTTCCAGGCCGGGCGTGGGGGCATGGTGGAACAGCCACCCGGCAACCGGACCAATGGAGGGGATCCACTCGGTGGCATCGACGAGCAGGCGGAAAGCGAGCTCGGCTGAGGCAAGCTGGTGGAACTCGGAGTCGTGGCCCGTCGCACCGTAAGTAAGCCCGGCTTCGAGCAGGCAGAAATCGCCCAGGAAGTACCCGCCCCCCACGGTCAACGCACCGGCATCGAGCCCGTAGTCCGCATGCGTCACGGGCATCCAGGAGAGCTGGCCGTGGAGGTACCCTTCGCCGGCCATGGCCGGTGCGGAGAGGAGGAGAAGCAGAGGGAATATCCAATACAGGATCTTTTGATTCGGTCTACAAACATGGTCGGGTCGTTCGTCGAGCGCCGGCCGGGCAAGGAAGGCTTCGAGGCCGGCGGCACAGGCGTACCTGAAGGTACGTCGAGCACGACGGCCGAAGCCTGACACAGCCCCGCCGGATGATCGGCGGACGAGATTACCATGTTTAGCCACGCCCCCCTCCCCCGGCAAAGAAGCGGCCGGCCTCTTCCAACTCCTGCACGCTACCGATGTCGAACCAGGTCCCGGCCGGCTCGAACGTCACCACCTCTTCCCGGGTGGAAAGCCAGCGCACGAAGTCGCCGGCCCGGTCAGGGTCGTTCCCTTCGGCGAGGAACTGCTCCAGCCGACCGACGATCCGTCTCGGGAAGAGGTACATGCAGGTCGCAAAGAGCGAAGACCAGGGGTCCCTGGGCTTCTCCACGAACTCGGAGATGTACCCTTCCGGTGACAGCCGGATGTTGTTGTAGAGCCGGGTATCCGCGGCGGAGGCAAGCCTGTGCGTGACCACGAGGGGCCGTTCTCCCGCGGTCTCGAACCCGGCGGCCGCAGGGTCGAGATCGAAGTCGAACAGGTTGTCCCCCGCCAACACCCAGAAGGGGCCGTTCCCGGACAGGCTGCGGACCCCCCAGGCCATGTCGCCGACCGCACCGAGCTTCTGGTCCACGGTCGTGGCCCCGTTGCTGACGATGTGCACCGGGACCGGCCACGTCCCCGACAGGGTCGAGCGAAAGTCCTTTGCGAACTTCTCCGGCACCACGATCACGATCCCGGACAACCCTCGACTCGCCAGCGGGAACAACCGCTCCAGTATGTGCACGATGGCCGGCTTTCCCGCCACGTCAAGAAGCGGCTTGGCCGTGTTCAGGGTGAGCGGGTAGAGACGGGTGGCAAAGCCCCCGGCCAGGATCACGGCTTCCATGTCTCGACCCCTCCTGAGAACCGTTCGATCGGGTGCACGTCTCCGTCCGGGGACAGGTTGCCCCGCACAAATGCCAGGATCCGCTCCGCAACACTGGAAGCGGCCGCCTCCTCGACGAGAGCCACGAGACTCCCCCCCATGCCGGCCCCGGTCAGCCGCATCCCCAGCACTCCCTGAACCGAGGAGGCGAAGCCCACCAGCGCATCGAGCTGCGGAGTCGATACCCCGAACAGCCGTGACAGGCTCCTGTGCCCCAATTGGAGCAGGATGCCGACCGCCCGCGCATCTCCATTTTCCAGCGCATGGCGCATGGCGTGCACGCGGGCGTTTTCCGCACACACGTGCCGCATGAGGTCGGCATCGTGGGGAGACAGAGCGGCCCGGCCGGCAAGCTCCTCGATGTCGGCCTGGGAGCGGTATCGGAGGAAATCGGCGGCCAGCCCGGTCTCACGGACCACCGCATCCACGGCCTGCTTCAATGCCTCCACCCGGACCTTGTATCCCCCGGATGCCAGCTCCCGCCGCACGCCGGAGTAAACCACCAGCCACCGATGGCCGGCCACGACAGCAGGGACCTCCACGAACCGGTTGTCCCGGCAGTCGAGGAGCAACGCCCGATCCTCCCGGCCGCAGGCCACGGCAAACTGATCCATGAAACCGCACGGGACCCCGATGAACCCGTTCTCCACGCGGCGGGCGGCCAGAGCCACCTCCAGCGGAACCCAGGCCTCACCCCGGAGCTCGGCGAATGCGGCCAGCGCGGCCACCAGCAGCGAGGCGCTGGATGACAAACCGGCCTGCGGAGGAAGCGTGCCGTGCACCAGCAGGTCCAGTGGCCGCCCTTCCAGCCCCGCCTCCCGGACTGCACCGGCAATGTAGTCGTCGAATGTGCCGCGACGGCAGATCCCCTCGGCCGGGAACGTGGTCCGGCCGAACGTGGTCGAAAAGACGCGATTGGCCGGGGTACGCCCCCCTGCCACGGCCACGACGGTATAGAACGGAATGGCTGCGGGCAGCACGTAGCCGCCGCTGTAATCCGTGTGCTCCCCGATCAGGTTCACCCGTCCCGGTGCCACTCCGACGGCCTCAGGAACGATGCCGTACTCCTGCCGGAACCGCTCCGCGGTGAGGTCAACCAGCCTCCTTGCTTCGTCGTTCATTTTCAAGCCTCGCCCATCAGCCCGCCACCGGCCGCTTCCGCCCGACTGCTGACAGGAGCAGCAGCATGGCCGACAGCACCAGGTAGGAGAAGGTCAATCGATAGACCGGGGATGCATCCTCCAGCAGCCAGGGCAGGTAGATGTCGCCGGTAGGCACCACGGAGTGGATGAACCCGAACAGCGTGAGCAGCGCCATGATCCCGAACCATGCGGCAGCCGCCACCACGGCCCCGTCGATCATCCTGGCTGCCGCAGCGGCCCAGAGCATCGATGTGATGATGAAGCCGTGCCCGAGGATCACCGACACGTCGAACAGGGAGCGGGCATCCTCTCCCTTGAGCATGCCGCCCGACATCCCCGGGTCGAACATGACGGTGACCAGGCCGATGCGCAGCAGCTCGCCGATCACGGGCAGCAGAGCCAGGAAGATGGCGGGATAGTGCTTCTTCGGGCAGACCTCGTAGGCCTGACCGGTGATCTCGAGCCCGACGAACATCAGCAACGGGGCCACCGCAGCGGCCGGAATGGCCGCCACGATCCACGACACGTAGCCCAGCATCCCTCCGAATCCCACGAACAGGGCGGTAGCCAGCGTGTAGGCAGCGCGTCCTCCCATCGACTTGTACGCGGGGTGGCCGATGTAGGGGGTCGACTGCACGACGCCGCCGCACGTCCCGGCCACCAGCGTTGCGAAGGCCTCGGTCAGCAGGATGTCACGGGTCTTGAAGTCATCCCCCGCGCACCGGGCGCTTTCGGTCACGTTGATTCCGCCGACGATGGTGAGCAATCCGAACGGCACCGCGAACGGAAGGTATCGCAGCGCCTCGCCGGCCTGCTCGGTCCACGACAGGGTGGGGAAGGGAAAAGCCAGGGAGAGCCCCCCCGATGGAGTGACGAAACCCGTCCCCAGCCACCCGAACGGCCCCGCAACATAGTACAGCGCCGTCCCCGCCAGCACCGCGGCAAACGCCCCCGGGATCTTCCCCGGAAGCTCGATCTTCGCCACCAGCGTGTACACCATCAGTCCCAGGGCCATCATCCCCACCACGGGCATGTGGTAGCAGTGCTTGAACGGCAGGAACCCCAGCAACGCCACGCCGACTCCTGCCAGCGACCCAAGCAACCCGGCCTGCGGAACGACCTTCTGGATGAACCCTCCCGCAAACGAAGCCACCACCTTGACGACCCCCATGAACACCATGGTCGCCATCCCCACCTGCCAGGTCACCATGCCGGCATCGTGCGGGGTCAACCCGTTCTCGGTTCCGGCCAGGTAGCAGGGGATGAGGACCGCCACCGCCACGCCGATAGTCGACGGAGTATCCAGCCCGAGCGGCATGGCCGTGACGTCCCGGTTCCCGGTCTTCTTCGCCAGGCGGAATGCCATCCACGTGTAGATCAGGTCTCCCACCATCACGCCGAGGGCGGTCCCCGGTACCATACGGGAGAAGTAGATGTCCTGGGGGAACCCGACCAGGGCCAGCAGCCCCCACAGGAGGACCAGGTTGGTCAGGTTGTCCAGCATCAGCCCGAAGAACGCGTTCAGATCGCCCCAGGTTGCCCAACGGTAGGAGATGGTCGCTCTGCTCATGGGATCCTCCACCAGGACATGCTACCGAGGAGCGAGATTACGCGAGCGCAGGCAGGTGATGCAAGCAGAAGGATCGTCAGGTCTGGCTTGCAGACATGACCCTGTCTACAGAGTGCCGCAGGTTCCTTCCTTCTTGCCGGGCTTGGCCTTGCACTTCTGGCCTTCGGGGCAGTCGGCATCGGACTTGCAGCAGTTGGCCTTGGGCTCGCACTTGTTGCCCGCGCACTGGAGGCAGGCGCCCTTGGCAGCGCAATCCTTGTTGGTTCCGCATTCCTTGCACATGCCGTCCACGCAGACTTCGCCCTTCTCCGAGCAGTTCTCGGTCGAATCGCAAGCCGGGTAGACCGGGGCCTTCTTGGTCTGCTTGTCACCACCGCAGGAAACGGCCAGGAGTCCAATCGCCAGAACGGCAACAGCCACTGCAAACAGTCTCTTCATTCTCCCCTCCTCAAGTTATAGTGCCCGAAAATCAGACAGCCTTCGATGGGCGGAATATAGCAGCGCGGATTTCGCGATTCAAGGAGATTCGGCCTTGCCCGCTTCAGCATCCGGATCCGACAGGGGGATCGGGTCGCACGCTGCGATGGAGACGGCCCAGTCGCGGGCAAGCGGCTCGGGCGATCCCGTTCCCCGCCGGGTGATTTCGGCCTTGAGAGCCTCGATGCGGGCATCGGTATCCGGGTGGGTGGAAAGGAACGAGGGAAGTGCGATCCCCCGTTTCTCCTCCTCGTCCTTCATCTTCACGAAGAAGTCGGGCATGCCCCCGGGCGCGAACTTTGCCCGGTACACGAGGTCGAGCCCGAGCCGGTCGGCCTCTTCCTCCTGTTCCCGGGAGAACGACAGGGCCGCCAGCTCGCCGGCAAGACCGGCCGCGAGCCCTCCGACCCCCTGCACGTCCCCCACGGCCAGCCCCACGATGATCGCGATGCTCGCCCGGCCCACCACGTTGCGCAATCCGTGACGCAGCAACGCATGCTGGATCTCGTGAGCCATCACACCGGCCACCTCGTCCGGAGTTGCCGCCTTCTGGAGAAGCCCGTAGTTGACGAAGACATACCCGCCCGGAAGGGCAAACGCGTTCACGTCGGGCGAGTCGACGATCTTGAACCGGAACGTGTACGGGGGCGCATCCAGTGCGGCCACCAGCCGATTCCCGATGTCGTTCACGGTCCCGTTGACGGCCACGTTGCCGCACACCCGCTGCTGCGTGAGCGTCTCGGTGGCGGCCTGCTTGCCCAGCTCGACCTCCCACTCGGGGGGGACGTGCTCGACTGCGAGATCCACGGCCTTGCCGAATCCCCACGCCCCGACCCAGTAGAGCCCATACCCGATCCCGGCCAGCACCAGCAGAACGAGCAACACCCATTTCGCCTTTCCCCCGCCCCCGCTGCCGGAAAGCTGTGATGCCAGCAGGGGGGACAGGCGGTAGCCGCTCAGCCCGCTCACAACTCCCCGATCCGCAAAGTACATCGAGACCGGACCCTGGGGACCGGGACCGGACAGGATCAGCATGGAATCCCCGTAGCCCCCCTTGGAGGCCTGGACCTGGTGGAACGGGATTTCGAAGCTCCCCCCCTCGTGCTTCACTGAAAACCCGTTGGCCCGGATCGTCACCGAGGCCGGTCTTCCGTCCGCACTTCCGGGAAGAAACAGGGTACAGCCGAACTCGCCTTGCATGGGTCCTCCATTCGCCGGCACCTGGGCCGGGAAGGATGGTACCCCAGCCGTGCCACCGAGGCAACGGGGCCGAGTCGCTCACCCCGCGTCAGTTCTCCGCGCGTCCGCGGCGGAGGCCAAGTTGCGGGGGAGGGACTTGAGTCTCTGGGCACTCCAGGCGCGCTGCCGAGGCCGTTCCTGACCTCGCCGCCGCATGAACCCTGGGGATCGCACATACCGGAAGCGGAAAGAACCCACCCCAATCGCCTCTCGGGACAGTCCCACCGGACGAACCCCGAAAACGCGCAACCCAAGGCCCATCAAGGCTCAGCGAAGAAGTGATCCAGGGTCAGGGCCTGACTCTTTTGCCGCGGCCCCCGCCGTGGTATCATCCCCCCAGCGTCGATTCCAACCGGAGGGTGGGTGATGACGAACCGGCTCCTTGTTTGCACGATGGCCTTGCTGCTTTCCTGTTCCGGAGGCAGCACCCTGATTACCGGCGGTGACGACGCCCAGGACGTGAACCGGGCCGAAGCGGCTGCAGAGGTTTCGACCGTCGATGTGGTCGAAGTCGCGGCCGAGCTTCCCGACCTTGCGGTGGAGGAGCAGGTGGATCTCGGAACCGGCTGTGAGCCGGGCACGGGCTGCTTCCTCGAGCCCTGCACGGACGGGAAGGACTGCCTGTCGGGCATCTGCGTGGAGCACATGGGGGACAACGTGTGCACCGACACGTGCGTCGAGGAATGCCCGCAGGGGTGGGATTGCCAGCAGATCTCGACCGGGGGACCGGACCTCCAGTTCGCGTGCGTGTCGCCCTACACCCACCTGTGCCGCCCGTGCAAGAACAGCGGGGACTGCAAGTCGGCAAGCGGCATCGAGGACGTGTGCGTGGATTACGGTGCTGCAGGCCGGTTCTGCGGAGCCCGGTGCGACAGTGGCCAGTGCCCGTTCGGCTTTGCGTGCAAGGACGCGGTGACTGCCGAAGGCTCGGTGCTCAAGCAGTGCGTGTCGGACAGCGGACTGTGCTCCTGCTCGAAGAAGTCGATTGAGCTGGGCCTGTCCACGGTCTGCTTCGTGGAGAACGACCTGGGCGAGTGCGCAGGGACCCGCACCTGCGGCCCGGACGGCCTGTCCGCGTGTGATGCCCAGGAACCGCAGGAGGAGCAGTGCAACGGCCTCGATGACGACTGCAACGGCGAAGTGGACGACGTGTCGTGCGACGACGGCAACGGATGCACCAAGGACGAGTGTGATGCCGAAGCCGGGTGCGTGCACGAGGCCCTTTCGGGAACGTCGTGCGAAGACGGGGACGTCTGCACCCTGGCCGATCACTGCGAGTCGGGCGAATGCCTCGGGACATCGATCAACTGCAACGACGACAACGTGTGCACCACGGACGAGTGCGACCCGACGGGAGGGTGCAAGTACTCGTTCAACAAGGCCGACTGCGACGACGAGGATCCGTGCACGGTCAGCGACGTGTGCAGCCAGGGCAAGTGCTCGGGGTTTGCGGTGGCATGCGACTGCAAGACCTCGACCGACTGCCTGGCGCTGGAGGACGGCGACGCCTGCAACGGGAAGTTGGTGTGCGACACGAAGCAGCTCCCGCACAAGTGCGTGGTGGACATCAAGACCGTCGTGGAATGCCCGGTGCCCAAGGGGGTGGGAGCGGAGTGCCTGGGGGCCTCGTGCGACCCGCTGTCGGGCAAGTGCTCGTTCGTCCCGGCCGGAGAAGGGAAGGCTTGCAGCGATGGGGATGCATGCACCTTTGCCGAGACGTGTGCGGAAGGGGTGTGCAAGGGGGGCAAGCCGGTGAACTGCAACGACGGGAACTCCTGCACCGACGACTTGTGCGATGCCTTGACCGGGTGCAAGTTCACGCCGAACTCGGCCGCGTGCGAGGACGGGAATCCGTGCACTCTGGCGGACCAGTGCGCCGGGGGGAGCTGCGTGTCGGGCAAGGCGCAGGACTGCAACGACGGCAACGTCTGCACCGACGATTCCTGCGACCCGGCCAAGGGATGCGTCCACCTGTTCAACCAGGTACCGTGCAGCGACTCCAACGAGTGCACCACGGGGGACGTGTGCAAGCTCGGGACGTGCGTTTCGACCGGTGTGCAGGGGTGCAACGACGGCAACGTCTGCACCGACGATTCCTGTGATCCCGCGGCCGGGTGCAAGTTTGCGTTCAACCAGGTCCCGTGCAACGATGCCAACAAGTGCACGACCGGCGACGTGTGCAAGCAGGGGCTGTGCCAGGGCTCCTCGCTGCTTCCGTGCGATGACGGCAACGTGTGTACCGACGACTCGTGCGACCCGGAGGCCGGGTGTGTGCACAAGAACAACGCCGCAACCTGCGACGACGGGAACGTCTGCACCACGACCGACCTGTGCAAGGCCGGCACCTGCAAGGGCAACGTGGCACTCGACTGCAACGACGGCAACCTGTGCACCGACGACCTGTGCGACCCGGCCAAGGGGTGCGTCCACCTGGACAACAAAGCCCCGTGCGACGACGGAAACCCGTGCACCGGCAGCGATTCCTGCTCCGGAGGGCAGTGCAAGGGCGGTCCTGCCGTGGTCTGCAACGACGGGAATCCCTGCACCACCGACTCGTGCGATCCCAAGGGGGGATGCGTGTACTCCCCCAACAGCGACCCGTGCGATGACGGCAACAAGTGCACCACTACGGACAAGTGCAGCGCAGGCAAGTGCGTCGGCAGCGGGACCCTGGCCTGCGGTGACGACAACGTGTGCACCGACGATTCGTGCGACCCGGGGCTCGGGTGCACCCACACGCTCAACACCGCCCCGTGCGACGACGGGGACTTCTGCACGGTCGGAGACAAGTGCACCGCCGGCGGCTGCAAGCCAGCACAATGGCTGACCTGCGACGACGGCAACCTCTGCACCGCGGATGCGTGCGATCCCAAGACCGGCTGCACGCACACTCCGGCAGCAGGTGGCTGCAACGACAAGAACGCCTGTACCACGGGCGACACATGCCAGGACGGGACCTGCGTGGGAACCGGCTGGGTGAGCTGCGACGACTCGAACGTGTGCACGACCGACACGTGCCTGCCCAAGACCGGCTGCCAGCACGTCAACAACACCGTGCCCTGCAACGATGCCAATGCCTGCACCGTGACCGACCTGTGCGCCAACGGCAAGTGCACCGGCTCCGGCAACCTGGCCTGCAACGACGGCAACATCTGCACCGACGATTCCTGCGATCCGGGGAGCGGCTGCGTGTATTCGCCCAACACAGTGGGCTGCAACGACGGCAACGCATGCACCGACGGCGATACCTGCGGAGGCGGCACCTGCAAGCCGGGGGCGGGGGTGACGTGCAACGACGGCAACAAGTGCACCACCGACAGTTGCGACCCCGCGACAGGCTGCAAGTACACCCCGATCACCCCGTGCTGCGGCAACAGCCAGGTCGAGGCCGGCGAGGCCTGCGACGACGGCAATGCCATCTCGGGCGACGGGTGCGAGAACAACTGCACCCTCTCCACGCCGACCGTTCCGGGGTTCTCGGGCGAGTTGGGCCCGGTGTTTGGCGGTGCCTGGGTGCAATGCGAAGGATACCTGGACAAGCCCGGCGGCGACGACATTCCCAAGACCTGGGGAAACGACTGTACCGGTGCGGCCTACGGCAAGATCCGCCTGGTCTGCGGCGCGGACAAGAACAACTACCGCTACATCGACGTGAGCAAGAACCTGTTCAAGGACGGCCTCGGTTCCTACCAGGTCAACGGGCTGATCTACGGCTCGAACTTCTCGGGCTGGGTCAACGAGATCTACGCGGATGGCAACCACCCGCACACGGGGGTGAGCTGGTGGGGCGGCCCCTGGGGATGCAGCGAGACGGCCTCCAACGTCACCATCAACAACAGTTGCGGCTGGGAAGCCTCCAACTGCTTTGCCCAGAACATTGGCGGCAACCGGTATCTGTGGGTGTATGTGGCACCGTAGACTGCGGCCCGACCTGAATTGGCCAAGGCCACAACGGCAAGACGCGAGGGCTGGACTGGACGGACGCGTCGCAAAGGGAGGGTAGCAAGCGATGCTGGTCCTGATCGCACTGCTGCAGATCGGCCTTTCCTCAGCTCCGGGAAGCTCCGCTCCCCCCCCTCCGGCAGGGCTGCAGACCCTGATTGAGGCCTATCCGGACTTCCTGGAACGTGGCGAGAGAACGGGGTCGGGGGCGGGGGCGGGGGAGGGGGCGGAGTCGGCATCGAGTACGGCAACGGCAGCGACTACCGCTTCGACTGAGGCTCCGGGAGACGTAGGGCAATGGCAGTTGGTGTGGAAAGACGGAACCCGAATGCCCTGGGACGACGCAAAACCAAAGACCCACGAAGAGAAGCTGTCCGATGCCGATCTCGAAGACATGATGTCGCAAACCTACCCTGCGGGCGCGGTACCGGCGGGACCGGCTGTCGATGATGACCCTGGGAGAATCCGGAACGAGGCCTTCTTCCGCAAGATGTACGGAAGCTCGCCTCGGGAGGTGGAGGGCCGGCTCGGCCCGGTGCGCTGGGTCGAGGGGTGCCAGCGAACCAGACTGCGGGCCACCACGGTCAACGGAGTGAACCGCAAGCTCGAAGCGGTCGCCCGAGACATCGAGAAGCTGCCGGAAGAAAGCAGGAAGCTGGCTTGCGACCTGTCCGGCCCCTACACCTGGCGCAAGGTCCGGAAAACGGACCGTCTCAGCACGCACAGCTTCGGCATCGCCATCGACGTGGCGTTGGCAAGGGCTGATTTCTGGCGTTGGAACAAGCCCGACGCCGATGGCAGGCGGGCGTGGAAGAGCCGCGTCCCCTCAGACCTGGTGGAAGCTTTCGAGCGCCACGGCTTCCTCTGGGGCGGCCGTTGGTACCACTTCGATACCATGCACTTCGAGTATCGGCCGGAGCTGTGCCCGACGGCCGGGACCAGGCTGTAGCCGAAGGCAACGGCCGAGGCACCGCATGGGCCGCTGGTACTGCGGCCGCCCCCGTGGGGGCGGTTGGGTGGGGGCATCTGGGTGAGCGAACCGCTGGTGCGGGCAACCCGACGGCCGAGGCGCCACATGGGCCGTGGGTGCGGGCAACCCGACGGCCGAGGCGCCACATGGGCCGTGGGTGCGGGCAACCCGACGGCCGAGGCACCGCATGGGCCGTTGGTGCGGGCAACCCGACGGCCGATGAGACGCAGCGCGGCCCGTCGCTAACGCTCCGGGTGGCGTTGGGGGGCCGCACCTGCGGCAGAGGATCAGTTGATCGGCTGGACAGCCGGGGCAGCGGTACCTTCCGCAGGAGCGGGGGCCGGGGCAGCGGTACCGTCCGCAGGGGCCGGGGCCGGGGCAGCGGCACCACGGAGATCGACGCCGCCGCGGATCATGTCACGGGTGGCGGCGTTGATGTTCGGAGCAAGGCGGGCGCCACCGCGAAGGTCACGCAGAGCCGGGACCTGGGGGGCTGCCTTGAACTCGATGAGGTACTCGAGCCGGGAGGCCTTGCGAAGCTCTTCGAGGAGCTGGTGCTTGGCCTGGGCGGTCTTCATGTTGAGCGCGGACTTGGCCAGCTTGTCCTTCATTTCCTCGAAGGACTGGCGGGGCTCGATGCGCTTGGCAAGCTGGAACACGACGAGACCCTGGGCGGTCTTGACCGGGCCTGCGAACTCCTTCTCCTGCAGCTTCTCGGCCGCACCGTACATCTCGGCATGCCGCTCGTCCCCCTTCTTGATGAACATGGGTTTCACCAGGAGGCGACGGCCTGTGGGATCCTTCTTGTCCTTGACGGCCTCGCGCAGGGTCAGCCCCGACTTGGCGGAGCCGAGGACTGCGTTGGCTTCGGCATCGGCCTTTGCCACGTCATCGGCCGTGGCTTCGGGAGCCAGGGGGAAAGTGACGGCATCGATCTTGAGGCCGAACCGGCGCTCGTACTCCTTCTTGAGCTCGTCATCGGTGGGGGCAACCAGGAGGGAGCGGGCCTCGAGCACCTTGCGGACGGCAACGCGCTCTTCAAAGGCCTTGATCCGGGCCCCCATGGCCTCCTTCTGCTTGTTGAAGCGCTCCATGTCCATGTTCATGGCCTCGGCGGTTTCCTCGTCGGAAACGGTGACTCCGAGCCGGGCGATCTCCTGGCGAAGGAGCTCGTCGTTGATCATGCGGTCGACGACGGTCTTCTTGATCATCGACTGGGTGACCTTGCCCTTGGTGAGCTTCTTGAGCCGGTCGACGTACTCGGCGGCATCGATGTCCTTGCCGTTGACGCGGGCGACGACGGTCTGGGTGAGCTCGGGGTCCTCTTCGGCAGCGGGCTTCTCTTCCGCGACCGGGGCCGTCTCGGGTTCCTTGGCCGTCTCGGGTTCCTTGGCTGCCTCGGCCGGAGCGGGCTCCTCCTTGGCCGGCTCGGCCGGAGCCGGGGCTTCCTCAACCGCCTTCTTTGCCGGTTCCTCCTTCTTGGGCTTGGGTGTTTCCTTCTTGGGCTCCTCTCCCTTGCAGCCGGAAAGAACGAGGGCCAGGGCAGCCAGCACAGCAGCGACCAGTCCGAAACGTCTCATCGAATTCCTCCGTGAGTAAGGCTTTGCCAATTCAAATGCCCGAGAACGCCGGTTCAGAACCGAACGGGGGCGGATTATATTCCCCCGCTGCGGAGTGTCAACGGTCAGGAAGGGCTCATTGTCCAAGCTGCAGCTTGAACAATTGCCGGCCGGCCAGGAAGAACTGGCCTGACGGGAGCAGAATGGGACCCGGAACCCGGACGTAGGTACCGTTGCTCGAACCCACGTCCCGCAGCCAGGTTCCGTCCGCCTTGCGGGTGAGGACCGCGTGCGTACCCGAAATGTAGCGATCGCCCGGGAAGGTGATGTTGCCGCGCTCCCGGCCGAGGAAGACGTTCTCGCTGGCGAGCAGGAACGAGTTGCCGTCCACGGTCTCGCCCACGACCTGGGTAAGCCGCCCCCAGGCCTTGGGGCCGCTGGGGGAACCGAGCACCTGGGTCCCTTCTTCCTTGGCAGCCACGAGCGGCTGCACTTCGGCGAGGTCTTCGTAGCGCAGAAGCTGCTGGCCGATGCGGAAAAGGTTGCCGTGTCCGACCTGCACCTGGTCGCTCATCCGCAGGTAGGTACCGTTCCGGGAATCCTCGGGGATGAGCTGGGCTTCCTTCTCCGATACCTCGAGCGTGAGGTGCTGCGGAGCCAGCAGATCGTCTTCCGGGAAGCGGATGTCGCAGCTTCCCCGGCCCAACGTGTTCTTCCCGGCCTTGAGCTGCACCCGGACCGTCTCCCGCCCGTCGACGGAGCTGACGGAAATCAGGTATCCAAGCCCCGGCTTGCGGGTGGAGGCCATGACGGTCTCCGGTCCCGGCTCCGCAACGGCCCGCTCCGGAGCCCCCTGCCCCTGGCCGATCTTGAATCCGCAGAGCCGGCAGACCGGCACCCCTGCGGCGATCTTGGCACGACAGCGGGGGCAACGCACGCTCGCCCCGTCTGCGGCAGCTTCCGGAGCTGCACCCGGGGCCGCCTTGGCCTGTGCCGGTTCCGGCTTGGGCTCGGGCTTGGGTTCGGGCCTTGCCTCGACCTTGGGTTCGGCTTTCGGCTCCGCGGGCTTCGGCTCGGCTTTGGGGGCTTTGCGTCCGCCCAGCTCCTTGCCACAGTGCAGGCAGAACTTGAAAAGAGGATCGGATTCCCTACCGCAATGCGGACACTGCATGGATGCCTCCTCCCACTCCGGAGGCTACCTTACACCAGCGACAGGGCACGTTCAAGGAAGAAACCAGATCCGTTTCTTGCGGTCCGGCACTCTCGTGTGCGGGCCCGGCGATGTGAGCACTTGTTGAGCGGCGGTTCCGCTGGTATAAGGGCCGCCATGATGGCGGAACGCAAAGTCCGGATCCACACGTTTGGCTGCCAGATGAACGTCTACGATTCGGAGCACATGCTCTACAATCTCGCGCCGCTGGGGTTCCGGTCGACCGACAGCGACAACGATGCCGATCTGATCATCATCAACACGTGCAGCGTGCGGGAGAAAGCCGCGGCCAAGGTATTCAGCCTGCTGGGACGGCTCAAGCGGAAGAAGCGGGCAAGGCCCGGGCTCATGCTGGCCGTCGCGGGCTGCGTCGCGCAGCAGGAGCAGGAAGCGCTGGCGCGGCGGGTACCCTACGTGGACATCGTCCTGGGGCCGGACCAGGTTCCCTCGATAGCGGAGCTGGTCGAGCAGGCGCAACGGACGAAGAGCCAGGTCGTGGCCACCCGATTCCTCAACGACCCGGAGGCGCTGTTTGCCCGCGGAGCTGCGATCGTGGGAGACCGGGTATCCGCGTTCGTCACGGTGATGAAGGGGTGCAACCAGTTCTGTTCCTACTGCATCGTGCCGTACACGCGGGGAAGGGAGGTTTCAAAGCCGATCGAGGCGGTGGAAGGAGAAATCCGCGCCCTGGTCGATTCCGGGGTACGGGAGATCTTCCTGCTCGGGCAGAACGTGAACCGGTACGGAATGGAGCGGGAGGGATCGCCGAGGTTTGCGGAGCTGTTGAGGCGGGTATCGGCCATAGACGGCGTCCTGCGGATCCGGTTCGTCACGTCGCACCCGGCCGACTGCACCGATGACCTGGTGGACTGCTTCGGGCAGCTCCCCAACCTGGCACCGTTCTTCCACCTGCCGCTGCAGAGCGGCTCGGACAGCGTGCTGGCTCGCATGAACCGCCGGTACGATCTGGCCCACTACCGGGGACGGATCGAGCGGCTCCGGTCGATCTGTCCCGACGTGCACGTGTCCACGGATCTCATCGTCGGCTTCCCGGGGGAAACCGGGGCAGAGTTCGACGATACCATGCGGGCTGCTGAAGAGATCGGGTTCGGCAGCGCGTTTTCGTTCAAGTACAGTCCCAGACCCGGAACCAAGGCCGCCTCGCTTGCCGATGACGTGCCCGAGGACGTCAAGGCGGAACGCCTGGAAAAACTCCAGTCCGTGCTGTACGATGGCATGGCCCGCGTCATGCACGCGCACGTGGGGCGCATCGAGCCGGTTCTGGTGGAAGGCCGTGCCGTCCGGAGCACGAGCCCGCGGCAGGCAATGGGCCGGACCGGGACGAACTACATCGTGAACTTCGATGTCCCCGGGACGATCGAGGAGTGGCGGGGCAGGATGGTGCCGGTGCGGATCGTGATGGCATATGCGCACTGTCTCGTGGGTGAGCCGTTGCTGCAGGAGGTCGACGATGCCCGTCGTGATGAAGGTTGCCGGGCTGGCTCTTGACGAGAAGAGCCATGCCCCCATCGTGGTGTTGAAGGACGAGAGCGGAAACCGGGTGCTGCCCATCGTGATCGGCCTCGTGGAAGCCAGTGCCATTGCGGCCACGCTGGAAGGGGTGGAGTTCCCCCGGCCCATGACGCACGACCTGCTCGCCTCGGTGCTTCGACAGCTCGATGCGACTCTGGAACGGATCGAGGTGACCGACCTCATCAACGACACGTTCTACGCGACGATTTTCATCCGCAAGAAGCGGTCCACCCAGCTCCTCTCGGTGGATGCGCGGCCGTCCGATTCCATCGCCCTGGCGCTGCGGACCGGGGCCACGATCCTGGTCAACGAACAGGTGTTCGACAAGGTCGCCCGGGTTCCGGAGGGGGACAAGTCCTCCGGCGACGGGCTCTCCACGCTCGAAGACGATGCTTTCGGCAAATACAAGATGTGAGGGATGACGACCATGCTGGACGGGTGGAAGAAGCCGGGCGGAACAGCCCTGGTCTGCAAAGGATGGCTCCAGGAAGCGGCGTACCGGATGCTCCTCAACAACCTCGATCCCGAGGTGGCGGAGCGGCCGGAAGAGCTGATCGTGTACGGCGGCACGGGGCGTGCGGCCCGCAGCCGGGAGGCGTTCCTGTCGATCCTCAAGGCCCTGACGCTCCTCGAGGGCGACCAGACCCTCCTGGTGCAGTCGGGGAAACCGGTGGGCATTGCCCGGACCCATGCCGATGCCCCGCGGGTGATGATCGCCAACTCCAACCTGGTTCCGGCCTGGGCCAGTTGGGAGAAGTTCTGGGCACTCGAGCGCCTCGGGCTCACGATGTACGGCCAGATGACCGCGGGAAGCTGGATCTACATCGGGACCCAGGGGATCCTCCAGGGCACGTACGAGACCATGGCCGCGGCCGGCCGCAAGCACTTCGGAAGCGATCTTGCCGGGCGCCTGGTGCTGACCGGAGGGCTTGGCGGAATGGGGGGGGCACAGCCTCTGTCCGTGACCATGAACAACGGCGTCTGCCTTGCCGTGGAGGTCGATGAGACCCGCATCCGGCGGCGGATCGATACCCGTTACCTGGACCGCTGGACCGGCTCGCTCGACGAGGCACTGTCCTGGGCCCGGGAAGCGTGCGACCGGAAGCAACCCCTGTCCATAGGCCTGCTCGGGAACTGTGCGGACGTCCTGCCCGACATCGTGGCCCGCGGGGTGATGCCCGACCTGGTGACCGACCAGACGTCGGCCCATGACCCGGTCTCGGGGTACGTCCCCCATGGAATGCCCTACGGCGAAGCCCTGGCACTGCGCAAGTCGGACCCGGAACGGTACCGGAAGCTTGCCATGGCCTCCATGGCGGTCCACGTGAAGGCCATGCTTGCGCTCAAGGCGCGGGGAAGCCACGTGTTCGACTACGGCAACAACCTCCGGCAGATGGCCTTCCTGGAAGGGGTCGAGGATGCCTTCTCGTTCCCCGGCTTCGTGCCGGCCTACGTGCGGCCGCTGTTCTGCGAGGGGAAAGGGCCGTTCCGCTGGGCCGCGCTGTCGGGCGATCCGGCCGACATCCACGAGACCGACCGGCTGATCCTCGAGCTGTTCCCCGAGAACGAGGCGCTGGCCCGCTGGATCCGGATGGCCCGGGAGCGGGTGGCGTTCCAGGGGCTTCCGGCCCGCATCTGCTGGCTCGGCTACGGGGAGCGCCGCAAGGCCGGCCTCGCATTCAACGAGCTGGTGCGGACAGGGAGGGTCAAGGCCCCCATCGTAATCGGCCGGGACCACCTGGACTGCGGCTCTGTGGCATCGCCGAACCGGGAAACCGAAGGGATGAAGGACGGCAGCGATGCCATTGCGGACTGGCCCCTGCTCAACCTGATGATGAACACCGCCAACGGGGCCACTTGGGTATCGTTCCACCACGGCGGCGGGGTGGGCATCGGGTACTCGCTCCACGCGGGGATGGTGGTGGTGGCGGATGGGACTGCTGGCGCGGCGGCCCGGCTCGGGCGTGTGCTGGATTCCGACCCGCTGGCCGGCGTCCTGCGCCATCATGATGCCGGCTACGAGGAAGCTTCCGAGTTTGCCCGCCGGCATGGTATCCTCGTGCCCGAGACGTGGAGGTAGGGAGGGGTTGGCGAATTGGTGAACAAGCTCAAGGCATCCGGCACAGCCCGGATCTTCATACTGGCGGCAGTTGCCTCGACCGTGGCCCTGGCCTGTGGGGGCGGGGAGCGGGTTCCCCTGTCATCTCTGGCCGAGAAGGCCCCGGTTGCGCCGGCATCCGCTGCCGAGGAACCGGTCGAACGCCCCCCTCTGCTGGTCCTGTCCGCACCGAAGCTTGAGAAGCTCCAGGCTCGACTGAGGATGCTGCTCCCGCTGCTCGTGCCCGAAGGGCTGCCGTCGTGGGTCGAGCCTGCGCTGGCCGCCCCTGCCCCATCCGCCTTGTATGGGGAGCTGACCGACGTGTCCGTCGGGTTGGTCCCGGAGACCGCGCTCCCCAGGATCGAGCGGCTGGAAGGGCTGCTTCTCGTTTTCCCCGCTGCCGGCGGGGGAGGCAAGATCGAAGCCGACCGGCTGCAGGGACTGCTTGCCACGGCGTGGCCCGTTGCGATGGTCGCAGGTTCGTCGGCCGAGGCGACAAACCCGCCGCCCAGTGAGACCGCACCGGGTCCGACTGGTCCGACTGGTCCGAACGGTCCGACTGGTCCGAACGGTCCGACTGGTCCGACTGGTCCGACT
>Ga0233425_10006167_pt1 | contig 18097 bp, 6 predicted proteins | sample Watercolumn_Towu_2_FD_181712 | JGI IMG/M metagenome (GOLD analysis project Ga0233425, IMG submission 181712) | Freshwater microbial communities from Lake Towuti, South Sulawesi, Indonesia - Watercolumn_Towuti2014_140_MG | ecosystem: Environmental > Aquatic > Freshwater > Lake | place: Indonesia... | reverse complement strand
GCCTGTTGGCGGTGGTGGGCTGGCTGGCGGCGGCTGACCGTGCACTCGCCTTCGATGCCTCCTCGTTGTCCGAGGTGGGATTGAACCTGGGCAGCAACCCCTACTGGAGCCATCCAGTCTTCGCGAATGCTCTTTGGAACGGCGAGGGTTGGCTCGAGTATGCCGAGGGCCAATTTGGGGGCTCCGTGTTCTTCGAAGCCAACCCGCAATTCGACGCGAACGGCCTTCCGAGGCACCTCAACACCGGCCAGAACCTCCGTGCCCTGGTTTATGCGCTGCATGCCAGCCCGAGTCCGCTGCCGGCGGGTTGGCCCGACCGGACCCTGCTGGCCCGCGGCAAAGTGGTTTTGACCTGGCGCGGCGACGCGGATATCCGCGCCAGCGGCGGCGCCTACATTTCCGCGGAATCTTCGGGAGCCTCGACAGGGAGGCTTGTTAACGGCCGCCGAGTGTACCGCTTCACGGGCAGCGCGCGCCTCTCCTGGATCACGGTCGAGGCGATCAACGCGGCTCAACCGGTCACGGACCTCAAGCTCTGGCTGCCGGACCCGGCTGATCCGGACAATCGCAGTCTCGAGAACCAGCTTTTTCACCCGACCTACCTTGCGACGCTGGGCGATGTGGCCTGGGCCTTCCTTCGGTGCATGGACTGGAACGCGAGCAACGGAAGCCCTCAGAAGGACTGGGCGGATCGCCGCGGGCCTCAGCACGTGTTCCAGCAGGGGGTCCTGAACCGGCGCGTTCCCGCCACTGGGTTCAGCGGCGATCGCGCGACCGGCATCGCGTTCGAGCACATGGTGGCCATCTGTAACGCGACCGGGCGCGATCTGTGGATCAATGTGCCGCATCTGGCCACGGACGATTTCGTCACGAAACTCGCTCAACTCATTCGGTTCGGGAGTGATGGCATGAACCCGTACGCGGGCGCTGTAACCAACCCGGTTTACCCGCCTTTGCGTCCGCACTTGCGGGTCTTCGTCGAGTACTCGAATGAGATCTGGTCCAGCGGCGGCGGTTTCCCGCAGGGCGATTGGGCCCAGGACCAGGCTACGGCCCTCGGCATCACCAAGGAACGGTTCAACGCGCGCCGGTTCTGCCAGGTGTGGCGCTTGTTCGAAACCGTCTTCGCAGGCGAGACCTCGCGGATGGTCCGGGTCGCCGCGGTCTGGACGGGCATGCAGAGCTATACCCAAGGCTTCCTCGACGAGATCGCCGCGTACGGCGCAACCCTGACGCCGCCGCAAGCCCCCGACGTGATCGCGCCGACAACCTATTTCGGCAACGGCATCCAGGACTGGGCCTACAGCAAGGCCCTGCAGCAGGCTGGCACGGCGGACCCTTGGTTTCTCACGACGAACATGTTTACCGACGGCGGTACCGTCCGGCCAGTCTCCCTCCCCGCCGCGCACGCCTACTGGACAGGGACGAACGTGACCCGGCATCTGGCCGAGACCTTCGCCGAGTGGAAGCGGCGGCAACTCTCCGGCACGACGCAGACCGGCGGGGGCCCGGATGCCACCGGCGTAGGTGGAGGCTTCGACGCGTGGCTCCGCTCTGCCAGCGCGACCGCGTTCGGGCAGGTGAAGCCCCTCGTTTCCTACGAAGGCGGGCCGTCGCTTTATTCCGATTACCTGGATGGAGGCGACGAGCGGGACGATGGGATTACGACCTTCCTCACGTCGCTCAATCGGCAGCCGGAGTTCGCGCAACTCTACCGCGTCCATCTCAATCTCGCCAAGGCCAAGGGCCTGCGCACTCATGGCGCGTACACGGATGTCGGCGCTTGGGGCAAATATGGCCAATGGGGTCATCTCGAATTCCTTGGCCAGGCGCGGGACACGGCCGTCAAGTGGAAATTCCTTCGCGATTGGCCCGCCGAGATGGCTGGTCTTCGCTCGGTGGAGGACCCCGCCGGGGCCGTGCCGCAGTTCTCCACGGTTCCGAAGCTCGCGACGGCGGTTCATGGGCAACTCTACTCCCAGGAGATAAGCGTGAGCGGCGGCGACGGCCTCCTGGCGATCGACGTCCTCGAGCGGTTGCTCACAGCCGGGCTGGACGTCACCCCTGTTCCCGCGAGCCCGCCCCGTTTGCGCGTCAGCGGCATACCGGTTGGGCCTGGAGAGAATTGGGTCTTTGCGCGCGTCCATGACGCCGATGGAGACCCCGCCTGGCGCACGTTTTATTTCCGGACTGTGGGTGGGCCGGGCACGATCCTCGAGTCCAGTTTCGAGGGGGCCAACCCGGCGCAACAGCTCCCTTGGAAGACCGCTTACGTCTTGGGATCCGGCGTGAGCTATTCCGGGTGGGTCCAGGGCGCCGGCATCATCGCCGCCGCTGGAAACGATGCCCTGGTGTGGTCGCAGAGCATGCCGCCCGACGAGGCCAACTCGCGCCTGGCTCTTGCGCTCGCCAACAACCGGTATTGGCAAATCACGCTGACCCCGCCGGCTGACCGCCCGTTGAACCTTCGCAGCGCCGAACTGCGCTTCACCATCCGCCGCATCGACTATCATTCGCCTCGACAGTACGCCGTGTTCACCAGCGTGGGCGGCTTCACCGAGGGTGCGCAGGTCTTCGACACCGGTCATTTCACCGATGATACCGATCGCGAGTTTGTTTTCACGCTGCCCGCAGCCGCCGCCTACGAGAATATCACAGGCCCGGTGACGTTCCGGCTCTACGGTTACGGCGGGCAGTACGACGGCCACCGGACCAGCCTCCGCGCCTTCAGGCTCGCCGCGAATCTTGCCACCCTGATCGAACCCTTCGACCGGTGGAAGTCCAGTCACGGCCTGCCTCCGGAGGCAACCCCCGGCTCGGACGCGGACAACGATGGCATTCCGCTGTTGGTCGAGTACGGGTTGAACCTGGACCCCGCAGTGGCCAGCCGCGGAGGCCTGCCCTTCGGGCAGTTGAATGACGGGTTCCTGACGATGACCTACACGCGGGTGAAGGCTGCGACGGACGTTGCCTATTCGGCCGAGGTCGCCGCGAGCCCAACGGGCCCCTGGAGCGCAACCGACGCCGAGGTGGACCAACGCTGGCAAGTGACCGACGGTGGAGACGTGGAATCAGTCACTGCCAGGGCCAGAACTCCGATCGCCAGCGCTTCGCAACGCTTCCTGCGGCTCAAACTCACCAAGCTCTAGCCGGCCTTCCTCGACGGCGTCCTTGATTTCGCGGTCGGTCAGCGGCCTGGCTCCGTGGCGTTTGGCCATGCGCGAGCGGCTCGCGCGAGGTTCCGCCACCGCCTGCCGGAGGTCGGCCAAGTTCGGGCCCCCCTCGGGCACAAGGCGTGCCACGGCTTTCTCGTGCCGGGTGATGACAATGTCCTCGCCGCGCGCCACCCGGTCGAGCAATTCACCAAACCGGGTCTTGGTTTGGATAGCAGTTACCGCCCCTTCCTGACCGCCGTTGACTCCCCTGGCACAGGCACTATTGTGGTTGCATGCGCAACCTTCTGGTGACGGGAGGCGCCGGGTTCATCGGGTCGAACCTGGTCCTCGCCTTGCAGGAACAATACCCGGACGCGCGCCTGGTCGTGCTGGACGATTTTCGTTCCGGCGACTTTCGCAATCTCCGGGGGTACCGGGGCGACGTGGTCGCCGCGGACATCTCGCGTCTGGACTGGAACGCCCAATTCAAGAGCGGCGGCTTCGATGCGATTTTCCATCAGGCATCGATCACCGACACAACCGTCCACGATCAACTGCTCCAGGTCCACGACAACGTCGAAGGCTTCCGTCGGCTGCTCGAGTTCGCCGCGCCGACTCAGACGCCGGTGGTCTATGCCTCATCGGCCGCGACGTACGGCATCGCCGGAAGCATCATGAAGGAAGATCAGCCGCCGGCGCCGGCTAATGTCTATGCCTTCTCGAAGGTCCAACTCGACAACCTGGCTCGTGACTCGGCCGCGCGTAATCCCGGCTGGCGCGTCGTTGGGGTGCGCTATTTCAACGTGTACGGCCCGCGCGAGGCGCACAAGAAGGCGGCCGCCAGCATGATTTACCAGCTCTACTGCCAGATGAAGGCCGGCAAACGGCCCCGCGTCTTCCGCGCCGGGGAACAGAAACGCGATTTCGTTTACGTACGCGACGTCGTGGCGCTCACCCTGCGCGCCCTCAGTGCGCCGCGCAGCGCGGTTTACAACTGCGGCTCGGGGCATCCCTTCTCCTTCAACGAGGTCATCGCCGAGTTGAACCGATGTCTTGGGACCCGTTTCGAGCCGGATTATTTCGAGAACCCATACAGCTTCTATCAGCCGCACACGGAGGCGGACATGCAACTGGCACGGGCCGAGCTCCAGTTCACGCCCCAATTCAAGCCCGCCGCGGGCATTGCCGATTACGTCGGCTGCCTCGAGCGCCAGGGCGGTTGATACCTCCACAGCCTATGTCCCAGTCTGATCCTGCCGCGGCCCTGACCGCGGCCTCAAGACCCCGGAAGGTGTGGCGGCGGTGGTGGTTCAAAGCCGCCGCGGCCCTGATCGCCGTCCTGGTGGCCTGTTACTTCACCGCCACCAGCGGCGCGTTCCTGCGGGGGATCGTCCTCCCGCGTGCGGGCGCGGCGCTCAACGCCAAACTCAGCGCAGGCGAGGTTTCGCTCAGCCCGTTTTCGCAGCTCGTAGTGCGCGCGCTCAGGCTCGAGACCTTCGGGCCGGAACCGCTCCTTCAGGCCGAAGAGGTGCGTGTGCGCTACAATGCTTGGGCCATGATCGGCGGACGGATGGTGGTGCCGGAAGTCTCCTTGACCGCCCCCACGGTGAGCATCGTGCGGCTGCCGGACGGCAAGACCAACCTGGACCCGCTCCTGGAAGGCGTGAGCAAGGGCTCGAAGAAAGAGAAGCGCAACAAGCCGGACAAACCACTCGAGATCGACCTCGGCACGGTGAGCCTGCGCCGCGGCATGCTTCGCTTTACCCAGCAGGGCAAGGACGATTCGCGGCAGTCCAGTGAAATCGGGAACCTCGAGATCAGCCTCCCGGGCCTGCGCAACGGGCAAACCACGAAGCTCACGCTCGGCGCGGACCTTTCCCAGGCGAACCAACCGCCGCCGCGCGCCACCAATCAAGCCGATCGTGTGCAGGCCCGCCTGGCCGGAACCTTCGATTGCACTCTCACGCCCGACCTGATGCCAGCCTCATTGAAGGGCGACCTGCGGGTGACGGTGAGCCAGGCACAAGGCGCGTTCCAGGACGTGGGGGGCCTGGGGGCGGCGCTCACCATCGACACGACGCTCGCCGAGATTCGCAAACTGGCCCTGGCATTCGACAAGGCCGGCCAGAACCTCGGGCGGCTTGAGTTGAGCGGACCGTTTGATCTGAACAAGTCCGAGGCGCACTTGAAAGTAGCAGTCGCCGGCCTGGATCGGAACGTGCTTGCTCTCGCCGGCGCCGGACGGGGATTGGACTTCGGCCAAACGACTCTCAACGCCAATAGCCAAATCGACCTGGCCAACCAGTGGCAGACAATCGCCGCCCAAGGCCGGGTCGTTCTGGCGCAGTTGACCGTCCGACAGGGGGCGCTGGCCACGCCGTCACTTGACGTCACCCTCGATTACCAGGCCAAAGCCAACCTGTCGGCCAAGACCGCCACGGTCCAGGCGCTGAGCCTGGTGGGCAAGCAGCGGCAAAGCGACCTGCTCACGCTCTCACTCGACCGGCCTCTCGATGTTTCGTGGGGTGGAAAAGCCCCGGCGGCGGGCGAGGCCACCGTCCAGTTGGCGCTCAACCGCCTGAGCCTCGAGGATTGGCGCCCGTTCCTGGGCACGAACCCGCCCTCCGGCCGTGTGGATGTTCAGGCCCGGCTCGTCGCGCGCCAGGAAGGCCGGCAGAATACCTTCGACATCCGCCTGGGTGCGCAAGACCTGGCCGCGACCGTGGGCACGAACCGAATCGACAACGCGCGCCTCGAGCTCGAGGCCGCGGGCCAGTTCAACGACTTCAAATCGCTCGCGCTCGAGCGGTTTTCTATCGCCGCCAGGCAGCGTGATGGTCAGTTGCTCGCTGCCAGCGGCAGCGCCAGCTATACCCTCGGGACCAATGCTGCGCGCGGCCAGATCACACTCGAGAGCGCGCTGCCCGACGTGCTGCGCGCGTTCCCCGTCCCGCAACTTGCGGTCGAGTCCGGGCGCTTCAAGCTCGACGGACAATTCGCGCAGGAAAGCGGCGCGCAGACGGTCCGAACCACGCTACTCCTGGACCGGTTCACGGGGCGTTATGGCGATTATCAGTTTCGTGAATTCCAACTGAGCGCCGAGGTTGCCGCCCAAATCCGCGACCAGAACCTCGACATCCGGCAATGCAGCCTGACGCTCCGCGCAGGGAACGAGGCCGGAGGGAGCGTTCAAGTGGGCGGCGCCTACGACTTGGGCGGCAAAGTGGGGCAGTTGAGTTTTGCGGTGTCGAATTTGAACCAAAGCGTGCTGGCCCCGATTGCCGCGCCGTTCCTCAAGCCGAACACGCTCAGCTCGGTGAACCTGAACCTGAAGGGAGCCGCGCGCTACGATCCCGCCGGTGAGACCAGCGGCCAACTCACCTTGGACGTTGGCAGACTGCTCGTCACCGACCCAGCGAACAAGCTGCCCGCTACCCCCCTGGACGCGCAATTCCAGCTCGAGGTGGCCCAGCGTCAGAGTAGGTTCGACATCCGGCAATGCAGCCTGGCGCTCCCGCCGACTGCCCGCGCCAGGAACCAGGTCCAGCTCAGCGGCAAGCTCGACCTTGCCGCGACCAACGCCGCCCCCACCCAATTGGCGCTGTCGGCCGAGTCGCTCGATCTGACGCCGCTCTACGACTTCTTCACCACCAACAAGAGTTTTCAGACACCTGCCCCAGCCTCGAGCGGGCGCTCCGCGTCGCCCGTCGGCGGCCCGGCCAACACCTCCGAGCCGGCGCCGATCAAACTGCCCCTCGAGCAAGCCTCCGTGGACCTCCAGATCGGCCGGTTGTTTTTGGGCGAAACCAGCATCTCGAACTGGACGGCCTCGGTGCGGCTGAAGCAGGACACGATCGCGCTCAACCCGTTTCGGCTGACGCTCAACGGCACGCCTGTGAACGCCTCCGCCAACGCGGACCTGAGCAAACCTGGCTATGAGTATGAGGTGGCCCTGCAAGCAGCAAGGCTGGCTCTCGAACCGCTCGCCAACACTTTTAGCCCGGATAAGCGCGGCCAGTTTCAGGGCGACATCTATGCAGACCTGAAATTGCAGGGCGCGGGCATCACCGGCGCGAGTCTTCAACGACGCCTCCGTGGACGAGTCAGCTTCAGCCTGACGAATCTGAACCTCCAGGTTGTCGGACCGAAGACCAAGCGGTTGCTTGTTCCCATCGCCCTCGTGCTTCAGGCGCCCGAGCTCCAGGATTCACCCCTGACGGTGGTGGCGGCCGATGCCGTGGTGGGCGACGGCCAGGCGAAGCTCGAGCGGTTCCTGGCAATCAGTCCCGCGCTGGTGGCGACGGCGCAGGGGACGGTGCAACTGGCGGAGGTGCTGACCAATTCCCCGTTGAGCCTGCCCATCCAACTCGCCGTGCGCCGCAATCTCGCCGAGCGCGCCCGCCTGCTCTCGGCCAATACCCCGCCGGACGCGCAGTACGTTCAACTGCCGCAGTTCGTCAAGGTCACCGGCACGGTGGGCGACCCCAAAACCGAGACGGACAAGACCAAGCTCAGCGGCCAACTCATCGACACGGCCGGTCAGTTGGTTGGGGGCAAAGCCGGCAACATCCTGCAAGGGGTCGGGGGACTGCTCAAGGGGGGGAATCCCCTTGCGCCCTCGACGGCCACGAACGCAGCGCCCCAGCCGCAGCCCCGATCCGCAACCAACGCGCCTCCGAAAGCCACGCCGGCGGACCTTCTGCGGGGTCTGTTGGGGCCCAAACGGTGAGCCTTCGCGTTCTCCCACCGCCACTGGCGCCACTCGCCGCCTCTTCTTATGAGTCAACCCTGCCTGGAAAATGTGCTCGCCTATCTGCGCGATAACCGATCGCGCTATCTCGAGGAACTTTGCGCTTATGTGCGCTTCCCGAGTGTCTCGGCGCAACCCCATCATCGGGCGGACCTGCGAGCCTGCGCCGGGTGGCTGCTGGAGAATTGCCGGCGCGCGGGCCTGACCGCGCGTCTCTGCCCGACGCGGGGCAATCCGATCCTGGTCGCCCGCACACCGCGCGCGAAGGCCGGCCGCAAACCGCATTTCCTCGTCTATGGTCACTACGACGTGCAGCCAGCGGAGCCTTTCGATTTGTGGAAATCCCCGCCGTTCGAGCCACGCCTCGAGGGGCGGTCGTTGTTCGCTCGGGGCGCCAGCGACAACAAAGGACAGCATCTTGCGCATCTCAAGGCGATCGAGGCCTATCTCAAAACGGGCACGCCGTTGCCGTGCGATGTGACGTTCGTGATCGAAGGCGAGGAGGAGGTTGGCAGTTCGAACCTCGCGACATTCCTCGGGGCGAACCGGGCCGCACTGGCCTGCGATGGCGTGGTCGTCTCCGATAACGGGATGGCGGCCGCCGGCCTGCCGGCATTGACCTACGCCTTGCGCGGCATCGCCGCCCTCGAGGTCAAGCTGACCGGCCCGGATCGCGATCTCCACTCGGGGCTCTTCGGAGGCTCGGTCGATAATCCCGCCATGGCTCTCTGCCAGATGCTCGGCAGCCTGCGCGACCGGCGCGGACGCATCACCGTGCCCGGTTTTTACGACGACGTAAGACCCCTCACGGCCTACGAGCGAAAAGAACTGGCTCGGCTTCCCTTCAGCGCGCGGTCGTACGCGAAGTTCGTCGGAGCCCCGCGGCTTTTTGGCGAGCGAGGGCATACCGTCTGGGAACAGCGCACCGCGCGCCCCACCCTCGAGATCAACGGCCTGACCAGCGGCTACCAGGGTGTGGGGAGCAAGACCATTGTGCCGTCCTGGGCGAGCGCGAAGCTGACCGCGCGCCTGGTGCCCGACCAGGAGCCGGCCCGGATTGATCGTCTGCTGCGGCGGCACTTGCGGCGCATCTGTCCTCGAAGCGTCCGGCTCGAGATCGAGTCGGGCCATGGCGCGCTCCCGTACCATTTCTCGCCTTCCGGCGTCCATGCGCGTGCGGGCCTGCGCGCCCTCAAGGCGGCCTTCGATCGCGACCCGGTGCTGTTGCGCGAAGGCGGCTCGATTCCGATCGTGTCGGATTTCAAACGCATCCTCAAAGCGGACACGCTCCTGCTGGGGCTGGCCCTGCCGGACGACAACGCGCACTCCCCGAACGAGAAGTTCGACCTCGACTGTTTCTCGAGTGGCATGAGGCTGGGCGCGTTCCTGTGGCCCGAGCTGGCCGCCGTGGCGAAGGGCTGACCGGCGCGGGCGCGGTGGAGGAGGAGGGACCGGCCAAAAAAAGAGCCGGGCGCCTGTGTGGCGCCCGGCCTGTGCGAGAGAGCGCAGCGCTACTTCTTCTTCTTCGCGGGCTTGCGCGCGGCCTGCAATTCCTCGATGGCCGCCTGGGCCGCCGCCAGTCGCGCGACCGGAACACGGTATGGCGAACAGCTTACGTAGGTCAGGCCGAGCCGGTGGCAGAACTTCACGCTGTCGGGGTCCCCGCCGTGCTCGCCACAGATGCCCAGCTTGATGTCCGGGCGGGTCTTGCGGCCCTTGGTGACGGCGATCTGCATGAGTTGCCCCACACCCGACTGATCGATCGTCGCGAAGGGATTCTTCTTGACAATTTCGAGCTCCGCGTAGTGCGGCAGGAACGAGCCGGAATCATCCCGGCTCATGCCCAGGCACGTTTGCGTGAGGTCGTTGGTGCCGAAGCTGAAGAACTCCGCCCCCTGGGCGATCTCGTCGGCCATGAGCGCCCCGCGCGGGATTTCGATCATCGTGCCCACCAGGTAGTTGAGCTTCACCTTCTTCTCTTTCATCACCGCTTGCGCGGTCTGATGCACGAGTTCGACTTGCAGGTCCAACTCCTTCTTGAACCCGACCAGCGGGATCATGACCTCGGGCTTCACTTTGATCCCCTGTTTCTGTACGTCCGCCGCGGCCTCGAAGATGGCGCGCGCCTGCATCTCGGTGATCTCCGGGTAGGCAATGCCAAGCCGGCAACCGCGGTGGCCCAGCATCGGGTTGAACTCATGGAGTTCTTTCACCCGCTGCGCGATCTTGGACGCGGTCACACCCAGCTTCTTCGCCAGCTCCTCCTGCTGCGCGGGTTCGTGCGGCAGGAATTCGTGCAGGGGCGGGTCGAGCGTGCGGATGGTGGCGGGCAGTCCCTTGAGTTCCTTGAAGATGCCGCTGAAGTCGTCCCGCTGATAAGGCAGCAGCTTGGCCAGCGCCTGCTTCCGGTCGGGCGTGTTCTCCGCCAGGATCATCTCGCGCATGGCGTCGATGCGATCGCCCTCGAAGAACATGTGCTCGGTGCGGCAGAGGCCGATGCCCGTCGCGCCGAAGGCCACCGCGTTGGCGGTCTGGTCCGGCGTGTCCGCGTTGGTGCGCACGTGCATCCGTGTGGCCTTGGCGCACCAGCGCATCAGCTTGGCGAAGTTCTGGTAGGTCGGGCTTTCCTCGGGCTTGAGCGACCTTTCGATGAGGACCTGAACGACTTCCGAGGCGGCGGTCTTGATCTCGCCCGCATACACCTCGCCGGCGGTGCCGTTGATCGAGATGTAGTCGCCTTCCTTGAACGTCTGCGCACCCACGCTCATCGTGCGCGTGGCGTAGTCGATCTGAAGCGCGCTGGCGCCGCAGACGCAGACCTTGCCCATCTGCCGCGCCACCAGCGCCGCGTGGGAACTGACCCCGCCCCGCGCGGTGAGGATGCCCTCGGCGGCGATCATCCCGCGCAGGTCCTCCGGTGAGGTCTCGAGGCGCACCAACAGCACCCGTTCGCCGCGGTTGGCGGCTTCGACCGCGCGCTCGGCGTTGAGATACATCCGGCCACTGGCCGCGCCCGGGCCGGCGGGCAGTCCCCGCGCGATGCATTGGGCGGCTTTCACCGCCTGCCGGTCGAACACCGGCGCCAGGACCTGGTCCAGTTGCTCCGCGGGCACACGGCGCACCGCGGTCTGCCAGTCGATCAGTTTCTCTTGTTCCATCTCGACGGCGAAACGCACGGCCGCCAGCCCGGTCCGCTTGCCGTTGCGGGTTTGCAGCATGAACACCTTGCCCTCTTCGATGGTGAACTCGAAGTCCTGCACGTCCTTGAAATGGCTCTCGAGGATGCGCCGGATGCCCTCGAGTTCCTGGAACGCGCGGGGCAGGAAGTCCTTGAGTTTGAGCACCGGCAGAGGCGTGCGGATACCGGCCACGACGTCTTCGCCCTGGGCGTTGATGAGAAACTCGCCGTAAAACACCTTCTCACCGGTCGCGGGGTCGCGCGTGAAGGCCACCCCCGAGCCGGAGCGCTCGCCGGTGTTGCCATAGACCATCGCCTGCACATTGACCGCTGTGCCCCATTCGCCCGGGATGTTATACTTCCTCCGATACACGATGGCGCGGTCATTCATCCAGGACCCGAACACAGCGCCGATGGCGCCCCAGAGTTGCTGGCGAGGGTCGCTCGGGAAATCCTTGCCGGTGCGCTCCTGGATCAGGGCTTTGAAGCGCTTCACCAACTCCTTGAGGCCCGCCGTGTCGATCTGGGTGTCCTCGACGTGTCCCTGGCCGGGGAACAGCTCGGCTTTGAGGCCGTCGATCACCGTTTCGAACGGCTCGTGGTCTTCACCCGGGGCTTTCTGCACCCCCATCACCACGTCGCCGTACATCTGCACAAACCGCCGGTAGCAATCCCAGGCGAACCGTTCGTTCTGGCTCACCTTGGCCAGCGCCTCGACGGTCTGGTCGTTCAGCCCGAGGTTCAGGATTGTGTCCATCATCCCGGGCATCGAATCCCGCGCCCCCGACCGCACGGACACCAGCAACGGCCGCTCGGGGTCGCCGAACTTCTTGCTGAGGATGCCTTCGATGAACGCCACGCCGGACTCGACTTGGGCGCGCAGTTCCTTGGGATAACTCCGGCGGTTGGCGTAGTAATAAGTGCAAACCTCGGTGGTGATCGTGAAGCCGGGCGGCACCGGCAGGCCGATGCGGGTCATCTCGGCCAAGTTCGCGCCTTTGCCTCCAAGTAGGGGTTTCATCGAGCCATCCCCGTCGGCCCGCTTGTTGCCGAACAGATAGACGTATTTCTGTGGTTTCGTGGTTTTAGCCATAGTCAGGTGTCGTTTTCGATCTCAGTTGCACTGGTTTAACCAGTGCGAAAGCAGTAGCGAATCTAACAGGGGAGGGGGGGCTGTCAACGGTCGATTTTGCCCGTGCCCAGGCCAAAAAAGGGTTGGTTCACACGCATATTGGCTTGGCTTTTGCCCTGCGTTCGGGTATCTGGCTCGGGACTTCATGCACATGAGCCTGTTTTGTCGTGTCGTTCGCGGACTCGGTGTGGCGCTGGGGGCCATCCCGTTCCTGGCGGTCGCCCTCGGCGGGCCTGCCCCCGTGGTGGTCGAGTCGGTGGATCCCGCTCCCGGGGCGTCGTTGCGGGAGTTGGTCACCATCGAGGTCCAGTTCAGCGAACCGGTCCTGGGGGTGCAAGCCGCCGACCTGCTCCTCAACAGTCAGCCCGCGACCAACGTGACCGAAGTCGCCCCCGGCGATTTTCTGTTTACGTTCCCCATACCCGCTGATGGGGCGGTCGCGGTGGCCTGGGCGGCGGATCACGGCATCACGGACGCCGCCACCGGGTTGGTCGCGTTCGCGGGCGGCGCCTGGAGCTATACCCTCGATACTTCCAGCCCGGCCCCGGGTCTGCTCCTCTCCGAGTTCATGGCCGACAACCGGCGCACGCTGCACGACGAGGATGGCGACAGCTCGGATTGGATCGAGCTTTACAACTCCGCCGAGACGGAGGCCAGCCTCGAGGGCTGGTTCCTCACGGATACCGTCACCAATCTTGCGCGCTGGAAGTTCCCGGGGGTCTCCGTCGCCGGCCACGGTTACCTGGTGTTGTTCGCTTCTGGCAAGGACCGCACCGATGTGGCCGGCCGTCTGCACACCAATTTCAAGCTCCCCAAGGAAGGTGGTTACCTCGCGCTGGTCTCGCCCGCGGGCCATGCCGTCTCCGAGTTCGCTCCCGCGTATCCGAAGCAGTTCACGGATGTCTCGTACGGCCGGGCGCCCGGCGAGCCGAACACGCTCGGTTATTTCGTGAAGCCGACCCCGGGGTTGCTCAATGCCGCCAGCGGGCCGGGGTTCGCGCCGGACGTGCGCTTTTCCGCGCCCAGCGGGCCGTTCACGAATGCTTTCAGCCTGCTCTTGTCCGCCGTTTCGACGAACGCGGTGATTCGCTACACGCTGGATGGCACGCAGCCCACGAATTCGTCGCCCGTGTATCTGGCCCCGATTCCGATCACCAACAGCACCCAGGTCCGGGCGCGCGCCTACCAGGAGGGTCTGCTCCCTGGGCCGCTGCACAGCGAGAACTACCTGATGCTCAGCAACAATGTTCTTGGTTTCGTGTCGGACCTTCCGTTGCTGGTGATCAACAGCATGAGCAAGACCCCGCCGAACGCGGGCCGCTACACCTACGCCAACCTGACGATTTACGAGCCGGTCCATGGGGTGACGTCCCTGACGAATCGGCCGGTCAAAAGTCTCCGCGCGGGCATTCGCCTGCGCGGCTCCAGCACCGAAGGCTATCCGAAATCCAGCTACGCCGTCGAGCTGTGGAACGAGTTTAACGAGGATGCAGATCATTCACTCCTCGGGTTGCCCGAGGAGTCGGATTGGGTGCTCTACGCGCCCAACAACTTCGAGCCGGTGCTGATCCACAACCCGTTCATTCACCAGTTGAGCCGCGATATCGGCCAATACTCGCCCCGCACGCGCTTCGTAGAAGTCTATCTGAACCGCACCGGCGGTCCGGTGGCCAGCAACAGCTACAACGGCATCTATGTGCTCGAGGAGAAGATCAAGATCGGCAAGAACCGCGTGGCGATCGACAAGCTCGAACCCGAGCACGTCAAGCCGCCCGAGGTCACGGGCGGGTACTTGATGAAGTTCGACCGGCTCGATCCGGGCGATGCGGGTTTGAGCGCCGGCGGAGCGCTGATGTGCTGGGTGAGCCCAAAGGAAAGGGACGTCCGCCTGGCTCAACGCGCGCCGCAACGAACCTACGCCAAGACCCACTTCGACGCCTTCGCCAAGGCGCTCAACGGCACCAACTACACCGATCCCGTCCTCGGTTACGCTCCGTACATCGACCTCGAACAATGGATCGATTATCACATCCTCGAGCTCCTCAGCGCGAACGTCGATACGATGGTTCTGAGCTGCTACTTTCACAAGCCCCGCAACGGGCGCATCACCTATGGGCCGCATTGGGACTTCGACCGCGCCCTCGGCTCGACCGATGGCCGCGATGTCAACCCCCGCCTCTGGCTCAACGCCGGATACTTTACCGGGTGGTACTCCCGTGTGCTGAGGGATAAGTATGCGTGGCAGAAGTGGGCCGATCGCTGGCAGGAACTCCGCACCACCCACCTCTCGAACACCAACATCAACCGGCTGATCGACCAACTCACTGGCGAGGTGCTCGCGGCCCAACCCCGTGAGCGGGCCAAATGGAAGGTCGCCCTGCGCGGCGGCAGCTACCAGAGTGAGATCAACCTGATGAAGGCATGGCTCTCGAACCGCACGGACTTCATCGACACGAATTTCGTTTCCAAGCCGCGGCTCAGCCATCCCGGCGGACCCATCCGGCCGGGGTTCCTCTTCAGCCTCGAGCCGGGACCCAAGTCGGCCAACGCCACGATCTACTACACGCTGGACGGTTCCGACCCACGCCTGCCCCAAGGCGACATCGCGCCCTCGGCCCGGGTCTATGACGCCCCGCTCACGTTCTCGAACAACGTGCGCGTGGTGGCCCGCGCCCGTGATCCCGCGCGCACCCAGCGTGGCCCGGTCACATCGACGCCCTGGTCCGGCCCGGCTGCCGCCACGTTCGTCGTGCGCACGCCTCCTTTGCTCATCACCGAGATCATGTTCCATCCGGCGGCGCCTCCCGCCGGCAGCCCCTACACGGCCTCGGATTTCGAGTTCCTCGAGTTGAAAAACACAGGCGACACAGCCTTGGACTTGGTCGGGACCGCCCTGACCAACGGCGTCGAGTACACCTTCACCTCGCTCAGCGCGGTGACCAACCTCGCTCCCGGCGAACGCGTCCTCCTGGTCAAGAACAAGGCGGCTTTCCTCTCCCGGTATCCTGGCGCAACCCACATTGCCGGAGAGTTTGCCGGCAGCCTCGGCAATGGCCGCGACCGGCTCGTCGTGCTGGGGCCGTTGCTCGAGCCCGTGGTTGACTTCCGCTACGATGACGCCTGGCAGCGCCTGGCCGATGGCGCCGGTTTCTCCCTGGTATTGGCCGACGAAAGCGTGGCGGCCGGGTTCGAGGGCGACCCGGTGCGCTGGCGCCTCAGCAGCCGCCCGGGTGGCTCCCCCGGGCAGGGCGAACCGCCCCAGGTCAAAGTGAAGCCGGTCCTGCTCAACGAGGTCCTTACCCATACCCATTCGCCGCAACTCGATGCCGTCGAGTTCTACAATCCCAATCCCGAAGCGGTGGACATCTCCGGCTGGTTCCTCACCGATGACTTCGCCACGCCGGCCAAGTACCGGTTTCCCAGTCCCACTTCGATCCCTCCCCACGGCTACTTGGTCGTGGATGAAACGAGGTTCCGCGTGGCGGGCGCCGCTGGCTTCGCCTTCAGTTCCCTCGGCGATCAGGCCTGCCTCTTTTCCGCGGACGCGGACGGCACTCTAACCGGCTACTATCACGGATTCAGTTTCGGAGCGGCGGAGAATGGCGTCAGCTTTGGCCGTTACCTTGCGAGCGACGGGCGCGAAGAGTTCGTAGCCCAGGAGCGGGTGACTCTCGGCGCGAGAAACAGCGGTCCGCGGGTCGGCCCGGTGGTCGTCAGCGAGATCATGTTCGACCCTCCACCGGACGGCATCGACAACAACACAGAAGACGAGTTCATCGAGTTGCGCAATGTCGGCGCGACCCCGGCGCCCCTCTTCGATCCGGCGCACACCACCAACACCTGGCATCTGCGCGGCGGGGTGGATTTCGACTTTGCCGAGGGGTTGACGTTGCCGCCCCGCGGCGTTCTGTTGGTGGTGGGATTCGACCCATTGGCCGACCCAGCCAGCCTGGCGCGCTTCCGCGCGCGCTACTCCCTCAGTGCCGCCACGCCAATCTACGGGCCCTGGCAGGGCCACCTCGACAATGCGGGCGACCGCATCCGCCTTCTCAAGCCCGATGAGCCGGAGCCGGCGGATGCGGCGGACCCGGGCTTCGTGCCGCACGTGCTGGTCGAGGAGGTCCAATATGCCGCGCAAACACCGTGGCCGGCTGGCGCGCTGGGCACGGGCCTGTCGCTCAGGCGAGGGGTCCTGGCCGGCTTTGGCAACGACCCCGGCAACTGGTTCGCCGGCCCGCCGACACCGGGCGAGGAGGGGCCGGACGGCGACACCGATGGCGATGGTCTGAGCAATGCCACCGAGCTTGCCGCGGGCACTGATCCCAGCGACCCGGCCAGTTCCTTGCGACTGCAAGTGTCCATCCAGCCCGGGCCAACCGTACACATCGGTTTCACGGCCATGCCCGCTCACGGCTACCAGGTTCTTTACCGCGACAGCCTCCTCACTGGGGACTGGCAAGTCCTGCGCGTCTTCGATCCGCCCGCCATCGCCTCGCCGGTGACAGTCACCGACGCTCCCTCGAGCTCCGCTCGCTTCTATCGCCTCGTGACCCGGTAGATCCGGCTCTTCCTGCCCAGGCATCCCGAAGGGAGCCCAGCCTCAAGCCCAAGGTTGCGAGGAACGAGCTACCTTGGGTGACCAACGCAATCTGCCAAACCTACCCCGGACACTTTCCGCCGGGATCGGGATAATGATTTCAAGGTGTTCGTCGGAAACCAGGGCTGTGGCGCCGGCACGTTCTCGTGCGTCGATGACGCCTTCCTGCCGCGGGACCGAAGCCACTACGTCGTGGCCTCGCTCCTTTACAGGGATCGGGAGGGCAAGCCGCAGACCGCGCGCTATGATCTGAAGAACCGCTGCTGAGGGAAGCTCTACCACGGCCCGGTCGGGCTGCCCAACGACGCTGCGCCCGGCCCCGCCATCATGCGTTGCGAGTTCCCTCCCAGTTCGTCGGTCCGATCGACACAAACCGATATCCCGGTGGTGATCAAATGATCGCCATTTCCTCGCGGTGACGTGACGCGGGCTCCGCCGCCGCCGCCACGCTCAGTCTTCCGTCTTCGGTTGCGAACCTGCCGCGATCCCGTTGGCCAGGCTGGCGCAGAATTGCTCGTTGCCGCCGGCCTTCTTCACCAACTCGAGTTCCCCGCCGTCGAGCCATACCCCGCCGCAGAACGGGCAGCGATCCACGATCACGTTTTCCACCACGTGTTTGACCATGCCGCTGCCATCGATGGGACAGTAGCGCTTCTGCTCGCGCTCCGCGCGGATCGCCAGTTCGCACGCCTGGCAGGTGGGCAAGCCCTCGAAGGTTTTCCTGGTTCGCCGCTTGCCGCAGCGGACGCATTTATCGCCAAAAAACATGCTCATACCGGTTCACGTGGTTCCACTGGCGCCCGTGGTGGTGCTGGTGGTGACGTGGCCTTCAACCCTCCCACGGACGCCGGGGCTTGTCGAGCCTCTAGCTAAAGTGAAGCTTCGCTTGAGGAGGCTCGCCCTCACCCTGGCCCTCCCCCCCCAGGGGAGGGAAACGCGCACGGCCGCGCCGCGAACCACGAACGCCACCCTCACCATCGGCGCCGGGCTGCGATCCAGGACAGAAGCGGCCGGGCACTCCAGTGCGACGGTGACGGCAAGACGCGGCGAACGAGTCTCCCTCTCCCATCCGGCCCATCCGGTGGGAGAGGGCCGGGGTGAGGGCGAGTGTTGTCTCCTCAACTGACTCGTGATCCCTCACCGAGCCGCGTGACCAGCAGAGAGGCTTGAGCCGACTGACGTCGGCTCACATGAAAAGCGAGGTCAAGACAAGTTTTCCCCTTGGCGAAAGCCAAACGCTTTTTGCTTTTGACTTCGCAGGACAACCGTTCGACGGCCTTGTGGC
>Ga0233425_10006166_pt1 | contig 18101 bp, 11 predicted proteins | sample Watercolumn_Towu_2_FD_181712 | JGI IMG/M metagenome (GOLD analysis project Ga0233425, IMG submission 181712) | Freshwater microbial communities from Lake Towuti, South Sulawesi, Indonesia - Watercolumn_Towuti2014_140_MG | ecosystem: Environmental > Aquatic > Freshwater > Lake | place... | reverse complement strand
GCGTGACGTCCGGGTGGGCGTACACGTCCTGACGGTTGTCGGTCCCGTAGACCACCTTCTCGTCCGCGGCCGGGTCCGAGCCCTCGACCACCGAGAAGCTGCACGCACCCGACGTCCCGGCGGCGACGGCGATGATCAGCATGATTCCGTTGATGGGCTTCGCGGCGATGTGGCTCATGACTCAAAGAGATCCGGCAACGGTCGTGCCAGCGGGCGCCCGCGGACGAGAAGCTGATCCGTACCTGAGCTCGGGTCTGATCCTTGGGGGGTAGGTCCCCCAAAAGCGGGGACCGCTCAGACGGTGGATGTTCCACCGGGAGCAATGCGGGCTCTCCCCGGGCCGTGATCGGGGGCCGTGGCCCTCAGGCCGGTCCACCGCACGAAACACTAGCTGCCGTGATGCCGTTGGAGTATCGTTCGCAGGTTCCCATGAGCGAGAACCTGGAGCAAACCCTCGAGATCTTGAAGGCCAGCCTGCTGGTCAAGCCCAAGGACCCGTACAAGCGGTGCAAGCTGGGCCTGACCTACTGGAAGCTCGGGCAGAACGAGGCCGCGGCCCGCGAGCTCGAGAAGGCGGCCAGCCTCAAGCCCGACTACTTCGACGCGTTCTACCAGCTCGGCCAGGTGCTCGAGGAGCTCGGGTCGCGCGCCAAGGCGGTCCAGGCGTTCGACAGCGCGTGGCGGCTCAAGCCGGACCACGTCGACCTGCTCATGCGCCTCGCACCGCTCGCGCTGTCGCAGGAGGCATACGCGGTCGCCGCCGAGGCGTACGACGCGATCTCGCGCCTGCGTCCCGACGACGCCGACGCCATGGTGAAGGCGGGCTCGTCCTACGTGAAGGTCGAGAGGCGGGCCGAAGCGGCGGACGCGTACACCAGGGCGTCGCAGATCTCGACCGAGGACGCCGTGCTCTTCCTTGATCTCGGCCGCGTTCTGCACCGCCTCGGGCGTTGGGCCGACGCGTCGAAGGCCCTCCGGAAGTCCATCCGCCTGCGCGACACGGTGGCCGAGTCGTTCTCGCTGCTCGGCCAGGTCTCCGAGAGGCTCGACGACGACGCCGAGGCCGTCAAGGCGTACGAGCGCTGCGGCGAGCTCGAGCCAGGGAACGTCGAGACCTTCACCGCGCTGGCCGCGATCTTCAAGAGGACCCGGGAGTGGGAGAAGCAGGAGCGCGCGCTGAAGCGAGCCCTCGAGCTCCAGCCCGAGCGGCACGAGCTCCTCGCCGACCGTGGCCGCGCCCTGACGGCACTCGCGCGCCACGACGAGGCGACCCCGTGCTTCGCCCTGGCGGCGGACATCGACCTCGACAACCCGGAGTACCTGCTGCTGCTCGGGCAGAGCTTCCTCGCGCGGGAAAAGGCCGAGGACGCGCTCGCGCCGCTCAGACGCGCCGTGTCGCTCGACCCCGAGTCGGTCCCGGCCCACCTCGCGCTCGGCGAGGCGCTGGCGAGGACCAACGATCACGAGGGCGCTCTGGCGCAGTACCTCGAGGCGCTGAAGCGGGCCCCGGACCTCGGCGCGGCCCACCTCGCGGTCGGCCGGCTCCGCCAGGCGCAGGGCGCCACGGAAGAGGCGATCGCGTCGTTCCGCAGGGCCGTGGCGCAGCCGGCGACTCGCGCCGACGGACACGTCGCGCTGGGCCGCTGCCACGTGCTTCTCGGCCGTGACGCCGATGCCGTCGAGGCCTGGTCGAAGGCACTCGAGGACCGGCCGCAGGACGTCGCGGTGCTCGTCGACCTCGGGGACGCGCTCGTCCGGCTCGGGCGGTTCGCGGAGGCGATCGACGTCTTCGCGCGCGCCGTCGCGCTCCCCGGCGACCACGGCGGCGCGTTCCACCAGCTCGGCGTCGCCCACGCCAGTCTCGAGCATATCGACGAGGCCCACGCCGCCCTGACGCGGAGCCTCGAGCTCCGGCCGGGCTCGGCGGCGACCCTCGAGCAGCTCGGCCACGTGTGCCGCGACCGCGGCGAGACGGACCAGGCCGCGAGCCTGTACCGCCGCGCCGTGGGCCTGGACCCGGAGCTCGTCGATTCGTGGATCGCCATGGGGAAGCTCGCGTACGACAATCGTGACTTCCCGACAGCGCTCGAGGCGTGGCAGGCCGCGAGGGCGCGGCGGGCCGGAGATCCGGACGTCGCGGCCGGGCTCGGCGCCGCGCTGCGCGAGGTCGGGCGGCACTCCGAGGCCGCCGCGGTGCTCGAGGAAGCGGAACGGCTCGCCCCGGAGTCCCTGGCGATCCAGCAGGAGCTCGGCATCACCTACCTCGCCCTCGGCCGGTACTCTGAGGCGGTCGAGGCGCTCGAGCACCTCGTCCGGAAGGGAGCGGAGACCGCGACGCTCAAGGCGCTCGCCGGGGCGTACGACCAGCTCGGCCGCACGGCCCAGGCTACAGCGGTCCTGGAGCAGGCGTCGGCCGCGGCCCCGGGCGACGGCGAGCTCCGCTTCGTGCTCGGGTCGCGGCTCAGGCAGCAGGGCCGGGTCGAGGACGCGGTCCGGACCCTCACGGGCGTGCCGGACATGGTCCAGGACGCCTCCAGCGCGTGGTACGAGCTCGGCCTGGCCCAGTCCGCGGTCGGCGACCACGCCGAGGCGGTGCGGTCCCTCAAGAGCGCGATCCGCGGACACCCCGACTTCGAGGATGGCCACCGGGCCATGGCCACGGCGTGCATCGCCCTCGGCCGCCACCACGAGGCCATCGAGGCCCTGACCCAGGTGCTCCGGTCCGCGCCGCACGATGTAGACGCGATGCTGGCCCTCGGCCGCGCGCAGGCCGCGATCGCGCGCCACCAGGACGCCCTCGCCACGTTCGACAGGGTCCTCGAGCTCCGAGGCGACACCGCCGACGCGATGGTCGGCAAGGGGACGGCGCTGGCCGAGCTCGGGCTCTTCGTGCAGGCGGCCGAGGTGCTGCACCGGGCGATCGCCTGGCAGCCGACGAACGCCGACCTGCTGTACCACCTGGCGTCGATCCAGTGGAAGAACGGCGAGACCGCGGCCTCGGAGTCCGCGCTGCGCCGCGCCATCGACAAGCGGCCCAACGAGGCGGACTACCACCGGCTGCTGGGCCTCGTCCTGGCGGACTCTGGGCGGCACGCCGAGGCCATCGAGGCCTTCGAGCAGGCGAACTGGCTCCGGCCTGGCGACGCGCTGTCGCAGCTCCAGCTCGGGCTCTGCCGGCTCCGCCTCGGGCGAGTGCGCGAGGCGCGCGAGGCGTTCGAACGGACCCTCGAGCTGAACCCGGACCAGGCCGACGCGCACTTCCACCTCGGCGTGCTGCACGAGCAGGCGAACGAGGCGTACGAGGCGCGGGCCCGCTTCGAGAAGGCCGTGACGCTCGACCCGAACCACGCCCAGGGCCACCTCCACCTCGGGCGGGTGCTCGCGGCCCAGCGGCAGTGGGAGGCCGCGGCCGCCGCGTTCCGGACAGCGACCCGGCTGGACGCGAACCTCGACGAGGCGTACGAGCAGTCGGCCCGCATCTACCTCGAGCTCGGCGCGCACGAAGAGGCGGTGCTGGCGTACAAGCAGCTCACGCGGCTGCGCAAGGACGACCCGCTCGCGCTGCTCGGCGTGGGCCGGGCCTACCGGGCGCTCGGCCGGCTCGAGCCGGCGCTCGAGAGCCTCGAGGCCGCGGTCCGGTTGAAGCCGGACGTCGCGGGCGGGCAGCGAGCCCTGGCCGCGGTGGCGCTCGAGCTCGGGCGCAACGACCAGGCGATCCACTGCTTCAAGGTCGCTCTGTTCCAGGACCCGGAATCCGAGGAGCTCCTGGAGCAGCTCACGGACGCGTGCGGCCGGATCAACCGGCACGACCTGCTCGTCGCCTCGCTCGAGGAGGTGGCGGCCGCCCACCCCGGGGCGACGTGGCTGCACCGGAAGGTCGGGTTCGTGTACGCGGCGATCGGTCGCGCGGACGACGCGATCCACGCGCTCGAGCGGGCGGTCGCGCTCGACCCGGCCGCGGCCGACGCCCAGCGGCTCCTCGCGGTGCTCGTGCGCGACAAGGGGAGGTACGACGACGCGGCGCGGGCCTTCACCCAGCTCGTCCGGAACGCACCGGCGGGAGCGGTGAACGGCGACGACTACGTGGAGCTCGCGCGGTGCCACCAGGCCCTCGGCCGGAGGGACGAGGCGATCCAGACCCTGCAGGAGGGGCTCCGCGCCGTCCCGGACCACGTCGAGGCCACCACCATGCTCGCCTCGCTGCTCTGCGGCGCCGGCCGGTGGCAGGAGGCCCTGGATGCCTTCCACACGAGCGTGCTCATGCACGGCGAGACGCTGCCGGCGATCCGAGGGATCGGTATCGCCAACGCGCGGCTCGGCCGCCACCGCGAGGCGGTGGAGTACCTGACGCGGGCGGTCGCCGCCGCGCCGAACGACCCCGACGCGTACGCCCTGCTCGCGGCGGAGTACGAGCACCTCCAGGCGTACGAGCACGCGGTCGCGGTGTACAGGGACGTGACGCGGCTCAGGCCGAACGACGCCGAGGCGTACTACCGCCTCGGCACGTGCTTCCAGCGGCTCAAGCGGTTCGACGAGAGCGCCGCGGCGCTATCGAGGGCGCAGTCCCTCAACCCGGACCACCCGGAGCTGCACTACTTCCTCGGCGTGGCGCTGATGCAGCTCGGGCGGGTCACCGAGGCGGTCTCGGCGTTCGAGATCGCGACCTCGCGCAAGCCGGGCGACGCGGCGCTCCGCGCGGCGCTCGGCGTGGGGTACGCCCAGGTCGGGCGGCTCGACAAGGCGCTCGAGGCGTACACCGAGGCCGCGCGGCTCGGGATGAACGACCTGCAGATCCACATCAACATCGGGCGGATCGCCGAGCGGCTCGGCGACCTCGAGCGCGTGGTGCACGCCTATCGCAAGGTGATCGAGCTCGACTCGAACCTGCTCGAGGGCCACCGCAAGCTCGGCTGGGCGCTCGCCGAGCTCCGGCGGTACCAGGAGGCGCTCTCGCCCTACCAGCAGGCCGTGTTCCTGACGCCGAACGACCCGGACCTCCGCTTCGAGCTCGGACTGTGCTACGCCAGGCTCGGCAACTCGCGGGCCGCGATGGCCCAGGTCCAGGCCCTCCAGACGCTCAACGCCCGCCGAGCCGCGGAGCTCCTCGCCCACGTCCCGCGGTAGCCTCGAGGCAAGCGTACACGGGGGAGGAACTTTTCTGAGGAAAAGTCCCTCCCCCGGACCCCCTCCTCAAAAGACTTCAGATACTTTTTTTTCGTGAGCGTGAGCGTGAGCGTGAGCGTGAGCGTGAGCGTGAGCGTGAGCGTGAGCGTGGTGCGTGAATACAGGTCATGAACCGGGGGTAGCGACCAACGGGAGCGTAGGGGGAAGAGCTCCCTGGATGGTACCCGGCCCAGCCGGGCAGGGGAAACCACTGTCTTCAGAAAGGGGTTTCCCCTGCGAACGGCGATGTCTCGAGTCCCGCGTGGGCGCGAGCTACTTGGCGAGCTCCTTGGTGGGCTTCAGGATCGTGGCCTTCACGACCTTGTGGGCCGGCTTGCCCTTGATCGTGATCTTCTCACCCGTCGCCGGGTTGCGGCCTTCACGGTCCTTGGTCGCGGCCTTCTTCGCCACCCGGAGCTTCACGATGTTGGGGAGCGTGATCTCGCCGGGGCCGTTCTTGCCGAGCTGGGCCTGCATGAGCCCGAAGAGCGAGTCGAAGACACCCTCGACCTGCTTCTTGGACAGCGTGGCCTCGTCGGCGATGTGAGCCATGATCTCTGCCTTCGTCATTTTCTTTGTTCCAGTTTTCTTCGCGGTGGCCATCTCCAACCCCCGGCCCGTGTTTTCAGGGCCTTCAAGGTGTTAATGGGCCGCTGATAACACTTCTGACCTGGGGCGGCAAGCGGAAAACGACACATTTGTCCAGTGTCGGAAGGAAAAAAGCAGGGACCGCGGACCGAGGAGCGTCCGGGAGAGCGGCCGCGCCGGCCGCGTGCCCCTTGAGTCAGCATCACCCGAGGTAGTCCACGAGGGTCACATCGAAACGGAGCAGGAGGCGGGCGAGCAGGCACAGCGGGAGCCCGACGATCGCGGTGAAGTCGTCGCCTTCCATCGACTCGAAGAGCGTGACGCCCGCCGCCTCGACGCGGTAGGAGCCCGCGCAATCGAGGGGGAGGTCCCTCGCCACGTACCGCGCCAGCCGCTCCTCATCCAGCGGCCACATCCGCATGCGGTGGACCGACAGGCCCGTCTCGCTTCGCCCGGTGCTCGGCTCGTGGACGCAGAGCCCGGTGAGCAGCCTGTGCTCGCGACCGGACATCGACACGAGCTGCGCCGTCGCGGCCTCGACCGTGCCGGGCTTGCCGAGCACGCGGCCGTCGATCTCGACGACCTGATCGGAGCCGATGATCAACCCGTCCGGGTGCTCGGGCGCGAGGCTCTCGGCCTTGCGCCTGGCGAGGACCACGACGATTTCCGCTGGAGGGGTGCCCTCGGCGATCTCCTCGTCGCACCGCGGCGCGCACGGCACGAAGGACAGCCCGGCGCGCTCGAGGAGCGCGCGCCGGTGGCGCGAGGTCGAAGCCAGCACGAGGGGTTTCACCATGACCCGGGTTCTACCATCGCAGAGGCTCATGGCCCAGGAACACCGTTTCACGTATATTCGGGGCGTGTGACCCGTGTCCGGAGACGGGACGGCGGGACATGAGTCACGAGGCGAGGGTCTGAGCGAGTGGTGAACCCCGAGGACATCGAGCTCCCGGCAGCCTTCGGGCCGTACGAGCTCAGACGTCTCATCGGCGCGGGCGGGATGGCTCGCGTGTACGAGGCCCGGCTCTCCGGGCCTCACGGTTTCGAGAAGCGGATCGCCATCAAGATGATGCTGCCGGCTTACGTCGATGACGAGGAGTTCGTCACCATGCTCATCGACGAAGCCAAGATCGCCGCCGCGCTCAACCACAGCAACATCTGTCAGATCCACGACCTCGGCCGCATCGGTGACAGCTACTACATCGCGATGGAGTACGTGGAGGGAGCGGACCTCAACCGGGTCGTCAACCGCTCGCTCCAGAAGCGGGTCCCGATCCCGTACGACGTCATCGCGCACATCGGCCACGAGATCTGCGCCGGGTTGCACTACGCCCACGCCAAGACCAACGACAAGGGCGAGCCGCTGAACATCATCCACCGCGACATCAGCCCGGCGAACATCCTCATCTCGATGTCCGGCGAGGTGAAGATCGTGGACTTCGGCGTGGCCAAGGCCGCGCACCGCACCCAGCACACGATGGTCGGGGTGGTCAAGGGCAAGTACCAGTACATGTCGCCCGAGCAGATCACCGGCAAGAAGATCGACCATCGCAGCGACATCTTCGCGGCGGGCATCGTGCTCTACGAATCCATCGCGGGGCAGATGATGTACCCGGATGGGCTCGACATGCTCGACCGGATACGGTCGGCGAAGATCCGGCCCCTCGAGAAGCTCCGCCGCAACGTTCCGCCCGAGCTCAACGCGATCATCAAGCGGGCGCTGTCGCGCACCCCGGAGGACCGCTACCAGACCGGGGCCGAGATGGGCGACGCGCTGGGAGAGTTCCTCGTCGTCTACCGCGCGAAGAACGGGTCGCACCGGCTGGACGACCTGATGGCCAAGCTCTTCAAGGAGGAGCGCGGTGTCGAGTCCGCCACGGCCAGCCCCGACGGGGCGCGCGAGAAGGCTCGCAAGAAGACGGTCGAGGCGGACGAGGAGAGGCCGGCCTCCGCGGCGAAGCACGTCGAAATCATGCCCGAGTCCGCGCTCCCGAACCTGGCCGGGCCCGCGACGGACGAGCCGACCGTCGCGCAGGTCTCCGAGATCGACCCCAGGCGGTGGACGCAACCCGTGCCGAAAGGCAAGGAGCGGCCGACGGCTCCGGCCACGCCGCAGTCCGTGGCCGACGCCGGGTCGTCCACTGGTGAGCCGCGTCCCGTCGGTGGCCGCGACGCGGCGCCCGCGGACCAGCGGTCGAGACAACCCTCGTCCGGCCCAGCGGCCGAACAAGGGGAGGCGGAGCCAGACAGCGCAGAAGAGTCGCTCGACGACGAGGATGACGACGGTCGAGAGACCTACGACGCCGAGGAGTCCACCGTCGCCTTCGACGGGCACGCGATGGCGGACATCCGGTTCTCCTCGACGCTGTCGTCGCTCCACACGGGCGAGGACACGCTCAAGTTCGAGCCCGTTGAAGAGGAGGACTTCAGCATCGACGTCGACCTCTCCCAGATGGACTCCTCGGGCGGCAAGACACGCGATGCGTCCTTCCTGCTCAAGGACGGCTCGGGGAACACGACGGGCCCGTTCAGCCGGTCCCAGCTCCGCGGGCTGTTCACGACGGGTGCGCTCACGCCCGACGACCTCGCGCTACCCGCTGGAGAGATGAGCGTCGCGGACCCGGCGCACCAGGGCGTGTGGCTGCCCGCCGCGTTCTACGCCGCTGACATGGACGCGGCGTTCGAGGAGAGGTCGATCCGGGGTCTGGGTGAGCCCCTCCGGACCTTCAACCTCCAGATCGATCCTGCCGCGAGGGTCTTCGTGGAAGCGGCGCTCGACGGGCGCCAGGGGCTGCTGGTCTTCGACCGCCCCGGTGTGCACAAGCAGGTCCTGGTCACGAAAGGGCGTCCACTCTACGCAAGCAGCAACATCCCCGAGGAGCAGCTCGGCCGTCGGCTCCACGAGGAGCGCCGGGTGAGCGCGGAGCGGCTCGACGACGGGGTTCGTTATGCGCTGCAGCACCGGCAGGTGTTGAGCGAGGCGCTCGTCACCGTCGGCGCGCTGACCGCGGACGCGCTCGCGCGGCAGCTCGTCGGGCTGATCGAGGGTCGTGTCCTCGAGATCTTCGGCTGGAGGACCGGCTTCGCCTCGTTCTACCTGGCGAAGCTCGACTCGGTCACTCCGCTCCAGATCAACGTCGGCCTCGCACCGCTCGTGCTGGAGGGTGTGAACCGCGCCGTCGGCCGGGGTGGCCCGGTGGGCTGGCTCCGCGCGCACGACACGAGGACATTGATCCTCACCGGCGAGCCCTCGAAGGGGCTGGAGCTCCTCGGCATCTCGGCGCCGGTCCTGCGCTTCCTGACGAGGTTCAGCACTCCACTCAGCGTTCGAGAGGTCATCGAAACGGTGGTGGCCGAGCACCTCGACGACGAGCAGGTCGCGTCGGGGATCGTCCTGGCGCTGAACGTGGGCTATCTCGCGGTCGTCGCGGAGTAGGCCGGGGCTCGCGCTACTCTTCCACCGGGTCGATGACCTTGACGACCTCCAGCCGCTCGGTCCGCCTCGGGAGCTTGACCACGGCCATCTCGCCCGCGGTCTTGCCCAGCAGGGCCCGGGAGTATGGCGTGCCGATCGACACGTCGCCCGGGCTCGGGTCCGGCAGCTCGGGCGGGACGAGCCTGAGTGTCCGCTCGGCCCCGGTCTCCTCGTCGGCGACGACGATGGTGCTCATCGTCGTGATGCGTCCGGGCACGAGCCGGACCCGGGCGAGCTCCCGGATCTTCGCCAGGCGACCGTGGAGCTGCTCGATCCTGGCCTGGACCAGACGGAGACGCTCCTTGGCGGCGTCGTACTCGGCGTTCTCGCGGAGGTCGCCGTGGGCGCGCGCTTCCTCGAGCTTCCTGGGCAGGTCCACGTTCATCTCGCGGGTCAGGGACGCGACCTCGTCCTCGATGCGGGAGATCAGTCGGCGGATCTCCGGCCTCGTCGTCAGGTCGATCCACTTGGCGACCGTGATGGTGGTCGGCCCCGCGGCCGGCGCCCGGGTGGCCGCCGCTCGCGCGGGCCGGGCCTCGGGCCAGTCCTGGTCCTCGTCGGGTTCAGCGGCTCGAGGGGCTCTGCGCTGCGGCCTCGGGGCCTCGAACCCCGGCGCGATGAACAGCCGGCGCTTCGACTCGTAGGAAGGGATGTCCGGAAGTCCCTGCGAGCAGCTCGCTCGCAGGCGCTCGAGCACGCCGTCGAACTCGGCCTCGGAGACGATCCGCGGCACCACGATCCCCTTGAGCGACGTGGCGGACACGACGCCCTGGTGCTCGAGCAGGAGCTTGTGGAGCGGCTCGACCGGGTCTCGTGACCAGTCGGCCCGGAGCTGCTCGAGCTGGAAGAGGCGCCGGACTTCGTGGGCGTCGCTGCCGAGCACTTTCGGGGGAGGATCGCCCGCGACGCTCCGCGTCTCCGTCAGGCCCGACGGGTGGCGGACCAGCGCCTCGCGGCCGTCGGTGGTGACCACCTGCGCGATGCTCCAGTCCGACCACTGGAGATAGGTCCCGGGGTGGGCGCGAAGCGCCCTCGAGGCCGTGAGGATCTCGTCGCCGAGCTCCTGCGGTGACGCGGCGCGATCGAGCCGCGCCAGCACCGCCTCCAGGTTCGGCGCTCCCGGGTAGAGCGCGGACAGCGCCCGCCGCGCCTCCACGACGTAGCGGGGAGACGAGCTCCACGCGAGCCCGGTCGCGACGACCGCGAGGCCGTCCTCGGCGTGACCCGTTTCGACGAGCGCCTCGGCGAGCATGGTCATCAGGTCTCCCGCCCGCTCTCCCTGACCCCGCGCCGCGAGCCGCTCGGCCGTGTGGACCATCGCTTCGCGAGGCAACACCTCCGCGGTGCAGCACGTGAGCCAGATCGCCTCGATCTCGTCGAAGCGCTCCTTCTTCACCAGACGCGGGAGCACGCGCTCGACGTGCTGTCGGAGCACATCGAGCACGCCGGACCCGGCGAGCGTCTCGGCCGCCTCGACGGCCTGCGTGAGCGGAACGGACGCCACGTCCGCCCGTCCGGCCACGACGTCCTCGATGGTGGCTGTCGTCGGCTCCATTTTCCAGCTCCTGAGCTCGGGTGCGGGAACCTGCACACGGTACCGGCTTCTCGGCGCGGGTTCCACCCCATTGGTTGGTTCGAGTATGATCGTTGCCGCGGTGCGCAGACAGGGAAGACCCAACGCGCGTGTCGAAAGGCGAGCGATCCAGCGGTCGCCGGGGAGGTCGAGACCATGACGAGAGCCGCGGTGATGCTCCTGCTCGGTGTGCTGACGCTGGCCCCACGAGCGTCGGCCGAGGAAGCCTGGGACGAGGCGAGGCAGCACTACGAGAGAGGCCGATCACTCGAAGCCGAGGGCAACCTGGCTGACGCCCTGCAGGAGTACCAACGTGCTCAGGAGCTCCGGCCGACGTTCCGTCTCCATCTGCCGCAGGGACGAGTCTGCCGCGGACTTGGCAGGTACCGCGAGGCGCTCGAGCACTTCCAGACCTTCCTGCGCGAGGGCGGCGAGGTCATCAATGCTGCCGAGCGCGACGAGACCACCGCGGCGATCGCGGAGCTCGAGGCCCGTGTGTCCCGCATCGATGTCCGGACCATCGACGGAGCGACCATCTCGATCGACGGCGTCGATCTCGGGACGGCTCCGCTTTCGGGCCCGGTCGTGCTGGATCCGGGGAGTCACCGGATCGATGTCCGTCTCGACGGGCGCCGGACCGCGTCTCGGGAGCTGCTCCTGGAGCGCGGTCAGATGGGAACGGTGGAGATCGATCTCGAGGCAGAGCCCGCGTCGTCGCTGGTCGTCACACCTCCGCCGGCCGGTCCCGAGCCGCTCGGCGAGGGGCCGACCGAGGTCGCTCCGGAGCCGGAGCGGGAACCGGTGTCGGGTGACGGGGCTCGCCGAGGGAGGCGACGGGTCCACAGGGCGTGGTTCTGGAGCCTGCTCGCCCTTTCGACCGCGGCGCTCGCGGGTGGCGTGGTTTTCGGCGCCCTCGCGGTCGGATCGCAGGGCGACTTCGACGACCTCGACGTCCCGGGCCGCTCCGCGGCGCAGGAAGCGGAGCTCCAGCGCGTTCGCGACAGGGGCTACAGGTATGCCAACGGCGCAGATGCGATGATCTTCAGCGGCATCGGTCTCGGGCTCGCCACGCTCGTGCTGGGCTTCTTCACCGATTTCCGGGGAGAGGTGGACGGCGGGCCGGCGCTCATACCCGCTGGCACGCCGACGCTCGATGATGGTGCGGCCGTCTTCTGGCGAGGGGGTGTGCGATGAGCCGGTATTCACGTGTCGCCCTCTGCCTCGTCCTCCACGTACTCGCGGCCTGTAACCTGATCATCGATTTCGAGCCCAAGAATCCCTACGTGCGTGATGCTGGTGGTGAAGGCGATGCCGACACCGACGGCGACAGCGACCCGGACGCCGACTCCGACACCGACCCGGACTCCGACACCGACACGGACCCCGACTTCGACCCCGACGGCGACGCCCCGTGTTCCATCGAGCTCAGGTACGTCAATTCCGCGACCGCCGGGGCAGCACCGCGGAACATCGACTTCGGCGACATCGACATGGATGGTCTTCCGGACGCCGTGGTTGCGAGCTCCAGCGGTCCCTCGAGCATCGAGGTGTTCACCAACGACGCGTTAGCCGACGGGCGGGCGCTCGTCCACCAGAGCACAATCGCCTTCCCGCCCAACGTCGCGCTCGGAGCGGCTCGGATCGGGCACCTGGACAGCGGTGGCCCCTTCGAGATCCTCGCCTTCGTTTGGGATGGCTCGTCGCTGTTCGGGTACATCCAGATTTTCCAAGTCGGTGAGTCCTCCCCGCGCGATAGCTGGGGGCTCGGACAGCAGCCTTTCCAGGGTGGCGTGCTGGCGAACCTGGACGGCAACTCCAATCGGGACATCGTGGGCACGACCTGGTCGGAGTCGCCATCGAACGGAGCTCTGAGGTTCCTGCTCCGAGCCAATGACGGAGATCGCGGAACGGAGAACTCGATCGACTTTTCAACCGAGGAACCTGGGCGCATCGTCGCCGCGGACTTCGATTTCGACGGCAAGGACGAGGTCGTCGTGGGCGTCACCACCCGTCTGGGCGACCTGGTGCGTATCTACCATGAACAGGACGGGTCCCTCATCCACACCGAGAGTGCGGTCGATTGCGATGTTCGAGACATCGCCGTGGCCGACTTCGACGGCGATGACGAGCGACCGGACACCGTCGTCCTCGCGTGCGTGGTCGGTGGGCCCCGGATGTACCGCGTGAGCGACGCGTTCGAGCTCGAATCGGAGGTCGTGCTGCACACCCCCGATCACCGGGGGGATGCCGCCCTGGCCGTGGCCGCGGGCGACCTCGACGGTGACGGAGACGACGACATCGTCGCGTGTTACGCGATGGAGCTCGTCCCGTTCTGCAACGACCACGCCTCGCCGGTGGCGTGCGGCTGCGGCACGCCGATAGACACCGGAGAGGACGAGCACGCGTTAGGGATCGTGAACATCGATGGAGACCCGGAGGGCCGGGAGGACGTCGTCCTGGCGGCTAGCGGGTTGCACACCTACCTCTCGTTCGTGTCCGAGGAGTGAGCAGAAGCTCACGTTCGCGGCGCACGAGCCCTGCCCATGGCACAACATGACACTTCCGGAGCGGGCAGAGCCCGCGCTCGGACGGCTCCGAGGACCCGTGATCATTGGCCATTCCGAGGGGCTCGCTCGCTGTGAATTCTCCGGTCCGCGGGTTGCACAAACAGGGCAGGAGGTGCGAGTCGAATGAAGACACTCATGATCGTGGGAGCTCTGGTCGTCGCGCTGCACCTCTCGGCGTGCGTCAACATGCACGACTGCTGCGAGTGCCTGTTCGAGGGGGCCGAGCTGAGCTGCGCGGAGCCTCGTGACGAGTGCATCGACAAGTGCGAGTACGAGTGCCAGTCGGTCGACGCCTGCCGGTGCATCGCGGCGGAACGGGCGGACTGCTCGGCCGAGTGCGGGTGCGACCGGGGCTGGTGACGCGGCCTGTGTCCGGACATGGAATCGCCTCGGAGCTTCGCGACGGTCCGTGGACAGGCGCCAGGAGCGGGGCCGGTTCGGCCGGGGGAGGATCAGATGTTGAAGAGGAAATGACAGATATCGCCATCCGCGATTACGTAGTCACGGCCTTTGACCTGCATCTTGCCATGATCTTTGACGGCCTTCTCCGAGCCGGCAGCGACCAGGTCGCCGTACTTGATGATTTCGACCCGGATGAAGCCTCGCTCGATGTCGGTGTGCACCTTGCCCGCGGCTTTGGGAGCCGTGGATCCCTGATGGATGGTCCAGGCACGTACTTCGTCGCTGCCGATGGTGTAGAACGACATCAACCCGAGCGCCTGGTAGGCCGCGGCGTTCATCCGATCGAGCCCCGAAGCCTCGAGGCCCATCCCATCGAGCAGCTCGGCCCGCTCCTCGGGGGTATCGAGCTCGGCGATCTCCTTCTCGATCTGGGCCGAGACGGCGATCGCCGCTGGACCGAAGTCGCGGACCAGCTCTTCCTCGGACACGTTGAAGGCCCAAAGCGAGGGCTTGAAGGTCAGGAAGTTGAGGCTCTGGAGCGTGGCCAGTTCCTCCGCGTCGAGCTTGGCCTCGCTCAGGGGACGCTCGCTCTCGAGCAAGGGCAGACCTCGCTGGAGCGCTTGAGCCTGAAGATTCTGCTCCCGCGTGGCCCCACCCTTGGCTTCGCGGGCGAGACGCTCGAGACGCTTCTCGGCTAGCTCTAGGTCGGCGAAGATCAACTCGGTGGCGAGGGTAGCCCGGTCCCGTGCCGCGTCGACCGATCCGGCGGGGTGAAAGACCTGATCCGATTCGAAGGTGCGCACCACCAAACAGAGCAGATCGCAGCGCCGCGCCGCCTCGACCCAGAGCCGGGCCTCGGCACCGGTGACCACGTCCGGGCAGAGCACGAAGTGGTTCTCGGCATAAACCTTTCGTTGAGGCTTGGAGATACGCTCCAGGACGTCCACCCGAGGGTCGTGGATCGCGGCCACGCCTTCGAGCGGCTCGCCCACCTTGCGGGTCTGGGGCACCTGGCGTCCGGTCAAAAGGGTGAAGAGCGTTCGCTTGCCCGACTGTGGCAGTCCCAGGATACCGATGCGCATGGCTAAGTCCCTTCAGGTGAAGCGCGCCGCCACAAAGGCGTGGCCCGAAGACCTCATCGGGCTCACGGCGGATGGTCAAGGTCACACCGTTGTATGATTTCTGTCAGCGAAAGCATACTGTCCAACCCGCAGCGGTGAGCTCCAGCGTCGGGAATTGGTCGTCTACGACCTTGGTCTCCTGGAGCGCGAGGAAGTCCGGCTGGTACTGCTCCAGCCAGGCCAGAATGATCCCAAACCGCTGGCGCACCGAGTTGCAGTTGAAGGTGGCGACCAACATGGAGGGCTTGTAAACGGAATCGGAGTTGATGCCCATGGCTCTGGCATATCAGTTGTCCTGGACGGCCATGAGGACCGCGGCCGTTCCTTCGACGGTCACGCTGAGCCGGTATCCGGCCGCGGCGATCCCGGCCGCGGCGCCTTCACTGATCACCCGGACGAAGTAGAACGAGGTCAGCGGCACGCGGAGCGACCCCCGCGGGCACCGGCTGCCGTCCGGCGGCGGATAGGAGCAGTCCATCTCGTCGTCGAACCGCGCGATCCTGCCCCCGACCAGGGAATCGATTTCGATCGCGAGGTCCGTGGCGGACGCGGCGGACACGGTGTCCGCGGCCACGGCGATCGTGCTCCCACGTCCCGCGTAGACGCGGTAGGTGTCGTACCTCGTAGCCACGGCCGACGAGATCTCCCCGCGCAGCGGGCTCGTCCCGCCGTAGCCGAGGCCGACTTCCGCTCGGCCCGACGCGCCACCGTAGCCATCCACCACGATGTAGTAGGTCGACCCCCTGCGGACGGCGAACGCGATCTGCGACCTGAGTCGCGAACCGTAGACTATCTGCTCGTCGTCGTCGTTGCAGGCGAGCTCGGCCGACCTCGCGTCGCAGTCCTCCTCCCGCGCGTAGAGCACCGAGTCGTACGTCGTGCCGAGGAAGTTGGTCGAGGCCACGATGGTGCCGTCGCGAGGGGCGACGAACCACAGGAGCCCGTCGCGCGACTCTCCGCCGACGCAGTTCCCGCGGAGCGAGTGGACCCCGCTCGAGGTGGTCACGACGGTGGTCCCGTTGGCGATGAGACGGGTCGCCTCGACGACGGGGGCCACGCCCTCGCACACGCCGGCCCGGTGGAGTGTGAGCTCGAACTCCCCGGTGTCTCCGTCCGCGCCCTCGACCACGATGTAGTAGGTCCTCCCTGCCTCGGCGTCGAAGGTGACCTGGGACTGGTCTCCATCGAAGTCGTCGTTGCACGCGACCTCGGCGCCCGCCTCGCAGCTCGAGGACCGGACCGAGAGCCCCGTGTCGTAGTCCGTGCCGGGGTTGACCAGGCTGACCACGAGCCGCTCCGCGCTCGACGGCGTGACGGTGTAGACGACCTCCTCGCCCGGACGGCTGACGCAGGACGAGCTCACGTTGTCGTTCCCTGTCTCGTTCGTCCCGGTCACGGCCTGCGTGTTGATGCGGTCGGTGATGTCGCCCGCGATCACGCAGGGGCAGACATCGCACGCGGGGCAGGCGTCGGGGCAGCAGGTGTTGTTGCCGATGCACTCGACGTCGCACTCGCAGTCGCCGGGAGCGGCGTGGCCGCAGGCGTCGCGTGCGGCGCACCCACAGTCGACGGCGCACGATGTGGGGTCTTCCTCGTCGGAGCAGATGTCGTCGCCGCAGGTCACCGGGCAATCGATCCGGCAGGACGTCGCGTCCTCGTCGTGTGTGCACGCGCCGTCGCCACACACGGCGGGGCAGTCGTCGGGACAGCTCGTCGCGTTCTCGTCGTGCGTGCAGGCGTGGTCACCGCAAACGGCGGGGCAGTCGTCGGGGCACGACTCCGCGTCCTCGTCGTGAGTGCACGCGCCGTCGCCGCATTCCGCGGGGCAGTCCTCCGGACAGGAAGCTGCATTCTCGTCGTGTGTGCACGCGCTGTCGCCGCACTCGGCCGGGCAGTCGCCCGGGCACGACTCCGCGTCCTCGTCGTGTGTGCAGGCGCGATCGCCGCACACGGCGGGGCAGTCGCCCGGGCACGACTCCGCGTCCTCGTCGTGTGTGCAGGCGTGGTCGCCGCACTCGGCGGGGCAGTCGTCGGGGCACGAGGCGGCGTCCTCGTCGTGTGTGCACGTACCGTCGCCGCACACGGCGGGGCAGTCGTCGGGGCACGACTCCACGTCCTCGTCGTGTGTGCACGCGTCGTCGCCGCACACGGCGGGGCAGTCGCCGGGACACGACTCCGCGTCCTCGTCGTGTGTGCAGGCGTGGTCGCCGCAGCGCGCTGCGCAGTCGCCGGGGCACGATGCCGCGTCCTCGTCGTGTGTGCAGGCGCCGTCGCCGCAGACGCCCGGACAGTCGCCCGGGCACGAGCCCGCGTCCTCGTCGTGTGTGCATGCGGCGTCACCGCAGCGAGAGGCGCAGTCGCCGGGACAGGTCACGGCGTCCTCGGCATGGGTGCATGAGCCGTCGCCGCACGCGGCCGGGCAGTCGACCGCGCAGGTCGCGGCCGTCTCGCCGTGCGAGCAGGAGCCGTCGCCGCACGTGGCTGGACAGTCGGCCGCGCAGGTCACGCCGGTCTCGTCGTGCGTGCAGAAACCGTCGCCGCACACGGCGGGGCAGTCGTCGGGGCAGGAGCGCACGGACTCGTCGTGCGTGCAGACGCCGTCGCCGCAGGACGAGCCGCAGTCCGCCGGGCAGGCCTCGGCGTCCTCGTCGTGCGTGCAGGCGCCGTCGCCGCAGTCCGCCGGGCAGTCGTCGGCGCACGCGGCCGCGTCCTCGTCGTGTGTGCAGGCGCCGTCGCCGCAGTCCGCCGGGCAGTCGTCGGCGCAGGTGGCGGCGGTCTCGTCGTGCGTGCAGGCGCCGTCGCCGCACTCGGCCAGGCAGTCGCCGGGGCAGCCTCCGGCGTCCTCGTCGTGCGTGCAGGCGCCGTCGCCGCAGCTCGCGGAGCAGTCGGACGGGCATGTCTGCGCGTCCTCGGCATCTCCGCACACCCCGTCGCCGCACCGGCCTTCGCCGTCGCCGTCCGTGTCGCCGTCCGCGTCGCCGTCCGAGTCCGTGTCGGTGTCCGCGTCGCCGTCCGCGTCGCCGTCGGTGTCCGCGTCGCCGTCGGGCTGACCGCTGTCGGGGTCCATCGGTCGCATGGTCCCGTATGGGTCGAGACACCCGGCGAGCCCCGCGGCGAGGAGCACGGCGATCACACGATGCGAGGGAGGAAAGACATCGAACATGGAAAAACCTCTCGACGACTGTATCACTATCCTGCGCCCCGTTCACAGG
>Ga0233425_10006165_pt1 | contig 18103 bp, 22 predicted proteins | sample Watercolumn_Towu_2_FD_181712 | JGI IMG/M metagenome (GOLD analysis project Ga0233425, IMG submission 181712) | Freshwater microbial communities from Lake Towuti, South Sulawesi, Indonesia - Watercolumn_Towuti2014_140_MG | ecosystem: Environmental > Aquatic > Freshwater > Lake | place... | reverse complement strand
CTGAGGCGCTTCAGGCGCTCGTCGACATCGAAAAATCCAGCCTGCCCGCGCATCGACTCGCCTCCGATCCTCTCGCGTCCAGCGAATCAGAAACGCTGTGATTTGGCGAGGTTCTTAGAAGCCTCCACCTTGCGAGAGGAGCTACTTGCCGGCCGCCGCCTAATACCAAAGGCTCCGTAGTCTGACTCACGGGGGATTCCCCTGGCGCGAATTTTCTGACTCATTTGGCGCGAAGGAGATTCGCGCCATGCCAGCAGCGGTGAAATTACGAGAGGATTTCTCGGCTGAGCAGCTGCGGGCTTTGGCCCGGCGTTCGAAGGACGTCAATCAGAGCCGGCGGCTTTTGTCGCTGGCGGCGGTCCGCGACGGCAAGGACCGGGGCGAGGCCGCGAGGATTGGCGGCATGGATCGGCAGACGCTGCGCGATTGGGTGCATCGCTTCAACGCCGCCGGCCCGGAAGGCCTCTTCAACAATTGGACGGATGGTCCGAAATCGCGCCTGTCGGCGGAGCAGTTGGCCACATTTGCCAAGATCGTCGAGGCGGGACCGGATCGCGAGCGGGACGGCGTCGATTTTCACGAGCGTTATGTGGGAGTGCTCCTCAAGAAGCTCGGCTTCTCCCACATCAGCGCCAGACCGCGCCATCCCGCGCAGGACGGCGAGATCGTCGAGGCCTATAAAAAAACTTCGAAGCGACGCTGAAGGCGCATCTGGCCGATCTGCCGCCGCGAACGCTTGTCGAAATCTGGTTCCAGGACGAAGCCCGCATCGGCCAGAAGAGCGGCTTCGTGCGACAATGGGCCAAGCGCGGAACGCGGCCGCGTCAGCCCGCCGACCAGCGTTACGAGAACGCCTATCTCTTCGGCGCGATCTGCCCCGCCAAGGGCAAGGGCGCGGCGCTGGCGCTCCCCTATGCCGACACACAGATGATGCAGCTCCATCTTGAGGAAATCTCACGTCATGTCGACGAGGGCGCGCATGCCGTCCTGCTGCTTGATCGCGCCGGATGGCACACGACGAGCAAGCTCGACGTCCCTAAAAACATCACGCCGATCCTTCTGCCGTCGCGCGCGCCAGAGCTGAACCCGGTCGAGAACGTCTGGCAGTATCTGCGCCAGAACTGGCTCTCAAATCGCGTTTTCGAAACCTACGACGCCATCATCGACGCTGCTTGCGACGCTTGGCGAAGGCTCATCGCTCAACCTCAAACAATCACCTTAATCGGCATGCGCGATTGGGCTCATATCGGTCAGCCCTCATGACCGTTGGTATTACCTTCGGATGAAGCCGCGGCAAAGATAAAAAGCGCCTGATTGGCGGGATTATCGCGCATTTGACGTCTGCGGCGGATTGCGAGCAATTGGTCTGCTTCGCGGAGAGTCTGCTCTGCGGCAAATCCCGCGGCGGTTCGCCATCGACCGAAGGAAGCCACATGAATTTCAAACTCAAGAGCGCCGTTCAGTGGATCATGTCGGTGCTGCCGGGCTCGGTGCGTCTCAATCGCTCTATGCAGCTTTATGTCACCAAGTCTCTGCCAATATCCGAAGCGGAGCTTCTCGCCCGCAGATCCTTCGCGGAAAAGCATATTTCGTGTTATTCGAAGATCGTTGGACGACCGCCTGCCACGATTTTGGACCTCGGATCTGGATCCGATTTGGCGATACCTGTTCTTATGGCGGGAAATGGCAGAAAGGTCACCGCTTCCGACGTTTCGCGGCTTGCATTCGAAGAATTGATACGAAATATATTGTCTCGCGTCGGCGCAGATTCACTTTCCGATCTGGATGTCGACTATATCGTCTACGATCCGCCGCGGCTGCCTTTCCCCGATGATTCGTTCGACTTGATTACCTCGACTTCCGTTTTGGAACATGTTCCCGTGGATCAAATCGAACAACTCGCCGCGGAATTGCACAGAGTCTTGCGACCTGGCGGGGTTTCCACTCATCACATTGCGCATAAGGACCATTGGTCGGACTCCGACCCTTCTATCCATGACATGAACTATCTGAGATACGACGAACGTCAATGGCGGCGATTCAATCCGCCCTTGCTGCACCAAAATCGCCTTTTGAGCAGTCAATATGTCGAGATATTCTCTCGTCACGGTTTTTCCGTTGAAAAAGACACGACAGTTTCGGCGCGGCCGCTGTTCGAGGTCGCCAAGCAGTTTGCCGGATTCTCCGATGAGGACCTGAGGACCACACATACTTGGCTTACTCTTATGAAAGCCTGATAAATATGGAAATCTCGGTGTTTGGCTTGGATTCGTTTCGCGGCGTGACGGCTTTCTATGCCAACATCAGCGTTCGCGAGCCTCACAGCGACTTGTTAGAGTGTTTTCGAGCGAAGTGGAAACCGGTTCGCGTGAAGAAAACACGACAAAGCAACGAACTGCAGAGTTTTTCTGGCTCAACCTGAACCAGAAAAACTCTTGCGCGGCGCCCTTGATCGAGCAGAGAAACAAGATGGTCGACAACTTCATCTGGCTGCGCGGAGAGATCGTTCGCCAAAGCCAGGCTTTCGTGAACGTGCTGTCTCCGACGGCGCAATTCGGATTGAACGTGTTCGAGGGCGTGCGTTGCTACTGGAACAAGGAAGAGGGCGTGCTTTACGCTTTTCGCCTGCAGGATCATTTGCGCCGGCTGTTGCAGTCCGCGCGTATCGTGGGCCTGCAGTCGTCCTACGCGCCGGTCGAGATCGAACAGTATTTAAAACAGGCGATCAAGGCCAACGACTTCCGGTGCGATACGGCGGTCCGAGCGACCATCTTTGGAGACGGCCAGGGGACGTGGAGTTCGTGCGAGCCTTTGTCGATGTTCATCGCGCCCATGGCCAAGGCGCGCACCGATCTTGAGAAAATTCCGAAATACAACGCCTGCATTTCGTCATGGGAGCGAATCAACGACAATGCGCTTCCTCCGCGCGCCAAGGTCGGCGCCAACTACATCAACGGCCGCTTCGCTCATCTCCAGGCCCGTCGCGACGGCTATGATCTGCCCATCTTCCTTGGCGCGGACCGGAAGGTCTCGGAAGGCGCCGGTGCCTGCCTGTTCATGGTCCGCTCCGGCGAGTTCATCACGCCCCCGACCACATCCTCCGTGCTCGACAGCATCACGCGCGACACGATCATCCGTCTGGCTCGCGACATGGGAATCGGCGTGCAGGAGCGGACGATCGACCGCACCGAGCTCTATCTCGCGGACGAGATTTTTCTTTGCGGAAGCGCCGCGGAAATATCTCCCATCGTGTCCGTCGACCGTTTCGAGATGGGTCGCGGCGAACCGGGACCGTTGACGGTGGATATGCTGCGCCGGTATCTCGATATTGCGTCCGGCGCGGATGGTCGCTACCCGGCATGGCGCACAGAAGTGAACCGCGCCAAATAGGGCGTCCCGCCGCTGTTCAAATGAGCGGGCGCCTCATCGTCCATTGCCATCCAGGGAGGCCGCGTCCCATGAATTTGTCCCGAACCTTTCTGGACCACATCGCCGCGGAGCATGGCCCGACCTTCTATCTGCTGGACGCTCCGCGCTTCCGGGACAACTTCACAAATCTCACCGACGCGTTCCGGCGCTACTACCCGAACACGCGGATCGCCTATTCCTATAAAACCAACTACGTGCCGAGATTCTGCCAGATCGTCGACGAATTGGGCGGATTCGCCGAGGTCGTCTCCAGCATGGAGCTGACGCTGGCCCGGCGCATCGGCGTCCCGGACGAGAAGATTTTTTTCAATGGGCCCTGCAAGGAGCCCGACTATGTGAAGTCGCTGCTCGAGGGCGGCGGGGTCGTCAACGTCGACTCCGGCGAAGAGCTGGCCGAGATCCGTCGAATGGCCGAAGGACGCAAAGGCGCGCCCTGCAAGCTGGGGCTGCGTTGCAACTTCGACGTACAAGATGGCGTCCTTTCGCGCCTGGGCTTCGACGTGGGAGGGAAGTCGTTCGCCGAGGCCATCGCACTGATCGACGCCGATCCCTCGCTGGAGCTCGTGGGCCTGCAGTGCCATTTCGCGACCCGCAGCCTGTCCTGCTGGGAAAATCGAACGAAAGGCATGATCGCCGTGATCGACCGGTTCTTCCGCGACCGCGTCGAGAATTTTCAGTACGTCAGCCTGGGCGGCGGCCTGTATGGCCACATGCCGGAAGAGATGAAGGCGCAGTTCCCGGTCGCCATCCCCGACTTCGCCGACTACGCCGCCGCGGCGGCCATGCCCTTCGCGGAGTTCTTCGACCGGCTCGGGACGAAACGCCGCCCCGCCTTGATCGTCGAACCCGGCACGGCTCTCGTTGCAGACGCCATGAAGTTCGTGTGCACCGTGAAAAGCATTAAGGACGTTCGCGGCCACGCCATCGTGACCCTGAGCGGCAGCACCTACAACATCAATCCGACGCCTAACCGCAAGAACGTGCCGCTCGCCGTCTTCTCCGCCGCGGAGGACGAGAACAAGACGCTGGTGGAAGGCGCGTACTTCGGGGGCTACACGTGCATCGAAGGGGACTATCTTTACAAAGGCTACACCGGCAGGCTGGCGGTGGGCGACTACGTCGTGTTCGACGATGTCGGCTCCTACTCCGTCGTGATGAAGCCGCCGTTCATCCTCCCGAACGTGGCCATCGTGGAGCCGGATGCCGAGGGGCGCTCGCACCGCCTCATCAAGCGCCGGGAAACGTTCGAAGACGTCTTCCAGACCTATGCCTTCGCAGGAAGGAGCGCCCCGCTTTATCCATGCCGTCGTCCAAAGCCCCGCCTTGCCCAGGCGGGCGGGGCCGCGCCTCCTTTTCCAACGCTGACCGGGATGTCCCCTCGCGTGGCGATCCGACTTCTTTACATCACCAAGGATCCCTTCATAGGCCAGATCGCGGAGCGCGCGGGAGTGGACTGGGTATTCGTGGACCTCGAATACCGCGGCAAACACCTGCGTCAGGTCGGACGGGACACGGTGATTTCCGCGCACGCCGTCGAGGACGTCGCTGTCATGCGGCGGGCGCTGACTCGATCGCGGCTGCTCGTCCGCATCAATCCGCTGGGTGAGTGGAGCGAGCGGGAAATCGAGAAAGCGATCGCGGCTGGAGCGGACGCCCTCATGCTGCCCTTCTTCAAGACCGAGGCCGAAGCCGCTCGGTTCGTCCAGCTGGTCGGCGGTCGCGTCGAGGCCTGGCTGTTGCTGGAAACGATGGACTCCATCCGGGCCGTGGACGATATCCTGGCTGTTCCCGGCGTCGATTACATCCATGTCGGGTTGAATGACCTGCACATCGAGCGCAAGACCCGCTTCATGTTCGAATTTCTTGCCGACGGATCCATGGACGCCTTGGCGGACAAGATCCGGGCCAGGGGAATCGCTTTCGGATTTGGCGGCATGGCGCGCATCGGCGAACTGATCCCGCCCGCCGAGCATATCCTGGCCGAACACTATCGGCTGGGATCCTCCGGGGTTATCCTATCGCGAAGCTTCTGTCGCCCGCCCCAGGGAGACCACTTGGAGGAACTCGCGCGCCACTTCACCGAAGGCGTGCGCGCGGTCCGTGCGACTGAGACCGACTTGGCCGGACAGGACAAGGCGTTCTTCGAACGCAACCGGCTGCAAGTCGGGGTCGAGGTTCAACAGGTGGTCGACGCAATATCGGCGAAATCTTGACGAACGACGTTCCCCAGGTGCCATTGCCGACCCGTGTCCTGATCCGGACGATGGACATCCTGTTGTCCGCCACGGCTGTGCTGCTGCTGGCGCCGGTGCTGGCGGCGGTCATACTCGTGCTGCGGTTCACAGGAGAGGGAGAAGTCCTCTATCGTCAGGTCCGCATCGGCAAGGGAGGCCGGGAGTTCGAACTTTTGAAGTTCGCGACTATGCTCAAGAACAGCCCGAGCATCGGGGCGGGCGAACTCACTTTGGCGCACGATCCCAGAGTGCTCCCGTTCGGCCGCTTCCTTCGCAGGACGAAACTCAACGAACTGCCGCAACTGCTCAACATCCTCAAGGGCGACTTGAGCATCATCGGGCCGCGGCCGCAGACGTCCAAATACTACTATTCGTATCGCCCCGAGGATCGGGCCTACGTCTCCCTGGTCCGTCCCGGCCTTTCGGGCATTGGCTCGGTGCTGTTCCGTGACGAGGAAAGCATCGTCGCCAAGGCGGTCGATCCCGTTCGCTTCGATGAGGAGGTCATCACTCCCTACAAGGGGCGGGTCGAGCGATGGTTCGTATGCAACCAGTCGCTCGCCCTTTACTGCGAACTGATGATCACAACGGTGTTGGTAGTGCTTTGGCCTCGGCGGGGCTTTCACCGCAAACTGCTCGCCCGCCTTCCTCCTCCGCCCGAAGTGCTCCGGTATTTTCTGTGAAGACTTGAAATTCCGGTTCCGCCGGGGCTGGGGCAGAATTTTACAGGCACAGCGACCCGCCGGCGGCGCGCGCCGGCGCAACGGGATAATGCAGCGGGCCTTTCAATTCGTCGGGAGGCGCGGGCAGGTCTTTGAACACCCGCCACACCAGATCTGAGCCTGGGAAAAGCACCGCCCAGACGGTCACAAGGATGATTGAAAAGTAAGTGGCGAGCGTCGCATGATCGACGTACCAGGCTTCGACCTGTCCCTTGTAGGGGGCGATCACATGATCGTAAAAGCGCAGGTTGTCCGCCTGCCGGGAAAGGATGTCTTCCTCTCCGCGGAACACGATGGAACCAAGACCTGAAAGGCCAGGCCTCACCCTCACAATGACGCCCTGCAGAGCCGCCGGAAACGCCTCGAAGCATCGTTTGGTCTGAGGGCGAGGACCGACCAGGCTCATGTCGCCCAGCAAGATGTTCAGGAGCTGCGGCAGTTCGTTGAGTTTCGTCCTGCGAAGGAAGGCACCCACCGGCAGAACACGCGGATCGTCCTTCATCGTCACCGTTCCGGTACCGATGTTCGGACTGTTCTTGAGCATCGTGGCGAACTTATAGAGGTTGAACGGCTTGCCATCCTTGCCGATCCGCTCCTGAAGGAAGAAGACCTCGCCCTCCCCGGTGAGCTTCAGCAGCAGTGCGAGAGGGATCAGCAAGGGAGAAAGCAGGACCAGCGCCAAGGCGGAAAACAGAATGTCGAAGAAACGCTGCATAGCTCACATTCTCTGATCGAGATACTTGCCAGTCTCCATGTGGGCGAATTCGGGCAACATCGTGAAGAACAGCCGCAGCAGATCCTCCTTGGTCCAGGTGGTCTGGCTGCGGACCGCGCGGACGCCCTCCAGGAAGCGGTCGAGCAACTCCGCGTCGAACTCGGGTGGGTTGCGGATGACCCCCAAGCTCTCGAATCGGTCCAAGTCGAGGTCCTCGTTGCTGGTGTAGAATTCCTCGAAATCCTTCTCTCCGGTCGTGTCGCTCTTGAAGAAGTAGCAGGGCCAACGCCTGTTCGCGATGAGTTCCTGGGCCCGTCCGCGCGCCTCGTCCTCGCTCTCGCAACTATAGGCTTCGTAGCCGAGGCCCTCGAGGTAGCGGACGGCGATGTCGGAGAAGGTGATCAGGCGCAGCTTCTCGCTCAGCTTGGGGAAGAAGATTTCCCGGTTCCCGCCCACCAGGCCCGAGAGAAGACAGAGTTCTCCCGATTCCTGCTGCGTGACGAAATAACGCTTCACGTCGTTCGGCGCAGAGATGGGCTGACGCTTGGCGAACCGCTGGTTGAAACCGTGCAGTAGAGATCCGTCCGAAAAAGCGACGTTGGCGAACCGAGCCATGGAGACGGTTTGCGTCAGGCTCTCCCGCATCAGGAATATCTCCATGATGCGCTTGCTGGCCCCCATCATGTTAACGGGACTGGCGGCCTTGTCGGTGGACACGCAGAAGTATTTGCTGGCACCGCTGGCGCGAGCCATGTCGAATGTCTTCAAGGTGTTCAGCACATTGACCTCGACCAAGCGCATCAGTGTGAAGGGGTCCTTTTCGCTCCGTACGTGCTTGAGCGCGGACAGATTGAACACGTAGTCGTAGGATTTCTCGCTGGCAATCAGCGCCTCGAACTCGCGGCTGCCACAATCGATGGCGAAGGTCCTGAAGTCTCCGGTCCCATAGCCGAGCGTGCTGCGGATATCGCGCACCAGTTCGACCATGTTGTTTTCGCTGATGTCCACCACATGCAGGGCGGCGGGATTGCGCTTGAACAGTTCGCGGGTGGTCGCCTGACCGATCGTTCCCGCGCCGCCGATCACAAGACAGCGGGCTCGCCGAAGCGATTCATGGAGTTCGCGCTCGCAGTCGGCGATGTCCTGATCGAACAGGGGTTCGGTGCGTCCGAGAAGGTGCAGGGTGTTCATGTTCACCGGTCTCGATAAGCGGCGTGGCTTCAGAGAATATCTTTGTGGGATTTCGGATCGCGGCGCGAATTAAGACGGCTGGCGCTCCGACGCGGCCCTGATTCTGTCGCGGATTATTACGCCAGCGACGGTTTCCGGCAACCGATTGTCCGGGCTCATGTCAATAGCAATGATATGTCCGGGATAGGTAGCAGACGATTTGTCCGGTTTGAGGCCGGAGAGATCGGATGTTGCGGGAGGTTAGGACGCCTCGACTCACGCCTGGCTGCCCGAAGGCCCGCCGCTCCACCTCGTCGTATGGCGCGACAATCTGGATGAGAAGCGCGCGACAAACGGGATGAAAGGTTCCGATCGCGGTGTGGGGATGATTATGGCGGAGCGACAATAAGGCAAGCGATTTTTTGTGAGGTTAGAGCCGGCCTCGCAAATTCGGACAATAGCTTGAGTGGATTTTCTGCCTGACTGCGGCGAGGATTTTCGCTGCGAATCAGGAGCGAAGATGACGAAGAGACCGCGCCGCAACCACAGGGCGGCTTTCAAGGCGAAGGTGGCTTTGGCCGCCGTGAAGGGCGACAAAACGCTGGCCGAACTGGCGCAGCAGTTTGACGTTCACCCGAACCAGATCATGACGTGGAAAGGTCAGCTTCTCGAAGGCGCTGCCGGCGTGTTCGGCCAGGAGAAGAGCGAAGCGAAAGAGGCCGCCGTCGATCTGAAAGCGCTTCACGCCAAGATCGGCGAACTGACGCTGGAGAATGATTGTTTGGAAGGCGCGCTCACCAAAGCGGGTTTGCTGAGCGCAAAGCGATGATTGACCGCAGCCACGAACTTCCGATCGCCCGGCAGGCGAAGGCGCTCGGCGTCAGCCGGGGCGCCGTCTACTACAAGACTCGGCCCGTTTCGGCCGAGGATTTGAAAATCATGCGGCGGCTTGACGCGTTGCATCTCGACTTCCCGTTTGCGGGGTCTCGAATGCTGCGCGACATGCTCTTGCGCGAGGGCGTTTCGATTGGACGCCGTCATGTGGCGACGCTGATGAAGCGCATGGGGATCGAGGCGATTTACCGTCGGCCGAATACGAGCAAGCCGACGCCGGGGCACAAGGTTGTGCATGCTCAGGCCGCACGAGCGGAGACAGTCGGATATTGTTTCGCCCAGTTCCGCGGCAGCAGCTCATCAAGCCGGTGCGCGGGATGGGCGGCGATGCGAGAGAGGACGTCAGCGAGCCAGGCCTGAGGATCGACGCCATTCATTTTGGCTGTGACGATGAGACTATACATTGCAGCAGCACGCTGCCCGCCGCGATCGGATCCGCAGAACAGCCACGATTTTCTTCCGAGCGCTATGCCTCTTAACCCGCGTTCGGCAGCATTGTTGGACATGCATACGCGTCCATCCTCGAGGAACAGCGTGAACGCGGCCCAACGGCGTCTTGCCGGGTCGCAGGACGACCGCGACGGGACCGCTCCGTTCAGTATCGTAGACATGGATCGGCATGAAACAGCGTTCGTCGTAGTGCGCGTTGAACAGCGACAGCTGCTGATGGCCGTGCACGACATCGCAGGTGTCGTCGATGTCCAGAATGACAGACGCAGGCTCGCGTTGGTAAGACGCCATCCATTGATCCACGAGCGCGTAGGTCAGGCGGATCGCGTCCTTCAAGGAAGGCGCGTTCTCCAGCCGCGACAGCGTCGGCTGCGAACAAAGATCGGCGCCGGTCTCGGGCAACCTTCCACAGGCGAGCTTGAACGCGGGATCGACACGCAGGCTGTCCAGATCGTGGGCGTCCTCGTAGCCGCAGGCGATGGCGAAGGCGCGAGCGCGGATCATGTCGGCGAGCGTGTGCGTGATCCGGGACGGATCGCGCCGATCCGGAAACGCGCGGGCAAGCCTATCAGCGATCCCCAGACGACGTTCGGCCATCGCCAGCAACATGACGCCGCCATCGGAAGTAAGGCGGCTGCCGTCGAAATCGGCTGTGAGCTTCTTGCGCCCCACGGCTGGAAACGAGAACGGCAGAATCGTAGTGTCGGTCATTGGCGGGCGTGGCTGGCGCGGAACGCGCGTAAGGTTGGCTTAGACACCCGAATCCTACGCCGTATCAACGCCCTATGCCACGCTCGCCAGCCTCAAAACACTCGCTTCAAGAATAATTGCGGCTAGCGGCGCTGTCGGCTCAACTGTTGCAATTGCGCAACAATCGCAAAAAAATGAATTTGATGAGGATGATCGGTCTTGCGACTTGATCGCCGTTCGCTTTAAGTTTCGCCCAGGATCCCGCCATTACTTTGACAAACAATTGAGGGTTCTATCTAGGCTTCGGGGCCGAGAGAACAGGAGTCGGATCATGAAATTCGATAAAGTTTTTATCTTAGCGGTGCTACTCGCGAGCGGCTCTGCTCAATCAGCTTCGCTTGAGGACGTTCAGGGTGAGGCTTGGGTGGGTCGCGAAAAGGGCTTCAGTTTCGTTCAGGGTTCGGCAGAGCTGTCTCCGGGGGATAGAGTTAAAATCGGGCGCAAGAGTCTTGCGCGCATCGTCTATCCAGACGGATGTAAGGTCAATCTCCGGGCGAATTCCCTGATGACGGTCGCCAAACATTCCCCCTGCTCATTTAGCGCCCAAGCTGGCGGTTTTAACCAGGGGAACCCCCTCGGCAGCCAATGGGGTATTGAACCGTTGGTGTTCGGGGGCGCGAGTCTGGCAGCGCTCGGGGGCGGGATCGCGGGGGCGGTGACGTCTTCTAATCAGGGCTCTACCAATAATCGGTTCCTGCCCATCTCTGGACCAGCAAGTCCATAACCATCCGGTTTCGGCCTCGCATTGGCAGGTCGGATTGTTCTTTGCTCTCTCTGTCTTTGGCCTCATGTCCTGCCTCCTTTTGGGGGGTGGGACACGGGGCGGATTTCTTTCCGACGCTCTTCTTCAACTGTTTTCAATCCCGGTTTTCCTGGCAGCGCTTTCGCGCCTCCTCGACGCGCCGCTCAGCAAGGAAAGGCGTTGGGCGCTGGTGTTTTGCGCGGCGATCGTTGCCGTCCCATTGATTCAGCTTATTCCGCTGCCGCCCGCGATCTGGATGCATCTGCCTGGGCGCGAGGTCGTCGCCGAGGCCTTTGAACGCCTTGGCCGTCCTCCTTCTTGGATGTCCATCAGCATGGCGCCAGAGGCGACTTGGCTCGCCGGTCTCTCACTTCTGCCGCCCATCGCGATTTTCCTTTCCACGCTCACGCTCGGTTGGCGCGATCGCAGGTTGATGAGTTTCGCGCTGATCGCCTTCGGCGTCATTAGCGTCTTTCTCGGATTAATCCAGCTTGCGCAGGGGCCATCCAGCTCGTTGAGATTCTTTGAATTTACGAATCCGGAGGATGCTGTGGGATTCTTCGCCAATCGCAATCATTTCTCTGCGTTGCTGTATAGCGCAATTTTGCTGACTGCGGCCGTCCTTGTACCCCAGATCAAAACCTTGTCGTCGGGACTCAAACGCCGCGAGAGCTTCGACGCATCCTCCGCCATGGGAGCCATCGCAGTAGGTGTCTCGCTGATCGTGCTGATCGTTGGTGTAGCAATAGCTCGCTCCCGGGCTGGCATCATTTTGACCCTCGCCGCCTTGCTTGCGAGCTTGGCCATCGACCGTGATCGTCGTCACCTCGTCGACAAATTCACTCTGCCACGGTTTTTGGCGGCGATTGTCGTGCTCGCAGTAATCCTTCTCGGACAATCGGCGTTGTCTCGACTGCTCGACCGATTTGACGCTGACCCGCTCGCCGACGCTCGACTGATCTTTGCGGGAAATACGATTGCAGCTGCGAAGAGTGTGACGCCAGTCGGCGCAGGACTGGGGAGCTTTCCTTCCATCTATCCCACTTTCGAGAAGCCCGCCGATCTGCTGACGGGAGTTTACGCCAATCATGCGCACAATGATTTGCTGGAGTTGTGGCTCGAAACCGGATTCATTGGTCCTCTCCTTCTTATCGCATTTCTCATCTGGCTGGTACGAAAGGCAATCGGCGCTTGGGCGGCGCCCAATCCCGCCCTTCTCCCTGTTGATCGAACATTAGTCCGAGCGTCGATCTTCATCATTCTTTTGCTACTCGGTCATTCCTTGGTCGATTATCCTTTGCGCGCCAGCGCCATGGCGGGGCTTCTCGCTTTCGCCTGCGGCCTGTTGATCGATCCGCCAATCGTCTCAGCGGCGGCTACTGCGCCGATAGCAAACTCGGATCATGACAGACATCGAAAAAATATGATGGCGCCGTTAAAAGGGACGCGGCCAGAAAGAATGTCCTTCTCGAGCCCGTCATAGGCCGGGCCTCAAAGCCTCACGCGGCGGGATCTGGCCGTCCTCTCCGTCAGCTGCGCTCAAGGGTAGTCTTACAATTTATGATCTTAAATGACTTTTTGGATAGCGCGACAAGGCGCTTTCGAGCGTTCTGAGAAACTGTCGTCGCTATCTTGCGGCGCATGCAGCATGCCGCGCTCCCCTGGCCATGTGTTCTATGACCGTCTCCAGAAGCTTTTGGCCGAGGCCGGCTTCGACGTTTTCGTCGAGGAGACGTGCGAGCCGTATTACGCTCGGAGGATGGACGCGCCATCGTTGCCTCCTGGCCGCTATTTCCGCATGCACATGATCGGTTATTTCGAAGGACTGGACAGTGAGCGCGGCATTGTCTGGCGCTGCTCGGACTCACGATCGCTGGGAGAATTCCTTCGGCTTGGGAAGCGTGACAAGGTTCCCGATCATTCCTGGCTGTCGAAGACACGCAGCCGTCTGCCCCACGAAGTGCATGAGAAAGTGTTCGCGTTCGTCCTAAAGCTAGTCGCCGAGCGTGGTCTGGAGAGCTGGCTCCGGTTGTTTGAACAGCGCCCCGCGGAAGTTAAGTGGATTCCTGCCGGGTTTGCTGAACGCGGGGCATTGCCAGGTAGCGCCCGATCGAGGCGCGCGCCTCGGGCACACTGTCGTAAGCCCGCAAATAGACCTCCTCGTATTTGACGCTGCGCCACAGCCGCTCGACGAACACATTGTCGCGCCAAGCGCCCTTGCCGTCCATGCTGATGGCGACGCCGGCCTCGGTCAGCACGCCAGTGAACTCGGCGCTGGTGAACTGGCTGCCCTGATCGGTGTTGAAAATCTCCGGCTGGCCGTGCTTCGCCAAGGCCTCCTGAAGCGCCTCGACGCAGAAGGCCGCCTCCATCGTGATCGACACGCGGTGCGCCAGAACCCGCCGGCTGAACACGTCGACGACCGCCGCGAGATAGACGAAACCGCGCGCCATCGGGATGTAGGTGATGTCCATCGCCCACACGTGATCGGGCCGCTCGATCTTTTTCCCGCGCAGCAGATATGGGTAAATCTTGTGGCCCGGCTCCGGCTTGCTGGTGTTCGGTCGACGGTAGATCGCCTCGATCCCCATGCGCTTCATCAGCGTCGCGACATGGCGCCGCCCGATGGAAACGCCCTCGCGGTTCAGCATGTCGCGCAGCATCCTTGCGCCCGCGAAGGGATGTTCGAGATGCAGTTCGTCGAGCCGGCGCATGATTTTCAAATCCTCGGTCGAGACCGGCCGAGGCTTGTAATAGACGGCGCCTCGGCTGACGCCGAGCGCCTTCGCTTGCCGAGAGAGGGGAAGCTCGTGGCTGCGATCAATCATCGCTTTGCGCTCAGCAAACCCGCTTTGGTGAGCGCGCCTTCCAAAAAATCGTTCTCCAGTGTCAGCTCCCCAATCTTGGCGTGCAGCGCCTTCAAATCGATCGCCGCCTCCTTCGTCTCGCTTCTGTCGCCGCCGAACACACCCGCCGCGCCTTCGAGCAGCTGGCTCTTCCATTGCGTGATCTGGTTGGGATGAACGTCGAATTGCTGCGCCAGTTCGGCGAGCGTCCGATCGCCCTTCAAGGCGGCCAAGGCCACTTTCGCCTTAAAGGCCGGCGCGTGGTTCCGCCGTGTTCGCTTCGTCATCTAAAGCTCCTGATTCGCGGCGAGAATCCTCGCCGCTGTCAGGCAGAAAATCCACTTAAGCTACTGTCCAAATTTGCGAGGCCAGCTCTCTGGTGAAGGGCGCGCGCATTGACGTCGATGGCTCGACGATGGAAGCCAACGCCGCGCTGCGGTCGATCTCGACACGGGCGTGACCGTGGGGGCGCCGATCCACGAGGCCGACAAGGGCGACACGGCGACGCTCGATCCCACGCTCAGGGAGGCAGAAAAGAACCTGTCCGCCGTCGGACCTGCGCCGACGCCGGAAGATCGTTGCGATCTCGTCGCCGACAAAGGCTACCATTCGCGCGACGTTCTGAAAGACCTCGACGGCGGCCCATGGAAGACGCGCATTTCCGAGTCGCGATCGAGCAAGGGCTACTCACGCTGGCATGGCGACGACGCGGCGCGTGCGGCGGTCTATGGCAATCGCAACCGGCTGAAATCGGGCGTCGGCAGGGAGGCCATGCGCAAACGCGGCGAAGTCGTCGAACGCAGCTTCGCCCATGTTCTGGAGCGCGGCGGCATGCGTCGCACATGGCTGCGAGGTCGCGAGAACATCCACAAGCGCTACCTCGTTGATGTCGCGGTTATGATCTGGACGCTTCTATCAACGTGTCGCCTACGGCCGCCTTCGTGTGATTTCGCCAGACTGGAGCCGCAAAGATGAGTGCGCGCGGCGCCTATAGCAGCGCTCTGCTCCCGCGGAGCGTCAGGCGGCGGCAACCCGTCGCCAGAAGACCAGCCGTTTGAAGTTATAGACGAGGTTGGCCATCCCGATCTTCACCCTGGCGCGGGCGACGCCGATGGTGCGGATGAATAGGTGCCGCGCGACAATCACGGTGAGAGTCCAGCGTCATTCAGGATGAGAATCGCGGGGGTGCTGGCGCGACGCGATGAGCTCTATCCGCTCCTCGGCAGCCTGATCCGCGCCGAGCTGGCGCATCGCCAATCCCGCTCGATCAACTACCGCATCAGCGGCGCCAGGTTCCCCGTGCTGAAGGATCTCGACGCCTTCGTCTTCAAGGACACCCCGGTCGACGAAGGACAAATCCGCGAACTCGCCGCGGGCGACTTCATCGACGCCAAGCGCAATCTCATTCTGATCGGCGGCACAGGCACGGGAAAAACCCATCTGGCGATCGCCATCGCCACCGCCGTCATCCGCGCCAGAGCGCGCGGCCGCTTTTTCAATCTCGTCGATCTTGTCAATCAACTCGAACAGGAAAAGGCTGCCGGAAAGAGCGGCAGGATCGTCGAAACCTTGTTGCGCCACGATCTCATTGTCATCGACGAACTCGGCTATCTACCTTTCAGCCAGTCAGGCGCGCAGTTGCTGTTCCACCTCATAAGCAAGCTTTACGAAAACACCTCGATCGTCATCACGACCAATCTCGCATTCGCCGACTGGCCGCAGGTGTTTGGCGACGCCAAAATGACCACAGCCATGCTCGACCGGCTCACCCATCATTGCGACATCGTCGAGACCGGAAACGAGAGCTGGCGCTTCAAGAACCGCGCCTGAATCACACACAAAAAAATGCCATCTGGACGCCAGAACAGCCGCGGCTTCGCAACCCCGACCAGCGCCGCCGCGGCCGTTCCGGCGCATTCGGAATCTACCCAGAGGGGCTAACCTTCAACGCGAAAATGGGGACGGCTTTCAAAGCGAATTGACAATGAGCACGGCGGCCACTACGTGCGCGACACGGCTTTTGCAGAGGACGCCTCGCACATCCGCAAGAACCCCGACATCGTCGCGCGCTTGCGCTCCTTCGCCTATAATCTGCTCCGCGCCGACGGCTGCGACAACATCAAAAACGCCAGATGGCGCGCCGCCATAGACATCGACGCCATCTTCAAAATGCGCCGGATTGCTTGAGGACTAAACAGCCCTGGCGGTCTGACGGTCCATGCGGCGCACAGGTGAGGAGGGACTCGTGCGATTGAGCGTCGTTATCCCGTTTTATCGAGAAATCGACTTGGTCAGCCGCGCGGTCGAGTCCGTAGCGCAAAACGCTGAGGCGGTGGACGAGCTACGAATTCTGATCTGCAACGACGGGCCGTTTTCCGAGTCCGACGTGCGCGCCCGTCTCAGCGAGCGGGGCGGCGAATATACAACCATCGTCAAGAACGCCGGCCCCTTGGGGCCGGGCGGCGCGCGCAACGCCGGCCTCGATTTGGCGCAAGGGGAGCTCATCGCCTTCCTGGACGCGGACGATTACTGGCTCCCCGGAAAACTGGCCGCACAGATCGCCAAGGTGCGCGCCGGCGCCACTTTCGTGGCGACCGCCTACAAGTTCGAGAAGAGCGAGGTGATTATTCAACCGCCTCGGTCGATTTCAGAAGAACCCCTCGACGTGTTTCTCAAGCGAGGCCTCGGGACTTCGACGATTCTGATCACCCGCGAATTGCTCGGCTCCCGGCGTTTCAGGGATATACGTTTTTCTCAAGACATAGATTTTTGGCACCGATTGACGAAATCGCCTGATTTTACGTATTCATCGATAAATACCCCGACGGCTGTTTACTCGACCGGGGGGTCGACAAAAAACAAATGGGTTCAATTACGCTATTTTAACAAGGTTCTTTGCATGAACGACATATCTTTCCCGCAACGATGCAGAGTTCTTTCTAGTTATGTGTTTGCTGGCATCTTAAACCACTATATCAGGCCGATGCTTCGCAGCGCGCGTAAATGAGAATCTGTCGACAAGGGCGCTGAAGTCGGGGTCCGGGTGGAAATCGCAAGGGAGTCGCGCCGATGCGCAAGCTTGTTCATACGTCGAGAAGGTACCTCCGTTACGCGGAGTATTTCTTGACGTGGCTGTTCCTTGAAAAGCCGCGCGGCTTGGATTTTTCGATGCGAGCCAAGGCGGCGGGGATCACCGCGCAAGGGAATCACGGCTACGCTTTGACGTCCCGCAAAGCGCTGACTAACATACTGCGACGTATTCCAATAAGTGAACAGGATAGTTTTTTGGATATAGGATGCGGGAAAGCTGGGGTTGTTTGCTATGCTAGCGATTTTCCGTTCGGAAAAATTGCTGGGATCGAAGTAGAGTCCTGGCTCGTAGACATCGCCAGGAAAAACGTCAAAATTCTAAATCTGGATAAGCGCGCAAATATCATTCACGAAGATGCGCTGAAATTCAATGGCTACGGAGAATATAATGTTTTCTTTCTTTTCAATCCGTTTGATTTAGATATATATGCGATGGTCCTAGAGAAAATTTTTGCCGCTATGAAATCTGGGCGCTACGGCGAGCAGACCGTTTGGCTCTTGTGCTATGGGGCCTCGAATTTCGATGTAATAAAAAATAGCGATTTGTTCGATTTATACATTGATGGAATCTGTCCGTACAGAGGAAATCTGTCGAGGGTGTGGAAATCGAAAAGCCCGCTGCTTTATGCCGAAAATGGAGAACGGCGAACGGCGTCTTCGGACGGCGTCGCGGATTCCAGCGACGCCCCTGCCGGGCGCGGATAGCAGCCCGGTGAAAATGTCGCGATTTGATCATGTGGCTTCGCATGTTACGGCGACAATGAGTGCCGCCGTCTCCGCGTCGGACGCGGCGATGATTACGAAGGCGATCGTGTCGGCGGCCTGAATAACGAACAGGAGCGCAAATCTGACGTTGGCGGCCTCCCTCGGCGTGCCGGCTCCAAACAGCGCGCGCATCAGAACGCCGAGATGAGAGCTGGCCTCACGAATTCGGACAGTAGCTGGACGCTTCTATCAACGTGTCGCCTACGGCCGCCTTCGTGTGATTTCGCCAGACTGGAGCCGCAAAGATGAGTGCGCGCGGCGCCTATAGCAGCGCTCTGCTCCCGCGGAGCGTCAGG
>Ga0233425_10006164_pt1 | contig 18104 bp, 25 predicted proteins | sample Watercolumn_Towu_2_FD_181712 | JGI IMG/M metagenome (GOLD analysis project Ga0233425, IMG submission 181712) | Freshwater microbial communities from Lake Towuti, South Sulawesi, Indonesia - Watercolumn_Towuti2014_140_MG | ecosystem: Environmental > Aquatic > Freshwater > Lake | place... | reverse complement strand
AAGTGCGCATGGGAACGGGCAAGGGTGAAATCGAAGACTGGTGCGCCACCGTGAAGCCAGGAACCATGTTGTTCGAGGTTAGCGGTGTGACGGAGGAGGTCGCGCGTCGCGCCCTTCTGCGCACAGCGCACAAGCTCCCGGTGAAGTGTCGCTTTGTGGCCCGTCGCCACAAGATCTGAGGAGGCGCAGCAATGAACAGCGCCGAACTGAAAACCATCGATAACGCGGATCTCGCGGTGCGCGTTGACAAGCTCAAGGAAGAGCTGTTCGGGCTCAAGGTGAAGAGCGCCACCGAGGCGCTTCAGAACCCAGCTCGCATCGGCCAAATCCGCCGAGACATTGCACGGCTCCTCACGGAGCAGTCACGTCGTCGGCAGGAGGCGAAGTGATATGGATGCCCCGAAGAAAGACCGCAACGCCCGTCGCTCGCTCGTCGGCACGGTGAGCGGCACGAAGATGTCCAAGACCATCAGCGTGCGCGTTCAGCGCATGGTGCAGCACCCGCTCTTCAAGAAGTACTTGAAGCGCAGTTCTGTCTACAAGGCGCATGATGAGAACGGCGAGGCCGGAGTGGGCGACCGCGTGGAAATCGCGGAAACGCGCCGCATTTCGAAGACCAAGTGCTTCCGCCTCGTGCGCATCATCGCCAAGGCGCGCATTCCTGCGTCGACCCCCGAGGTGGTGGATCTGCCAGAAGCGGAGGGCTGATCAATGATTCAAGAACAATCTCACTTGACGGTGGCCGACAACACCGGGGCGAAGGATGTCATGTGCATCCGCGTCCTCGGTGGGTCCAAGCGCCGTTACGCCAGCATCGGCGACATCATCGTCTGTGCGGTGAAGAAGGCGATGCCCAATGGCAGCGTGAAGCAGGGTGAAGTGGTCAAGGGCGTGATCGTGCGCACGAAGCGCCCAGTGCGTCGCGAGGACGGCTCGTACGTCCGCTTCGACCGCAATGCCATCGTGCTCATCGACGCGGCTAATGAGCCGCGCGGCACGCGCATCTTCGGCGCGGTGGCGCGCGAACTGCGCCAACGCAACTTCATGAAGATCGTCTCCCTCGCTGCGGAGGTGGTGTGACATGGCTCAACGCATCTGCGTCAACGACGAGGTGGTTGTCATCTCCGGCAAAGACCGGGGCAAGCGCGGGCGCGTCCTGCGCGTGCTGATGGCCAAGGGCAAGGTGGTTGTGGAAGGAGTGAATGTCATCACTCGCCACTTGAAGCGCAACCCGCGCAATCCAGCAGAGGGTGGACGCACTCAACGTCCAGCCCCCATCCCGGCCTGCAAGGTCATGCCTTGGAGCGAGAAGGATGGCAAGGGTGTGCGCGTGACTTTCGCTGGTGAGGGTCGTGAGAAGGCCCGCACGGCGCGCAAGAGCGGGACCGTTCTCGCTCACACGCGTGGAGGCCGCCGCTGAGCGGCCGGAGGATTAGCCGATGGTGACTACAACCGTCCAACCGCGCCTGCGTCAACGCTACGCGGAATCGGTGCGCACGAAGTTGCGCACGCATTTCCAACTCGCCAACGTTCACCAAGTCCCTTGCCTGCGCAAGATCACGGTGAACATGGGGGTTGGTAAGGCGATCGAGAACAGAAAGCGCCTCGACCAAGCGGTTGAGCATTTGACCGCAATCACCGGCCAGAAGCCGAAGGTGACGGTGGCGCGTCGTTCCGAAGCCAACTTCAAGCTGCGCGAAGGCCAGGCCATTGGCGCCAAGGTCGATCTGCGCGGCGCACGCATGTACGAATTCCTCGACCGTCTCATCTCAGTGGTCATCCCGCGAATCCGCGACTTCCGCGGCATTGCGAGGAACTCCTTCGATGGACGGGGCAACTTCAGCATGGGGCTTGCGGAGCAGAGCCTCTTCCCGGAATTGCCGCTCGACAAAGTTGAGTTCACCCAGGGTATGGACATCACGATGGTGATTTCTGGCGGCAGCGACGAGATGTCTCTCGAGCTGCTTTCAGAACTCGGGATGCCCTTCAAGCGCTGAGAGACTGCACATGGCAACCAAGGCCCAGATCGAAAAATCGAAGCGGAAGCCCAAGTTCGCAACGCGGCGTCGCCGTCGTTGCAGCGTGTGCGGTCGTCCCCGAGCGGTGTACAGCGACTTCATGCTGTGCCGCATTTGTTTCCGTAATCTCGCGCACAAGGGGGAGCTCCCCGGCGTGCGCAAGGCCAGTTGGTGAGCGAGGCTGACTCATGTCAATGAGCGATCCCATCGCAGACATGCTGACCCGCATCCGGAACGCAAACGCGATCCGGCTCGAGTCGGTGGACATCCCTGCGTCAAACCTGAAGCGCGGCATCGCGGAGGTGCTGCACCGGAACGGCTACATCCGGGAATGGCGGCTACTCGAGGATGGCTGTCAGGGCACGTTGCGCGTGTTCCTGAAGTACGGCCCAGACGGCGAGTTCGTCATTTCGCGCTTGCAGCGCGTCTCAAGTCCAGGACGCCGCGTGTATCGCGGTGTTGAGGACATGCCCAAGGTGTTGGATGGCCTCGGTACAGCCATCCTCAGCACCAGCCGCGGGATCCTTTCGGATCACGAGGCGCGCACGCAGCGCGTCGGCGGCGAAGTCTTGGCCGAGGTTTGGTGAGCAGGAGTCAAACCTATGTCACGACTTGGAAAAAAGAGCGTTGCGCTGCCGAAGGGCGTCACCGTTACGGTGGCTGGTCGCAGCGTGAAGATCAAAGGCCCGAAGGGCGAGTGCGCCATGCCCTTGACGGATGGCATCGAAGTGAGCGCGGCCGCGGATGCGGTCACGGTCACTCGCGCTAGCGAGGCCCGTCCGGTGCGTGCGATGCACGGCACCACGCGTGCCAATCTGGCTGCTGCGGTGAAGGGCGTGTCGGATGGTTATTCGACCACGCTCGAAATCGAAGGCGTCGGTTACGGCGCAACGGCTCAAGGGCCGGGCAAGCTGGTGCTGAAGATCGGTTTCAACGCGGATCGCGTGATGGTCCCGCCCACGGGCGTGACCGTCGAGACGCCAAAGAACACCATCATCAACATCAAGGGTGTGGATAAGCAAAAGGTTGGGCAATTCGCGGCAGAAGTGCGCGCCGTGCGGCCGCCGGAACCCTACAAGGGCAAAGGCATCCGTTACGCGGGCGAGCGCATCATCCGCAAGGTCGGCAAGGCTGTCGGCGGCAAGGCCTGAGGAGACACGCCATGGCGAAGAACATGCAAAAGCTCAAGGCGGTACGACGCCTGCGCAGGAAGCACCACATCCGTCACAACGTGGCGGGCACGGCGGAGCGTCCGCGCTTGTCGGTCTACCGTTCTCTCGCGCAGATCTACGCGCAACTCATCAACGACGACACCGGCCGGACTTTGGCTGCAGCAAGCTCGCTCGACCGCGATCTGCGCACGCAAGCAGAAGGCGGCAAGTGTGGGGACGCGGAGCGCGTGGGTCGCTTGCTCGCAGAGCGCGCGAAGGTTGCCGGCATCACCAAGGCCGTCTTCGATCGCAACGGATTCCGATTCCATGGCCGCGTGAAGGCGCTGGCCGAGGCTGCCCGCAAGTCCGGGCTGGAGTGCTGAGATGCAGCAGAGGAACACCAGAAACACTCAAGGCGGCGATCGTGGTGGCCGCGATGACGGCCTCGCCGAAGTCACCGTACACATCAACCGCAACTGCAAGGTGGTCAAGGGCGGCAAGCGCTTCTCCTTCTCAGCACTTGTAGTGGTTGGTGATCGCGCAGGGCGCGCCGGCGTTGGCTTTGCCAAGGCCAACGACGTCCCCTCCGCGGTGGACAAGGCCAACAAGGAAGCCCGCAAGAACATGTTCACCATTCCCATGGTGGGCACCACCATCCCGCACAAGGTGCGTGGACGCTTCGGGGCAGGCCACATCGTGATCTTGCCCGCGCCTCCAGGCACGGGCGTGATCGCAGGCGCGGTGGCGCGCGCGGTGCTCACCACCGCTGGCGTGGGCGACGTGCTGACCAAGAGCTTTGGCAGCGGCAACCCGGTCAATCTCATCAAGGCCACTCTCGATGCGCTGCACCAGCTGCGCACGCGGGAGCAGGTCGAAGCACTGCGCGGAGTGACGCTGCCCTCCTGAGGGCTAGCGAGAAGGAACAACCATGAACCTCCACGACGTGAGACAAGCCGCGATCCCGAGGAAGCACAGGATGCGCATCGGGCGCGGCATCGGCTCCGGCAAAGGCAAGACCGCTGGCAAGGGCACCAAGGGGCAGCAATCGCGCTCTGGTTACAGCGCCAAGATCGGTCATGAAGGTGGTCAAACGCCTCTCTATCGCCGCCTACCGAAGCGTGGCTTCAGCAACGCCCGTTTCCGCACCGACTATGACGTCGTCAACCTCTCGGTGTTGGCAGGTTTTGATGCTGGCAGCACGGTTGATCTCGCGGCCCTCAAGGGACGCGGCTTGATCACCAAGAGCGCGAAGTTGCTCAAGGTCCTCGGCAACGGCCAATTGGATCGTGCGCTCACCGTCAAGGCTCACGCGTTCTCACAGAAGGCTCTCGCAGCGATTAGCGCGGCGGGTGGCACGACTGAGAAGCTTGGGAGCAAGAACTGATGTTGCGCCAGCTCAGCAATCTGTTCCGAGTGGAGTCTCTGAGGTCCAGGATTCTGGTCACCTTGGGACTCCTTTTCGTGTACCGCTTCGGTAATCAGCTCCTCTTGCCGGGAGTGAATCACGCAGCATTGCAGGGCTGGCTTGAGAAACAAACCGACAGTGGCGTGACGCCGTTCGTCGGTCTGATGAACGCGCTCGCGGGTGCCAACGTGAACATGCCGGTGTTCATGTCCTTGGGCATCCTGCCGTACATCACGTCCTCCATCATCTTCTCGCTGTTGGTGAAGGTGCTTCCGAGCCTCGAAGCGCTTTCCAAAGAAGGTGCAGCAGGTCAGCGGAAGATCAACCAATACTCGCGCCTGTTCACCGTGCCTATTTGTATTGCGCAGGCGCTAGCCATCACCTTCTCGTTCTTCCGCGGTATCGCGAATGAAGCGGACGGCGTGATCCCCGAATGGGGCTTTGGCTTTGTGCTCACGACGGTGATCGGCATCACTGCAGGAACCATCTTCCTGATGTGGATTGGCGAGCAGATCACAGCGCACGGCATTGGCAACGGTGTTTCGCTGATCATCACGGCCAACATCGTGTCGGACGTCCCTACGGCGTTCTTCCGCATCCTCGATCAGTCCGCTAAGGACCGCACCTACATTCTGACGGCTGCGGTCATGGCGGTGGTCTACTTCGCGGTGGTGATCGGGGTCATCTACATGACCAAGGCGCAACGCCGGATCCCGATTCATCAGGCCAAGCAGATGCGCGGGAATCGCATGGTTGGTGGTGGCAAGCAGTTCTTGCCCATCAAGCTCAATCAAGCCAACGTCATGCCCGTGATCTTTGCGTCAGCCATCCTGACCTTGCCGACGACGATCTCCACCGCAGTGAGCGGAGGAAGCTTCGACTTCATTGCCTACGGTGGCTGGTGGTGGATCACCGTCGAACTCGTGCTCATCGTCTTCTTCGCGTACTTCTGGACATCACTCATGTTCCAGCCCGCGGAGATGGCCAAGAATCTCCAAGAGTACGGCGTGTTCGTACCCGGACAGCGTCCTGGCAAGCAGACCGCAGACTTCCTGAACAAGATCATGATCCATGTCACCTTGGTGGGTGCGGCCTTCTTGGCCGCCCTCGCGGTGATTCCGACCATGGCCTCGCAGGGAATGGGAATCGACCGATTCGTCGCACAGTTCCTCGGCGGCACCGGCATCCTGATCGTCGTGGGTGTCACCCTTGACCTTGTGGATCAGTTGAACGCCGGGCTCATGTCGCGTCAGTACGAAGGTTTCATGACCGCGTCCAGTTCGCGGAGAGGGGCTCGCGGTTGAGCAAAACGCTCGACATTCTCCTCTTTGGACCTCCGGGTGCCGGTAAGGGCACTCAGGCGACGGCCTTGGCTGCGCGCCACGGGATTCCGCACGTGAGCACTGGCGACCTCTTCAGGAAGAACCTGAAGGAGCAGACACCAGTGGGATTGATGGCGCGCGGTTTCATGGACCGTGGGCTCTTAGTGCCCGACGAAATCGTGTGCGACATGGTGCGCATCCGTCTGGAAGAGGAAGATGCTTCCGCGGGTTCACTGCTCGACGGCTTCCCGCGCACTTTGCCGCAGGCGGACGCGCTCGATGCCATGCTGCGGCGCCTTGGACGGCGCATTGATCACGTGCTGTTCTTTGATGCGAAGGATGAAGTCCTCATCGAACGCATTGCTGGACGCCTGAGTTGCACAGGTTGCGGAGCAGCCTTCCATCGCAGCTTCGCGCCGCCGCGCACGGATGGAGTCTGCGATCACTGTGGCCGCTCGGGTCTCAGTGTGCGCACCGACGACAACGCGGACACGGTGCGTGCGAGACTCGTGGAGTACCGGGCGAAAACCACGCCGCTTCTCGAACGTTGGCGCGGATCGGATCGTCTGCATGTCATTGATGCAGGCCGTCCCATCAACGAAGTCGAGCGGGCGCTAGCGCTCGCGGTCCCGGCAAGGGCGGAGGCCTGAGCCATGGTGACCTTCAAGTCCAAGAGCGAGATCGCCAAGATGCGCACCGCAGGAGAGGTGATCGTGCGCATCTTTGAGCTTTGCGAGCGCATCGTGAAGCCTGGCGTCTCCACGCGCGAAGTCGATACTCAAGTGGAAACGCTGATCCGCGACAGCGGGAACCGCCCGAGCTTCAAGGGTTACATGGGTTATCCGGCCAGCATCTGCGCCTCGGTGAACGAGGAAGTGGTGCATGGCATTCCCGGAGATCGTGTGCTCCGCGACGGGGACTTGTTCACCGTCGATGTGGGCGTGATTCATCAGGGATGGCACGCCGATGCGGCCCGCAGTTATGCGGTGGGAAGCATCAGCAGCGAACGCGCGCAGTTGGCACAGGCCACCGCCGATGGCCTCAACGCGGGGATCAACGCCTGCCAAGTGGGGCACCGCCTCTCGCACATCGCGCGCGCGGTCGAAGCCGAAGGGCGTCGGCATCAATTCGGCGTCGTGGAACAGTATGTCGGGCATGGCATCGGAACGGCGCTCCATGAGGAGCCGCAGGTCCCGAATCTCGTCACGCCCGCGTTGATGCGTAATGATTTGGTCCTTCGCCCAGGTCTCGTGTTGGCCATTGAACCCATGTTCAATCTCGGCACCGCGGAAACGCGCACGAAGTCTGATGGCTGGACCGTGGTGACTAAGGACGGTCGCTGCAGCGCACATTTCGAGGACACCGTTGCCATCACGGACGACGGCCCCGAGGTGTTGACGCGCCGCAGCGCGAACGATCGCATTTGGAACGTGACTCCGAGGAGCACATCATGAAAGTCCGGGCTTCTGTCAGAAAGATCTGCGCGGAATGCAAACTGATCCGCCGCAGTGGTGTGTTGCGGGTGATCTGCAAGGCCGATCCCCGTCATAAGCAGCGTCAAGGCTGAAGAGGAACGCACATGGCACGCATCTCAGGTGTGGATCTTCCACAAAACAAGATGGCGAAGATTTCGCTGCGCTACCTCTTCGGGATTGGCCCGAAGCTAGCCATCGACATTCTCGCTGAGGCCGGCATCTCGCCGGAGAAGAAGATGAAGGACTTCACGGAAGAGGAGGTTGCGCGCATCAACGCCCTCATCGACCGGAAGTACGTCGTCGAAGGCGGTCTGCGTCGGCAGATCATGCAGAACATCCAGCGGTTGAAGAACACGCGTTCCTACCGCGGCATCCGCCACATCAAGGGCCTGCCGGTGCGTGGCCAGCAGACGCAGAGCAACGCGCGCACGCGCAAGGGCAAGAAGAAGACCGTCGCCGGCAAGAAGTCGGTGAAGGCAATGCGCTGAGGTGAATTCATGAGCGAGAACACCGAAACACCAGCCGCCCAAGAAGGTGCCGCAGGCGCCGAAGCCAAGGGTGCAAAGAAGAAGGTCAAGAAGTCTGTCTCGAAGGGCATCGTGCACATTCGGGCGAGCTTCAACAACACCATCGTGACCATCACGGACATGCAGGGCGCAGTGCTTTGCTCGGCCAGTGCTGGGACCATTGGTTACAAAGGCTCCCGCAAGAGCACCCCTTACGCCGCGCAGCGCGCTGCGGAGAAGGCGGCCGAAGGCGCTTCACGTCACGGCCTGAAGGAAGTGGAGATTCGCATCACGGGACCAGGCTCAGGCCGTGAGTCCGCCGTGCGCGCGCTCCGCAACATGGGAATCGAAGTCAAGGCCATCGAAGATGTGACGAGTGTGCCGCACAACGGCTGCCGTCCGCGCAAGCGTCGTCGCATCTGAGTCAGGCTAGGAACAAGGGACATCCGGGCGACCGCAAGTCGCCAGAGGAGTGATGAATGGCTCGCAACGTTGGACCGAAATGCAGACTGTGCCGTCGGGAAGGCATCAAGCTCTTCCTGAAGGGTGGTCGCTGCCATGGCGCCAAGTGCGCGATCTCGCGCCGCGGTGACACGCAGGCGCCCGGGACCCAAGGCACCAAGAACGCGAAGAAGTCGTCGGAATACGGCTTGCAATTGCGCGAGAAGCAGCGCCTGAAGCGCATGGCGGGTCTGCTGGAGCGTCAGTTCCGCACGATCTTCGCTCGCGCACAGCGCCAGCGCGGCAACACAGGCACGGTGCTCATCGACCTCGTGCAGCGCCGCTTGGATCACGTCTTGCGCATGTCGGGCTTTGGCCACGGTCCTGCGTCTGCACGCCAGATCATCGTGCACGGATTGGTGTTCCTGAACGGACATCGCGCCGACCGCCCGAGCATGTTGGTCAACGCCGGCGATGTGATCACCTTCACGCAACGCGAGAAGGCTCGCACGCTCATCAAAAACGTGCTTGAGACCACGAAGGGGTACCAACAGGTGCCCGGCTGGCTCGAGCGGGACGAAACGAACTTGGCGGTCAAGGTGCTGAACTTGCCCGCACGCGACGAGTACCCCTTCGAGATCCGCGCACAGCTGATCGTCGAAGGCGCGTCGAAGTGAACCTGGAGGAGAGCGAACTATGCGCATCCGCTGGAGGAATCTGGAACTTCCGAGCCGCGTCATCGTGGACCGGGAGTCTTTGAGCCCGACGTTCGGCCGCTTCACCGTGGAGCCGTTCGAGCGTGGCTTTGGTCACACCGTTGGCAATGGCCTGCGTCGCGTCCTGCTTTCGAGCATCGAGGGCACGGCCGTGCGTTGGTTCCGCCTGAACGGCGCAGTCCACGAGTTCCAAGCCGTGGACGGCTTGATCGAGGACGTGGTCGACATTGTTCTGCAGGTGAAGCAGATTCTCGTGCGCATCCCAGGGGATGGCGCCGTGAAGATGCGCATTCGCAAGAGCAAGAAGTCCAAGGGGCCAGTCACGGCTGGTGACATCGTCTGCGAAGGCGGAGCTGAGATCGTCAACCCCGACCTGCACATCTGCACCATCACCAAGGACATGGATTTCGAGATGGAACTCGAAGCCTGCCGCGGACGTGGATACACCACCGCTGAAGAAAATGAAGCGGGTGGTGGCCGGCACTCGGATGCTGGCGCGCGCAAGGCAGTCAAAGATGTCGATCAGGAGATCGGCAAGATTTGGGTGGACAGCGATTTCAGTCCCGTGAAGCGGGTGAAGTACGCCATCCAAGACACGCGCGTGGGCAAACTCACCGACTACGACAAGTTGGTGCTGGAAATCACCACGGATGGAACGCTGCGTCCCGAGGATGCCTTGGCCGAAGCGAGCAAGATCTACAGGAAGTTCCTGAACCCGTTGTGCAGCTACGGTGCTCTAGGCGCCGAAGTTCCCGCAACGAATCTGGATGAGTCCACCGGAACCGCGCTGGATGCGAGCCTCATGGTGCGCTCCATTGCAGAGCTGGGACTCAGCAATCGTGCCAGCAACTGCCTCGAGTCCGAAAAGGTCCTGACGGTCGGTGACCTTCTCGACAAGACGGAACGGCAGTTGATGGAGGTGCGCAATCTCGGGCGCACCAGCCTGGAGGAAATCCAGGTCAAACTGGCGAGTCTGGGCCTGAGCCTCAGAACTGAGTGAGTTGGGCGCCCTAGGGCGCAAGGAACGAATCCATGAGACACAGGAAGCTCGGACGCAAGCTCAATCGCGATACGGCGCACCGTTTGGCGCTGCGCCGTAATCTCGCGCTCGCGTTGATCACGAATCACCGCATTGTCACCACGGCTGAAAAGGCGAAGTTCGCCAAGCCCTTCGCTGAGAAGCTGATCACGCTAGCCCGCGAGAACACCCAAGCGCATCAGCGTTTGGTGTTGTCGCGCCTGCCGCACAAGACGGCCGTGAAGAAGCTTTTCGACGTCATTGGCCCACACTTCAAGGACAGGAAGGGTGGCTACACCCGCATTCTGCGCCTCTCGAAGAACCGCCTCGGAGACGATGCTTCTCAAGCGATCCTTGAGTTGGTCGATCTTCCCCGGCCTGCTGCGGCTGCTGCTGAGGAGCCCGCAAAGGGCTGAGCAGATCATCGCTGGTGCACTCGGGTGCACCATGTGACGACACGACCCGGTCCTTGCGGCCGGGTCGCTGCATTTCGGGGCACATCAGCGGGCGAGGCTTCCCCGCGCATTCCGCGGGATGGGACTCGTGCTCAGCCGAAGCGGACGGCGTCTTGGCCAAGGAGACGCACCAAAGACTGGCGCAGCTCCTCCGAGAGCGCGACCCGGAATTCATCGCCAGCTTGGATCGTGACCAAGCCCGCACTCGTGCGCAGAGCAAAGAACACGTTGATGGATCCGCGGTGGCTTCTGAGCAGCTTGTGCAATGCGGGCAAGGTCATGTCGAGATCGCCCTCGCCATCGAGCTCAAGCGTCAAGCGACGCGCGAGACGCAGCGGCGCATCCTCGAATGCGATGACATCTTCGACGATGACCGAGGGGTGGTCGCGGCGTCGATCCACCGTGCCGCGGAAGAACAGAATGCGGTCGACGGCGACGCGGTTGATCAGGTTCAGGTACTGATCGGCGTACAGAGGGCACTCAACGGTCCCGGTGAGGTCCTCGAGGCGAATGATGGCGAACTTGGAACCTGCGCGGGGGCCGTTGCGCAGCGTCCGCACGTCGACAGCTTGGACAATGCCGCCGACCACCACGGCGGTGCGGTCTTCGTAGCGCGGCAGTTCGCTGACCGTCGCCGTGGCGAAGCGCTTCAGTTCGCGTTGCACCCGCGTGAGGGGGTGTCCAGTGAGATAGAAGCCGAGAACCCCCTTTTCACGCTGCAACCGTTCTTGGTCAGGGAACTCAGGTAGTTGCGGCATGGCCAACGCCGCAGCGGGTGCTGCCCGCTCCAATTCCTCGCCACCGAAAAGGGCGCACTGCCCGCTTTGGCGGTCCCGTTCCGCGGCGCTTCCTGCGGCTAGAGCCTCATCAAGCATGGCGGATTTTTGCGCGCGATTCCCCGGCAAGCCGTCCATGGCGCCAGAATCCACTAGGGCTTGCAGCACGCCTCGGTTCACGAGTCGCGTGTCGATGCGATCGCAGAAATCGTGTAGCGACTGATAGGGCTTGGTGCTGGCGCCAGCTTCAATGGAGGCGGCCGCTGCCGCGCCGACGCCCTTCAGGGCAGCCAACGCATAGCGCACGCTGTTGCCCTCTGGAAGGAATCGTGGGCCGGATCGTGACACATCCGGCGGCAGCACCGAGAGCCCCATGTTGCGGCATTCCTCGACATACTCCACGGTCTTGTCGAGATCGGCCATTTCACAGGTGAGCAAAGCGGCCATGAACTCCAGCCGATGATTGGCCTTGAACCAAGCTGTTTGGAAGGTGATGAGTGCGTAGGCCGCGGAGTGCGACTTGTTGAAGCCATAGCCAGCGAACTTCTCGATCTTGTCGAAGATCTCGGCAGCGTCCGCAGCTTTGACATCGTTCTTCACAGCGCCGTCGGTGAAGCGTTGCTTGAACTTCGCCAGGATCTCCGGCTTCTTCTTGCCCATGGCTTTGCGCAGGTTGTCGGCTTCGTTGAGTGAGAATCCCGCCAAGACGTTGGCAATGCGCATGACCTGCTCTTGGTAGAGGATGACCCCGAGGCTGTCATCCAACATGCCCTTGAGCTTGGGATGCAGGTCCACCACGGGCTCCTGCCCGCGCTTGCGATTGACGTAGAGGTCCACCATGCCGGATTCGAGCGGGCCCGGGCGGTACAGCGCGAGCAGTGCAATGAGATCTTCGAAGCGATCGGGCTTCACACGCTGCAATAGCGAAATCATGCCTTCCGATTCGAGTTGGAAGACACCGCGGGCCTTTCCAGCAGCCAGCATTTCATAGGTGGCGCGGTCGTCGAGCGGCAGCCGATCGAGATCAATCTCGATGCCCTTGGTCATGCGGACATTGCGCCGTGCTTCTTCAAGAATGGTCAGCGTGCGCAAGCCGAGGAAGTCCATCTTGAGGAGGCCCACGTCCTCGAGGGCATCCATGCTCCATTGCGTCGTGATGTCGTCGTCGGAGCGATAGAGCGGAACGCGCTCGGCAAGCGGTCGATCGGAAATCACGACGCCCGCAGCGTGAATGGAGGCGTGGCGCGCGGCGCCCTCCAACTTGAGGGCCAATTCGAAGAGCCGTTTCGTGGACTCGTTTTCGTCGCGCAGCGTCTTGACTTCGGCGTCACGTTCAAGAGCTTCCGCCAGACTGTCCTTGGGGCCGTTAGGAATCTTGGCCGCGATGCGGTCAACGAGTGGCAGCGGCAAATCTAGGGCTCTGCCTACGTCGCGGATCACGCCGCGGGCCTTCATCGTGCCGAACGAGATGATCTGAGCAACGCGATCGCGTCCGTATTTCTGCTGCACGTAGGAGAGGACATCGGCTCGCCGGTCGCGGCAGAAGTCAATGTCGATATCAGGCATCGAAATGCGCTCAGAGTTCAAGAAGCGCTCGAAGAGCAGGTCGTAGCGCAAGGGGTCGATCCGCGTGATGCCAAGCGCGTAGGAAACGATGGAGCCAGCGGCGGAACCGCGGCCCGGACCGACCGGAATGCCTTGCTCACGCGCGTGCCGAATGAAGTCCCAAACGATCAAGAAATAGTCAATGAACCCCATGCGCTCAATGACGTCCATCTCCATCTCAAGACGCGCAGTGATGGCGGGGGACATCTCGGGGTAAAGCGCACGCACTCCGTCGGCGCAGAGCTTGCGGAACAGATCACGCTGCGTTGTGCCTTGATCCACGGGGAAGCTGGGCAAATGCCGCCCGCCCAACTTCATTTCGAAGTTGCAACGATCGGCAATCTCACGCGTGGCTGAGAGGGCCTCTGGCATGTCCTCGAAGAGCGCGGCCATGGCGGCACCATCTTTGAAGTGCAATTCGTGCGTGGCCATGCGGAAGCGGTCAGGATCAGACTCTGTACTGCGTGTGCCTATGCAGAGCGCGATGTCTTGCGCTTTCCAGTCATCGGCGCGCACGTAATGCACATCATTCGTCGCGACGAGCCGGGCCCCAGTGACACCGGAGAGCGACTTGAGGGCGGCCCTTGAGCGGTCCTCCATCTCCATGCCGTGGTTCATGACTTCGAGATAGAAGTTCTCGCGTCCGAACAGCTCCTGATACTCGCGGATGATGCGTTCTGCATCTTCCATGCGACCGGCAAGGATTTGGCGATTCACTTCGCCGGCAAGGCAGCCGGACAGGCACACGAGCCCGCGGGAAAACTCCTTCATGCACTCGCGGTCAATGCGCGGCTTGTAATAAAAGCCATCAACGTAGGCCGTCGAAGCTAGGCGCACGAGGTTGGCGAAGCCTTCTTCATCCCGTGCGATGAGCGTCGCGTGATACGTGTTCTTGCGATGTCCATCCTCGGTGAGGATGCGCTTCTTTTCGCGGCGTGAGCCTTCAGCGATGTAGGCCTCCATGCCGAGCAGCGGCTTGATGCCGCGTTCTTTGGCGGCCTTGAAGAAATGCACGGCACCGAACATGTTGCCGTGATCTGTGAGCGCGAGCGCATTCATCCCCGCGGCGCGGGTCGTGTCCAAGAGATCTTCGAGCTGGCAGTTGCCATCCAATAGCGAGTAGTGCGTGTGCACGTGCAGATGGACAAAATCGCTGGACTGCATTCTGCTCCCCAAGGTCGCGTCTTTGCGTGCAGCCCTCCGTCGACCAATGGCCGATCGTTGCTGCCGCCATTCGCGACGATACCGGCCCCCGAGACTCCGCGTCAACGTGCGCGCGTTGGACGCGCCCCGCACAGAATGATAGGTTGGCCTCCCGCGATGAGGCTGTTGAACTTACGTGTTTCCTACAGGGTCATGGGCCTAGCGCTCATGTCGATAGCGTCCTGTGCCGGGCCGTCGAATGAGACGAGTTCGCGGGATTCAGGTGCCAGCCTTTTTGACCAGTTGGAGGCCGCGCAGGGGCGGCATGTGCGTACGGGTGGGGCGACGGCCAGTGACGCAGAGCCAGCGTCAGCGCAGATGCGTGAGTTGGCCGTGTTGTGGAAGTCGTTTCTAGACCAGCAGCCGGGTTGGCCGGAGCGCCGCGAGGCTTGGTGTCGCCACGGCGACGCAGCACGCACACTGCTCGTGGAGAATCTCGTCCGCACCATGATGCGCGCACGGGATGCTGGCGAAGGCGCCCTGTTTCATCGCTGCAGAACCGAACTCCTAGAACATCGCGAGCTGGCGACCGCGTTGTTTGTTGAAGCTCTAGCGAGCCATCGCGGCGATCAAGTTCTGCGCAACCTGGCGGCAGAGACCTTGGCGTTTTTCGGGCCAGGAACCGCTGTGCCCATCATCCATGCAGCCCGCGCGGCAGACGAGCGAGGGCAATGTGCGCTGCTCGCGGCGCTGAAGCTGCTCACCCACGCGGAGGCGCGTCCATTCATGGAGGAGCGAGCCGTCAGCACGGCCTCATTCAAGGTGCGCATTGAAGCTCTAGACGGCTTAGCGCGCCTGGCCGATCCGGAGTCCATCGCGACTTGTCGCGCGTGTCTCCTAGATCGCGATCCATCGGTGCGCCGCTTCGCTTTCAAGTTGGCAGGTGCATTGAAATCACAGTCGACAGCACTCTTGCCGGACGTTCTTGCGGCTTGGCAAACAGCTGCGCAGGCGGGTGAATTGGAATTGACCCGCGCGGCTCGCTGGGCCGCGCAACAGCTCGCGGGCCGCGATTTCGGTGCTGATCTAGCGCGTTGGCCACGAGGCCGAGGGAACTAATGGCCACCGAATGGGAACGCTTGCTCAAGCGCGCGGAAGAGTGCTGCACGGGGTGTGGCAAGAGCCTTCGCAGCGGAGACGTGGTGACGACTTTGGAGTTGGGGCCGGACGCATTTACGCGACGCGAGTGGTGTGCGCCTTGCTTCGATGAGCGGGAACCGAGCGCGTTTTCATTCTGGCGGCGAACGCTCGCCAAAGGGCAGCCCAAGCGCAGACTCGATCTCGCCTATCTCGCGGAGCTTTTTCGGCGTCTCGATGGGCGCGAGGACGAGGTTGCCAAGCGCTTGCGTTGGATCGCAGCCTTGTTGTTGCTGCGGAAGAAATTGCTCGAAGAAAAGAGCCGCAGTTCTGTGGACGGGCGCGAACGGCTGCATCTAGCGTTTCGTCGCGAGGAGCGCGAATGGTGCGTTGATGATCCGGGCCTTGATGCCGATGCATTCACGTCCATCGAGGCTGACTTGGGGCGCATCTTCGACCTCGAGGGCGAGGCGCCCCCCGCGGGTGGCGCTCAACCCTCGCGCGCGCCATAGGCCAAGTCCCCGGCGTCACCCAAGCCCGGCACGATGTAGCCGTGCTCGTTGAGAGTGTCATCCGCTGCTGCGCACCACACCTCTGCATTCAATTCCTGCGCGAGCTTGGCGAGAGTAGGGCGATAGGCGATGACTCCGGCCACGATCACTCGCGCAGGTGGCGCAGAGCGAGCGAGGAGTTCGCGTTGCAGATGCAGCAGTGTTGAACCCGTGGCCAGCATGGAATCAGCCCAAATCAGCGTGCGCCCCGCAACGGGCCTCCACGAGGCGTAGCCGCATTGAATCGGCAACGCGCCGTCGCGGATGAGTTCTCCGTCTGCTTGTCGCGCCGCGCCAAAGAACATGGCGTCAGCGTGCGGCAGGACAGTCTGGATGCCTTCGAAGAATGGCAAGCCTGCGCGCAGCACAGTGGCGAGAACAGGTGGAGTGGTGAAGGATCGTTCTTCAGCAACGCCGAGCGGAGTGAAAACGGGACGCGTTGACGCGGGAAGAGTCGCCCCAATCTCGAATCCGATGATGCGGCCCAATTCGCCGAGGGCCGCGCGGAATTGCGCTCTGTCTTGTTGAGCTGCCCGGTCCCGGAGGCGTGCGAGCAAAGTTCCCACCCAAGGGTGGCCGGTTTCATTGAGGACGTGGATCACGACTGCTGTGTAGCCCAAGGTGCATGGGGCTGCTAGAGGCTGTTCGTACGGACACATGTAGGTGCACCATTCATTGGGTCTTCGGTTCACTCCAGGCGCTCTGGCGAAAATCTCCAAAAAAATCATGAGCCGTGGGTGGACGCAGGAGCTGGCGCCGGGTACAAGAGTGGGGCCAAGTGGTGATATTTCCCATCACATGGCGCTGAAGTTGATCTCCGGCCCTGTGCAGGGCCCTCATGACGCCCCCAGATGTTCCAAGGTCGCTGGCCCAATATCCTCACCGTTGACGCCAAAAACAGATTGGCGTTGCCGGCCCCCTTCCGTCAGGCGGGCAGCGGTGATGTCGGCGACTACATGATCGGGAGCCTTGAAGACCCCTGCATCTATGTCCACACGGCCGCCCAGCATCAGGCTTTCCTGGACCGCCTCGCAGCCCTTGGCGAAACGCGCCAATCGCGCCGCGTGCGGGATTTCGTTCTCTGGCGTTTCGAGCCGGTGACGGCCGACGCCCAGGGTCGCATCACCATCCCTTCCGAAATGATCGCCCAAGTGGGAATCCAGCGCGAAGTGCGCCTGATTTCCCAAGAGGCGCGGCTAGAGATCTGGGCGAACGAAGTGTTCGCGCGGGTGTCTGCCGAGGTTCAGGCGTCGGGCATTGCCGACGTCCTAGAAGCTGTCTTCGCGGAAGAGGAACAGGAACGCAGATTGCAACGCCGGGCCGCAAGCTCGGCGCGAGAGGGCAACAGTCCCACCAAGTGATCCCAGGGTGGGCACCGGGCTTCCGCGCACAAGGAGGTCAGGTTGGGGATGGGGTCGAGGCGGACGCAGGGTGGCAACTTCCCGGGTTCATGAACCTGTGCTGGTGGACGAGGTGCTCGCGCACCTCGCTCCCACACGAGGGGAGACCATTCTCGATCTCACGGTAGGCGCCGGTGGGCATGCGGAGCGCGTGTTGGGGACACTCGCTCCCGAGGGAAAGCTCATTGGCTGCGACCGTGATCCCGCCATCTTGCGGGTCGCACGGGAAGTTCTCGCTCCATTTGGCGCGTGCGCAGTTCTGCGCGTGTGCCGGAGTGATTCTTTCCGTGCGATTCTGCAGGAACTCGGGATTCCGGCGGTTCATGGCGTGCTCATGGATCTCGGGGTCTCATCGCTGCAACTCGACGAAGCAGCACGGGGATTTTCGTTTCGTTCCGCAGGACCACTGGACATGCGCATGACGGGAGGCGAGGGGCCAACCGCTCGTGATCTCATTTTGCGCCTCGCCGAGCCGGACCTTGCACGCATCTTCTTCCGCTACGGTGAAGAGCCGAAAGCGCGGCGCATCGCGGCGGCATTGAAGGCACTGCCGCGTCAATCCGTGCCACGCACAACCACCGAACTCGCTGAGTTCATCGCGGAGATTGTGCCGTCCCGCCAGCCTGGGCGCGCGGCCATTCATCCCGCAACCCGTGTTTTCCAGGCCTTGCGCATCGCCGTGAACGACGAGCTCGGCGTGTTGGAGCGCACCCTGCCGCTCGCAACCGAGGCCCTGCATCCCGGCGGGCGCTTGGTGGTCATCAGCTTCCATTCCCTAGAGGACCGCATCGTGAAGGACTGGTTCCGCGAGCAATGCCGCGAAGGGGTGTTTGCGAGCGTGGCCAAGAAGCCGGCTGTGGCCAGCGAGGCCGAAGTGGCGCGCAATCCGCGCGCGCGCTCCGCCAAGTTGCGCTTTGCAGTGAAGGCCAGCATGGAGCGGGCGGCATGAGCGCGCAACGCTTCGGGGCTCATCCGGTATGGCGCG
>Ga0233425_10006163_pt1 | contig 18109 bp, 9 predicted proteins | sample Watercolumn_Towu_2_FD_181712 | JGI IMG/M metagenome (GOLD analysis project Ga0233425, IMG submission 181712) | Freshwater microbial communities from Lake Towuti, South Sulawesi, Indonesia - Watercolumn_Towuti2014_140_MG | ecosystem: Environmental > Aquatic > Freshwater > Lake | place: Indonesia... | reverse complement strand
CGCTAGCAGGCTGATTTCGCTGTAGCCGTTCGTAACGGCTCACGTTTATAATTCCGCCGCCCTCGACCGAGACACCGTGTCGGTCGGCGGGGACAACGCGCGTCGTTCAGCGTCGCGTCGCGGGGCAGCGACAGCGAGTTAATTTGTCGGCAGGCAAGGACGCCATGGTCGGACAGGGAAGTCCGCGAATTGTTATTGCGCTGGGGATATTTGCACTCCTGGTCAGCGCGTTCTTTGATTGCGCGCCGGCAGGGGCCACGGACTCGATCGACCTGAGGCTGCGTTTACGTTGGGGAGGGGGCGAGGCGCCGCGGAACTGGCGAGTGAGTGCACGGATCTCCGAAGGTACGATCCGGGAACCGCTGGGTCTGGGCAGCAATCCCGACGATCCCGGTTCGCTGGTGATTCAGGAATCGACTCTAAGGGTCTTGGCGCCGAGCCCGTCGCTGGAATCGGGCGTGGATTTCACCGTACTCGCTCCGCGCGACGCATTGCTGACGGTGGAATGGTCCGATTGGGACGCATCGACATCGCCACAGCGCATCGAATTGCCGCTGCAGGAACTGGCAGGAAAATCACTGACCCGCTTAATGGATGACCAGGGGCATGAACTTTCGATCGAGCGGGCTCCTGGTGATCGGCTGCGGGTCGAACTGCCGCGTGACGCATTGGTGTTGGAGCCCAACGAATCGTTCAGCTTCGGACTGACGCCGAATCGGATCGGCGTGGAGAGCGAATCGACATTGCGATGCCGGATTCAACTGACGCGAGCCCGTTCGGACGATCCGTTTTGGACAACGGAAAAAGAGATTCGAGTCGATCGAGACGGCAACGGGATTGGCACGACTCCGATCCAGGTGACAGCGCCAGGCAACGAAGGCGTCTTTGACGTCGTGGTCACGCTGACGAAGAAGCGGTTGACCGATTCGATTTCGCTGGTTCCGACCAAACCGATTGCGCAGCGGCGGATTCAATTTGTCGTAATCCACCCGCGTTCGCAGCTTGATGTGCGTGGGAAGGGACAGGAGGGTGCGGGCTGGAAGCCGATTGCGGAGATCGATCCGGTGCAGAGCGGCGCCGTTTCGGACATGACGGGATCGCGGTGGCCGGACTGGCTGCGAAAAATGCCGCAATTGAAGTTGTCTGGATTCAATAAGGGGCCACTGGGATCGGGCAAGGTGTCGCGTGTCGAGCATGGAGGTCGGCCCGGGTTGCGGATGGAACCGGGGAGTTGGCAGGCGTATCCGTTGCCGGTCGTGCGGCCGGACGAGCCGCACATTTTGGAAATCGAGTTCGCGGCCGATCAGCGGCAGACGTTAGGAATCAGTTTTGTCGAACCGGATGCGGCGGGCCGGGTTGTGCCGGTGAGCGGTCTCGATTTTGGACTGGACGTGGCTGCGGTGTCGGAGCGCGAACCGCGGTGGGCCAGGCACCGGGTGCTGTTCTGGCCGAAGACGAAGACCCCGTTGCTGTTGATCACGAACCGGCGAGACCGTGAGCCGGTGATCTGCGGGCGGATTGCGCTTTCTGCCGGGCCGGCTCGACTGCCGGCGATGTCGGGGCCCGCAGACGGATTCGAATCGCGCAGCTATTTGCTGCAGATGACGAAGCCCCTGGTGCAGAAGACTCTGGGCGGCGGCGACGTGATCGACGCTCCGACCGGCGAGGTGCTCAGCGACTGGGTTACCTTCTACGAAGCGGGCAGGCGGCTCAGCGAGTATCTCAAGTATCATGGCTACAGTACGGCGGTGGTGACCGTCGCCTGTGAGGGAAGTGCGCTCTACCCTTCGGCGATTATCGGCCCCAACTTGTTGTATGATTCTGGGCAGCGATTCAGTACGGGCCAGGACCCGGTGCGCAAAGACATCCTGGAGATGCTTTGCAGGATTTTCGACCGCGAGGGGCTGCGGCTGATTCCGGCGATTCATTTTGCGACGCCGATCCCCGAACTGGAAGAACTCCGTCGCGCGGGGCGGGGCCATCCGCTGGGGCTGGACTGGCTCGACGCTGAAGGGCGGTCGTGGCGGGAATTCCATGGCACCAATCGTGGTTTGGCGCCGTACTACAATCCGTTGGATGAACGTGTACAGTCGGTGATGACGCGCGTCGTCGAGGAGATCGCGGATCGATACGGTTCGCATCCGAGCCTGGCCGGCGTAGCTCTGCAGTTGGGGCCCGACACGTTTGCTCAGCTACCCGACGGCCGCGGCAGCTACGACGACGCAACCATTGCGAGCTTCGAATCCGCGACCAGTATTCGCGTGCCGGGAAATGGGATCGGGCAGTTTGAACAGCGAGTGGCATTTCTCGACGGCGATGCGCGCGGCACGTGGCTCGACTGGCGCGCAGCGCAGCTCACCGGTCTCTACCAGCGGCTGGCGGAGGTGATCAGCGAGCGAACCCGCGACGGCCGGCTTTTCATGTCGACCAGCGACCTGCTGCTGACGACCCGAATGCAGCAGGTGCTGCGCCCGCGATTGCTGGGCGAGTCCGAAATCAACCGCGAGGCGGCGGTACCGGAAGCGCTGCTGGAACTGGGTCTGGATTGCAAGAAGCTGGAACAGGATCCGCGGATCGTCGTCTTCCGACCGCAGCGGCTCGGGCCGAGCGTTTCGATCGCGGCGCAGGGCGTGAATCTGGAGTCCGAGGTTTCGCTGGAACTCGACAACTGCTTCCTGGGCGGACGGCATTTGGCCGCGGAATGGCACCAGGAAAACCTCGACACCGCGTTGCCCACCTTCGACGCCGCCAGTCCGTTCGGCGCCGAGCGGACCAGGACCTGGCTGTCGTCGCAGATTGTTCCCGCGGGCGCCGCGAATCGGCGGCGGTTAATCCAGAGCCTGGCCACACTCGACGCACAGATCATCATGGACAGCGGCTGGACATTGACGATGGGGAACGAAGAGAGTCTGGCCAATCTGCTGGAGGTTTTTCGAAAACTGCCTGCCGAGCGATTCAGTTCCGCCACCGCGCAGGTCCCGGCTCGAGGACAGCCGGTCATCGTGCGATTCCTTAATCGCGCAAACCGGTCGTACGTTTACGCGGTGAATGACTCGCCCTGGCCGCTTACCGCCGAAATCGAATTAACGGGCACGGGGGTCGACGCCAAAGCGACGCTTCTCGGTCGAGTCGGCGGGGCGCCCTCCGTCGAACGCGTCGCCAACGGAATCCGCTGGACGGTGAATATGGAACCGTACGACCTGCATGCGCTGGTGCTCAACTCGGGCAAGGTGCGGGTGCGGGACTGGAAAGTATCGGTCGAGGAATCGGTGCTGAGCGAACTGGATCAGCGACTCCAGGATATAACCACGCGCCGCCACGAATTGCGTTCGCCCAAGCCGATTGTGCCGTTGCGCAATTCGGGCTTTGAGATTCCGGGTAAGAACGAGGCCATTCCCGGTTGGGAGTTTCGCCAGGATGAGAAAGTCGTGGTACGAGTCGATTCGACGTCGGCCGCAAGCGGCGCGCAGTCGTTGCGTCTGAAGAGTGACGGCGAGGTTGCCTGGATTCGCAGCGAACCATTTTCACCGCCGCGCACCGGCCGGCTTGCCGTCGGCGCGAAGATCCGGATCGATCGCGCCGCGCCGCAACCCGAACTTCGCATTGCAGTTGACGACGGCCAGAACTACTACCCGCACGTGACGATCGGCGCGACGGGAAAGCCATTGAGTGCGGAATGGACCGAGTACCAGCTGTTCATCGACAGCGTGCCGTCGGCGGCCGCCGATGAACTGCGTGTCGGATTTGATTTGATGGGAAAAGGCGAAGTCTGGATCGACGACGTTCAGGTCTATGGCATGTGGCTGGACCGCAGCGAAGGGCTCGAGCTTTCCAAGAGCATTTCGCAGGCGATCTTTCTGCGGAACAAGCTGGCGATCGGGGATTGCCGGGCATTTCTGGATAGTTACTGGCCGCAGTTGCTGGAACAGCACGTACCGTTGCCGGCTCGTGTCGCAGCGCGCGATCCCGCCGGGGCCGCCGCCCCGGCGGAAAAGCCGAAAGCGACGAGCTGGCGGGACAAGGTCAACGGCATGCTGCCGAAAAAGCTGACGCGCTAATCTCTTCCCGCCCCGAGTGCCTCCGGGGCTGCTCTGACAGGCAAGTTCCCTTAAGATAGGGCGCTTTCCCGAGTCAATTTCCATGTTGGGATGAGGAGCAACTCATGCGTCGACCGCGGTGGCAGATCGTCCTGCGAATCAGTTCACTCGTTGTGGCGGCCAGCATCGCTTCCACTGCTCCCGATGGTGTTGCGGCCGACCCGCAACTTGCCGGTACCCGCCCGCTGACCATGGAAGGGGATATTGCCCGATCGCTTGTCGCGGGCGTCGACCGTTTTCTGCTGAACGAACTCCAGGCGTCGATCGCGGGGCGTGAAAAATTCTGGCAACGCGATTTTGCGTCGACGGATGCCTACACTAGGTCGTTAGAGTCAAACCGAGCTCGGCTGGCACGGATCCTGGGAGTCCGTGACCCGCGCGTGCCGTTCTCGACTGTCGAGTACGTTGCGACCACAAGTCAGCCGGCGATGGTGGCTGAGTCCGATAAGATCAAGGTCCTGGCGGTTCGCTGGCCGGCTTTTGGCGATGTGACGGCGGAGGGATTACTGCTGTTGCCCAAATCGAATGCGATCGCGGCAAACATCGTGGCGATTCCCGACGCCGACCAGTCGCCGGAATCGATGGCCGGATTGCCGGGCGGCAACGGACCGCCGTTCGCGCGCGCCCTGGCCGAGATGGGCTGCCGCGTCCTGGTGCCGACGCTGATCGGCCGGGAAATGAAGCCTCGCGCACCGAAAGGGCGCGGCGGCGGAGCAAAACTGACGGATCGGGAGTACCTGTATCGGAGCGCGTTCGAGGTCGGCCGGCATCTCGTCGGCTATGAAGTACAGAAAGTACTGGCCGGCGTCGACTGGTTCGTCCAGGATGCCGCAAACACCGATCCGGACATCGGCGTGATCGGTTACGGCGAGGGCGGCATGATTGCGCTATACTCCGCCGCGCTCGACACCCGCATCGACGCCTGTGCCGTACATGGATTCTTCGGCTCGCGCCAGAACATCTGGCAGGAGCCGATCGATCGCAACGTGTTCGGACTGCTGGAACGTTACGGCGATGCCGAACTGGCGGCGATGATCTTTCCTCGCGCATTGCGCATCTCCCCCCGTGGCGGACCGACCGTGACATTACCGAGCGAAGGCGGAGCGCCCGCTCGGCTGCTTCCTGTTGCGGCGGACGATTCCCAGGCCGAATGGCAACGGTATTTGAAGCTGGTGGCGCCGGGAGCGGAAAAGCTGCGTCCGAGCGCCTCGTCCGCGAAAGTCGCGGGGTTGCTCGAGAAGGCCGAATCGGCCGCCGATGGCGAATCCCCCTCGAAGGCCGCACGCCCGCTCCATCCCGCCGAGAAGCCGGTCGATCCTGCTCAACGCCATGCACGACAATTCCAGGAGCTCGATCGATTCAACCAGCAAGTGCTGGCGGAGAGCCCCTACGTGCGCCAGGAATTTATGAAGAAACTGAACTACAGCAGCCTGGAAGCCTACCAGCAGTCGGTGGAGGAGTATCGGGAAATCTTCCGCAAGGAAGTGATTGGACATTTCGACCGACCCTTATTGCCGTTCAACGCTCAATCCCGAAAAGCGTACGAAACCGAGAAATGGACCGGATACGAGCTGACGCTGGACGTCTTCCCCGACGTGATCGCGTATGGTGTGCTGTTGCTTCCCAAGGACTTGAAGCCGGGCGAGAAACGGCCGGTGGTGGTCTGCCAGCATGGGCTCGAAGGCCGGCCGCGCGACGTGATCGAAGGCGATAATCCGGCTTACCACGATTTCGCCGCGAAGCTTGCGGAACGAGGGTTTATCACCTTCGCGCCTCAGAACCTTTACATTTTCCGAGACGACTTCCGGACCTTGCAGCGAAAGGCGAATCCGCTTGGAAAAACCCTGTTTTCCGTGATCGTGCCGCAGCACCAGCAGATCGTCAACTGGCTGAAGACCCAACCGTTCGTCGATCCGGAACGTATAGCTTTCTACGGGCTGTCGTACGGAGGGAAAAGTGCGATGCGGATCCCGCCGCTGGTCACCGATTACTGCCTGTCGATCTGCTCGGCAGACTTCAACGAATGGGTCGTCAAAAATGCTTCCAACCGGTTGCCGTTCAGCTACGTCTGGACCGGCGAGTACGAGATATTTGAATTTGATCTGGGGAGCACATTCAACTATGCGGAGATGGCCGCTTTGATCTGTCCCCGGCCGTTCATGGTCGAACGAGGACATACCGATGGGGTCTCGACCGACGAATGGGTGGCTTTCGAATTCGCCAAGGTTCGATTCCTGTACAGCCATCGGCTGAAAATTCCGGATCGGGTGGAGATGGAGGTATTTGACGGGCCGCATACGATCAACGGTGTCGGTACTTACGAGTTCCTGCACCGGCATTTGAATTGGCCAAAACGATCGTAGTTTGAGGATGTCCGGCGAGCCCCTTCCGCTTACAATAGGCTGATCGCGGCCTCTGTTTTGCAGTGGTAGTTGTCTTCAACGGTAATCAGGGATAAGTGTGACGAAATGCGTGCTCATCTGAACTGCCCAATCGCCCGGAGAGCTTTGCCAATTCCTTGTGGCGGCACGATGATCGGCTGGATGCTGGCTGGCGTTCTGCTGCTGGGCTGCGGTGGCGGCCAGGACAAGCAGATTACGGCGTCGAGTTCCAAATACCAGGTCGCGGACGACGAAGACGCGGCCGTTTCGGGAAATCGAAGCGGCTCGGGTTCGGTTTTGCCCCGTGCGCCCTCCGATTTGGAAAAAGGAACGACAAGGTCGGCAGCGACTTCGGGACGTGGCACCGGCGCAGGCGATGACGCCGACCCAAGTAATGGCAAAGGCTCGGGCCCGGCCGCTAGTCGCTCGGGTTCAGCCGCATCGCGGGACCCAAAATCATCTGATCGCGGTGACAGCTCGGCGGCCGATCGCAGTGGGACGGGACGACGGTCGGCCAGCGATTCCTCGGGGGCAGGCTCCGCCGCGGGCAATTCCGCTGGTAAGACCGCGCCGGCTGCCAGTCAGGCCGCAGGCAAGAAGTCCTCCAGTGGGGCGGCCGGCCCACGTGGCAAGTTCAATGCCAAAGCAATCGCACAGCGCATCACTCCGCGCAACCTTCCGGACGGTACGCCCGATGAACTGCTCGCGGTGCTGGATGAATTGCGGTCGATGAAGGTCAATGCGCGATCGCGTGAAGAGTACATGGAGCGGTTCGGTACCATCGTCACGTCCCGAATGATGTTGGCGGAACAGTTGTTCCGGCGCGAGGATGCCAACGACGATCAGAAATATCGAGCGGCCTATCATATTTTCGAAGTCCTGCGCATTGCTGGACAAAACGAATTTGGCGACGTCGTCGATCGACTTTTCTCGCTGTGTCAAGAACTTGAGGACAGTGAATCTCCGAGGCTGCGGCATCTCTCTTCGAATATGATCTGCCAAATGCTGCTCGAGCCGGTCGCCAAAGGCTCGGAAGGCTTGGCTCGCAACCTGATCGGCACACTGGAAACGATGCTGGCATTCGAGCCGCTCACTCCGGAGGACTTCGAGGTGGCAATGGCTGCGGTCATGGCATTGGAGAAAGGTAAGCAGTACGAATTATTCAGCCAGGCCGCCACGTTGACCGGAAAGACGTTCGAATCGCACCCGATTTCAGCGATCTCCGGACAAGCCAAAGTGCTGCTCGACATGGCCGTCACCATGGAGTTGAAGTTTCCGGAAAAGATGGAGACGCTGATTAAGTCCCGCGATGACGAATCGGTCCAGGCAGTTATCGACGCGGTGTCGGAAATGGCGGCGCGCCGCCAGACCGGCACCATGCTCAGCATGTTGGCGCAGGGAATCTACGGCCTGGAGGCGATCGATCGATTCGCTGACGCCGAGTTATTGCTCAACGTATTGGAACGAACCTTCTCGCAGACCACCGACCGGCAAACGAAGGAACGCTTGGCCGAAATGCTCGAAAAAGCTCGCACCCGCGCCAAACTGATGGCGTCGACCGTCAAGGTCAAGGGCACCGCACACGATGATCGAGCGCTGAAATGGGAAGACTACGCCGATAAGGTTGTGCTGGTTTACTTCTGGTCGGGCACCAACGAAATCAGCGTCAACGACCTGGCCGGCCTGATGGAGTTCTACGAAAAATACAAGGACAAAGGATTCGAGGTCGTCAGCGTCAATGTGGACGACAAGCGGCAGATCGTCGACGAGTTTTTCAAATTCAATAAATTGCCGTTCGTGACGCTGGTCAGTTCGCCAGGTGAACCCGCCGGCACGAATTCCGCCTTGGCCCGTCAGTTTGGCGTGGAGGTCGTGCCGTACGGCGCACTGGTCGATCGGAAAGGCAAAGTGGTAGCGATGAATGTCATCGGGCAACGGATCAGCGACGCCACGCTTCCGCTGTTGGGAATCTCCCCGGAACCGACGGATGGCGACGGCGCGGCGGGTAAGGCCGCGGATGGTGCCGGAGTGGACAACACCAAGCGCGACGCCGAACCGGCGGAGAAACCGGCGGAGAAAGGCGACGACGCGGCGGGGAACGACAAAGGCCGCGCGGCGGAAAAGCAGAAAGATAGCGGAACCGGAACCAACGGCGACGGAGCGGCCGCCGCTCGCTCGCCGGGCGCTACCCGTTTCTCAACTTCCATGCGAGCCGCTACGCCCCGCCCGGTCGCGGCGCCGGCACCGAGTGCACCGGAGCAGGCCGAGCCTGACGATCCCGCCCCCAAGGAAGGAACTCCCGCCGACGAGAACCCGTACGCGCCCCGCGCCGATTTGACACCGGCCGAGTTGCTGGAGTTCATTCTCGCGATGCGCGAGAAGCCTAAATCGATCCAGGCCCGCAAAGGATTCGGCGAAGCGCTGGTCGAAGCGGCCGATCGACTGCTCGCTACGCAGCCCGAGGAGAAGACGCGGGTCCTGGCGGTCATCGCCAAGCTGGAAACGCTGCACCGCATGGCCTGCAACGGCGATACTGCCGCCGAAAAATCGCTGGCCGAATCCGTCGACCGACTCAAAGACGATACCCACACCAAAATCGCCCGAGAGGTTCGCTTCCTGCTCTGGGAACGCCGTACCGTGGACGCCGAACAGACGCCGGTCGACACGATTCCCGGCCTGCTTTCTGAACTCAAAGATTACCTCGCCAAAGAACCATTGAACGCCCGACACTTGCGACTGGCGTCGAATACTGTCCGCGTAATTAACCGTATCGAGGATGACGATGCCCGGGAAAAGCTGTTCGCGGAATTCGGCGGACTGTTCGCCAAGTCCAGCAACAAGGAATTGGCGCGATATGGCAAACAACTGGCAAAAACCGAGAAGAACGCTGAACTGGTCGGCAAGCCTGTCGAGCTGTCAGGACGGACCGTGGCCGGCTCGGAACTGGACTGGAAGAAGTACCAGGGGCGGGTCGTGATCGTGGATTTCTGGGCGACCTGGTGCGGCCCGTGCATTCGAGAAATGCCGCACGTTAAAGCACTGTATGAGAATCTGCACGACAAGGGGCTGGAGATCGTGGGAGTCAATCTCGACAAGGATCCCGAAGCGGTGCTGGAATTCCTCGACAAGAACCCCTTGCCCTGGGAGACATTGATGGGGGACGAAACGCAGGCGATTGCCGGCAGTTTCGGCATCCGCGCTATCCCCAACATGCTGCTGGTGGACCGCGAAGGCAAGATTGTGGCGATCTCCCACAATTGCGAGTCACTGATTCCGAAGCTCGAAAAGCTGCTCGATGCCCACCCCGCCGCCGGCGGCGGCGGCACCGAGCCCGACCAGGCCAAGCCGGCCGAACCGCCGAAATGAGTTTGGTATAGAGGGGCGTTTTTGAGGCATTTCAGGGCAAAAAGAATCGTTTGCAATTTGATGGCCAAGAAGCGACCCCGACGGAGCGATCCGCCGGGGCCAACGGGACATTCTTCCCGCCCTGGCTTGGCTATCCCTTGCCGGGTTCCTGCGCCTAAGGGTATTCTCGCAGAGGCGCAAAGACGCAAAGGGAGAAGGAAATAGGCGATCAGGGAAGGACTTACGCGGACAATTGACAGTCTCCTTTTCTCCGAAACAACTCTTTGCGACTCTGCGCCTTTGCGAGGCTATTCTCGCAGAGGCGCAAAGACGCAATGGGAGAAGGAAAAAAATGTGGGTAATACAGAGGTCGGGAGACCCGTCCTACGAAGTAAGCAAGACGGGTCGGGAGACCCGTCCTACGAATAACGCGAACACGACGATTGATCTGCGACATTGCACTAAGGGCGAGGCAACTGAAACAGGTCGCTGGTGCGGCACCAGTATTCCCCGCCGAGTCGCGCGACGGCTTGCACTTTGCGCGGATCGGGCCGACCGCGGTCATCCAGAATCGCCTCGTCGACGTAGATCGACACCACGTCGCCAATGACCAGATTGGCGGAGATTGGGCCGTTGCCGATCGGTAGCAGCTGGCGCAGACGGCATTCAAATGCGAACGGTGTTCCGGCGACGCGCGGCGGCGCCACGCACAGCGACGGCTCCGCCGATAATCCGGCCAGCTCCAGTTCACTTTCCTCGGGCGGCAGCTCCCGCGAGGAGAGATTGATCGCATCAAGATACCGTTCGACCGATGCGTTGATCACGAACTCGCCATGCTGCTCGATGTTGCGCAGCGTATCTTTCTTCGTGCCGTCGCGGCGCAGGGTCGGCGAGAAAACCACGACGGGAGGATTGGCGCCGAACGCGTTGTAGAAACTGAACGGCGCCAGATTCACCACGCCGCTCGCGGACCTGGTGGTCACCCAGGCGATGGGGCGCGGGGTCACCAGGCCGGTCACAAACTGGTAGACCTCGATGACGCTCGCTTTGCCAATCTCGATTCGCATCCGTTCAATCCAGCCAGCTCAAAGGATATTGCGGGTCGTCAAACGCCGCCGCCTGCATGGTCGGTGCCAGCGGGCGGAACGTGTCGATCATCACCGCCAACTCGTCGGTTCGAGTCAACTTCTGACTGGCTACAATCGTCCCGGGGTGCGGGCCATGGGGAATGCCGTGCGGGTGCAGCGTCAAGGAGGCCTCTTCGACGCCCCGGCGACTGCCAAACTGTCCTTGTACGTAATACAGCACCTCGTCCGATTCGACGTTGCTGTGCGCGTACGGAACCTTGATCGCGTCCGGATGGGTGTCGAGCATTCGTGGCGCGAAGGTGCAGACCACAAAGCCGGGCGCGGAAAACGTCTGGTGGATCGGAGGCGGCTGGTGAATTGTGCCCGTGATCGGCTCAAAGTCGTCGGCGTTGAACGTGAATGGGTAGACCATACCGTCCCAGCCAACCAGATCAAATGGATGGTGAGCCATCACGTAGCGCACCAGTTGCGCGCCGTTCTTGATCAGGATCGGGCATTCCATTTCCTGGTCGAGCGAAACCAGTTCCGTCGGCCCGTGCAGGTCTCGTTCGGCGAATGGAGCGCCGAGTCGGAACTGTCCATCGGGATTCAGATACCGCGATGGAAACCGGATGGCGCCGGGTGATTCGATCACCAGCAGATCGGGTGCAGCGCCCGCCTCGTCAAACTCAACACGGTACGTCGTGCACTTCGGAATCACGACGTAGTCCCGATCCTGAAACGGCAACAGACCGTAATGCGTGAGCAACCGGCCACGTCCGTGGTGCACGAACAGGACTTCGTCGGCCAGCGCGTTACGATAAAGTTCGGTCTGGGCCAAGGCGGGGCGGCAGCGCGAGATCGTGACATCGGAGTTCCAGAACAGCGGTACTCGGCCGAGAATCACATCGCCTTCGCATTGCATCTGCCCGGTCTTGAGGTGGTAATGCCGCAGCGTTGGATTGGGCTGCGACAGTACTTCACTTCGGCCTGCCGGTTCCACGCGCAGTACGCGCGTCGGCGGCCGCAGGTGGTACAGGATGCTGTAGGCGCGATCAAACCCCTGCGTCGTCACGACCTCTTCGTAGTAGATTCGCTCGCCCTTGTAGCCGGCGCCGGCCGCCGCATGTCGGACATGCCGTTTGGCCGGGATCGATCCAAGCTGAAGGTAACGCGGCATGGCAGGCTCCTGTAAGCGTCAGCGATCGGGACGCTGAACGACGTGATTCGTAAGAGTACCCAGTCGCTCGATCGCGAGCGCCACCCGATCGCCGGGCTGCAGCCATCCGCCGACCCGTTCCGGCGTCAGTTCCAGGATACAGCCACCGCCGACGGTGCCGGACCCGATCACATCACCCGGCAGCAGCACCGTATCGCGGCTGGCGTGGGCCAGAATCTGCGGCCAGCTCCAGTGGATCGTGCCGGCGTTGCCGCGCGAGAGCTCGCGCCCATTCACCGTGGCGGTCATTTCCAGCCACAGGCGACCGTCGCGATAACAGTCGCGGAGTTCCTGCAGCGGCACCAGTGCCGGTCCGAGTGAATTCGCGAAGTCTTTGCTCTTGCTCGGCCCCAGTCCCACGGCCATTTCGACTTTTTGCAGATCGCGGGCCGACCAGTCGTTGAAGATCGTGAAGCCGGCCACGCATTCCATTGCCGAGTCGTCAGGCGGCAAGTTGCTCGCGGCCGTTCCGACGACACAGGCAAGTTCCAGTTCGTAGTCCAGCGCAGCACTGCCGCTCGGAGCCCAGACGGCGTCACCGTCGCCGCGCAGCGACGCGGTATTGGAAAAATAGAACACGGGGACTTGGTACCACTCCGGCGCCACCGGCAACCCGCGTTGGCCCCGGCAGGTGCGAACATGCTGCTCAAACGCGTAGAAGTCGCGGATACTGTTGATCCTGGGCAGCGGCAGCGTCATCTACAAAGTTCCACGCATGGATTGTTCCCGCTCGATCGCCTCGAACAGCGCTTTGAAGTTGCCCTTGCCAAAACTTCGGGACCCCTCGCGCTGAATGATCTCGAAAAACAGCGTCGGTCGATCCTGCACCGGTTTGGTGAAAATCTGAAGCATGTAGCCTTCGTCGTCGCGGTCGACAAGGATCCCCAGTTCGGCAAGCTCGTCGATATTTTCGGCGATCGGACCGACGCGTTCCGGCAACAGGTCGTAATAGGTCTTCGGCACGCGCAGAAAGGAAACGTCGTTCTTTCGCAATGCCTGCACCGTTTTGACAATGTCGTTCGTCGCCAGAGCGATATGCTGGACCCCGGCTCCGCCATAGAAGTCGATATACTCTTCGATCTGGCTCCGCCGCCTGCCGCGTGCGGGCTCGTTGATCGGAAACTTGATCTTGCCGCGGCCGCTCTGCACCACTTTGGACATCAGCGCCGAGTACTCCGTGGAAATGTCCTTGTCATCGAACGAGACCAGTTGCTCGAATCCGAGCACGCGCCGATAGAAGTCGACCCACTCATTCATCTTTCCTTCTTCGACGTTGCCGACGATATGGTCGATCGCCAGCAAGCCGGTGGGGTGGTAGGTGGCCGGGTTGTAACGCGAAGGGTCAATCGGATTGAATCCAGGCGCGAACGGACCTCGGTACTGGTCGCGGTTCACGAAGGAATGCGTCGTGTCGCCGTAGGCGCGGATCGTAGCGAATTCGTAGACTCCCCAGTCATCCTCCAGCCGCGTCGGACCTTTCACGCCGACGGCGCCCCGCTCGACCGCTTTGTTGTACGACGTGCGCACGTCGTCGACCTGGAACGCGATATCGGCGACGCCGTCACCGTGCAGGCTCAATCGATGCGCGTCGGGATGGCTGGCCCGTAACGGCGAAATCAACACGAACGTGATTCCGCCCTGCTGCAGCACGTAGCCGGCCTCGTGCTTGACCTTGGTCTCCAGCCCGGCATAGGCCACGACATCGAAACCGTACGCATTGCGGTAAAAGTAGGCCGACTGCCGCGCGTTCCCCACAAAGAACCGGACATGGTCAATCTTACGCAGAGAAATCTCGTCGGCGGCCATGCCTTGCTCCTCGAATCCGGATCGAGCCGGCGGATCCGACCAGCGCATGCCGGCCGGCATGCTTGCACTTTAACGCCTTTGCCTCGGCAAGGGAACCGGCTATCGACCATGTCGTACCAGGCGTCGTCGACGTATAATCCGCGTTCCCTTGGCGATCCAACCACAGGAGAATTGTCCCTTGCCAACCGAGCCGCTCCCCTCGCGCGACGATGTAGCGCTGGAGTTCCTGGATCGGGTCCCGTATGAACTGTACCCGGTACAGGAGCGGGCGATCGAGGCCTGGTTTCGCAGCGCCGGTGGCGTGCTGGTCTGCGCGCCGACCGGAACCGGCAAGACGCTGATCGCCGAGGCAGCGGTCTACGAAGCGTTGCGCGACGGGTCCACGATCTACTACACCACGCCGCTGATCGCGCTCACCGAACAAAAATTCGCCGAACTCCAGCGTTCGGCCGCCGATTGGGGATTCCATCCGGACGACGTCGGCCTGGTCACCGGCAACCGACGCGTCAATCCGGACGCCCGGGTCCTGGTCGTCGTCGCCGAAATCCTGCTTAACCGTCTGCTGCAACCGGGCGCCGAGGATGAATTCCGGCGGGTCTCGGCCGTCGTGATGGACGAGTTTCACAGCTTTTCGGATCCCGAGCGGGGCATCGTCTGGGAATTCGCCTTGGCGCTGTTGCCGCCGCAGGTGCGCCTGCTGCTGCTGTCGGCGACAGTGGGAAATTCGGTGGCCTTTCTTTCCTGGCTGGATAGCAGCCACCGGCGGAAGCTGGAACTGGTTCAGAGCACCGACCGCAAAGTGCCGCTGAGCTACCATTGGATCCCGGACAAACTGCTGAACGAACTACTTGAGGAACTGGCCGAAGGCGCGGGCGACGCGCGGCGCACCCCGGCGTTGGTCTTCTGCTTTAACCGGGACGAGTGCTGGAATGTGGCGGAGCAGTTGAAGGGCCGCGCGATGCTGGCCGCCGGGCAACAGGACGAACTGGCGGCGCGGCTCGACCGCTACGACTGGTCGGTCGGCGCCGGTCCGAAGCTGCGCCGCATCCTGCTGCGCGGCGTCGGCGTGCACCATGCCGGAATCCTGCCGCGCTATCGGCGGATCGTCGAAGAATTGTTCCAGAAAAAACTGCTGACTGTATGCGTCTGTACCGAGACACTTTCCGCCGGCATCAATCTGCCCGCGCGGTCGGTCGTATTGACCTCGCTGGTCAAAGGAATCCCGGGCAAACAGAAACTGATCGACGCCAGCACGGCGCACCAGATTTTTGGACGAGCCGGTCGGCCGCAATTCGACCGCGAGGGTCACGTTTACGCGTTGGCGCACGAAGACGACGTCAAGATTCATGAATGGCGCCTGAAATACGACAGCATTCCCGAGGACACTCGCGATCCCGGACTGCTGCGCGCGAAAAAGGCGCTGAAAAAGAAAATGCCTACCCGCAGCCCGACCCGGCAATACTGGAATGCCGGACAGTTCGAACGACTGCGGGAGGCGGCGCCGCGGGACCTCGCCAGCCAGGGCGCCCTGCCATGGCGGCTGCTGGCCTACATGCTGCGCATCGATCCGCAGGTCGATCGCCTGCGCGCCTTGGTCAAGCGACGATTGATTCCCGTCAAACGGCAGGAGGAGGCCGAACGGGAATTGGAACATATGCTGCGGATCCTGCACGCGCTGCGGGTGGTGAAACTGGATCCGGAGCCGCCGCCATTCGGCGATTCCGAACGATCCGCGACAACGGCCGACCCGAACGTGCCGCCGTTGGTCGGTGCGCCGGCAACGACTTCGAACGGTCCGGCCGAACCCAAACGCTCCCTGGTCGGCGACCTGATCCTGCGGGCACTCCAGGAACAGCATGCCGCCACCGGTACGGGCGCACGGCCCGATCCGGAGTCCGCCCTCACCGCGGCTCGCCCCGCGGGCTATCGGGCGGTTACCGCCCAGCCCACCGATCGCATGGACGCATTTTTCGTTTTCCGAGGAATCAATCCGGTCTATGGCCTGTTTCTGCTCGACCATCTGGCGCTGGCCGACCCCGTCGAACGCATCCAGTTGCTCGAAAGCGTTCTGGAGTTGCCGGGCTCCCTGCTGCGACACGTACGTGTTCCACCACCGCATCGCATGCCTCCCGGTCCCTTGGCCCGTGAGCGGGTTGACGCTGAAATCGTGCAACGAGGGCTGATCCCCGCCGGCGACCTGTATCCCGAGTTCGATCCCGACCTGCCGCCCGAAGAACGCAAATATGCGCCGCCGCTGGCGGACAAGGTCCGCATGCTGTTCGAATCCGAATACCCCCATGTACATGGCGTTCGAATCACACCGGCCTGGGCGGCGGGTGATGTGCTGGAACATGGCGCCAAGTTCCATGCGTTCATCAGTGCCAAGCAGATCGCCACGCAAGAAGGGCTGATTTTCCGGCACTTGCTGCGGCTGATATTGCTGCTCGAGGAATTTGCCCATGTACTGCCCACAGGCATCGACGCCGCCGATTGGCAGTCTTACCTTCGCAATCTGGCCGATCAATTGACCGCCTGCTGCCGCGACGTCGATCCCGCCAGCACCGATCTGGCGATCGCCCAAGCAGGACAGGCGGATGCGTTCGCGCCGGCGTCGGCTCCGGTCCTGGTTCATCCGGCCGCAGAAGTTGCCGCACCGAAATCCGTGGCGAACGAGGTCGAAATCCCGGCTGCGATTTCCGCTGATAAACCCGAAGCGCCTCGTCGCGCTAACAGCGACTTCGGGGCCGGACTGTTCGACGACCTGCAAGACGCCACGCTCTCGACGGAGGACGAATCGTGAACAAAAGACTCTGCCGCGCGCTGGGAATGCTCCTAACCGTGATCATGCCACTGGCATGGCTGCTGCTGGAAAGCAACGTCGCGCTCGCCGCCGACCAGCAGCCGGTAAAACGATACCTGTATGTCGTGACGCCCGGCATTCGAAATTACCTGGAGTTCGGTGGGGCCGGCATCCTGGTCTTCGACATCGATAACGAATACCGTTGGGTGCGGCGGATCGAGACCCCCGCCAGTCGCGAATCGATGCCCGATAACATCAAGGGAGTCTGTGCCGACGCGCCTCGCGGACGGCTCTACTTCACCACCCGGTCGCAACTCTACTGCGTCGACCTGCGGACCGAGCAAACGGTTTGGGCCAGGCCGCTCCCCGGCGGCACAGACCGGATGTCGATCACACCGGACGGGCGAGTCTTATACGTTCCCTCCCTGGAACAGGACACCTGGAACGTCGTCGATCCGGCAACGGGCGATTTGATCACGTCGATTGAAACCCGCAGCGGCGCGCACAACACCGTCGTCAGCCGCGACGGGCGATTCATGTACCTCGGCGGCCTGAAATCGCCGTTGTTGTTTGTCGCCGATACCCGTTTCCATACGATCGTCGGGCGCGTCGGGCCGCTGGGAGGCTCGGTCCGACCCTTTACGGTGGATGGGCAAAGCCGCCGGGCCTACGTCTGCGTGAACGATCTGTTGGGCTTCGAAGTCGCGAACCTGGAAACCGGTAATCTCGAGCACCGCGTGGAAGTGCGCGGCTTCGAACGTGGTCCGGTAAAGCGACACGGCTGTCCCAGCCATGGAATCGGCCTGACGCCCGACGAGAGCCAGGTCTGGGTCGTCGACGCGTTCAATCAACGCGTCCATATTTTTGACAATCGCGAATCACCCCCGAGACAACTGGCCGACGTCCCGCTTCGCGAACAGCCCGGCTGGATCACATTCCGAATGGACGGCAAGCATGCCTGGTTGTCGACCGGCGAAATCATCGACGTGGCAACGCGCAAAGTGGTCGCCCGTCTGGGCGACGAGCAAGGCCGTGAGGTCCACAGCGAAAAGATGGTCGAACTGCACTTCCAGAACGGCCGTCCCGTCGCCAACGGCGATCAATTCGGAGTAGGACGCGTTGTCACTCCGTAACGCGAAACTTGTTTCGCGTTGCGGCCAGGGGTCGGGAGTCTTTGGCGCTAATCAGCGTACCATCGGAAAACAGCGTCGCCGCCAAAGACTCCCGTCCCCCTTTACGTCGCATCGCAGGGCGTGCTTTTTCCAAGATGGGTCCTACAGGGGGTCGGGAGTCTCTTGGCGCTAATCAGCGTACCATCGGAAAACAGCGTCGCCGCCAAAGACTCCCGTCCCCCTTTACGTCGCATCGCAGGGCGTGCTTTTTCCAAGATGGGT
>Ga0233425_10006162_pt1 | contig 18110 bp, 14 predicted proteins | sample Watercolumn_Towu_2_FD_181712 | JGI IMG/M metagenome (GOLD analysis project Ga0233425, IMG submission 181712) | Freshwater microbial communities from Lake Towuti, South Sulawesi, Indonesia - Watercolumn_Towuti2014_140_MG | ecosystem: Environmental > Aquatic > Freshwater > Lake | place... | reverse complement strand
GGTCCTCCCCCGGAGGGGGAGGAAAAACACATGTCATTCCTTGACGTTGTGGCCTATCCGAACGGCATTAGCCTGGAGCCTGGAGCCGACGATTATGGCAGTTCTGTAATTGGGGGAGCGCAGAGCCCGAGACAAGGCGGTTTGCGTGAGCGTGAGCGTGAGCGTGAGCGTGAGCGTGAGCGAATTTTCGAAAAAAAGCCTGATGTTGCCGCCATGCCCCCCCCGACAGATCGAACCGCGAGGGTTGGACGAGGCTCGAGGAACTTGCGAGGAGTCTGGTGTCGTCTGTCGCTCCCGCTCACGCTCCCGCTCACGTTGGGGTGGCCCCCATTCTACGGAACCGTACCCGCGCGTGCGTGAAACGGCACCCGCCCCGGCACACGGACCACCTCGCGCATTCCGGACACTCGGGCTTCAGCGTCCGACGCGAGAACTCCGCGACATCCGCTGATCCGAGGAGCTCCGCCGGCGGTCGAGCGGTGAGGTCACCCAGGACGTCGCGGTTCTGCTCGCAGGTCCGGAGCCGCCCCGACGGGTCGATCACCCACTTCGTCTCGCCGCAGACACACGGGTGGAACCGGAGGTTGGGGAATCGATCGTGCGGATGGAGGCAGTCCTCGACCGGGATCGTGACGTCGAGCATCAGGTCCCGAGCCGCGGCGAAGGCGTCGGCTCGCACGAGCTGGTCATCGAGGACCGCCTCGCGCCCCACGTCGTCGAGCCGCGCGTCCCACACCGCGCCCCGGCCCGTGGGGACGAAACGGTTGAGCGCGATCCTGTCGGCGCCCAGCGCATGGGCGTAGCGCAGCACGATGTCGAGGTCGTCGCGCTCGTCCGGCAGGAGCGTGACGGCGATCGTGAGCGAGGCCGCGGACTCGGTCACGGCGGTGATGGCACGTTTCACCTGGTCCGGGCAGTCGTGACCGGTGAGGCGCTCGTACCGCCCGGCGTCGAGCGTGAAAAGCGGGAGCTCCACGTGAGAGAGCCCGGCCTCGATCAGGCCGTCCAGGACCTCGCGCGTGAGCGAGAGGCCGTTGCTCGCGACCCCGATCCTCGTGCGGGGGCTCCTGTCGTGGACGTGCCGGACGATCCGCGGGAGGTCTGGCGAGGCGAGCGGCTCGCCGCCCGCGAAGGCGATCCACTCGGGGGTCGCGGCGTCGAGGATCGAGTCGAGGATCTTCTCCCAGCTCGCGGCCGGGAGCTCGGCGGGCATCGAAGCCGGTGCGTCCTTCCACACGTTGTAGCAGAACGCGCAGTCGAGGCTGCATCGAGGCGTCAGCTCGCAGACGAACCCGAGACCCATCGCTCAATCTCGCCGTTCGAGCTCCGCGACCGCGGCGTCGATCCTCGCCTCGACGGACCTCAGCTCGACCAGCCGCGCCTTGATCGCCTCGCCGTGTTGCCGGACGAGCGCCTGGTCGGGACCGGCCTGGACTGCTCCAGCGGCCTCGTCGAAGGCCCGGATCAACGCGTCCGGGTCGGACCAGGTCTCGTCGGGAGCCGCGCGGACACGGCTCGACACGAGGCTCAGGACGGCCCACAGATACACGTCCTCCTGGAGCTTGGTCAGCCCGGCGTCGAAGGCCGCGCGATCGACCGCTCCGCGCTTCGAGAGCTCGAGCAGGTCATCGATCCTCATCTCCATGTCGTGGACGACCCCACGCCGTCTCACGACTCCCCTCGGCGGCATCATCCGGGTCATCATCGATCGGTCGAAGCCCATGTGCTCTGCCCGGGCGATCGCGACTTGCGCCAGGACGAGGCTCACGAGGTCCGCGTCGGCGGCTCCCTCGACCAGCGGTCGTGCGGGATCGCCGAAGGACGTCCGGGACACGTCGAAGCCCATGATGGCGTCGATGTTCTTCCGGTACGACTCGATCGCCTCCTCCTCGAGCGCGTTCGTGTACGGCAGATCGGCGAACGGTTGCGGTTCTCCCGGAGCCGCCGGCCGCCTCGGCTCGACGCGATCGAGCTCACGCCAGAGCGTGCTGAACCTCTCCCACCGGTCACCCTGCGCGAGGTGCGGGGGGACGTCTTGCGCGATCCGGGCCGGCGGCGGCGCGGGCTCGTCCCGTGAGACCTGGTCACGAGGCGCAGCGTCTCCCGTGGCGTGCACCGACGCGGGGGCCGGCGAGCACGCGTTCCGGCTCGAGCACCCCGTGACGGCGACGCCGTTCAGCAACAGGAAGAAGACCAGCGCCGCGCCGAACGTGCTCTCGGTGGCGTCCCGGCGCATGGAGAGCCGCCGCACACCGAAGGCGATGAGGACCGTCGCGACGATCCACGCGACGAGCACCAACGGCCGATCCCACAGGTCGAACATGCGCCACCTCTCGATACACATTCAGTATCCCACGCCCCCGGCGCCGTGTTTGTAAGAAATCGGTAAAGACCGTGAGGGACCTCCCGGCCATCCACGGGGCTCCCCACACGAGGCATCAGGGAGAGGAGCGCAGGAGGGCGCGGAAGCCGGCTTGCTCGAAGTCCGCGTCGAACGTCGCCGCCTCGGAAATCTCCCGCGCCCTCATCACCTCCATGCTGATGCGGTCTGTGAGGCTCCACGTCTTGTCGTCATGGCGACGGTATCGCGCTTCTCCACGCAGGATCAGCGGCCGGTCGATCGGTACGACCTCCCACTCCTGGCTCGATCGGATTGCGTCGACCCAGGCGACGGCCTCGACGCGGAGCGGGCTCCGGGAGAAGTAGTTGGCCAGCTCGATGAGCACCGCGTCGGTCGTCAGGAGCCGTACCGAGGCCGTGTCGAGCTCGGACGAGAGACCTACCGCCTGCTCGTGGTAGCGGTCCCGGGGATCAACGAGAGCGACCAGGAACGAGGTGTCAACCAGGACGACTCTCATCCTCGATCTCCTCCTTCAAGTGCTCGTCGAGCCGGAGGGAGCCGTCGTGCCGCCAACCGGGTCGAGGGCGCTTTTCCAGCTCGAGGAGCAGGCCGGCCGCCGACTGCGTCGACGCCGCTTTCGGGCTCACAGGAACGTCGGAGATGATCCGGTGGATCTTCACCTCGACCTCGTCCCCAGGGTTGAGGTGAGCAACGTCCGAAGGGATCGAAAACTCATTGTCGCCGGTCAGCTTCAAGTAGTGGTGGTTCCAGCGCCCCACGCCGCTGGTCCGGATGGAGGCCAGGATCAAATAGTTATCGGGCTGTCGCTGCAGCGCCAGGTTCCGCTGGACCTCGGCCGGGATGGCCACCAGGCGGTTCTTGTGCCGCTGGATCCGAGCCTCGAACCGTGCCAGCTCGTTCGACAAATGAGGATGAGCCAAGTGAGATCCTCCTGGTACCAGTCAAGTATTCTGGACGGTCTCCGGTATGTCAAGTCGCTGTTCTTGACTGGTTTACCTCTTCTCCCGCCCCTGGCCAGCCTTGCCGACCACCTTCACGCCGAGATCACAGAAACATCATCCCTCAGCCCTGATGGTGACGCCGTTCCGGGCCTGGAAATGCCATCACCCCGCCCGGGGACGCCATTCCCGGCCTTGAAATGCCATCTCCCCGCCCGGGTGACGCCGTTTCCCGCCTTGAAAAGCCAAAACCCCGACGGGGTGACGCCGTTTCCGGCCTTGAAATGCCAAAACCCCGACGGGGTGACGCCGTTCCGGGCCTCTGAATGCACTCACCCCGCCCGGGGACGAGGGTCGTCGAGACTACTTCGGGGCTTCGGGAGGAGAAGCGGGCGCCGGGCGCGGCTTGCGTCGTACGCGGGGGCGCTGCACGCGCTCGGGCGGGGCGAACATCGCCGCGAACGTCCCGGGCTCGTCCACCCATGTCGCCTTGGCCTGGGTCTTGAGCTTCGCGAGCGCCCGGGTCAGACCGGGCAGCAGGTCGTCGCGCGCGGAGAGCGCCTTGTCGTAGGCCGCCTTGGGAGCGGTGATGGCCTGGAGGCGGTCCTCCACCTGACCGGCACGCTTCAGCACCTTGGCCGTGACCGTGACCACGGCCGCGGGCGGGCTCGCCGCGAGCACGGCTGCCACCAGGTCGCGCACGGCGGAGGCCTCGATCGCGTACGCCAGCGCCTTGAGCTTCGACGGCGAGTACGGGCTGAACTTCTTGAACGGGTTCGCGCGCGGCCCGAGCTGGGCTCCCGCCATGGAGCTGGCCAGATCCTCGACGTCGGAGTCGAGGAACACGTCGATCTTGGCCAACTCCTCGAGGGCCTTGTCACGCGCCTTCTCCGCGACCTCGACCTTGTCCGCGGCCTTCGTGTAGGCCCGGTGCTCGGTCGTGTACGTGGCGAGCAGTGGCTTGAGGAGGGCGGGGACCGTGATTTCCTTGAACCGATCGAGGATCACGGCGCCCTGGGCCTTGTGGTCTGTGATGCTGGTCTGGGACATGCGGTGGACCTCCTGTGGCAATCAGGCTGACCCGACGTTTCTAGCGGCGGACGGCCGAAGGGGTCAAGCCGAAAGATCGGACGCGTCCGGCTGGATGATCGCACGGACCGCCTACCGGCGAATACGACGAGGTGCAGGCCGCTCCGAGGTCTTCGGGCTTGCGTCGAGCCCCGGCGCGGGTATACCTCGACTCTTGGGGAGGTCGATATGCGGACATCTCTCGTCATCGCCAGCCTGTGCCTCGCAGCCCTGCTCGCGTCACGGCCCGGATGGTCCCAGACCGTCACGTTGACCGGTCCGAGCGCGTACAACTGGGACATCGACGCCAGCGGCACTGGCACGCCGGGCACCGGGACATCGGGCACCGGGTGCATCATCAACGGGAGCATAGACGCCACTGACCAGTGGCCGTTCCTGTGCATCTGCGCGGACTGCGAGCTGCCGGCGGCCTGCGCGGTCGAGGACGTCTACAACGCCGGGAGCGGGGAACACACCACCGACCTCGACGGCCGCAGGGTGATCCTCGCCGAGGACACCGTCGCGGGCCTCACGGTGCACCGCGAGGTCTACGTCCCGGCGACCGGGACCATCGACTTCGCGCGGTTCATGGACGTCATCGAGAACACCACCGCCGCCGACATCACGGTGAACGTGCGGATCGGCTCGGTGCTCACGGGCACGCACAACAACGACCTCGGCTCCGACAGCGCGACGAGCGTCACCTTCTCGAGCGACGGCGATACCGTCCTGGAGCCCGAGGACACGTACTACGGCACGGACGACTCGGACGCCGGGGGCGACCCGTCGCTCGGGCACGTGCCGCAGGGCGTGGACCGCATCGTGACGGTCCACTCGGCCGCCATCAATTCTCTCGGCGCGGGCGACAACAGCGACCTGAGCTGGGAGTTCCTGGACGTGACGGTCCCGGCGGGCGAGCGGGTCATCTTCGTCACCTTCTTCATCCAGGCCGCGAACCGGGCGACCGCGGAGGCGAACGCCGCCGAGCTCGACGACATCACCGCGTGGCCCGAGGAAGCGTCAGCCGGCATCTCGCCGGAGGACATGGCCATGGTGATCAACTTCATCGGCGACTCCGACGAGGACGGCTTCACGGTCGCCGACGGCGACTGCGACGACCGGAACGACACCGTCTATCCCGGCGCCGACGAGCTCTGCGACGGCCTCGACAACGATTGCGACAGAGACATCGACGAGGGACACCGGCGGTCGACCTTCTACCCGGACCTCGACGACGACGGCTACGGCGACGCCGAGCGGCCGGCCCTGGCCTGCGTCGCGCCGCCCCGGCACATCGTCAGGTCGGGTGACTGCAACGACGACTGCGCCGCCTGTTACCCCGACGCGGTCGAGCTCTGCGACGAGCGAGACAACGACTGTGACGGCGACATCGACGAGGAGGAGGACCTCACGTTCGTCACGTACTACCGGGACTCCGACGCGGACACCTACGGCGTCGACGGCACGATGACCACGACCTGCGAGGACATGCCGGGCTGGGTGACCCGCGGCGGCGACTGCGACGACGCGTGCGCCACCTGCTACCCGGGGGCCGAGGAGGTCTGCGACGAGCTCGACAACGACTGCGACGGCGACGTGGACGAGGGCCTCACCGTCGAGATCTGGCCCGACTCGGACGGCGACGGCTACGGCAACGCGGTCGGCGGCCGTGAGTACTGCGAGGTGCTCGAGGGCTACGCCACCAACAACGACGACTGCCACGACGCCGACCCGGACATCAACCCCGATGGCGTGGAGGTCTGCGACGACTGGGACAACGACTGCGATGGCGAGGTCAACGAGGGCCTGGACCAGACCTACTACGCCGACGCGGACGGCGACGGGTACGGCGATACGGAGTCCACGGTCGAGGACTGCGAGGCGCCAGAAGGCTACGTCGAGGACGACACGGACTGCGACGACACGAACGCCGAGGTCAACCCCGGGGCCGACGAGGTCCCGTTCGACCGAGTGGACAACGACTGCGACGGCGAGGTCGACGAGACCGAGGGCGCGGACGGTGACGCCGACACGGACGCCGACACCGATGCCGATACGGACGCCGATTCCGACGCAGACGCCGACGCCGACAGCGATGCCGACTCGGACGCCGATGCGGATACCGACGAACCCTCCGCCGATTGCGGGTGCCGCGGCGCGCGGCTCCCGGCTCTCGGTGCCGGGCTCATCCGCCTCGTGCTCTCGCTCCTGGTGTGAGCGTCAATCCTGCCCACGACCAGGCATGAACCCCCGCTGGTTGGGTGGCTGTCCACGCCGTGCGGAGTTTCATGTCATGCCTGGGCGTTATCCTGCCTGACGAGACGGGCGGCGTGGAAGCCGTCCGTGCCGTCCCGGTGCGGCAGCAGGGTCACTTCCCGATCGAGACGGAGCCCGGGGTGGCGCTGGATGGCGAGCCGTACCTGATCCACGCCCTCCTCGGGGAAGAGCGAGCACGCGCAGTACACCAGCACTCCGTGCGGCGCGAGCATCGAGAGGCAGCGATCCAGGATCACACGCTGCGCCTCGATCAGCCGCTCGACATCTCCAGGTGTCAGACGCCAGCGGATCTCCGGCCTGCGACTCAGCGTCCCGGTGCCGGAGCACGGGACATCGGCGAGGATCCGGTCGTAAGGCGGCCGGAGGTCGCCACTGCCGACCTCGAGGTCGACCGACACGGTCCGGAGGCCGCCGAGCCCGAGCCGTTCGATCTCTGCCGCGAGGTGCTCCAGCTTGCGCGGGCTCCGGTCCGCCGCGTCCAGGGTGGCGCGGCCGTCCGCCATCGACGCGAGCAGCGTCGTCTTGCCTCCCCTCCCCGCGCACGCGTCGAGCACGTGCTGTCCAGGCTCGAGGTCGAGGAGCAAGGCGCAGACCTGAGCGCCCTCGTCCTGCACGGCGAACCACCCCTCCCGGTACGACGCCAGTGCCGCGACGGGGCCGAGCGACCGCGCCAGCACCGCCAGAGGCGAACGCTCGCCCGGACGCAGGACCGCGTCCGGCGCATCGACCCTGAGACGCTCGATGAGCTCCTCGCGCGAGCCCCGACGCGGGTTCACCCGCAACCCGGTCCACGGCGCCTCGGTGGACCACGCGGCGAGCGCGTGGGCCTGCTCGGGACCGTACGCCCGCTCGAGCTTCGTGAAGATCCACTCCGGAAGCGCCTGGCGAGCGTCGGTCAGCGGCTCCGGCGAGCCGGAGATCCCACGGAGCACCGCGTTCACGAGCCCGGCGGCCGCCGTGGTCCGGCGGGCGGATCGAACGAGCGCGACCGTCTCGTTCACCGCGGCGTGCGGCGGGACCCGGAGGTGGCCCGCGAGCTGGTACGCTCCGAGCCGCAACGCCACGAGCACCTCGAGGTCGAGCTGCTCGATCGGCCGATGACACCAGCGCGCGATCCGGGCATCGAGCGCTCCTCGCCAGCGGAGCACACCGAGCACGAGGTCGGTCGCGAGTCCCCGGTCCGACGGGCTCATCCGAGACCTGGCGAGCTCGGCGTCCAGCGCGGCCGCGGCATACGCCCCGTCCCGCTCCACGCGCAGCAGCGCGCGAAGCGCCGCGCCGCGGGGGGACGAAGGCACGGGGGAGCAACTTTTCTGGAGAAAAGTTTCTCCCCCGGACCCCCTCTTCAAAAGACTTTTCACAGGTTTTTCTCAATGCCCCGCAATCGAGCCAAAGCGCCGGCCGCTGTTACCGTGAGCGTGAGCGTGAGCGTGAGCGTGAGCGACCCCTCGATTCGCCGCGGCCGGGGCATGTGGCGAGCACTCATGGTGGCACGTCTCATTCGCCGAAAAGCGATGTGACGTCCTCCCAGTCCCAGTACCGCTGGATGTCGTTCTTGAAGGCGAAGACCATGAGCAGGATCAACAGACCGAGCCCGACCAGGTTGACGATCTCCCGCGCCTTGAGGCTCAGCGGGCGCCGGCGTACGGTCTCGACGCCGAGCAACATGAGGTGCCCACCGTCGAGGACCGGAACCGGGAGCAGGTTGAGCAGCCCGAGGTTGACGCTGATCAGCGCGAGCACCGAGAGGAACGAGTGCGCCCCCTGGCGCCCCGCGGTCCCGGCGATCTCGAACAGCATGATCGGCCCGCCGATGCTCTCGCACGACACCCGACCTTGCAGCATCCGCATGATGCCGATCGCCATGAAGTGGATGACCTCGACCGTCTCGCGCACCGCCCCGACCGCGGCCCGCGCGATCCTGTTCGGGTTGGGCACCGGGTCGTCCACGGTGTAGGCCCGGAACACGCCGATGCCCGGACGGTAATCGACGACCTCGCCCCCGTACCGGTCGTTCCTGGTCCGCCGCTCGAGCCGCAGCTCGGCCGTGAGCTCCTCGCCGCCGCGCACTACCGAGATGCGGTGCGGCTGGTCGGGCACGCGGTTGATCGCATCGACGAATTGCACCCACACGCGGATCGCGTGACCGTCCACGGCCACGATCTTGTCGCCGGGCCTCAGGCCCGCGACGTCGCCCGGCCAGCCAGCGAGCACGTGTGAAACGTAGAGCGACGCCAGCTCGACACCGACGTCTGCGCGGCCACCCTCGCCCGCGGCCGGGGTGACGGTCGCTCGGCCCGGCTCGTGGACGAAGACGTCGGCGAAGGCCCACCCGGTCTGCTGCGTCCGGAGGTACGACACCTCCATCGGCCGGCCCGGGATCGCGTCCGCGAGCACCTGCTCGAGGTCGATCCACCGTCTCGTGGGCCTGCCGTCCACGCCGGTCACGAGGTCGAACGTCCGAAGCCCCGCCCGCGCCGCCGGGCTCGAGGCGGACGGGACACCGATCACGGGCGCCGGATAGACGCCGTGAATGCCGAGCTGCCCGACCTCCTCGAATATATCGAACATGGGGAACCTGGCTCGCTTGACGAGGGTAGGGCGGACCGAGAGCGTGAGCCGCTCGTCCCCGCGCTGAACGACGATCGAGAGGTCCTCGCCGGGCCGGGAGGAGATCGCGTCCTGGAGGTCCGAGAACCCGTATATCGGCTCGCCGTCGACACTGACCACGCGGTCCCCGGCTCGCATCCCCGCTCGCTCGGCCGGTGTCTCGGGCACGACCTCGCCGATGGTCGGAGGCGCCAGCTCGTCGATCATCATCCCGACGGCGAAGTAGCAGAGGACCGGGAACAGCAGGCTCATGCACGGCCCGGCGAACACCACCAACGCCCGTTTCCACGCCGCCGCGGAGAGGAAGGTCCGTGCGCGGTCGCGGGGCAGGACATCCTCACGCGGATCGTCTCCGAGGAACCTGACGAAGCCGCCCAGCGGGATCCAGGCGATCTGGTAGTACGTCTCGCCCCACTGCTTGCCGATCATCAGCGGTCCGAAGCCGAGCGAGAACTTCAGCACCTTGATCCGGAACGCCTTGGCGACGAGGAAGTGCCCGAGCTCGTGGACGAAGACCAGCGGGCCGATGAGCAAGATGAAGTAGATGACGTCCATGTCGAGCCGCGGGAGCATATCACCCGCGATGCCACCGGGCTACCGAGGGTGTGCTCCATGGGTGAGGTTCCAGGCAATGGGAGCACTGAGCCACGGAGCTCGTGAGCGTGAGCGTGAGCGTGAGCGGCCCTGCTTGACCGAGCCAAGCAGCGAGAACGCGTGAATCCGACTCTCGAAGCAGTCTCCGAAACCAGTCCGATGCCTCGGAGTCGTCCGCTCACGCTCACGCTCACGCTCACGTCCCAGATCGAGCCGCTGTCAGTTGATATCTAGCGCCGGCGCGCGGCCGACAGCACGAGGCCGACGAAGAGGGCGAGGAGCGCCAGGGCGGAGCCGTGAAACGAAGCGCCGGGCGCAGCGGCCGTGCAGCCTCCCGAACGGCGGCCACCACCACCTCCGCCACCTCCGCCATCTCCGCCGCACGAGGTGTCGATCCCGTCGGTCGCGCCGTCGCAGTTGTTGTCGAGCCCGTCGTCGCAGACCTCCGGCACTCCAGGCCTGATGTTGGGGTTGAAGTCGTTGCAGTCCTGATCCGCGCAGGTGCCGTCGCGGTCCGTGTCGGTGCAGGCGCCGCACGGGAGGTCGGCGCCGTTGCAGTCCTGGTCGATGCCGTCATCGCAGATGTCGGTGGCGCCGGGGTGGATGCTGGGGTCGGAGTCGTTGCAGTCGCCGCTGTCGGCGCACACGCCGTCGCCGTCGCCGTCGGTGCACTCCCCCTCCACGCACACGCCGATGTCCTCGATGTCGGTGAAGATGGGCACATGGCAGTACTCGCCGCCCTGGCAGTTGGAGTTGTCGCGGCAGAACTGGAGGCACTGGCCGCTGCCGCTCGTCACCTCGACGCAGACCAGACCGTCGCCACACGGCAGGTTGGTCCAGTCGTCCTGGTTCGGGTTGCATGCCTGGCCACGGCCGATGTTGTCGCTCGGGAAGCAGTCGAACGCTCCGCTCGTGGTCGGCCAGCAGGCCTCGGAGCCGCAGTTCCCGCCGGTGATGTTGCAGTTGGCCGCCGGCTCCACGCACACACCGATGTCGGCCAGCGACTCGTCCTCGAAGATCGGGATCTGGCACGTGTAACCGCCCGTGCAGTCGCCCGCGCTGCGGCAGAACCCGAAGCACTGGCCGTCGGTCGGATCGCCCGAGACGTTGAGGCACACGGAGCCGTCGCCGCAGGGCAGCGCCTCGGTCCAGGTGTCCTGGTCGGAGTTACAGTCTCTGCCCTCGGAAATTCCGTTGCTCGGCATGCACCCGAACCCGTCCTCGAGGGGCCAGCACGCGCTGCTGCCGCAGTCGCCGCCCGTGATGCGGCAGTCCGGGACGGTCCCGCCCGCCATGGTCGCGGCGACCCAGTCCGCATACGCATCGACGCGCGTGTCCGCCCCCATGGCCGAGCAGCTCTCGTCGCCGAACGACACGACGCCGGCGACCCGCTGCTCGCCGCCGATGGAGAGGAACGCCGGGCCGCCGGAGTCGCCGCGGCACGGCATCTGCGGCTCTTCCTCGTAGTAGATGTGCAGCAGGTCCAGCATCCGGATGCGACCTGTGCCACGGCGCTTGATGCCGTCGCCCGTGTCGGGATCGACCCGGTTGAGACCATACCCGACCCAGGTCACAGTGTGTCCGCCGTAGCCGGCGAGGTTGTCGCGGTTGTACGGGTACGTCGTCACGCTGTCGATGCCCCTGATGTTCACGAGCGCGATGTCGGCGGTCAGGTCTCGCGGGTTGTAGTCCTCGTGGGGATGGACCGAGCGAGCCACGTGGCAGTCTCCAGGGTCCGTCCCCTCGAGGATCGGCGTGAGGTCCGCGTCGAGACAGAACATGACGTCCGAGGGGCCCCGGCCATCGACGCAGTGCGCGGCGGTCAACACCCACCCGCTGCCGAGATGGGTCCCCGTGCAGATGGCCCCCATGTCTCCCTCGAAGATGATGAGCCCCCCGACGCCCCGGAACCCCGTCTCGGTGGCCCCGCCGATGATCGGGGCGACCGTGACCTCGGGGCTGGACCCGTCATCGGTTCCGACGCACCCGGACGCTCCGACGACGAAAGCCATCACGCCGATCGATCCCAAGAGCACCATCATCCTGGACGACCTCACGACGACCTCCTTCTCATCACGCGAGACACCATAGCAGACCGGCCACCGGGTGATAAGCCGCGGCTTCCGGGCAACGGGAGATCGACGCTCCTCGTGCTTTTCACGGCCGATCTTGCTGTCGCCCCAGGTGTCGTTCTACAACCACGAGACCATGTCGCTCGCATTCAAGAAGCAGCTCCCCGAGACGCACCACGGGCCGCTGATCAAGCTCGGTGGCGGCGAGGTCGGCGGCAAGGCGCGCGGGTTGAGCTTCCTGGCGGCTCAGCTCGGGCTCTTCGACGTGGGTCCGGGTTTCGCGCCCCACCGGATCATCGTCCCCGAGACCACGGTCATCGCCACCGACGAGTTCAACCGCTTCGTGCACGAGAACCACCTCCCGGCCATCGTGGGCGAGCCCGACGGCGTGGTCGTGCGGCGGTTCCTCGACACCCCGTTGCCTTCCGAGGTCGAGGCCACGCTGACCCGCTACGCGTTGCAGCACCGTGGGCCGATCGCCGTGCGCTCGTCGTCGTTGAGCGAGGACGCGCTGGACCACCCGTTCGCCGGGGTCTACCTGAGCTACATGCTCCCGAACAACGCTTCGCAGCTCCCTGCCCGCGTGCGGCAGCTCTCGCAGGCGATCCGGGCGGTCTGGGCCCAGGTGCTCTGCCGCGACCCGATCTCGTACATGCGCGCGCACGGCGTGGACAACGAGCAGGAACGGATGGCGGTGATCCTCCAGGACGTCGTCGGCTCCCGCCACGACGACGTGTTCTACCCCACCTGCTCGGGCGTGGCGCAGTCGTACAACTTCTTCCCCGTCGGCCGGCAGCGGGCCGAGGAGGGAGTGGCCAGCATCGTGCTCGGCCTCGGCAAGCGCGCGGTGGACGACGACGACGCGTTGCGGTTCTCGCCGGCGAGCCCGACGGTACGCCCGGCGGCCGCGAGGGCTTCGGACCTGCTCAGGGCGGCGCAACGCGCCTTCTACGCAGTCAACATGACGTCCGGCGAGAAGGAGCTGACCGGCTCGGACATGGACACCCTCGCGGAGCTGCCCGTGGCCTCGGCCGAGACGCACGGGACCCTGGACGACCTGGCGTCGACCTGGGTCCCGGAGGACCAGACCGTGTACGAGGGCGTGGGGCGCACCGGTTTCCGCGTGCTCACGTTCCACCGCTTGCTCCGGGGCGAAGTGTTCCCCCTCCCCGGCTTGATGATGCGCCTGCTCAAGGTCTTTTCGGACGGGTTCGGACGCGCGGTCGAGGTCGAGTTCGCGCTCACCCTCGACATGCACGAGGGCAAGCGCCGCGGGACCTTCCACCTCCTCCAGGCCCGCCCGATGGGCTCCCTGATGGCGCAGTCGTCGGTCACCATGCCCGAGGTGCCCGCGGAACGTCTCGTGCTCACGACCTCGAAGTCCATGGGGCACCAGCACCTGAAGAACATCAGGCACCTGCTGTACGTCGCACCGGACGGCTTCGACCAGGACGTGGCGCACGAGGCGGCGCGGGAGATCGCCCGGCTCAACGAGGAGCTCCTGCGCAAGCACGCGCCGTACGTCCTGCTCGCCCCGGGGAGGCTCGGCACACGGAACGCCGCGCTCGGCATCCCGGTCACGTTCCCGCAGGTCGCGGGCGCATCGGCCCTGGTCGAGCTCTCGACTCCGGAGTTCGTCACCGAGCCGTCGCAAGGCACCCATTTCTTCCACAACATGGTGAGCCGGGGGATGCCGTACCTCGCGGTGGACACGCGCGCCGGCGACGTCCTCAACCGGACCTGGCTCGACGCGCAGCCCCGGGAGACCCATGGTCCCGTGACGCACATCATGGTGGATGCCCCGCTCGAGGTCCGCGTCGTGGGGACGACCCAGCAGGGAATGGTCTACCAGAAGGAGGACTAGGCGTGCCGCATCTGACGATCGATCCGAACGACATCCAGCAGCGGTACTTCAACCTGGCCTCCGACATCCTCGAGCTCGACGAGGGGTTGCGCGAAGTGCTGTTCCCGCCCGAGCGGCAGGTGATCGTGCGATGCCCCGTCATCATGGACGACGGCCAGCTCAGGGTGTTCTTCGGGTTCCGCGTCAGGCACAGCACGGCCCGCGGCCCCGCCAAGGGCGGCGTGCGCATCGACCCCGTGACCACGCTTGAAAAGACCCGCAGCCTCGCGGCGCTCATGACGTGGAAGTGCGCCACGGTGGGCATCCCGTACGGCGGCGCCAAGGGCACCATCGTCGCCGACCCGCGACAGCTCTCCCGCCGCGAGGTGGAGCGGCTCGTCCGTCGATACACGAACGAGATCCACCACGACATCGGCCCGGAGAAGGACATCCTCGCCCCCGACATCGGGACCGACGCGCAGACCATGGCCTGGATACTCGACACCTACTCCCACGGAGCGGGCCACTCGACGCTCGGGGTCGTCACCGGCAAGCCCATCGAGCTGGGCGGCTCCCAAGGGCGCGAGAGCGCCACGGCCAGGGGTGCGCACGTCGTGCTGCGGGAGTCCCTCGCCTTGATGGGGGTCGACCTCCAGGACGCCACTGTCGCGATCCAGGGTTTCGGCAAGGTGGGCACGCAGATGGCCGAGATGCTGGTCCAGGACGGGGCGAAGGTCGCCGCGGTCTCGGACTCGAGCGGCGCCATGTTCAACGGGAAGGGGCTCGATCCCGTCGCGCTCCGCGAGCACAAGAAGGCGAACGGCACGGTCACGGGCTTCACCGAGGGCGAGGCGATCGCTCCGTCGGACCTGCTCGGCCTCGACGTGGACGTCCTGATCCCCGCGGCCCGCGAAGGGCTCATCACCGAATCGAACCAGGCTCAGATCAAGGCGAACGTGATCATAGAGGCGGCGAATGAGCCGATCACCGCGGCCGCCGATCGCCTGCTCTGCGAGGCTGGCAAGCTGGTCGTCCCCGATGTCCTGTGCAACGCGGGCGGCGTCACGGTCTCGTATTTCGAGTGGGTCCAGGGCATCCAGAGCTTCTTCTGGGACGAGGAGACGGTGAACGGCTACCTCGAGAAGATCCTCAAGAAGGCGTTCCACGACGTCTACCGCCTCGCGCAGGAGCACGACGCGTCCATGCGCCTGGGCGCGTACACACTCGCGCTCGGACGGGTGTCCCAGGCGTTCACCAAGCGCGGCATCTATCCATGAATCTTCGGAGATCAGTTGTGATATAGAACAGGACCGTGGCCGAGGGAGACCGCGTCGATGTCGTGATCGTGGGCGCCGGGCTGGCGGGCCTCGCCTGCGCCTGGACGTTGCTCGGGCACGGGGTCGAGGTGCTCGTGCTGGAGCGCGGCGACCAGGCCGGCGCCAAGAACCTGAGCGGCGGCCGGCTGTACCACGGTCCGCTCGAATCCCTCGAGCTCCTCGACGGCGCGCCATACGAGCGCGTGGTGACCCGCGAGTCCATCGCGCTCGTCGCGGGGGGAGCCGTCACGCAGGTCAGCTTCGCCAGCGACCGGCTCGCGGAGCCCGAGCGCCGGAGCTCCACCGTGCTCCGCGCCAGGCTCGACGCGTGGCTCGCCGACCGCGTGTCCGGCGCGGGTGGCGTGGTCGCGACCGGGACCCTCGTCGATGGCCTCGTCCGCGATGACGGGGGAACGGTACGGGGTGTGGTCGCCCAGGGCGAGGAGATCCTGGCGCGAGTCGTCGTCGCGGCCGACGGCGCGCTGTCCGCCATGGCGCGGCACGGAGGCCTGAGGAGCGAGCTCGAGCCCTCGCAGCTCGCGCTCGGGATCAAGGCGCTCTACTCGCTCGACGCCGGGAAGATCGAGGACCGGTTCTGCCTCGCGCCGGGCGAGGGCGCCGCTGAGCTCGTCGTGGGCGAGATCACGTCCGGCCTCCCCGGCGGCGCGTTCCTCTACACGAACCGGGATTCGCTGTCGCTCGGCGTGGTCGTCCGTCTCGACGCCCTCGCATCCGATGCCGCCGCGTCTCCGCCGGACCTGCTGCACGCCATCGAGCAGCGGCCCGAGATCGCCCGGCGCATCGCGGGAGCCGAGCTCGTCGAATACGGCGCCCACCTCGTCCCGGAGGCGGCGCCGGATCGGTTCGGCCGCAGGGTCGCCGACGGCCTCGTCGTGGTCGGCGACGCGGCGGGGCTGGTCATCAACCACGGCATCACCGTCCGCGGCATGGACCTCGCCCTGGTCTCGGGGGTGCTCGCCGGCCAGGCCATCGCACAGGCGCTCGAACAGGACGATGCGAGCCGCGCGGCCCTCTCGAGGTACGACGACCTCCTGCGAGACAGCACCGTCGGGCAGGACATCGGCCGCTTCGCCGGCTCCGCGGAGACGCTTTCGAGGTCCTGGTTGACCCGCGACCTCCCGGCGATCGCCGCCGACATGGCCGCGGAGCTCTACTCGTTCGGACCCGGGCCCAAGGAACGGCTCAGCACGACGGCATGGCGCCACCTGAGGCGCCGCGTGCTGCGCCTCGGCATGCTCGGCGAGCTGCTCAGGTTGCGGAGGCTGTAGGTCATGAAGGTCGATGAACGGCTCGCGCGCGACGCCTTTCGGCCCGACGACCAGAGCCATATCGCCATCGACCAGGTGGCCTGCGCACGCTGCGAGCGGCGCCCATGCGTCCGCGTCTGTCCGGGGCAGCTCTATGCCCTCGTCGAGGAGACCGACGAGATGCGTGTGGAGCACACGGGCTGTCTCGAATGCGGCACGTGCATGATCGTGTGTCCCGGAGGGGCGCTCCGGTGGCGTTACCCCGGCGGCGGAGCCGGTATCAGGTACAGGTTCGGATAGAGCCGTTTCGCGTGGACGGGGGTGCTAATAGGTATGCGATACATTTTTATGATCGCACTGACCCTCCTCATCGCGCTGGCTGCGTGCAGCGAGAGCATCCGCGTCCTCGTGCCTCGCGATGCCGGGGCAGAGCCCGATGCCGACGGCGACGCCGACCTGGACCACGAGCTCGAGCACGACGCCGACCTGGACCACGACGTGGACCAGGACGAGCCGGACGCGGACGAGGACGTGGAGATGGACGCAGACCGCGACGAGGACCCCGAGCCGGACAGGGACGAGGACGGCGCGTCGGAGTCGGACGTCGATCTCGATCCCGACCCGGACGTCGAGGTCGATCGCGATGAAGATGAGGAGGAGCGGGAGGACGCGGACACGGACGAAGACGAGACCGGCGATGAGCTATGCAACGCGCTCGACGACGATGGAGACGGCGTCGTCGATGAAGGCTGCCCCTGCGAGGACCGGTGGACCTGGGACAACCCGCTCCCGCAGGGCAATACCCTGTACTCCGTCTGGGTCGCGCCGGACGAAGCCGTCTTCGCCGTGGGCGCGGCCGGTGTGGTCCTGAGCTCGACCGGCGGCACGTGGAGTCAAGCGGCATCGGGAGCGACCACGGACCTGCTGGACGTGTGGGGGAGCTCGTCGAATGACGTCTTCGTCGCGGGCGGCGACCTCGTCGAGGACGAAGAGGGCACGGTGCTCCACTTCGACGGCACGTCTTGGACTTCGATGGAGATCGGCACGACGACGATGCTCTCTGGCATCTGGGGTTCCGCGCCGAACAACGTTTTCGCAATCGGCAACCACGGGACCATCCTCCACTACGACGGAGTGAGCTGGGTCCCGATGGACTCCGGGACGTCGAGCCACCTCGCGGACGTGTGGGGGAGCTCGCCTTCGGACGTCTTCGCGATCGGCGACGGCGGTGTGATCCTGCACTACGACGGGACGGGCTGGTCCGGCATGACGTCCGGGGCGACATCGGACCTCCGCGGCGTTTGGGGCACGTCGTCAACGGACGTCTTCACCGTCGGCTCGTCGAACGTCATCCTCCACTTCGACGGCCTGGAGTGGTCCACGATGAGCTCCGGAACCATGGGCTGGTTCGAGGGCGTCTGGGGGAGCTCGAGCCACGACGTCTTCGCCGTGAGCCAGAGGGGGCGGATCATCCACTTCGACGGAACGCGCTGGACCGAGATGGACGTCGAGGTCCCGTCAATCCCCGGGCTCCGGGAGGTCCACGGGAGCTCCGGCAGCAACGTCTTCGCGGTGGGTCTGTCGGGCATCATCCTGCACTTCGATGGAACCACCTGGACCGAGGTCTCGTCGGGCGTGCACCACCATTTCGAGAGCATCTGGGGGAGCGCGGGAAACGACGTCTTCGTGGTCGGCAGCAACGGCGCGGCCATGCACTTCGACGGCACGAGCTGGACCGCGATGGCCACGGGATCGAGCACCT
>Ga0233425_10006160_pt1 | contig 18116 bp, 11 predicted proteins | sample Watercolumn_Towu_2_FD_181712 | JGI IMG/M metagenome (GOLD analysis project Ga0233425, IMG submission 181712) | Freshwater microbial communities from Lake Towuti, South Sulawesi, Indonesia - Watercolumn_Towuti2014_140_MG | ecosystem: Environmental > Aquatic > Freshwater > Lake | place... | reverse complement strand
CGTCGGCCATCGACGCCAGCGCGATCGAACCGAGGCTGATCGCCGATCCGCCAAGAAATGTTCGCCGATCCAAGCACGGTTGGCTCATGGTTTCCGAATCGCCTCGTCCAGATTGAACACGGTTTGTACGACCACAATCCAGCTGGCCAGTTCCCGCACCTCGGTCGACGATCGCGTGTCGGAGCCTGCCGGCGGTCGTTCCGGCATCGCGACGAGAGCGGCTGCTTCGGGATCGGCGTCGAATCGCGCGCGTTGTCGCACCAACAGCGCCATCAGAGCTGAGCGTTCCCAATCGTCCGCGCCGCGCGTGAGCACCGTTCGCCACAACCGCTCGATGCGCGCATGGTCCGCCCGCTCGCCATCCACCGTCGCCGGTGATCGCAGCAGGTTGCCAGCCAACACTCGGGCGGCTTCCAGATACGGTTCGTCGTTCATGAGCAGCAGCGCTTGCATCGGCGTATCGGTGTTGGCGCGCCTCACGACACACTTCTCCCTTGTCGGTCCATCCAGGGTCAGCAGGGCAGGGGGCGGTGCCTGCCGTTTGATGTAGGTGTAGAGACTTCGACGCCATAATCCCTCGCCGCGGTCGGGCAGGTACGAGTCTTCGGCGTTGTAACTTAACTCCTCCCACAGGCCCGGCGGCTGATGGGGCTTTACCGCCGGTCCCCCCATGGAGCGAACCAGCAGCCCGGACACCGCCAGCGTCTGATCGCGCAACATTTCCGCGGAGAGCCGCTGCCGAGGGCCTCGCGACAGCCAGCGGTTGTCCCGGTCGCTCTCCCACTGCGCTGCGTCGCGAATCGCCGAGTCTTGCCGGTAGGTATGCGACACGGAAACCGTCCGCAACAACCGCTTGGCGTCCCAGCCGCCGTCGCGAAATGCGATGGCCAGCCAGTCGAGCAGCTCCGGATGCGTGGGTGCCTCGCCTTGATAGCCAAAGTCATCCGCGGTGCGGACAAGTCCTTCTCCAAAGACCTGCTGCCAGAATCGATTGACCGTCACGCGCGCGGTCAGCGGATTTTCCGGCGCGGTCAGCCAGCGTGCCAGCCCAAGCCGATTGCGCGGAAGTGATTCGGGGAAACCGGAGATCGCGGAAGGCACACCAGGTTCCACGGTCGCGATCGGCCGATCATATTGGCCGCGTTCCAGCAGTTGCGCCACTCGCGGCTGAGGTAACTCCTGCATCACGAGTGTTCGCGGGATCTGTCCCTGAAACCGGTTCAAAGCCTCGGCCGCGGCTTTCATCCCGGCCCGCAGATTCCGCGCCTCGTCGTCCGCAAACCGATCGATATAGTAATCGAGCAAGGCATCGGTGTCATGCGACGAGCGGCTGGCAGCGTTCTCCAGTTCGAAGATGCCCCGCAGCCGCTCACACCAATGCCAGTCTTTGATCGTGACGGGGTCGACACAATGCTGCAGCACGCGCACCTCGTCGATCGCACCGTAATATCCCAGGCCCGAGTCGCGGCGTCCGATGCGCAAGGGCTCCGCATTTCCCGCGGTCCCCGTCAGACTGTCACTGCGAACGTCGGTCGGGACGCGTTCGCCGCCGACATAGACAGTCAGGCCTTCGGCTTTGCCTTGACCGTCGTACGTCACGACGATCTGCTGCCACTTCCTGGCTGCCACCGGCTTTTCCACGGCAATTTCGATCTGACTCACACCCCATTCATGCACAAGGTGCACCTTCAGGCGTTCCTTGCTCCAGATCAACTCCAGCCCGCGGCGGCTCCCTTCCGGCTCGATCCGCGAAATCGGACAACTCAGCGATCCGTCCAGCAGCAGCCAGGCGCCGATCGTCCAGGCCCGGTCGATGTCCCAATCAGGCAATGCGACTTCCAGATGCCGTGTCGCGTCCAGCCGAACCGATTTTCCGCGAATGCCTCGTTCAAACAGCAGGCTCGTCCCGTGAGCCACTGCGGGTGAATTGCGATCTTCTTCGAGCGGGTCCCAGAACAACAAAGCCTCTTGCGGCGGGTGAGGCAATGTCCGCGCGGCGTCATTCTCCCAGGCCGTCATCCGTTCGCGATGGGCCGCGCGAAATGACTCCAGACGTTCGACCAGGTTTCGCAATTCCGTCTCCAACGTGGCGCGCTGCCGCAGGTCCAAGGCGGTGGGTACTTCGAGCAGCGGCGGCGGATTGTCGCTGGTAATCAAGCCCGACTCGGCGATGTTATTGAAGAACGCAAACAGCTGGTAATACTCGCGCTGGGAAAGCGGATCGAACTTATGATCGTGACATTGAGCGCAGCCGGCGGTCATGCCCTGCCAGATCGTCATGGTGGTGTTGACGCGGTCGACCACATACTCAACGCGGAATTCCTCGTCGATGATCCCGGTCTCGTTGTTCGCCATATGGTTGCGGTTGAAACCGGTCGCGATCTTCTGGTCCATGGAGGCGTCCGGCAGCAGGTCGCCGGCGAGTTGCTCGACCGTGAATCGATCGAAGGGCATACCGCTGTTCAGCGCGCGGACGACCCAATCCCGCCACAGCCAGACCTGGCGTGGCTTGTCACTGAAATAGCCGTTGGTGTCCGCATAGCGGGCCGCGTCCAACCAGGGCACGGCCCAGTGCTCACCGAATTGCGGGGAAGCAAGCAACCGGTCCACGAGACGCTCGTACCAGTCGCTTTGTCCCGCATCATCGCCGGGCAGTTCATGCCAGAGTGATTCGATTTCGTCGAGCGTCGGCGGCAAGCCGATCAGGTCCAGCGACACTCGCCGCAGGATCGTTTCCGGCTGGGCCCGAGGCGCGAACTTCCAGGACCGCTCGGCCAGACCGGCGTCGATGAAAGCGTCGATCGGCGTCGCCTGCAAGGCCGGATCGGAACCGTCGTTCGGCGGCGCGGAACGAGCAGGGGGCTGCAGCGCCCAGTGCGGCTGATATTCCGCGCCTTGATCAATCCAGGTTCGTAACAGAAGCAGTTCCTGCTTGCTGAGCGGCTTACGCAGCGATTCCGGCGGCATCCGCTGCAGAGGATCGTCGGCCGTGATACGCTCGATGAGCAGCGAAGCTGCCGCGTTGCCGGGTTCAATCGCCGCGCGGCCACCGCGGTCGGCCTTCGCCTGCTCGGCCAGATCAAGCCGCAAACCGGCTTGCCGCGCCGAGCTATCCGGCCCATGACAGCGAAAGCACTTGTCGGATAGGATCGGACGGATCTGGCGATTGAAATCGATTCGAGCGGGCGGCGCGGCGTGCGCCCACCGCGGCGCCAACCCGGAGGCGATCATCGCGATAACGACAATGGCGCAGGTCAGAATCTTTACGAGCTTCGTCTTCCTCCGCCGGCATGGGCTGATAAGAATTCGAGTTTTTGACCAGACCAAATCAGTTGCGCACCCCCATCTGAATCCCTCGGCTCCCCTCTCCCCATGCGACCGTGTATTCCACGGTTGCATGGGGAGAGGGGCGAAGGGGTGAGGGGAAGAAAGCCGAAATCGCGTTGACCCCAGCGTTGGGACCGCCAAGTCATGACCAACAATCGTGATGTCAGGGCGAAGATTCGGCATGGATCGCCAGGGCTCTTATTCGAACTTCAATGAATACAAGTCCGCATCGCGCAATTCAAACTTCAGCCGCACGGGACGGCCGGCCAGCCCGCTCAAATCGCCGCCATTCGTCCAGGTGACGGTACGCCGGATCGTATCGCCGAAAATCGGCGCACAGTCGTCGATCGCAAATCCGGGTAACGGCTGTCCTGACGGGTCCTGAATCTCGACGCGAATTTCGCCGGCCGCCGACGTCGCGAAATTCAAAGTGAGAGCCTTCCCCGAGAACGTGAGAGTCTTGGTGAGCATTTCGCCGCCGCGGAGCGGCGCCTGGACCGAGACAAAACCATCCAGCCGCAGCGTATAGCGGCGGATCGCGTTTCCAGCGCCGTGCCACGATCCCTCCGCCGCATAAAGCGATAGCTCATTCGCCGCGCCCGGCAACTCCGAATCCGTTTCCGCCATATTCCAGACGATAAACTGGTGACCATAAAGCCAGGTCGCCGGACGCTCAGGCCCGGGCCGCAGAAAAGCCTCGTTCCAACGTTCGAAATTCACCCCGTCCCGACTGGCCATGATCAGTCCTTCCGTCAACGCCGTGCCATACCGCAAGTGTGCTTCCGCCCGTTGTTCACGCTGCTCCCGTTGAGGCAGGGCCCGCATCGAATCCGACCATCCTCGCTCGACATAGCGCGTGGGAAAACCAATCAGCAGATGCGGCGCTCGCGGATAGGGAGCAATCTGATTGGTGTAGAGGTGTTCGACCGGCGAGTCCTTGTACTGCAGATCGGCCGCTTGTTCCCAGTGCAGAAAATCGGAGGAAGTCGCGGTCCGAATCGCGCGGAATCCCTCCGGTTGCCAGATCTTGCCGGTCGTAATTCCACCGGTAAAGGTGCGGAAATAGACACGGTAGAGTCCGGCCGTCGGATCCCAGAATGCGAGATTCTGCGAGTCAAAGGCACCTTCGGTGACAACCGGTTCCTGCCGCATCCGCGACCAGTGAATCCCGTCAGGCGAATGGAAGGCGAACAATCCTCCTTCGCTGGCCAGGCCCCCCAACGCCTTGTACCGCGATTCCGCGGGACAGTCACTGCGCGTGTCGCGAAACGGCGAGAAATTATGCGTGCCCACGCCGCTCCAGACAATGTTGTTGTCCTTCGAACCGTCATGTTCGAACAGCCCGAGCCTTGTCTTGACAAACGTGCGACCGCCGTCGCGACTCTCGGCGAGACAGTACACTTCCGGTCCCAGCAACAGCCGGCCTTGATCCACACCGAGCTTCGATCCGCGGTAATACAGTCGCAGCAGACCGTCGACGGCGATCAGCGTGTGGTATCCGCTGCCGGCGCCCTCCCAGGGAGCGTCGTGGACGATGGCAATATCGCGCGGGATCGGATGGTGAAGTTGACGCCGCGCGTCGCGCAGGGAGGCGATCAGAAAATCGTCGACAAACAGCTCGCGCCGCGTTCCGATCGCGATCGGTTCCGCGGAAGAACCCACCGCAGACTCTTTTGCGGCCGGTGGGGGAACAGCGCTCGGTTCCGAGGCATGGAGTACGGCGGCCAGCGCAAGCTGACAAGCGATCAGGATTCCGATCGACCTTCGCGGCATGATCAACTCCCGGCAAGGACAAATCTGGATGCGCGGCGTGGAGCGCACCCGTCGTCAGGTAAGGATACCGTCGAATCAAGCTTGTTCGAGGATCTCGCGGATGACCTGCCCATGGTCGATCTCCAGTCGCTTGCGCCCAGGAATTTCCAGGCGACGTGAGTCGAGCCCCAATTGGCGCAGAATTGTCGCGTGAATATCGGTCACGTAATGACGATGCTCGACGGCATGAAAGCCAATTTCATCGGTCGCGCCATGGGCCACGCCGCCGCGGATGCCGCCACCCGCCAGCCAGACACTGAATCCGAAAATGTGGTGATCCCTTCCGTCCGAACCCTGGGATCCGGGCGTTCGTCCGAATTCGGTGGCGAACACTACCAGGGTTTCGGCCAGTAGTCCGCGACGCTCGAGATCTTCCAGCAGAGCCGCCACAGGCTGGTCGACCGCCAGCGCATTCCGTTCGTGGTTCCCCTTGAGGCCGCCATGCGCATCCCAACTTCCCGCCCCGCCCGCACCGTGCTGAACCTGGACAAAACGAACGCCACGCTCCACCAACCGCCGCGCCGCCAGCAGCTGCATGCCGAAGTCGCGGCAATGCGGCTTGTCGATCCCGTACAGAGCCTGCGTTTCGGCTGTTTCGTTGCGGAAGTCGACCGCGTCGGGTACCGAACGCTGCATGCGGAACGCGAGTTCATACGACGCGATTCGGGCCGCCAGAGCCGTGTCGTCCGGGGATTCGGCGCCACGCAGCTGATGCAATCGCCGCAGCAGATCGATGCCGGTCGTTCGCGCACTGGCCGAAATCGGTCGCTCGGGCTGGCTGAAATCGAGCGGATTGTTCGGGTCGATGCGCAGCGGTACGGCATCGTGAGCCGGTCCGAGATAATGGCCGTCCTTGCGGTTCCAGTATTCTCGATTTCCGATCGACACATACTGCGGCAGGTTTTCGTTCATCGATCCCAGGCCATAATGCACCCATGCACCCAGATTCGGGAAGTCTCCGTCGTTCTGGTGACGCCCGGAATGGAACTGCGTCTGCGCCCCATGATTACTGTCGGTCGTCCACATCGAACGGACGATCGCCAGTCGATCGACTTGCCGGGCGGTTGCCGGGAACCAGTCGCTGATCTCGATCCCGCTCTCCCCCTGTTTGCGGAAACCGACCTGCAGCGGATAAAGCGTATTCCGCTGGTTGCCGTTGCCGTCGGGGACGACCAGCCGCTCAATGGCCAGTTTTTTCGGGTCCTGGGCGTCAGCGAATGGCGTTTCGGCAATCGTCTTGCCGCCGTACTTCGTCAGCATCGGTTTCGGATCAAAGCTCTCGACATGACTCATTCCGCCATTCATAAACAGCCAGATAACGTGTTTGGCGCGAGGCGGAAAATGGGGGCGTCCATCCGGCGTCGTCGGCGCTTCGCGGCCCCATCCGTCTCGATGCAGCATGCTGGCGAGTGCCAATCCGGCAAAGCCGCTCGCGAACTGTCCAAGAAACGACCGGCGTGGGCGTGGATCGTGATCAATGTTCATCGAGACACCGTCAACCAGGCCGAGAGATCGAGGAAATCCAACTTGCCGCTTCCAGCACCGGCGGCCATTTCCTTATCGTAACCTGCCCCGCGCCTGCAAAGGAATGGGACCGGAAGTCCCTCGCATGCGCCCCACGCCGCCCCGCCGAGTTGGCAGCAGCCAGCGATCTGCGTTACAGTACCTCGAAACAAGTTTCGAGCTACGTTGTTCCTCGAAACTTGTTTCGAGCGCGTAACTCGAAACTTTTTTCGAGCCGCAACGCGTTCAACCCGATAGCGAGGTTTACTCCGGTGGCAGGCAAGCGAACCATGCCCCCTTCGCGCAGCGTCGCGTCGCGCCCACCACGGCTGGCCTTGCTCTGGTTCGGCATCGCGGCCGGCGTGATTGCCGGGCTGATCTGGTGGTATGAAAAATCGTCGAAGCGTGTCGACTTTGGGACGGCCGCGCCCGAACGGCGCCACTCCGGCGGCGGCGCGGGTCCGTCGGACGGCGCACCGACCGATCCCGAACTGACCGCACCGCAGCGACGCGAAAAGGCGTCGGCCACCGAGCGGCAGGCAAAGCTGCTTTATGAATCGGGTCAAGCCGCCGAGAGCCTGCAGCAATATGTCCGCGCCGTTACGTTGCGGCTGGAAATCCTGGAAGCCGATCCGCTGGATGTCGAATCGAGAACGCAACTGGCCCTGGCGGCGCACCGCCTGCACGAACTGGCCATCGATCATCTGCACGACTACGTGCTGGCGGAGTGGCACGCTCGCGAGCATTTCAAGTCATTAGCCGACTTTCTGGACAGTGTACCCGAACAGGAGTCGCGCTGGCGGCGCGAGTACTTCCGGGCTTTGCTGGATCTGGGCGAGGCCCTTCAGCGCCAAGGCGATTTCGAGAGCGCGGAGACCGCCGCGCGCAAGTCGATCGAATGGTTTGAACAGCAGCAAGCCGCCGAGGATCCCGCGGATCTCCAGAGGTTGGACTTGATGCGGGCTTGGATCGTCCTGGGCGAAGCCGAGTTGAACATGGATCGGGATGCCGATGCGGCCCGTTCGCTGGCGGCCGCCTGGGAGCAGGGCGAAGCGTATTCCGGTGACGGAGTTGACCCGTGCGATGCGGGGCGGTTGCGGCTGAAGAATTGCCTGGCTCAGGCGTTTACCGATCTGCAACGAGACGATCTGACCGGGTCGGCTCGCCGGCTCGAAATGGCGTTCGGCATTTCGAGCACCATGCGGGAATGCGGTGTGGGCTGGCCGTCGCTCGACGCCAGTACTCCGTCATCGGGGCTGAGACAGATCGTGGCGGCGGCGAAGCTCAGCGAACGGACCAACGAACCGGACAAATCCGACGGCGAAACTCCCGCCGCGTTGAGCGATCAGGAAGCCGTGGAATCGGCACGACTGTTTCTGCAGTGCGTACGCTGGCTGCGTCAGGGGCGGACGTCCGATGCCCGCGACTCGCTGAATCCAACCCCACAACAGATTCCCCATTCGCCTCTGCTGCGAATCGGCGAGGCCATGATCGCCTGCCATTCCGCCGCTGCCTCGAGCGATGCGGGCGAGAAGTCAACCTTCCTCGAACAGGCATGGAACGCGGTGGCGTCGGCGCTCGATCTGGATCCGTCGCTGGTGGGCATCCTGCACCTGACTCCACAACTGGTCGCGCTGCGATCCCAGCCGGCCTACGCCGAGCGACTGCGCGACCGTTTCACCGCATCGCGCAGCTCCGATCCGTAGCGCCCAGTGCGGGCTCGACGTCCGGGCGATTGGCTCGATCCAGGCAATCGGAAACGTCGTATCGGTTCTCCGTGGCAGGAGACGAATCCGACAAGCCTTGCTCGATCGGCTGCTGCGTGACATCAAGGCTTATTCGTCTCGTCGGCCGTCAACTCGCTGAAGATGCGTTCGGCTTGCTGGTGCCAGGCGCTGGCGCGATGTTCGATCCGGCCCTGATCGGCCAGTTGTCGGAACAAGGCAACCGATTCGTTGATCCTGGACCGCGCCGTCGCCAGGTCGTTGTCGTTCGCGCAAATCGTCGCCGCGGTAGACAGAGTATTCGCCAGCTCGGTCTGGCAGTTCGTCAGTTCGGAAAATTGTGCCGCCAGATCGCGTCGGAGCTGCATTGCTTCGTCGATCGACCGCCGAGCCGCATTCAGATCGCCCAGGTCGTTGTAATTTCGGGCCAGGTTGTGCTTGAGCATTCCCATCAACGAAGCGAAGGATGTCTCCTGCGGCTTGCGCCGCCGCAGATCCTCCGCGATCTGAATCGCCATTTCTCGCTTTTCCGCCGCCAGGTCGACCCGATTGCGTTTTCCCCAAAGTACGGCCCAGGTGTTCAGCAACGTCGCGCGCACGCGCCGGGCGTCCAGGTCGTCGGGGAATGCTTCGAGATGCGCTGCGGAATGGTCCAGACCCAACTGCAGGCAGGCATCGGCCGTTTCGTACTCGCGCAAGTCGTCATACCAGTTCGCCAGATCGAGCATTACCGGAACGAGCATCGGGCGAGTCTTCTTCCAATCGTCACCGGAGCGTGGCAGGCGATCAAGCGCGTGTTGCGCCCGGCGAGCGGTTTCAATCGCTTCACGAATTTCGGCTTGCAGATACCTGAACAGCGCCAATTGCAATGTGCTTGACGCCCATTGGCGCACATACGCGGGGTTGTCGGGATGTCGACCGCGCAGTGTCTCCCATTTTTCGATCGACGCCGCTATCAACCGAAATGCCTCGACGGGGTTACCGGATTCCATCGTCAGCCGCGCCTGATTGTGCAATGCCCCGGCCAGAGCGCCGGCGACTTCGTCGTTCGGGACGAATCGGCGCAGATGCTCTTCATACCTCTCCACCGCCGCGGAGATCGCGGCTTGGGCAGCAGCCGGCTCGTGGACCGCGGCATGGAAGTTCGCCAGTCGAGCGTATGCGGCGGCCAGTTCCTGATGCAGTATGGGGTCCAGCGGGAATTCCCGCTGGAGTTCGGCCAGGCGGTCGCGGACCGCCAGCAGCATCTCCAACCTGCCGCGTTTCCATTCCGGATGGTATTCGAGGTCGCTTTCGGCAATTTGCCCCAGACCTTCCAATACGCGCCTCAATTCGTCCAACCGCTGCTCGGCGGTCGCACGAGCATGGCTCTCGCGCTGCAGCGCATGCCTGGTGGCGCGCCAACCAACGGCGGACACGGCAGCCACCAGCAGCAACAGCAGCGCGACGGCGCCGACCAGCCCGGCGATCGCCGGCCGCCGGCGACACCAGCTCGCCCATCGTTCCAACCGCGATACCGGCCGCGCGCGGATCGGTTCGCCATCCAAAAAGCGCTGTAGATCCTCTGCCAGTTCCCGCGCCGTCCGGTATCGTCGATGCGGCTCCTTACGCAGACATTTCAGGCAAATCGTCTCGATGTCGGCCGGAATGCCGCCACGGATGCGCGAGGGCGGCAGCGGTTCTTCCGTGAGAATCCGATAGACCAGCAACTGCGGATCGCCTTGAAACGGCGTCTGCCCCGTCAAAAGTTCATAGAGTGTTACGCCCAGCGAGTAGACGTCGCTGCGCGCGTCAGCAAAATGGCCTCGCCCGGATGCCTGCTCCGGAGACATGTAGGCGGGCGTACCGAGAATCGCGCCGTCGACGGTAACCGTCGCTTCACCCGCGTCGCGTAGAGCCAGCCCGAAATCGAGAATGTGCGGCTGTCCCTCCAGGTCGATCAGAATGTTGCTCGGCTTCAGATCCCGATGGATCACTCCCGCCCGGTGCGCATGTTCGACCGCCGACGCCAGAACAAAACAGAGGCGGGCCGCTTCGTTCGCCGAAACGGGCTGGCCCTGCAGCTTGCGCTTCAAGTCGATCCCGGGAATGTACTGGCTGGCGACGAAAACCGATCCGTCCCCGATCTGACCGACTTCATAGACACCCACAATGTTCGGATGCCGCAGCTGCGCAGCGGCGCGCGCCTCGCGGAACAACAGATCTCGCTCGGCTGCCGACACACCGTTCCCACGCGGCACTTTGAGCGCCACTTCCCGGTCGAGTCGCGTGTCGCGGGCCCGCCAGACCGTACCAAATGCCCCCGTGCCCAAAACCGAAAGCAATCGATACTGGGCGATCGACGCAGCCGTCTCCGACTGCGCCCAGGTTGTATCGTCGGCCAACACCACGCGGAAGGACGCCCCACACTCCACGCAGGTCCGCAACCCGCTGTCCGCACCGGTCGGCGCATCCATCCGCACCGAATCGACCACCCGGCAACTCGGACATCGAACACTCACAACCCGCGGTCCTCCCCAAAAAACGCAACCCTTCAAGCGGCTACAACTATCCGCATTTTAGTCGACACGGCGGCCACGGCCACATACGCCCTGTACAGGAAGGTGGCGTTGGGGATCGACCTTGGCGTTGGGGATCGACCTTGGCGAGCGCGGAGTCAAGCTGCCGTTGGCACGACGCGAAGGAGTTGACGGTTTGTGTTACGGCGAGCGCGGATGGGATTCCTGTTTTTGCGACGGGGGCGCAGCCAAGGTCGAAGCGTGCAAGCGCAGGCCTTCCACACCAACGGGGCAATTACCGTTCTGCGCGACCAGTCTAAAAGAACCCGCCGCCGCCTCCGCCTCCCATGCCGCCCATACCTCCGCCTCCGCCTCCCATGCCGCCCATACCTCCGCCGCCCATGCCGCCGGCATGGCCAATCACCGCGGGTCGGTTCGGCGAATTCAATGAATCCACGGGGAAGAGCAGACCGGATAGCTGATTCATGCACAGACGCTGAATTCGGTTATGAACCGCAGGCATGGCTTGCACCAGGATCCGATCGCCAACCGGTTCCAACAAGGGGACATTCGCGGCGTCGAGCAACTGGGCGAGCACTTTGGCGACATTCTGGGTGTTCTGGCCGCCCGCTTGTCCGGTCACCAGATAGGCGCGTAACACGGACGGTGGTTCGCCGTCCATCCCGCCATCGACACCGTCGCTTGTCAGCCGCCGCGCCTGGCGGGCGTTCATACTTTGTTGTTTCGACCGTCGCAGCTGCTGCAACAGGTCTTCAACCTTGCGATGTGCTTCCCAGGTCTGGTTCACGAGCAGCGCATTCAATTCGGGCACCACCGCCACCGAGGCCGCGCCGCCGTTTGCCTCCCAGCCGATCACCAGATTGGTCAGGTTCGACTGCACGATGTCGGCATAATGCTGCAGTTCCGCACCAGCCAGATCGGGATGCGAAATGATGTCGTTCACGGGATAGAAGCGCGCCGTTAATCGATCGACCAGACCGTCGGCCGGCGCAATGATCAACGTCTGCGCCGAAATCGTCCAGGATACGTCCAAATCCCGCAGCAGCCGCTTCAAGGCAGTTGCCAGCGAAATATTCTTGCCACTGGCTGTCATCGGCGTATCGACCGCTGCACCATTCGCTTCAAGTTGCCTTACGTCGATTGCAATCGGCAGCGAACTGACCGTCGCCAGGTAGTCGACCAGTTCCGACAATGGAGTGTCGAGAAAATTGTAGGATTGCAAGGGGCGATCCAGAGCTGCGCGGATGTTCGAGGTGATCGGATCGACCGTGAAGCAATCGATTGCGACGGTCGACCGTTCGAGATTCTTCCGCTTCAACTGCCGCATCGCATTTAACAGGCCCGCGACCTGTTCCTGCATGCGGAAGTTATGGCTGACCACCAGCACTCCATCCTTGCTGACTTCGGCATTGCCGATGCCACCCTCAGACAGCCAACCGCCATTCTGGCGCGACGCGGCGCTGTAGAGGATGGCCATCAGCGCTTCGGTATCGAGATCGCCGGTGGTCGGATCGGCCGGCAACAGATCGGCAACGCTGTACACGCGAACGATCGTCGCCAAGTCGGCGGTATCCGGCGACGTCACCAGAATTGACTCGTCGATCACCTGCCACCGCGCCGTCGTCTGGTCGCAGATCCGAGTCAGAATCGACCGCAATGTCTGGCCGGTGCACGTCAGCGTGACCGGCACATCCCTTGACAGTCCAATCTGCTCCAGACCGCGCGCGTCAATCTCAATGTCGCCGCCGCTCACGTCCTGCAGATACGCAATCACATCCCCTAGCGGCGTGTCGACAAAACTCGCATCCATCGCGCGATCCAAGACGGCGACGATTCTCTTCTCTCCGTCGGATATCGCCACCAGCGGAACGTCGTCTGTCGCCGCGGCGGCAGCGGCAGCGGCGTTGCCGGTCACGCTTGAATTTGACTCGGCCGCGGCGGTGGGCACCGACTGTGCCACCAGCGGCTGTGCGAACGGAATACGCGCCTGCTGCGGCCACATCGCCCATGCCAGCAAGAGCCCCGCCGCCAGCGGTATCGCCGACGCCATCGACACTCGTCGCCAACGCCTCGCACGACGCATCCGGGAAATCTCGACGAATTGGCTCGCCAGACCGGCCGCGTCACCAAACTCCGCGATGGCAAGTTCAATCGCCTGCTCCCGCGTATGCCCGTCCTGAAGCAGCTCCTCCAGACGCTCCTCCAAATGATCCCGCAATTCCCGCGAAATCGCCAGCCGCTGTCCAGCGTCCAACCTCAGTAATCCCCCCAGTAACCGCAAATACCGTTCAAATTCCTGATCCGACATCGTTGGGTCCCCCGGTTTTCGAATGAAATGGGAAAGAAAAGTGCCATCATGTGACCGTCGGCAACGCCGGTCGAACCGCATTCAATAGTCGCTCCATGCACCCGGCAAACTCCGTCCACTCGTCCGCCTGCTGCCGCAAACAGCGAGTCCCCGCGTCCGTGATCTCATACCACTTCCGGCTGCGAGCCCCCGTTTCCTCCCAGCGGCTGCGAATCAACTGCTCCGATTCCAATCGATGCAGGATCGGGTAAAGCGTGCCGGCCATCAGTTCTACACGACCCTGGCTCGCCTGCTTGATGTGCTTCTGAATCATGTAGCCATACTTGGCCCCATCCATCAGCACCGACAACACCATCAAATCAAGGCTGCCTCGTAGCAAATCGCGGCGGAAGCCGAGCGTCATCGAGTCGCTCCATTCGTGACAATAAACGCAAAACGCAAACTGCCCGATCCGCGAACCACCAAAAAAAGCGATTCGCGAACTCAGTCTGGAAAATAACACGGACAACGTGTCTGACACCTTTCCGAAAATGTGTCCGACACCTTTTGTAACACCTTCTTTCCACAATGTGTAGCAGAACTATGTATTGGTTGTCAATCTATTTTTCAACTTTGTCGTTTTTGTCGTTTTCCTATGTTTCACCCCGTTCGGAGCGAGTCTTCAGGTGATCAGATGGCGCGGATTCGCCGTTAAAGTCTGGCCACTTGACGCGGTCTACCTGACCCTTAAACTCTGCCACTACCTGCCCACGTCGGGCAGGCTAAAGATCAGTCGGAATATGGTCGTTTGTCCGCAGAGGCGTGAGAAGGGATTGTACGATGAGGAAGTTTGCGATCGCGTTTGGATTGTTAACATTGGTTTTCACCGGCAGCGTTGAGGCCCGCGGTGGCCGTTGCCCCGGTGGGAATTGCTCGGTTGGCCGTTCGATGATGATGAGCCCTGTTGCTGGCAGTTCGGCACAGGCGGCCCCAGCAAAGGATGCCCCGGCACCTGAAGCAAAGAGCGACACGAATACAGTTGCCGCCGATACGAAGGTGGAACAAGTCGCCAGCTCGCCGCGTCAGTCGTTGTTACGCCGGCGGGCCCGGTAACCAGAATTCCCGACATCTGCCGGCCCGCGGGCTGGCATTGGATTCGGGATCGGCATGGATCACGGAATGGCCCGGCGGACAACCGCCGGGCTTTTTCGTTGACGGATCGAAGGGGCGGCCCTACGCTACGAAGAGTCGCCGGGCGCGTTGCCGCAGCCCGCATTGGTGGCGGCGCCGCAGGGCCATGGAATCGTCGAAAGCGAACGTCGTGATGCATCTCGCCGGACGGGCGGTCAGGGGTATTCGAGTACCGTTTCCAGCAGCCCGATGCTGTCTTCTTCTGATACCGCTTCTTCTGGCAGGCGGCGTTTCCAGTCCTGGCGCGGATCGCATCGTGCTGCGGAACCTTGACACCATCACCGACCGCGAGGTGCGTTCGTTCGATGAGGACGGAGTGCGGCTCGACGACGATCGGCTGATTTTCTGGGACGAAATTGAGCGCGGGACGGTCGCCAGACAGCCCCGGGAATTTGAACGGATGCTGACCGCATTCGGCGAACCGCTCTATCGAATTCGGCAGCGGATGAAGATCGGCGATTGGCAGGGGTTGAGCGAACCGGCGGAGCGGTTAGTGGGGGCTTACTCGGCCCGGAGAGGCGAGTCGGCATATCTCGTAATGCAGGCGACGATGTGGTCACGGACAGCGCGCGGGGATCGCGAGTCGGCCGTGGCGGCCTGCATCGGGTGCTATGCGATCCTGCGGGAACATCCGGAATACGTCCAGCGGTTACCTGGCTCACGGCGACCTCGCTTCGATACGGCGACGGGATTGTTTGCAGACTTGCTGCCGATCTGGCTTGACCCGGCCTCGGCGAAGGACGGCTATCGTTCGGCACGTGCGGCTGCCGAGCAGCTCGAGGAACCTCGCCCGGACGGGATCCGCTTTTACCTGGGTAGCCTGGCGCTGGCGGACGACGATCGGGGGCAGGCGCAGCGCTATTTCAGCAGCATGTCCGGAACGGATACTGTTTCTGTCGAGTTGCAGATTCTGTCGCGCGCGTTGCTGGCACTGGACGCCGGCGATTTTGCGAAGGTGATCAGCGAATTGCGCTCGCGGCCAAGCTACGGCCCGTTGACTCGGCCGATCTGCTGGTATTGGGGCGGACTGGCCGGCTTAGAGACCGCTGCGCATCGCGAGGGCGCGCTCGACTTGCTGCAACTCGCCGCGCTGGAGGGCGATTCGGAGCCGGAAGTGGCGGCCGCGTCGTTATCCCGTGTTGGAGAATATTTTGAACGCGTGGGAGAATTGCGTGCGAGCGTCGCGGTTCGCAAAGACCTGCTGGCACGTTTTGGCGGTACGCGATGCGCGCGCAGCTTGCGGGCGGCGTCGGCGTTGCCCGATTCCGAAAGGTAGTGCATGGATCAACCGACCCTGATGGACATGTTCCGAGCCAGCGGCGCGATCGGACTGATGATCACACTCTTGTCTGTGGTGGGAGTGGGGTTCGTCGTCGAGCACCTGATCACGATCCGGCGGCGACGGCTGATTCCCAGCGACGCCTTGCAGGTGCTCGAGCCGCTCTTGGCCCAAGGGAGGTGGGAAGAAGCGATTGCCTACTGCACCGCACCAGAAAATGCGTGCCTGGTGACCGACGTGGTTCTCGCCGGCTTGGAACGAGTGCGGACCAGCGAATTCGGTTTCGCGGAATACAAGTCGGCGATGGAAGAGGCCGGGGAAGAGTACACCAGCCGGCTTTATCGGAAGATCGAGGTACTGAACGTCATTGGGGTTATCGCGCCGATGCTGGGACTGCTGGGAACGGTACAAGGAATGATCCTGGCGTTCAATACGATTGCGGTAAAGGGCGGAATGGCCCGACCGGATGAGTTGGCGGGAGCGATCAGCCTGGCACTGGTCACTACCTTCGAAGGGTTGGTCGTGGCGATTCCGGCGATGATCGCGTCGAGCTACTTCCGCAACAAGATCGATTCTCTGGTTGCCGAGGCGGGGAAACGGCTCGAACGCCTCACGATGCCGCTGGGGCGGCGACGGGTTTGAGTCGATCGAGGTACAGTGAAATGCGACGACAATCGCGACCACAACAACGGATTGGGAGGGATCGGGCGTGAGGCTATCCCGTCGTCGCTCATCGCGGCCCGCGTCGATGAACATGACGCCGATGATCGACGTTGTGTTCCAGCTGCTGATTTTCTTCTTGACGGTAAGTCAGGTTTCGCGCGTTAACACGGAAGTGCTGGAATTACCCCGCTTACCGGGCGTCGAGGACCAGCAGACGGCTTCATTGACAGTGAATCTGAATGCCGCGGGGGAGTTCATTGTTCTGGGTGAGAAGCAGTCGATGTCGTCCGTGGTGGAGTTCGCTCGCGAGCGAATTGGAGCTGTCGGGGGCGAGCCGAACCTGGTGACGATTACGTTACGCGTCGACCGGCGGACCTCAAGTCGACCGGTGAACGAACTGGTGACAGCGTTGCGCGGATTGGGAATCACTCGCGTGCGTATCGGGGTGGACACACCGACTTAGTTCTCCTCAGGCCGAATCTCGCAGCCGCCCTCACCTGGACAAGGCATAACCAAGCAAGGCAAGGTCGCGAAATCGTCGGTAGCGTTGCGCTACGTCGCGTCCGATCCCCTCACCCCCGTCCCATTTCCCGGGAATACCTGGGAGATCTGGTGGGCCTCGGAGTACCTCGACCCATCCTACAGACTCGCATGAGAAATTCCTTTGCGACTTTGCGCCTTTGCGAGAACACCAGGAGCGTCGTTTCGCAATCGGCAAATTCCGCAAAAATCAGGCTGGCGAACCGAAGCATGAACTGGCAAACTGAAGACATTGCCAGGGACAGACGATCATGCGATTGACAAGTCATCATCAGCGCGGCGAGGCGGCGGAATTGCCGATGACGAGCATGATCGATGTCGTCTTTCTGTTGCTGATATTTTTCATGGTGACTTCCAGCTGGCACCAGGCGGAGCGGGAATTGGATCCGGGAATCCGGGTCAGGGAATCGGCCGGGGGGGCGGATGCGCGGGACCTGGAGCCCGTGGTTGTCGAAGTGCGTCGCGCGTCGAGCGGGACGGTTTTTCGATTGGCGGGCAGGGACTTCGACGACGCGGCAGCGCTGACCGAAGTCCTGCGGCAGTTCCCCAACAAATCGGACGGAGCGGTGATCGTCGTTTCGGACGCGGTCGAGTTTGACGCGGCGGCGACGGCGATCCAGGCCTGCAAGTCGGCCGATTTCCGCGCCGTGACCTATCTGCCGGGGGGCAACCTCTGATGGGGCGCCGGCGCAACGCGATTCGATCGCTTTCCAGGGCGCGGCGAGGCTGCAGCCGATGCCTGGCGGCATGGACGGGAGTCATCCTGGCGTCCGCTTTCGCCACATTACCCGGCCTGCTGGCGGCGCAGGACGAATCGTTGCAGGTCGAGGAGTATCTCGCAAGGCTGGGGCTGGACGACTTGCGCGTGTTGCATCTGGAGCGAACCTTGGAGCGGGAGCCGGACGACGCGCGACGGCAGCCGTTGGCCGTACGGCTGGCGAACTTGTATGCCGAGCGGATGCTGGAGCGGGCCGATGAGCCGAAGGTTTTTGAAGCGATGTCGGCCGGACTGGAACGACTGTTAGAGCGGTATCCTCGCGCGCGTTCCGCGGCCGTGGAGGTTGCTCGTCTGCAGGCCGATTACCGCCGCGCCGAGGTATTGTTCCTGCGATGGATGGACGACCGCGCCGCGCGGGACGACCTGCGCCAAGCCACCGAGATCCTCGCGCGCATCGCACCGATCCTGATGGAACAGCAACGGGAGCTGAACGCACAAGTCGACGGAATTTCGCAGCGTCTGGAGAAACTCGATCGCGGTAACTGCCAGGTAG
>Ga0233425_10006159_pt1 | contig 18120 bp, 15 predicted proteins | sample Watercolumn_Towu_2_FD_181712 | JGI IMG/M metagenome (GOLD analysis project Ga0233425, IMG submission 181712) | Freshwater microbial communities from Lake Towuti, South Sulawesi, Indonesia - Watercolumn_Towuti2014_140_MG | ecosystem: Environmental > Aquatic > Freshwater > Lake | place... | reverse complement strand
GCGAGGCCGTCGCGGAGGGCGCGCAGGTAGAGGGGCGTTCCGCCGACGAACAGGATGCGGCGACCTCGGCTACGGCTGGAGGCCAGGGCCGAGGCGACGTCGTCGAGCCAGCGGGCGACGCTGTAGGGCTCCGCGGGGGAGGCGACGTCCAGAAGGTGGTGCGGCACGACGCGGCGATCGTCGGCGGTGGGCTTCGCGGAGCCGATGTCGAGGCCGCGGTAGACCGCCATGGAGTCGACGCTGACGATCTCGGCACCGAGGTGGAGGGCCATGCGGACACCCAGCGCCGACTTGCCGGAGGCGGTGGCCCCCGACAGAAACCAGCAGTCATCGCCGATGGCCGGGGCCGGGTGGCGGGCGGACGTGCCGGCCCATGCTACAGTTGGACACTCCGTGGACGGCGGCCGGACTCGGTCCGGCGGTCCGGCGGAGCCATGGCCAGGAGCGGCGGTGCCCCGTGTCGGATCCTCAAGCATCGTTGCGGCGGCCGGGAGAGGTGGTGGAGGCGCTCGAGCGGGTGATTGACGCACGTCGAAACGACCCGCCGGATCGATCCTACACCAGCCGGCTGCTGGCGAAGGGGGTGGACGGACCCGGTCCCAAGGTCGAGGAGGAGGCGGGCGAACTCGTGGCGGCGGCGCGGGATGAGGCCGACGACCGCGTCGTCGCGGAGGCGGCCGACCTCGTCTACCACATGCTCGTGCTGCTGGCCTGTCGTCGCGTGCCGTTCTCCCTCGTCGAGGACGAACTATCGCGACGGTTCGGCGTGTCGGGACTCGTGGAGAAGGCGTCGCGGGGCGGCGCAGGAGGCGAGGCGTGAGTGACGAGCGACTGCTGCGGATCGGGGTGCCGAGCAAGGGCCGCCTGGCCGAGCTCGCAGCGCAGCTTCTGGCCGACGCGGGGCTCTCCTTCCGCCGCACCGACCGCAGCCTCTTTGCACGGTGCAAGGACATGCCCGTGGAGGTGACCTTTCTCCGCACGGACGATATCCCCGTGCTCACGGCGGAGGGGGCGATCGACCTCGGGATCACCGGGGCCGACCTCGTGGCCGAGAGCGGCGCGGAGGTGGTGCATCGTCTCGATCTCGGCGTCGGCAGCTGCCGGCTCGCCCTCTGCGTGCCGGACGACGCCGCGGTCAGCGAACCTCGCCAGTTGGCCGGTCGCCGCGTGGCCACGAGCTTCCCACGGATCACCCGTCGCTGGCTCGCCGAAAGGGGCGTCGAGGCGCATTTTGTCGAGCTTTCGGGAAGCGTCGAGGTGATGATCGCGCTCGGGGTGGCCGACGCGATCGTCGATCTCGTCGAGACGGGCAGCACGCTGGCCGCGAACCGGCTCCGGGTGCTCGACGACATCGGTCGCTACGAGACGGTGCTCGTCCAGCATCCCGGACTGCGCGACCCAGCGCTCGCCGACCGGATCGTGCGCCGGCTCGAGGGCATCGTGATCGCCCGCGGTTGGTCGCTGCTCGAATACAACGTGCCCCGCGACCGGCTGGCCGAGGCCGAGCGCCTCACGCCCGGCTTCGACTCGCCCACGGTCATGGGCCTCGAGGACGCCGCGTGGTGCGCGGTGCGGGCGATGGTGCGCCGCGGCGACGTGCACGCCGTCATGGAGCGACTCGAGGCAATCGGCGCCTCGGCAATCATCGAGACACGCATCGGTAACTGTCGCCTCTGATCCTCGCTGGCCGTCACCCGATGGTGGCGAGCGATCCGGCGATGACGCGGCCGGCGCGAAGCGTGGCCGCGATCCGTGTGTCCGGGGCGAGCGCGTCCGACCAGGGATCGGCGGACCCACGGAGCGGCACGAGAACCGCGAGGTCGGCCGGCCGGCCCGGCGCGAGCCGGCCCGCCCGACGATCGAATCCGAGCATCCACGCGCCCGCGTGCGTCGCCATGTGGATGGTCTCCTCCGGCGACGCGACGCTCGCCGAAACGAGCGTGCGGCACTCGGCGAGCACCGAAAGGTCGGGATTCGACGCCCGGCTGTCGGTGCCGACGGCCACACGCACCCCGGCGTCGTGGAAGGCCGCGATCGGCGGCAGCCGGCCCGAGAGCGCGAGCGTCGTCCTCGGGCAGACGACCACGCCCAGTCGATCGCGATGCCGTGCGAGTCGAGAAAACGCGGCAGGGTCCCGATCGAGAAACGTGCCGTGGACCACGATGCCCCGCGGAGCCCGGGCGAGCCGGGTGATCCAGTCTGCGGCCGGGAGAAGTTCCGGGGGCGCGGTCGGGCTCCATGCCCCGAGGTGTTCGAGCAGTTCGCGGAGCGGACCGGTCCCCGTGGAGGTGAGTTCCCGCTCGGCCTCGGTCTCGGCGATGTGCATCGCCAGTGGCAACCTCGACGTGCGGGCCATCGCCACGACATCCCGACCGAGCGGTGCCGCGATCGAGTACGGCGCGTGCGGTGAAAGGCCCGCGGCCACACCGGCGGCCGTGAGCCGCTTCACGTCGATGCGGACCGTTCGACGGGCGGTCTCGCGGGTGACCGGCGCGAGCCCGAGGGCTTCGCGGAACACGCGCACGCGCGGGCCGGCGGTGGCGTAATCGACGACCGGCACGCTGGTGGCGATCTCGCCGATCGCGGTCACCCCGGCACACGCGCTCTCCGTGAGGCCGGCACGGATCGCCGCGGCCACACGGGCCTCGCCTTCGGCGCCCTGCGGGCGACCACGCCGTTCGGCCACAAGCCTCGCGATCCACGCGGGCAGACCCCCGGCGGGCACGAGCGGCGTCGGCATGTCGGAAAACTCGAGATGCGTGTGGGCGTTCACGAGGCCCGGAACGATGATGCCATCGGGCACGTCGATGACCGTGGCCTGTCTCGAGGCAAGCGGCAGTGGGCCTCGGCCGAGGTCCACGACCTTTCCTTGCCGCACACGGAGCCAGCCGCCTTCCACGGCCGGCCCACACATCGTGAGCAGCCAGCGGCAGCGGAGCGTGAGATCGTCGTGGACGGAGGGAGTCACGGGGCGGTCGTGGCGACGGGCAGCGGCACCCCCCGGGCCCGCTGTCGTTCGGCGTCGATCGCGGGCGCCGGCGGCTCCTCCTCGAACAACTCGTAGAACACGTTCCGCCGCCGCGGGATCCAGCCGAGTTCGGCGATCGCCGACTTCATCTCATCGAGCGTGAGGTGGTGCACGGTGCCGGCGGCGCTGACCACGTTCTCCTCGATCATCAGGCTGCCCATGTCGTTGGCGCCGAAGAGGAGCGCGAGTTGGCCGATCTCGCGGCCTTGCGTCACCCAACTCGACTGGATGTTCGGGAAGTTGTCGAGGAACAGGCGAGCCACGGCCTGCGTCTTCAGGTACTCGAACGCCCCGGCCGGCGGGATGTCGTCCATCTCGGTATTGTCGGGCTGGAACGACCAGCAGATGAACGCCGTGAATCCTCCCGTCTCGTCCTGGAGCCGCCGGAGGCGGTCGAGATGCTCGACACGCTCGGCCAGCGTCTCGATGTGGCCGAACATCATGGTCGCCGTGCTCCTGCCGCCGAGAAGATGCCACTGGCGGTGCACCTCGAGCCAGTCGTCCGTCATCACCTTGCCGCGCGTCATCGCGGCGCGGACGCGATCCACGAGGATCTCGCCGCCGCCGCCGGGCAGCGAGCCGAGCCCGGCCTGCGCCAGCCGCTCGAGCACCTCGCGGAGCGGACGCTTCGAGACCTTCGTGAAGTGGTGGATCTCCGGCGGCGAGAAGCCGTGAACGTTGATCTGGGGGAAGTGCGTCTTGATGTCGCGGAGAAGGTCCTCGTACCACTCGAGCGGGAGCGTGGGATGGAGGCCCCCCTGCATCAGGATCTGGTCGCCGCCGAGCGCCACCGTCTCCGCGATCTTCGCGAGGAGCACGTCGCGGTCGAGGACATAGCCCTCGGGATGCTTCGGCGCCCTGTAGAACGCACAGAAGTCGCAGACGGCCGTGCAGATGTTGGTGTAGTTGATGTTCCTGTCGATATTGTACGTGCGGTAGGGCTCGGGATGGAGTCGGCGGGTGACCGCATGGGCGGCCCTCCCGATCGCAGCCAGTCGGGACGTCTCGAGCAGGCGAACGGCGTCGTCGGACGCGAGACGGTTGCCGGCGGTCACGGCGTCGAGGATGTCCGCGATGTCGTCCATGGCATCAGGCTCCGGTGCGCAGCGCGACGTTCAGCGACGGACCGTCGTCCCGGGGCGGCTGGCGCGTCGCGACCCCAGCTTCGGATGGCACGAGTCCGAGCGCGGCGGCATGGCGACGGAAGGCGAGAAGCGCCTCGCGCTCGCGCGGCCCGACGTCGTAATGAAGGTTGTCGCGCAGGTAGGAGAGGCACTGCGGCACGGTGAGACCGTGCACCGCCGCCTCGGCCGCGGCGATCGCGGCCAGGTTGGCACGACCGGTGTCTCGCGCCGCCTGCAGCAGAGGCACGAGCGGGCCGACCTCGACGCCGTCACGTGCGGCCCAGACCGCGAACACGAACGGCAGCCCCGTCCAGCGGCACCACTCGTCGCCAAGGTCCCAGATCACCTGGAACGATCCAGCGGAGCCCGCGATCGCCCCGCGGGAGTCGATGGCTCGGTCGCCGATGAGGAGCACCGCGTCGGCCGACGTGTCGGCGAGGCCCGCCCCGATCGGCAGGGTCTCAACGCTGGGCCGGACGCCGTGCCGTTCAGCCAGCAGGATCCGTGACAGGGCGGCACTCGTGCGCGATCCCTCATCGACGGCCAGCGATCTCACCCGCGCGGGGGCGGTTCGGAAGAAGAGCTTCACGCTCATCACCGGGCCGCGGCAGCCGATGCAGGCGTCAGAGACCACACGGTATCCGCCGCGAAAGACCTCGATCGACGGGATGAGCGCCACGTCGAGCGCTCCCCGGTCGAGTTGGTCGGCCAGTCGGCTGGGGAGATCGAACGAGAGGTTGACGCCTGCGGTCGCGAGCCCGTGCACCAACGGCCGCGTGTTCAGATACTGAACCGCCCCGACCCGCAGCGGGGTCCCCGAAGGAGTGGCGGTGCCGGGCGTGGAAGGGTGGTGAATCATGGCGGGAAGGACGGGCGGAGATTCTCGCCGCTCGACACCGATCCCTTAACCGCACGTTGCCGCGAGCGCTAACCGGCCTCGGCCGCTCGTCCCAGGCCCCGCGGGCCGCCCGGTCAGACTTCCAGCTGTCGGAAGAATCTCAACCCGAGCATCATCGGCACCGTCGCTGCGACGAATCCCAGCAAGATCACGATCGCGAGGCTCAGTGCCATTCCCCACGGCCCCGCCGCCCAGGCGATCGCTCCCTGAGACGTGACAAGGCCGGAGCCGAACGCCGTGGTGAGGAGGAACAGATGCGTGGGCACCGCCGCCACGACGACCACCGCCATGATGAACAGCGAACTGATCACCAGCGTGAGGGTGCCACCGAAGCCGGACGAAATCTTGGCCGCCGAAGACTCCCGCAGGTCCGGCATCCGGGCCCCGAGTCCGACGGCAAGCCCCGACAATCCCATGCACAGGACGAGGCAGCAGACTTCGTGGTGGGCGATCATGAACCACGGCAACCCGAGCATGCAGTCACTGAGCAGCACGAGGGAGGAGCAGGGAATGATTCCTCCCACGAACGAGAACAGGAACTTCGACCACACGATCTGGTCGCGATGCACCGGGAGGAGACCGAGGATCCAGAACCGCCTCCCTTCGAGGCTGATCATCGGGTACACGAATCGTGTCGTGAACGTCGAGAGGATCAGGCCCACGACCGCCAGATTGAGAAACCCGATCATCGCGGCGTAGGCGTTGTTGTAGTTGAATGACCGCAGGTTCAGAAAGTACAGGCCGAGCAGTCCGAAGAAGATGACGAACTGGGACCACTGGGAGATGTCGCGGCGAAACAGCCTCAGGTCCTTGACGATCAGGAGCCGCAGGGGACGCCCGGTCGGGGAGGCCGTGTCTCCAAGCAGACGGTCGAACGAACTGGCGCGTCGGCGGCGCCGAGAGGGTGCTTCGCTCGCCAGGGCGCTGAAGCCACGTCGATACGCGATCCGCGCCACCCAGCCGGCGAGCAGTTGGAGCGCCATGCCGTTGGCGACGAGGAGCGCGAGGAACTTCAACGCCTCCATCATCGCCGGCAGCGACAGCGAACCGTCGGGCTGTGTGCGGGCGGCTTCCAGCAATCCGCTCGACAGCCACCAACTGGGGAACAGTCGCTGTTCGGTGACGGCAAGGGCCGCGAACGTCCGCTCGAACCACGCGGCCGACATCGCGTCCATGCGCACGCGTGAGAACATCGACCAGCCGAGCCACAGCGCCATCACGCAGGCCGCCGTCACGGCCAGTGACAGGGCGTGGACCCGCAGTCGCGGCATCCATGCGACGAGCACCATGCAGCAGATGCCGCCGAGCGAGGCCGGGATGATCACGAACGCCAGCATGAGCGGCAGCATGAGGACAAAGTACGGCCACGCGGATCCACGGGCCACGCCATAGGCGGTCAGCATCGGGCTGCCGAGGAGGACGAACCCCCAGCTGGAAAACCAGATCGCCTCATGGAACTTGTGGGCGTAGACCGACTCCGGCCGCGACGGAAGCGTGAGGAGGAGCCGGGCCTCGGGCGAGCAGTACATGCCGCTGTACATGAGGATGCCCGTGGAGAACACGAGCATGACCATGAGCGATGAAAAGAAGGCATTGAACAGCAGTGAGATCACCTCGGCATGCAACGCCTCGAGGAAGGTGAACGCCTCGACGAACAGGCCGTACAATGCTCCCCAGAACACGACGCTGAGGACGACCACGAGCGCGAGGCGGAGCCGTGAGTCGACCAGCATGGACCGGACCGTCTCCCACGCCAGCGTGGCCCGAAGCCGAAGAAACAGGCGCGACTCCGCGTCGAACGACAGCAGCCGAACGGCGTCGTGGGGCGTCGGCCTGGGTGTCATGAGTCGCGAGGGCGCGGCGACGTCAGTTCGAGATAGAGGTGTTCGAGCGTCGTCGCCTCGAGCGCCATCTGCTCACGCAGTTCAGCGACCGTGCCGAGGAAGCGGAGCTGGCTCCGGACCATGATTCCCACACGGTCGGCCATCTCCTCGGCCATCGCAAGCGTGTGGGTCGACATGAACACGGTCATGCCCTCGCGGATCCGTGCCTCGAGCAGGTCCTTGACGATGCGCACGCTCCGGGGATCGAGCCCGACCATGGGCTCGTCGAGCACGAGCACGTCGGGATCGTGGAGCAACGACGACGCGAAGACGAGGCGCTGCTTCATGCCGAGGGAATAGCTCTCGGCGAGGTCGTCCGCGAACTCGCCGAGTTCGAAGTGCTCGATCTCGCGGTCGATGCGCTCGCCTGCCAGTCGCCTCGGCATGCCGAACATGTCGGCGATGAACCAGAGGAACTCGCGCCCCGTCAGCTTGTCGTAGAGACACGGCTCATCGGGCACGTAACCGAGGTGGAGGTGGGCCGCTCGCGGGTCTTTCACCAGATCGTGCCCGCACACGCGGATGGCGCCACGCGAGGGATGGAGGAGGCCGACCAGCATGCGGATCGTCGTGGTCTTGCCCGCCCCGTTCGGCCCCAAGAGGGCGAACAACTCGCCCCGCGGGATCGCGACCGTGAGATCCGCCACCGCCGTCTTCGGCCCGAACGTTCGCGTGACGTGATCGAACTCGATCATGGCTGGGCCAGTTCCCCCTCGATCGGCATCCCGTCCCCGAAAGGATCCGGTATATCGTCGGCGAACTGGGCCGCCATGTCGTCGGTCCGACGGACGAACGCCATCGTCGCTCCGAGCATCGCGGCCTCCTGCTTGAGAACATGGCCTGCGAGGTCGACCCAGATCCGACACCGAGGCTCGTGATCACTCGAGGGATCGTCTCGGTACGAGACGACATGGACGCGAACCAGGCGGTTGTCCCAGAACAGCGTTTCCTCGCCGCCAACCTCCGCGTGGAGAATCTGGATCGGGGACTGGCCCGGACGGAGTGGGCTGTACATCGGCACCGTCCAACGTCGCCCCACGTATAAGCCGGGCAGCGTGGCCTGCGGAGACAACTCGTCGCCGATCATGATGTGCGATGGAAGGTGACGTGTCGCCTCGTACTTCATCCCTCCGGCCGCGACCGCGATCGAGACACGGCCATCCTCCACCGTGCCGTCGAGCATGACCCGATCCATGGCTCCGGGAAGATCGACCAGCGAGCTGAACTCTCGCAACTTGCCATCTCGGTCGATGCAGAGGCGGCCCCGGGCGTCCAGCGTCGTGGTCGGCGCGGAGCCAACTGCCCGCTGCATGAGGAGGCCGGCCCACGCGGGAAGCATCTCGTCCAGCGGAAGTCGGTCGAAGTGCAGTTGGCTCTCGACGGTGAGTTCGCCTGCGTTCGAACGGTTCGACACCGCGATCGCCCATCCGACGGGGGCGTCGTCCCAGAGCACGGTCCACGCCACGGGTTTCAGCCGATTGCCGTCCGCGTACAGGGCCTGGTGTCCAGGCGGTGACCCCGGTTGCAGCGAAGGCAGAATCTTCGCGATGACGAGCCACCCGCTGGTCAACAGCCAACAGGCGACGACGATCGGGGTGAGCAGCGGCCGTTGCATACCGATGATTCTACCCCCTCCATGAGCGGGCGCGGTGACCGTCCGTTTTCAGCCACGGCGAGCATTCTACCCCGATGTCCGATGTCCGGAAACTCCCCGGATCAATCGCCGGCGGCGGCCGAGTCCAGACTCACGACAATCTCACGGGCTTTCGGATTGCTCCCCTAAACGGGTGCGCGTAAAATGCGGCACCGTGGGGTTCGAAGCGAGGGGAAACACCATGCATGCTCATCATGACCGTCCCCGGAACGTCTTCTACCATCAGGGCTGTCCGGTCTGTGGCCGCACCCTGGAAGTCAACGTGAGTCTCCTCGGGAGGCTGGTCTACTGCCAGCACTGCGGAGGCGGCTTCATCGCGATGGATGCGTCCATGGGCAGGGGCCTGCCGTCCCCTCGGCCCAGTACGGTGGACAAGGCCGAGGAACTCCTGGAACGGGCGGCGATGATGCTTGGTCGCACCGCAGATGTGCGGTAGGCGGTTGGCTCTCGTCACGCGGGGTTCGGCACCGACCAGCCGTCGGTGAAGCCGGCGAGTTCTCCGAGGCGGACCCAGTAGGCTGGGAACGTCTTGCCCACACAGGCAGGGTCCTGGATTTCCACCCCGGGAATCCGCAAGCCGGCCAGGGCCAGGCTCATCGCCATGCGATGGTCGTCGTAGGTCCGAAGACGTGCGGCGTGGAGCGGGCCGGGCACGATCGTCAAGCCGTCGGCATGCTCCGTCGCGTTGGCGCCCAGGGACCGCAGTTCGCGGACGAGATCCCCGATGCGATCCGTCTCCTTGTCACGAATGTGGGCCACGTTGCGGATCCTGGTCGGGGACTCGGCAAACAGCGCGACGACGGCCAGCGTCGGCACCGTGTCGCTGACGGCGTTCATGTCGATATCGATGCCGTTTCTGGCCCGGCCGGTGACCGTGATCGAGTTGCCGCCTGCGGCATCCGCTTCGTTCCAGCGAACCGAGCATCCCATGCGTTCCAGGGCGTCGCAGAACCCGACATCGCCCTGCAGGCTGCGGCGCGACAGACCGTCGACGCGCACCTCGCCATCCGTGATCGCCGCCGCGGCGAAGAAGTAGCTTGCCGCGGATGCGTCGGGTTCGATGGCGTAGTTCCTCGCCTCGTACCCCGTCGATGGGATGACCCAGGCGTCGTCACCGTCGCTGTCACAGCGGCCGCCGAAAGCCTTCATGACGAGGCGGGTCATGTCGAGATAGGGCCTCGACACCACGGCGCCCGTGAACTCGAGTCGCGTGGTGCCGGCGGCGCATGCGGCGGCCATGGCCAAGCCGCTGGCAAACTGGCTCGAGGTGGTGCTGCGGACGGCGGCCACGCCGCCGGCGAGACCGCGCGATCGGATGGTCACGGGCGGGCATCCGCCGGGGCTTTCGGCCACCGCCTCGATCCCGAGGTCATGCAGGGCCGCCACGAGGTCGCCGATCGGACGCAGTCGCATCCGCGGCGTTCCGTCGAGACGATAGGTGCCCGACCCCAGCGCACACATCGCCGCCAGGAACCGCATGGTGGTGCCACTCGCCGCGCAGTCGAGTGTCGCCGTGGCGGCGGGAATGCGGCCGCCGCAGCCCGTGACATCGACCGTGCCCCCCTCCCAGTCTGCGGCGATACCGATGCCGAGCCGCTCGAGGCACGTTGCCATCACACGCGTGTCCTGGCTGTCGAGCACGCCCGTGAGGCGACTGGTGCCGCGGGCGAGCGCGGCGCACACGAAGGCCCGGTTGGTGATGCTTTTCGATCCCGGAGGACGGATCGCGCCCCGGACGGGGGCGGGACACGCTGGAATACGGAGGACGTCGGCCATCGATGGGCCCATGTTGCACGGGCGGCCACGGCGGGAGAGAACGGGAGAGAGCCGCGGGCAGGGTAGGGCACCGCCCGCGTTCGGTCCATGCCCCTCCTCGGCCCCCGAAGCCTGCACGATGCCGCCCCCTCCCGGCCTGCCGTCCGTCGATGCCTATGACCTCGTCGCTCCCGGCACGGTCCTGTTCGGGCCGGGCAGGTTCGGCGAACTCGGCGCCCTCGTACGGCGGTTCGGCCGTCGCGCCTGGCTCGTAACCGGAACGCGGAGCCTCGCCGCCTGCGGAGGCCGGGCGGCCGTCGAGGAAGCGCTCGTGGCGGCCGGGCTGGAGCCGGCCGTCGTCGCCCTGAGCCGGGGAGAGCCCACGGTGGCCGACGTGGCCGAGGCCCTCGCGTCACTGCCCGCGTCGGGACGTGACGAGGCCGTCGTCGTCGCCATCGGTGGCGGGGCCGCAATCGATCTCGGCAAGGCGCTTGCGGCCTTGGCCACGAATGTCCCGGTCGGTGCCGTCGATTTCGAGCAGCAGGTGATCGACCGGCTCGAGGGCGTGGGCCTCGGCCTGGCCATCGACGTGCCGCCGCTGCCCGTCGTCGCGGTGCCGACAACGGCGGGCACGGGCGCCGAGGCCACGCGCAACGCGGTGATTTCCTGTCCTCACCGCCGTCTGAAGAAGAGCATGCGGAGCCCGCTCATGGTGCCCCGTGCGGCGATCGTGGATCCGGCCCTGACCCGCTCCTGCGATCGCATGGTGACGGCGTCGTCGGGGCTCGACTGCATCACGCAGTTGGTGGAGTCGTTCGTGTGCCGCCGCCGCGCCGTGATACCGCGTGCCCTCGTCCTCGACGCGCTGCCCCGGGCGATGGCGGCGCTGCCGCGGGCGCTCGTGGAACCCGACGACCTCGATGCCCGGGCTTCGATGAGCCACGCGGCGTTCATCTCGGGGATGGCGCTGGCGAACTCGGGTCTGGGGATGGCACACGGCGTGGCCGCGGCGCTCGGCGTGGAGTGCGGCGCGCCGCACGGCCTCGCGTGTGCGACGATGCTCCCGGTGGCGCTCCGGGTCAATCGGACCGCCTGCCGCGACGACTTCGCGCTGCTCGAGCGGGCATGCGATCCTCACGCCGCCGGTGATGCCGAAACGGCAGCCGACGCCTTCATCGCCCGCGTCGACGCCCTGTGCGGCGTTGCGGGCACCCCTCGCCGCCTCGCCGACCTTGGCGTGGACCGCAGCCGAATCGGCTGGCTCGCCGCGAACTCCGGTGGCGCGAGCATGCGGGGCAACCCCGTCGAACTCTCCGCCGATGACCTTCTGGGCATCCTTGAGCGGGCCTACTGACGCGCGATCAGCCGCCGCCGCGAAGGATCGGGTCGTCGAGAAGGGGCATGAGCGACTTGGTGGCCGGTTCGCCCTTGAGCGCGGTTTCCCACTCCTTGCGGACGGACCGCAGGTTCGGCGGATCCTCGACGAGATACTGCACGCCGAGGAAGATGTGGTTGGCTGCGCGGCCGTCGTTCTCAAACCATTGCCTGAGGATCGCCCGCTCGATCGCTTTGGGCAGACTGTCGCGTGACCCTCGCTTGATCTGGCCCGACTCCTTGTAGGCGAACGTCGAGGATCCGATCTCGATGATCGCGATCATTCGGCTTCCGACCTGATACTCGCGTCCTTCGTTCGCCGAGGCGAACGCCTCGTTCCGGTACCCGACGAGTTGCTTCGCGTAGGTCACGAGGAGCCGCCACCGCTCCACGCGGGTCGCCGCATCCGCGTCGCCGGTCGCCGCCTTGGCGGCCACGTCCACCGCCTTCATCGCCACGTCGAACTTGTCCTCCTGGAGGGCCTCGTACGCCGTTCTCAGCGACTGGTCCACCTTCGCGGCGGCCAGCGCCTGTTCCCTCTCCAGCCGCTCCTTTTCTTCACGCTCGGCCTTCTCGGCCGCCTCGCGCTCCGCCTTTTCCCGGGCCGCCATCGCGGAGGCGGCCCGTTCCTTCTCGGCACGCGCCTTCTGTTCCGCTTCGCGCTCCTTCCGCTCGCGCTCGCGACGAGCCTGCTCCTCCGCATGGCGCCGCTGCTCGTCGCGCCGTGCCTCGGCCTCTTTGCGTGCCGACTCCGCGTTGGCCCGGGCGTGGCCGTCTCCTTCGGCGTGGTCCTTGCCGGACTTCGCGGCCCCCTGCCGCCCGTCGTCCTTCTGCTTCTCGGCCTTCTTCTCCGACGCGGCTGCGACCGAACGATCCGCGGTCTTGGACTTGCCCTTGGACATGACCAGGTACGCCCCGAGCCCGGAGGCGATCGCGGCCATCAGGGCCATGGTCGCCAAGACCATCCCGGAGTTGGAACTCCTCGGTGGTGGCGCGATGGGTCGGGACACGCGGGGCTGAGAATCGTCAACGGCCACCATCGACGAACCAAGCGTGGGCACCGGTGGCGGCAGGACGGGCGGCGGCGCGGCGTCGGCGGGCTGAAGCACCTCGATCGGAGGCGGCACGGGCGGTGGCGCGGCAGGCGTGGGCGGGTCGGGCGTTGGCACTGCGGGCGGTAACGCTGCCGCGGACACGGGCTCCACAGGTTGAGGAGCGAACGCCGCAAGTCCGAGGGCCGGGAGCACCGGTGGTGCCGTTTCGATCGGCACAGGAGGGGGCGCGAGGGCCGGAGCCGCCGCGCGGACCGGTGGCGGCGGAGGCGCGGCGAGTCCGCGTGGACGGGGTGGTGGAGTGGGCGCAGGAGGACGGGCCGCGATCGACTGCAGCATCTGATCGCGAGCTTCGGCGACACGCGTGAGCAGTGCCGCGTGAGCCTTCTCGAATGGCCCGGGCGACACGGTGCGCAGCGACTGAAGTCGCGTGTCCGCTGCGGCGGTGATCACCGTCGGGTTCGACTCGTCGCGATCGACGCCGAGCACGACGTGCGGCTGGGCGAGGTCAACCGCGTCGATCCCGAGCCACTCTCGGCAGGGGTCGATGGCCATGGCAGGGCTCGCAAAGGCGGGGGAGGGTGCGTGCCAAGACGGGCGCGGTCCAGGACCGCATCACCCTATCGTAGCAGAAGCCCCGCCAGCGCGTCGCCAGACCGTCATTTCCGCGATCGTGTGCTGGTGTTTCCGGGCGGTTTCCCGGATGACGAACGGCAGATCCTGTCGGTGGATGAGTTCAAAACGCCCGCCGAGTGCCCGCGAGAGCCCCGCGAACGTGAAAAGGGGTTCTCCATGCTCCCGCCGCCCGCCGAGCCACTTCGCCCTTTGGGTGTACTCCTCGAGCCAGGTGTAGGGGGAGGTGATCACGAGCAGGCCACCGGCACGGATCCGGGGCGCGATGCCGTCGAGAAACAGCGTTGGTTCGTAGAGCCGGTCGATGAGGTTGCCGGCGAACACGAGGTCGTAGTCGGTGAAGAGGTCCTTGAGGTTGCACGCATCGCCCTGCATGAACGCCACGCGGTGGCCCACGTCGGCGAGCGAGAGTCGCTCGAGCGAGATGCCCCGTGGCGTCGTCAACTCGCCCTCGGTCGGGATCTCGTAGAGCACCTCGTCGCCCTGCTGGAGCCGCACGCCTGCCTGGATGAATCGGGCCGAGAAGTCGATGGCGTCGACGTGACCGAAGAACCGGGCGAACTCGAACGCCGACCGCCCCACCGAGCAGCCGATGTCGAGGCAGCGCTCACGCCGGTCCGCGGGCACGTGGGGCATCGTGGCCTCGACGCACGCCCGCGGGAAGTTGGGCACGCCGAGCACCGTGCGTCGGCCGCCGTCGATGCCCGACGCGGCGTCGACCCTGCCGGACGCGGCGTCGAACCCGCCGGAAGCGGCGTCAAAATAGTGGAACTCGAGGTACTGGGTGACGAGCTGGTCGGTCTCGTAGAGCCTGGCGCCCACGGTCGCGGCCTCGCTGCCCGGCTCCTCGACGATCGTGCGGAAGCCTGCGTGCTGGAAGAAGTGCCGGCGGAAGGCGTAGCGGGCGCTCGCGAGCGCCTCGTTGCCGGTCGAGATCCACGAGCCGCCCTTGATGAGGTTGTGCCGGCCGTCGAACGTGGGCACGGAGAAGTCGTCGTAGAGCGGATGCACCTCGAAGCCCTTGAAGGGCATGATCGGCGTGCGCGTCCACTGCCACACGTTGCCGACGATGTCGCAGAACTCCCCCTGCGGGAAGGCATCGACCGGGCAGCTCGACGCGTAGTGCTCAAGGTTGAGATTGCCCGGTGCCGTCTCCCATGAGGGCTGGTCACCCGGCACGCGGTCGCGAAGCACCTGCCAGTGGGCCTCCGTCGGCAGCCGCACGTTCTCGCCCGTGCGGGCCGCGAGCCACGCGGAGTATGCCTGGGCCTCGAGGCAGTTGACCTCGACCGGCCAGTCGAGCGGCAGCGGGATCTCCTCGAGCAGATTCCGCTGCAGGAAAACGCCCCCGCGAAGCACCCAGAACTTCGGATGCTCGGCCCGCGTGTAGTGCAGCCAGCCGCGGCCCTCGTCGGTCCACCACGACTCGTCGCGGTAGCCCCCGTCGTTCACGAACGCGAGGAACTCCGCGTTTGACACGAGCCGCCGGCCCGCTCGGAACGCGGGAAGGTCGATCTCCTCGACGCCGTACTCGTTGTCCCAGCCGTACGTCCGGTCGTCGTCACGCTTGCCCAGCCGCACCCGCGCTGCCGCCACAGGCACCCAGTCGTTGGCCGGGGGCTGACCGCACGTCGGACACGATCCCCACAGCCGGCGCTCCTCAGCGGTGAGCTCGTCGCCGTGGCGCAGTTCGTCGAGCGGCATCTGCCGCATGATCACGCTCGAAGTCTCGAGGTGGATCCGCTCGTGCTCGATGCCCATGAGCACCACCCAGGCGGGCGAGTTCCAGCCGATCGGCAGTTCGAGCGGCATCGTGCGGATGAACTCGTCGACGAGTTCGCGCATCGCCGTGCGATAGCGGCGGACGGTGGCCACGGAGGGCCAGTCGTAGTGGGCGGTGTTGAGGTCGTCCCACGACATCTCATCGACGCCCACGGCCATCATCGCCTCGAGCGCCGGATCGAGACGGCGCGGCACATAGCGGCCGGCGGTGAGCTTGTTGAGATAGAAGACCGCGGGATGGGCGAAGTAGAAGATGAGCGGATGCCGCAGCGGCTCGTGACGCTCGTAGAACGACGACTCGTCGCGGATCAGGTCGAAGAGCCGGTCGTAGAGTTCGCACGTCTGGTGGAAGTAGCGCAGGAGCTGACCGCGCTTCGCCTCGACGGGGTCGGTATCGCCTGGTGCCGCATCGAGGAGCAGGGTGCGGGTCGGGACGAGCGGTGTCGCCAGCGACGCGAAGGACGTGGCGACGGATTCCTTCCGGACGGAGCACGAGCCGGGAGACGCGGTCATGGTGGTCCTGGAGTTCACGGATGGGCGCGGAATGACTACCCCGCAACTCTAGCACTGGAGGCGAGCCCGGACAGGAGACGGTCGGGGATCGGAGCCACGGTCGCGAGGAGCGATCCGACGACGGCCCCACGATGGCAGTTGTCGCCCCCGCACCGGGCGTTGGCGAACACGCCGGCGGCGAAGTCGTCGGCGTGGCGGTAGGCGAGCGCCAGGGCGGCCGGAAAGGCTTCGTCGATGTAACAGGCCGAACTCAACACGCCGCCCACGATCCGGGTGTCGTCGAGCGCTTGCCAGTCGCGGAGTTTCGCGGCGGAGATCCAGTCGCTGCCGTGTTCGAGGATCGCCTCGCGCAGTGCGGCCGCCGAGTCGGCCGCGGTGCGGGGCGGCGCCTCCGGCCGTGGGATCACGTCGATGAGCATCCGCACGAGGGCGTCGGCCGCGGCGAGCACATCGGCGTCCTTGTGGGTGAGGTTCACGTGCAGGCGGACGATCCGCCGCAGGTCGGGGTGGCGTGGCCCGAGCGCGGCGACGAGCGCCGGCACGGGTACGAGGCCGCCGATGTGGACGTCGCGCACGCCGCAGTTGATCGGCTTGCGGCTCGCGGCGAGGTTCGTGAAGAAGTGCCGGTGGTACTCCTCCACATACGTGTCGCGGTGCCAGTCCGGCTCGAGCATGAGCGCCACGTAACGGTCGAGCCAACGCTCGGGATCGTAGTCGCGGTCGCGGCGGACGAGCGCGAAGAGCTCGACGGCGAGCCGGAAGTTGAGCGTGTTCTCACCGGCGGCCAGGAACTGGTGATAGTGGATGCCTCGCTTGCCCCAGTGCACGGCCTGGTCGCGGAGGATGTCGTACTTCGCGGATGGCGGCTCCCAGTGGGATCGCCACAGGATGCTATCGGGATGCGGGTTGCGGGGAGCGAGGTAGCCCGCGATCGCCCCGTAGTCGCGCTCGAGCGCCCGTTGGTCGTAGTACCAGTGGACCGGCATCGCGACGGCGTCGGCCACGAGCGAGCCGACGAAGGCGGCGCGGGCGGCGTCGGTCGGCATGGGTGTCGCGTCGGTCATGCGTGGAGCGTTCGCTCGAGGAAGCCGCGGACGCGGGGGTCGGTTTCGTGGTCGAAGAACTCCGTCGTGGTGGCGTGCGCCGCCACCTTCCCGTCGGCGATGAAGGCGATCTCGTCGGCGACCAGCCTCGCGAAGCCCATCTCGTGCGTCACGAGCACGAACTGCGTTCCGGCCGCCTTGAGTTCGCCCATCATCTCGAGCACCTCGCCGGTCATTTCCGGGTCGAGGGCGGACGTCGGCTCGTCGAGGAACATCCGGCGGGGCTGCACGACGAGGGTCCGGAGGATCGCGATCCGCTGCCGCTGGCCGCCGGAGAGTTCGGCGGGACGCTTGTGGGCGTGGGCCGCGAGACCGAACCGCTCCAAGGGGCCCCGCACCCGCTCGGAGGCCTCGGCCGTCGAGAGGCCGTGCACGTGGACGAGGGGAAGGAGCAGGTTCTGCATGGCCGTGAGATGCGGGAACAGGTTGTATGCCTGAAAGACCGTTCCCACGGTGCGGCGATAACCGCGGAGCGCAGCCTCGTCGCGGGGGAGCGAGACGCCGTCGAAGGCGACCGTCCCCGCCGACGGCACGTCGAGCCCCGCGAGGACTCGCAGGAGCGTCGACTTGCCGCCGCCCGACGGCCCCACGAGCACGAGTGCCTGCACGTCGCCGGTGACGAGTTCGAGGCCGTCCAGGACGGTGGTCTGCCCGCGGCCCCCACGGGGGTCGGGGAACCGCTGCACGAGGCCGTGGACGGCGAGGTTCATGCGGCCTCGTAGCGGAACCGGCGCTCGAGCCAGCGGGACAGGGCCGAGAGCGGCAGCGTGAGGGCGAGGTAGCCGGCCGCGAGCGGCAGGTAGCTCTCCAGGGTCGAGTAGGTGGCCGAGTTGACGTTCCGGGCGGCGAACGTGAACTCCGCGATCGAGATCACCGAGAGCAGCGACGAATCCTTGATGAGCGAGACGAGCTGGCCGGCCACGCTCGGCAGCACGATCCGCACCGCCTGCGGCAGGACCACGAGCCGGAGCGACTGCCATGGCGTGAGCCCGATGGCGCGGGCACTGTCGAGCTGTGTCTTCGGAATGGCGTCGAGGCCGCTGCGGAAGATCTCGGCCATGTAGGCCCCGCTGAAGAGCGAGAGGACGAGCACGCCCACGCCGTAGCGATGGTCGTTGCCGGCCCGGAGGGCTGCGGCGATCACGTACCAGCCGATGAGGAGTTGAACGAGCAGCGGCGTGCCGCGGACGAGTTCCACATACACGCGGGCCGCCGCCTGGAGAAGCGTGAACGACGACCGCAGCATGAGGGCCGCCACCACGCCGATCAGGCTGCTCGCGACGAGCGCCGCGAGGCTCAAGCCCACGGTCATCCACCAGCC